>ENA-OPWD01000772-OPWD01000772.1-human-gut-metagenome-genome-assembly--contig:-NODE-772-length-25269-cov-3.350202_pt1 | contig 25269 bp, 25 predicted proteins | sample MGYA00241502_ERZ501996 | MGnify/ENA primary metagenome ERZ501996 (study PRJEB25962, sample SAMEA2042011) | human gut metagenome | biome: human gut; feature: human-associated habitat; material: faeces... | reverse complement strand
TTGAGGTTGAAGATAGAGATGTTCATGAGCATCGTGGGTTGAGTGCTTTGGGTGGCTTTTGTGGACCGAGGCTGTGGGATTTATATAGGAAAATCCTAAAATTCATTTAATCAACCGCTTTTTATGGGGATAAAACCTTTCCCCCACTTTGGAAATCTATTGCATACTTTCGCTATTCAGTATAAAATCAAAGTTCAGGGGAATATTGAAAACGTTTGTCTGCTTTCAAGGAAAACTTGATTTTCTGCGGTTTGTGGGATATTAAGGAGCGAAAATGGATGTGTGTTTTGTAGCTTTATGAATGAATCATTTGAATATCGTAGCAGAGGGGGGGAGACTCTGCTGAATAATAGGCTTTTGCTAAAAGGTATCACTTTTGCGAAAATGTATGATACCTCCAGGTAGGAGTCTTTTTGTATAAAGATAATTGTCAATTTCAGAAAAAAGATATTGGCTTGAAATCCTACTTGCGTAATAATTGAAATATTACAAGGGTAAGATTTAGAAAAAGCAACAAAAGAAAAGAACCAGAATCACAACGGATTAGCTGGTTCCTTTACTCGTTTGAATTACCTCTTTTATGTATGAGTGCTAAGAGGTATTCAATTGCTGGAAGAATCTCGGCTGCCTCTTGCTCATCACATTCCTGTAGCATCAATAACAGTTTTTGTTTTTTCAACCCATCCGTAGCAGTGTCAGGGTGGAAAATCCGGTCTGCAGGAATGTGTAAATAAGCGATGATCTGGCACAATACTTCGAACTTGGGATTCCCACGGTCGTTTTCAATATTCAGTATTGTACGTTCATCACAACCTATTTGTTCAGCTAATGCTGCTTGAGATAGATGGGCTTCTTCTCTGGCAGCCCGAACTACCTTCGCAAGATTTTTTACATAGTCATGCATTACAATTCACCTCAGTGCTAGTTTACACTACAGGGTAAATATTATGAATTACAATAGAGTACAGGTATAAGATGAAACGAACTACACCATAAGCTCTATACGGATAAGAAAGAAGCCGGAACAGCCCTTGTGGAGATGTGCAAAGAAATAAAAACAGTCAATGCCCCTGCAGTCATTGGCGAATATGCAGGTTTTAAGATGGCAGTATCCTTTGATGCATTCAACCACAAATTGGTGATGAACCTGAAAGGTCAGCTTTCCCACAATCTGGAAGTCGGTTCAGACCCGATTGGAAATATTGCCCGTATCAATCATGCCCTGGAGTCCATGCCAAAGCAGCTTATGGAAGCCCAGACAAAACTTGAAACTGTGGAGCATCAGCTTGAAACCGCAAGGGTGGAAGTAACCAAGCCTTTTGAACAGGAAGCGGAGCTTGCGGAGAAGTTAGAGCGTCTGTCAGCATTAAATGCCCTGCTTAACATGGATAAAAAGGGTAATGACGGGATTGATATGGATGATGAGCCGGAAGCTCCAAAGAGCGAAAAAGAGGTCGCAGACCGTCCGGCGAAGAATACTCCGCTTGCAGAGAAAACAATGGGTATAGGGCAGGATAAGAGCATCAGACAATATGCAGATGTACTTGCAGAAAGAGTATCCCTGAAGGCGAAGCTGGAGGTGATGAAAGCAAAGGTTGCTGGAGGAGATACAGAAAAGCCTATGCCACTAAAGGCAAAGGGAAAAGAAGAAACCTTATAAGATAATTTGAAATTTTTTATTTTTATTCCCAACTTTATTCCCAACATGATATAATGAATTTGGTTGGGAATAAAAGTTGGGTAAAGGAGCATACTAATGGATATTAAACAAATTGTTTTAGATTTATGTGCCTTAAGTGATGAACAGGAATGGTTTGAATTTAAGGAAAACTGGTTTCAGCCTGAGGCATTAGGCGAATATGTATCTGCCCTGTCAAATGCGGCGGCTTTTCATTATAAAAAATATGCGTATTTCATTTGGGGTGTAAATGATACAACCCATGAAATTGTAGGAACAACATTTAACCAGTATTGTGAATATAACAAGGAACCGTATCAGAATTATCTTGCGAGAAATCTGTCACCAAGCATAAATTTTAGTTTTGAAGAAACAGAAATTTATGGAAAGAGAGTCGTTGGTTTGGTAATTCCTGCGGCAACCGAGATTCCTACGGCATTTAAAGAAAAGAGGTTTTTAAGGATAGGATCATCAAAATGTAATATGAAAGATTACCCTAAGAGAGAAATTGAACTTTTCAAAATACTGGATGGAAGAACCGAAACGATAGAAACAGTACCGGCAAAATACCAGGAACTTACATTTCAAAAACTCTTTGGATATTACGGTTCCAAAGGTATTGTTCTAAATCAAAAGACGTTTATTAAGAATCTGGGGCTAAAAACAGAAGAAGGCGAGTTTAATATATTAGCGCAGCTTCTGTCGGATAATTCTCATTTTCCGCTTCGTGTATCTATTTTTGATGGAGAAACAAAAGGCTCTAATCTTTTCTCTGTACGTGAATTTGGAAATGACTGTTTATTATACAGTTTGGATGAGTTGTTGCGTTATGGAGATGTATTGAACCTGATTCAGGCGGATGAGACAGACAGGGTCGTTGAACGAAAGGAGGTTCCGTTATTTGATAACAAGGCATTTCGTGAGGCTGTCATTAATGCCGTCCTGCACAATAAATGGGTGGAAGGAAATGAACCTATGATTTCGGTATTTTCCGACAGAATAGAGATACTATCAAGGGGAACACTTGCTCCGGCACAGACCATGGAGGGATTTTTCTTAGGAGAATCAATCCCTGTAAATGAAAAATTATCCGAGATATTTCTTCAACTGCATATAAGTGAGAAATCTGGTCGAGGAGTCCCTAAAATTACGGAAATGTATGGAAAAGATGCATTTTCATTTAGGGAGAATTCCATTGTTGTTACTATCCCATTTGAGAGAATAAATAAAGTTGGGAATAAAGTTGGGAAAAAGGTTGGGAATAAGAAACCTTTAAATTTCAGAAGGCAAAAAATTATTTCAGAAATGAGGGACAACCCGAACATTACAACTGCAGAACTTCATAATATATTAGGGGTGAGTGAAACAGCAGTAGAAAACAATATATCATTTTTAAGAGAAAATGGGTATATAGAGCGGGTTGGTTCAAAAAAGGCAGGATACTGGAAAGTATTGTAAGTGTTGTAAAACTATAAAACGAAGATAAGGTGTAATCGGATAACAAAAGAAAGGATAGTTGAGGAATATGTATCTTTCATTGTTGCAAATAAAGAATTTTAGATGTTTTGATGGAAATGAGCATAGTATTACTTTCAAAAAAGGTTTAAATGTTCTTGTTGGAGAAAATAATTCTGGAAAATCAGCAATCATGGATGCAATAAAACTAGTTCTTGGAACTACAGATATGAACTGGTATAGAGTGGAGCAGGAAGATTTTTACAAAGAAGATGCAACATTAGAAATTAAAATTACATGTAAATTTGAGGAATTGAATGAAGATGAACGAGGGGCTTTTTTGGAATGCCTCTCATATGAAGATGAAAATAAAAAGATTCCATGTTTATATCTACATTGGACGTGCAGATATTTATCATCATTCAATCCGCCTCGCCCAGTGGTAAATCCGGCAGGAAAGGGAGCAGGAGCTGACATAACAGATGCATACACAGGGCGAAATGAAGAAAGAAGAGGTTGAAGTAACATTGATGGTATCCGAGTGTGGAGAATTTCATAATTTGGGAGAATTTTATGAGAATATTCCCACAGTAGAGGAGGCAATCGCTATCTGGAAACAGATACCGCCAGAACGAATGCATGGCATTCCTGCAATCGGCATCAATGTTCACAGACCGGGAGAAGAAAACTATATGGATGACGAAGTTGACCTGTTATCGGGTAACCGGATTGATCTGGAGATATTAGACCCAAGTATAACCAGTGAACCGAAGGCTATGGAAGTCATTGCAGAGCTTGTAGCAAAGCTGCCTGAAATGGAGATAGATGGTATCATGTCTGAAGATATGGAAGCAAAGGTATGGGAGAAACGTATGCCGGATTTGACACCTGCAGAACAGCTTGCTGTGGAAATTGACCGTTTTAGCCATGATTATGATATTTATTCCTACCGCAACAACAACCCAAATATGACGGAAAGCGTGTCAGAGATTTCCGAGATGATAGTTCAAGGGAATACGGAGCCTATTTCAGACTGGTTGAACGAGGTTATTTCCGAGGGAACTTTGCCGGACGAAATGCAAAGGGCAAAAGTATTGCTGGAAAAATTGGCTGAATACAAGCCTCTTGCCAAGATTGAAGAAATGGAAGAACAAAATTATAACATGATTGACAATGTGCTGAATAATGGTGTAGAGAAAGCACAGAGGGAAGCAAATAAGAAGAATCAGGAACAATCTGCGGTAAAAGTTTCCTTAAAAGCTTGGTTGGCTGAGAAAAAAGCACAGGTAGCTGGTTCTGGACAGGAACATGAAGTACAGGAAAATACAAAGAAAAATCAGAGGGAGATGTAAAACCATCATTTTATTCAAAACAGGTGTAGATTACCTATATCAATATCAAAATCTTCTGCAATATTCCAGGGAAAATAAGAAAATGCCGACAGATGATATATAAGTAGAGTATGATGCTTATTGTGAACGCATGGGTTATAATACAGCGGAAAAGCTGAAGAGCATCCGCTATAAGATGTATTCCAGCGGTTCGCCGTATATGAAAGGTCGCGGGAATATGAGTGGAATGCAAGTTTATTACATGGTATAATGAAAAAAATATTCATATCCCCATTTGAAATTTGGGTGTTAAATTGGAAAGCGAATCTGAATTCTCACTTGAAGTGCAGAGAGAGAGGTAAGGAAAGAAATATGTTGGATATACTAATTGTAGAAGATAACAAAGAAATAGGTAATTTGCTGTGTGATTTTTTGCGTAAGGAGAATTATACGGTTAGTGTAGCCCAGACCGGTGAAAAAGCTTTGAAATTGTACGAAAAATACGGAGCCAGAGTGATTGTGTTGGATATTATGCTTCCCGGAATGGATGGATTTGCGGTTTGCTCTAAGATTAGGGAGACTTCCAATACCCATATTTTAATTGCAAGTGCCAAGGTAGAAAAGAATGACAAATTAAAAGGTCTCAATCTTGGTGCAGATGATTACATTGAGAAACCTTATGATGTAGATATATTAATTGCCAAGATTAATGGCATTTTCAAGAGAAAATATGGTCAATTAGAGATTGTAGAAGGGAATATCCGATTGAATACTGTTCAACAGTCGTTGTACGTAGATGGGCAGAAAAAAGAAGTTACCGAAAAGGAGTTTGAATTGTTAAAGCTGCTCATCGAGAATAAGAATGTAACTATGAAGAAGGAGTATTTGTTCAATACAGTTTGGGGAAGTGACAGTAATTCGGAAATTCAAACACTGACGGTACATATTAAGTGGCTTAGGGAAAAAATAGAAGAAGAACCCAAAAAGCCCAAGCATATTATTACAGAGTGGGGAGTAGGATATCGGTTTGAGTAAGTTTAGGATTTTTACACTATGGATTGTCATTGCTGAGATATTGCTTATATTGCTGACTAATAGATTGTATTTCCATCAAAACAATGACAGTGGAGGAAGATTATATCTTGTAGAAGCAAGACGTGTGATTAAGGAAATAGAAGAACAAAAATTAGGGGCTTCCGAAATAGAAGCAATGAGTTTAAATAAGTATGAGACGATAGTAGGAATCAAAGAGTTTGCCCCCGGAGAAGTCTGTGATAATGATTATTTAGTGGAAGAAATAGCTGGTAAACTGTATCGGATTGAATACGTAGAGGAAAGAAGTTCACGATTACCGTTGTACATAAATATCTCGTTGCTTGGTATGATGATTGTGACAATTATGGTGCTTGTGTATGTGTATCAAAAAGTCTTAAAGCCCTTTCAGGATATGAGTAATTTATCATATGAGTTGGCGAAAGGGAATCTGTCCATGCCTGTAAAAGAAGAAAAAAGTAAGATGTTTGGACATTTCCTGTGGGGAATGAACATGCTTCGCGAAAAGCTGGAGGACAACAAGGAGAAAGAACTTGCGTTTCAAAAGGAACGAAAGACATTGATTCTTTCTTTATCCCATGATATTAAAACACCGCTTTCTTCTATTGAACTATACTCTAAAGCACTTTCTGAGAATTTGTATGACACACAGGAAAGAAAGGATAAAGCACTGCAGGGGATTATAAGGAACGTGAAGGAAATCAAGGGGTACGTGGACGAAATTGTAACTGCATCCAGAGAGGATTTTATGAATTTGGAAGTAAGTATGGGAGAGTATTATCTTTCAGAGGTTATGAAAGTCACAGAAAATTATTATAAGGATAAGTTGTCTGTAATCCATACCGAATTTCAAGTGGATGAAATTTCAGAATGTCTTGTCAAAGGAGATAAGGAGCGTATGGTTGAGGTCCTGCAAAATGTTATGGAAAATGCCATAAAATATGGCGATGGTAAGAGTATCCGGATTTCCTTTGGGGAGGAAGAAGACTGCAAATTAGTACATATCGAGAACTCGGGATGCAATCTGAAAAAAGAGGAGCTTCCAAATATTTTCGATTCTTTTTATCGTGGAAGCAATAGTAACGACGTGAAGGGAAGCGGTTTGGGACTCTATATTTGCAAAAAATTAATGCGTAAAATGGATGGTGAAATTTTTGCCGGGATGAATGGAGATGTCTTTTGCGTGACGATAGTAATTAAAAAAGCATAATGGGTATGAAGACTTCAGAGTTATTTCTACTGACTCTGAAGTTTTGTATTTTATTTAAGGATTATTTAATAATTTCTCTTGTAGAATGAATTTAGAAGTAAGAGAAAGGAGTGAAAAAATGTATCTGAGCATACTAAAAAAAGATTTAAAACGAAAAAAGGCAATGAATATGATTCTTCTATTATTTATCATCCTTGCCACAATGTTTGTATCGTCAAGTGTAAACAACATTATAAATGTTACCACAGCACTGGACAATTATTTTGAAATGGCGAATGCACCAGATTATTTTGTGGCTACCATGAATAAAAATCTTTCCGTTGACATTGATGAAACGGTAGGCTCGGCAAGTGCAGTAGATCGTTATGCAATGGAAAACATATTGTTTTTATCGTCCGATAATTTTATTTTTGAGGACGAGGATATTGTTATCGATGGTGGTACGAATCTGGTTCAAAGCGACATTTGGATGAATTATTTTCTTTCCGATGGCAGCATCCTTGAAACGGTGAAGCCGGGTGAGTTTTATATGACGGAGGGTAAGGCGGATGCACTCGGTGTTGATGTGGGTGATAAGCTAACGATAGAATTAAATGGTGTGAGTCGTGAATTTGTTCTTGCAGATAAAATAAAGGACGCACTTTTCGGTTCAAATCAGCTCTCTTTTACCCGTTATATCATAAGTGAGGAGGATTTTGAGTGTTTCCTTTCCGCAGAAAATACGGAGGAATATTATGGAGGCACTCTTGTTTACCTATATTCTTCCGATATGGAAAAGGTGTTGACGCAGATAAAGCCGCTTGTAGATAACAGTGTTCTCACAATGGACAGAGCCTTTATGGAATTCTGCTATATTTTTGATATGATCGTAGTAGGGCTTCTGCTTGTGGTAAGTATTATTCTTATTGCAATAGCATTTGTAGTTTTAAGGTTTACCATTTCCTTTACTCTTTCTGAGGAATTCCGTGAAATCGGCGTAATGAAGGCGATTGGTATTGGCAATTTCAAAATCCGGGGCTTATACCTTGTAAAGTATATGGGTCTTTCCGTAATCGGTGCGATTATCGGTTTTGCCCTTAGCTTCTCCTTTGGTGAAATGCTTATGAGCGTTTCCTCACAGTCAATTATTGTGGGAAATCAGAGTCCGATTTTGATAAACGTTTTCTGTACGGTTCTTGTTATTGCAGTAATCTTACTGTTCTGTTATGGATGTACAGGCAAAGTTAAGAAAATGACTCCTATTGATGCTATCCGAAACGGACAGACAGGGGAACGCTTCCGAAAAAAGAGTCTTATGAGTTTAGGAAAATCGAAGCTTCCTGTAACGCCTTTCCTTGCACTTAATGATATTGTAAGCAGTCCTAAGCGTTATGGTATTATAAGCCTTACATTTTTCCTTTGTCTGTCCCTGTTGCTTATACTTTCGGCAACTGTTTCTACTATGAGCAGCGACAGTCTTGCTACAACATTTGGATGGGCAGATTGTGATATATATATAGACAGTAAAATCGGTGCGGAATGTATGTTAGAAGACGGACATGAAAAGCTTGAAAAGCACCTTAACAATATGGAGCAGACTCTTGCCCAAAACGATATTCCTGCAAAATGCTATCAGGAGACAATGTTCAATTTGCCGGTAGCTTTCGGAGAAAACGAAAGCAATATCTGTATATATCAAGGCACAGGTACGACAATGGATATGTACGAATACACAGCAGGAACAGTACCACAGAATACGGATGAAATTGCAATAACACGAATTGCAGCGGATAAACTGAACGCAAACATCGGTGATACCGTTACGATTAAAACCATTGACGGAGATAAGGAATATATGATTACGGCATTCTTCCAAAGTATGAATATGCAGGGAAGTGGTATCAGACTCCACAGTGATGAGTACATAAATTATGCCCAGGCAACGGGGTATATCAATACGCAGATCATGTTTACAGATAACCCTGACAGCGAAGAGATTAACTGGAGAATGGAAGAAATTCAGAGAATTTTTCCGGAGTATGAAAACATAGAAACTTGTGCTGAAACCGTAAAGGATATGGTAGGTGTTGCGGATACTCTTGCTTCAGTAAAGTCCCTTATCGTTATCATTACAATCATCTTAGCTGCACTCATAACCGTGCTTATGGAGCGTTCTTTTATTGCAAAGGAGCAGGGAGAAATTGCACTTATGAAAGCCGTCGGCACAAGAAACGGAAAAATCTATGCATACCATGCTTTGAGATTCTTATTTGTAGGAATACTTGCAGTTTTTATCGGAGAGATGTTCGCAATGCCCCTTACGCACCTTTGCATTGACCCAATATTTAAAATGATGGGTATGGAGCTTGCGGTTGACTATGTGATTAATCCTGTTGAAATGTATCTTATATTCCCTATTGTAATTCTTGCTACAACAACCGTAAGTGCATTTCTGACTTCGATTTACACAAGAAAAATTAAGTCCTCTGACACTGCTAACATTGAATAAGAAAGGAAATGATTATGAATATTTTAGAAGTAAAAGACCTCTGTAAAACTTATATTGTAAATAAACGCCAGAATAATGTTCTGAAAAATGTAAACTTTACCGTTTCGGAAGGTGAAATGGTAGCAATTATGGGGCCATCAGGCTCGGGTAAATCCACTCTTTTGTATGCTGTTTCAGGTATGGACTCCATTACTGCAGGGGAAGTGGAATTTTGTGGAAAGAGTATTGTAAAAATGGGTGAAAAGGAGCTTGCAGACTTACGTCTTGATGAAATGGGTTTTATTTTTCAGCAGATGTATATGCTCAAAAATCTGACCGTTCTCGACAATATTATTCTTCCAGCGGTACAATCTAAAAAGAATACCGAAACATGTAAAGAAATGGTTTTACGTGGACAGGACTTAATGCGCAAACTGGGTATTATAGACATTGCCGATAACGACATCAATGAAGTCTCGGGAGGGCAGCTTCAGAGAGCTTGCATCTGTAGAAGTATGATTAATAGACCTGCGATTATATTTGCGGATGAACCGACGGGAGCTTTGAACAGAACTGCATCAAATGAGGTAATGGAGGAACTGGTAAAGTTAAACGAAGAAGGAACAACAATTATGATGGTAACCCATGATGCAAAGGGAGCTGCAAAGTGTTCGAGAGTGTTATACATTGTAGATGGTAACATTAAGGGAGAGTATATAAGTCCGAGAGACTTAGAGATAAAAGAGAAGGATAGGGAGAGAATGTTAAATAACTGGCTATTGGAACTGGGCTGGTAAAAATATAATGACATGTCATTTTCATTTAATCGTCAAATAATCATCAGTTGTTCACGGGTAAGCTGTGAACACTGTCTAAGAACTTTAGTGATTAATTCGGTTAAATTGGATTTAAATGCTTTGAAATCTTCAGAACCTATAAGGTAGCGTAAGTCTATTTTCCACAATTCCTTGAAAAATAAGGAAAAATACTTGACTATATAGGGAGGAATATAGATATGTTATCGGAAGAATGGATATTATGCCCCATATGTGGCAACAAAACTCGTGTCCGAATCAGAAAAGACACAGAATTGAAAAACTTTCCGCTCTACTGTCCAAAATGCAGTCGAGAAAGTTTAATTGAAGTAAAAAATTTAAAAATAACCGTAATCAAAGAGCCAGACGCATTAGACGCAGAGCCGATGAATCAGTAATCAGTGAGCTCAGCAAGAAGCTGGACAAATGTGAGGAAGAGAAAGCAATATTTGCTGACTGTGCATTATCACAGAAAAACATTGCAGGTAAGATGAAGACTATCAGAGCAAAGCTGAAGGATGCAGATGTTCTTGACCAATTTGACAGAGTGGTATTTGAAAGTCTGGTCGAGAAGGTTATAGTTGGAGAGCAGGCAGAGGATGGCACAGTTGATCCATATAAGCTGACCTTTGTGTTAAAAGGTATGGATGAAAGAAGCATACCGGATGCGAGAGACAGATATATGAATCTTCATAATAAGGCAGTGTAAATAAAGTAGAGTAAAACAACAAAGAGGAGCTTTAAAATGAGCGATAATCACGACTTGTTGAATGATAATGATATGTGTTCTTTTTCAGGACACGAGGCAGAGGATATGTGTTTCAACTGCGGTGACCACGCATATCGAAAATGTAATTTTGATGACATTAAAATAAAATTAGAAATGAATACGATATCCCTATCGAGGAGAACTTCAGAAAGAATGTGAGTGTTATGTGTAACTTGAGTCAGGGAATTGAAGAAAAGGGGATTGCTATGGCTACAAGCGATTATTGCAGGGAAAGAACCTGCGCTTGTATAAAATTATATGAGAACAGAAGCCTTTGAGTTTAATGACTTGAAAGCTTTTGTTCTGTAAATATTTTAAAAATAATGGAAATAGTAAATTATTAAATAGAAATAGCAAAAAAGGACACCCCCAATGAAATTTATCCTATCCGGCGACACACACGGAACATTTGACCTTGATAAAATTATAACATTTTTTCAAAAACAGAATACAACTTACACAAAAGAAGATTATCTTATAATCTGCGGAGATACCGGCATTTGCGGGTACTCTGAAACAGAAGAAACCAAAGTCAGGCACATTTTAAGAAATCTTCCGGTTACAACGCTTTTTATAGACGGAAACCATGAAGATTTTAAAAAATTAAATCCCTTTCCGGTTAAAAAATGGCATGGCGGCAATGTCCATTTTATTGAAAAAGATATTATTCATCTGATGCGCGGACAGATTTTTAATTTAGGCGGCATTACATTTTTTACTTTTGGCGGGGCATACAGCCCTGACAGAGCATATCGGGAGGAGGGCATTTCATGGTTTCCAGAGGAACTTCCCTCCCGGCAGGAATATTTAGAAGGCTGGGAAAATTTGAAAAAATCCGGTTTTAAGGTCGACTATATTCTTACCCATACCGCACCCAAAAACATTATTTACAAAATGGGCTATAAAGCTTTATCCGATCGCAACGAAGAAGCCCCTTTAAGAGAATTTTTACAACAGGTAGCCGACCATACTGATTTTAAGGCATGGTACTTTGGACATTTTCATAAAGATTGTAAAATAGCAGATTCTTATTTCTGTTTATATGATATACTTTCATTAATACAGAGGTAATTACGAATTCAAGAAGATAAGTTGGCGTGCGCACAGAATGCCCTTCCAGAGGAATGCGAACAGTTATCTTATCCTGATTTTTTGAATCAGCGTAGAATTTTGATTGTCCAAATCGTAATGAAAGCATATGAAAAATTGTGTAAATAGAAAAATTCAATTTTTATTGAGAGAATGTTTGAAATGTTGTATTAGTTTGAGCTGAAGGAGGAAATTCAATTTGAAAAAGAAAAAAGATGAAGTAACAATCCGTTCCAGCGCAGCAGAATATCTGACCTATGTTGCTTCCATTGGTGACCAGCAGGACAGCATTGAGATGCGCTACGAGAATGAAAATATATGGCTGACACAGAAGATGATGGCCACATTGTACGATGTAGGAACAAATACAATTAATTATCATATTAAAAAGATATTCGAGGATAGTGAGCTACAGGAAGATTCAGTTATTCGAAAATTTCGAATAACTGCTCCTGACAGGAAAAGCTACAATACAAATCACTATTCCTTGGAGATGATTATTGCCGTAGGTTTCAAGGTCAATTCTGAGCGTGCGGTACAGTTCCGTAAATGGGTGAATCAAATTGCGAAGGATTATACTATCAAGGGCTGGGTTATAGATGACGAACGTCTGAAAAACGGCGGTTCTGTACTTACAACTGAATACTTTGACCGTTTACTTGAACAGATTCGTGAAATCCGCCTGTCAGAGCGCAGATTTTATCAGAAAATAACTGACATTTATGCTACGGCACTTGACTATGACCGCACAGCCAGAACAACCAAACAGTTCTTTGCTAAGGTACAGAATAAAATGCATTATGCGGTACACGGACATACGGCAGCAGAACTGATTTATGAACGCGCTGATGCGGAAAAACCTCATATGGGACTTACCACATGGGCAACAGCACCGGAGGGTAAAATTGTAAAAAGTGATGTAAGCATTGCAAAGAATTATCTTACTGATAAAGAAATGCGTTCATTAGAGCGTATTGTATCTGCTTACCTAGATTTGGCAGAAGACCGTGCAGAACGCCACATTCCGATGACAATGGAGGACTGGTCAAAGCGTCTGGATTTATTCCTGATGGCAGATGACAGAGAAGTTCTTCAAGATGCAGGGAAAATCACAGCGGAGATTGCCAAGGCAAAAGCTGAAACGGAATTTGAAAAATACCGTGTGATTCAGGACAGATTATTTATGTCCGATTTCGATAAGTACATACTGGAATTAGAAGAAAACGTAAAGAAATGATGTCTGTTTCTGTGCGTATGCGTACAATTAATCAACAAATTTTTAAAATAAGAGGACAAACATGACCAGAAAATATACAGAATCCGAAATCAGAGATATCATTGCTGACAATTTACAATGTATTGAACCCGGCATGGTATTAATAGATACAGAACATTATCTGCCGAATTATAAAGGAACAAAAGGCTTTGCTGATATTCTGGCAAAAGACTGCAAAGATCATCTGACGGTTATAGAAGTAAAGAAAAGTAATTCTACTGCGCGGGAAGCAATCCATGAAGTTTTTAAATATCTAAAAGGTGTAAAAATAAACAAAGGACTGCGGGACGATGAAATCCGTTTACTGATTTTGTCTACCGAGTGGGATGAGCTACTCATTCCTTTTTCTTCTCTTTGTCAGAACAGTACCGTTAATATCGAGGGGTATCGTATTCAGGTATCTGAAAATCGTACACTGTCATCTGTAAAAAGAGTACAGCCTATTATGCACAATCATGAACGTCTGTTTTGTGAACATCATATGCTGCGTGCATATACTACAGAACAGAAATTACAACAGGCAATCCAGGAACATATTACATCTTTTGAAACAAAAGGAATTTATGATTACGTTCTTGTTATATTAAAAGCACCAAAAAATCATAGAGAAAAAGAGCTTGCTGACATGGAAATGCCCTACGTCGGCTACTCTCAGGAAGATAGAGCCTATATGTCAACCCACAACCATGAACACTATCCCGACTATAAATTTATTATTTATTCTGCAAGCCAGTTACAATCTGAAGATATTTACTGGGATATATTAAAAAAAGATGCTGACATCTATTCAAACGTATCAGAATTTTTTACAGAAGATTCTGACGAAGAAGATTATCTGTCAGACCTTCATGATTATGCAATAAATTCTGTTGCCCCTGTTCCGTCCTGTGATACTGAAGATATCGGTTATGCCGCAAAATTACAGAATTATATTTATAACCAGAACTGGACGGTTGAAAAAATTATCAGAGGAAAAATCTTTAACAATGAATTTTTATCGGACGAAACCATTTTGGACGAATTGTGTGGTGCACGAGGCGGTACGCGCCAAAAATATTTATTGGAATTTGATTCGGAAAATATTACTGCAATGAAAAAAATGAAAAGAGAGGTCAGTTATTGTTTACAGGATAACAATCAATGGAAAGTACCTGTTACAACTATTATTGATACGCTGATAGACGAATGTGATAAAAAATCATTTAAAGGGAAGATATATATTTATAATCCTATGCATACCTTATATACGCTTTATCTGATAGCTGCACATAATAATATTATGAATTGGGCACCTTGTTTTTTCATTGTCGTGGAATATCCGGATCAGACGGACGTATATTTTGGTGAAATGAAACATACCGGAAATATTCAAGATTTTGATTCTGTTATAGAAAAATATTTTGGAAAAACATTATGGGATTTAGCGTTTTCATTGACGTGGGGCGGTTATCTGCCAAATGATGTACAAATTGCAAAGGATTTAGGACTGGGGTACGGTGTATATAAAACAAGCAATACCTATGGTAAATCAACATATTATGAATATTTAGATTATGAATTTACAGAATGTGATGAAATTCTCCAAATGAAAGCTCTTACAGAATATTTTACCAAAAACAGCAGTGTAATAAACCGAATCGTTGACCTGTTTAAAACGGATATGCCTGCCAAAGGATATACTTTCATCTGATGTTTCATTGAAAATCATTATATGCTATACTTTCCTTAATCACAACATTTTTAAGGAGGTCACTATGAACATCGAACAGGCAGTAGAGCTTATTTACACAGGTCTGGTAAGTGAAGAATCGGTTCCGGTTAAATTACGGGCATACCATGAACTCGACCGGGAACTGCTTGCACAGGTGCAGGAAGCACTGGATTTTGCAATAGAGTATTACAAAGGAGAGCCGTTGATTCCTAAAAAACTGGCGGCGGCACTGGTTGATATTTACGGTGCTTTTTACTTTAACAGCGGTTTTAGTGAAAATGAACTGCGCGAGCTTGAAGATATCGGAATGGATTTACAGGAAAAATCCATAGAACTTTTTGAAGACTAAATAAACCCGAGGTAAAACAAAATCATGGAACAGACAGATTTATTTGGAACAGAAAAAATCAGCAAAATACTTTTAAAACTGGCTCCACCGGTCATGCTCGCCCAGCTGATACAGGCGCTCTACAACATCATTGACAGCCTGTTTGTCGGCAGATACTCCGATTCGGGGCTGACGGCACTGTCAATTATCTACCCGCTCCAACTTTTAATGATTGCCCTTGCCGTGGGAACGGGGGTGGGCATTAACACGGTTATGGCGGCAAAGCTGGGTGTCGGCAATGAAAAAGAAGCCGATGAGTATGCAGGTGTCGGCACGCCGTTAGCAGGCTTTATGTGGCTTTTATTTGCGGTCATCTGCTGGTTTGCCATGCCGTTTTACGCAAAAATGTCAACCAATTCCGAAGTCATCATTCACGATGTCATCGTATACGGACGTATTGTGTGTGTATTCAGTTTCGGACTGTTTCTGGAAAGTATCTGGACAAAGGTTCTGCAATCCTGCGGCGATATGAAAACGCCGATGACAGCGCAGATTATCGGCGCGATTACGAATATCGTGTTAGACCCTCTGCTGATTTTCGGTATGTTCGGATTTCCGAAAATGGGCATTGCGGGCGCGGCGGTGGCGACAGTATCTGGACAGATTATGGAGGCACTGATTGTCATGAAAAAAGGCTTTCGCAAATCCCCGCACAGACAGGTTTACCCACACCACATTGCCAAAATCTTCCAGCTAGGTATTCCGAATATTCTTATGCAGTCGGCGTATACCTTTTACATACTGGGATTGAATCTGATTCTTGCAACCTTTTCAGACCAGGCAGTAACCGCACTGGGACTTTACTATAAATGGCAGACCTTTTTCTTTATCCCGCTCGGCGCAATGCAGACCTGCATTGTTCCTGTTATCAGCTACAATTATGCGGCAAGAAATATTGAGCGCTGTAAAAAGACCCTGTCGGCTTCCATTGTGTTCGGAATGTCCCTTATGGCACTGGGAACACTATGCTTTGTCTGTATTCCTTCACAAATGCTGCGGGTATTTACTTCCGATGAACTGGTTATTGCTATCGGACGGGTCGGCTTCCGCTTTGTCGGCATCAGCTTTCTGCCAATGGTCACTTCGTTGATATTCCCGGTATTTTTTCAGGCGGTGGGTTCAAGCCTTAAAAGTTCACTGCTTACGGTTATCCGCACCGTGGTATTATTTGTTCCGCTGGCATATTTATTTTCCAGATTCGGATTAAACTGGTTCTGGCTGACTTATCCGGTGACGGAAGTTATCACCAGCCTTACCGGGGCTTATTTTTACCGTCAATTCTTAAACAAGGATTATGTACGGGAAACTGAGGCTTCTGGCGGTAAAAATCACAGATGTCACCGCCGCCACACATATCTCAGCCGCCACAGCTGGCGCAGACAGTACAGGCAGTCATGACAATATCGATAATCTTGACAATCCTGATATTGCCTTAAAGCCTTCCAAACCCGGCGTCATTATCACGATTGCAAGAGAGCATGGCTCATCGGGCAAGCAGATTGGAAAATGTGTCGCCAATGCCTTAGGCATTCCTTTCTATTATAAAGAAATGATTACGCTGGCGGCAAAAGAGAGTGGACTAAATCGCGAATTCATTTCCGATATTCACAAAAATTCACCGGATATCATGCGTGATTTATATCTGAGTTCCAATGCAGTGCAATACGCGATTAAAGCACAGGATGCCATTATCCGTGAAATTGCGGAAAACGGCTCCTGTGTCATTGTCGGCAGGGCAGCAGATTATATTTTAAAAGATTACGACAATGTTGTCCGCATATTTATCCATGCGCCGCAGGATTACAGAATTCAAAGAGTTATGGATGTATACGGCGACACGCCAAAAGAAGCAAGGGTGAATATTGAGCGTTCCGATAAGGCAAGGGCTTCATATTATGAGCATATTTCCGGCACACACTGGGGGGATGCAAGAAATTATGAATTAACGGTCGATTCCTCTGACGGTGTTGAAAAAACGGCACAATTCATTGTCCGGTATATCACAGGACACACACAGACAGATTCCGCCGTATAAAGTGTAAAATCAGCCACACGGATTAAACATTACCGGTTGCCAATTTCCTGTTAAAATGATATCATACTTTGTGGATTATTTATCAATACTATTTTAACAGCAGGAGAATTCTATGAACAACTCAAATGAACCCATTTATGACGCACGTAAGCTCGGCATTCCGAAAATGCTGATTCTCGGAATCCAGCATATGTTTGCGATGTTCGGCGCTACAATTCTGGTACCGATTCTTGTGGCAGGCTATTTTAAAGATGCCTGCGGTGAACCTTTGACAAGAGGTCTTACCGTTTCTGTTACTTTATTTTGTGCAGGCTTTGGCACACTGATTTTCCATCTTTGTTCCAAATTGAAAGTGCCTGCGTTTTTAGGCTCGTCCTTTGCATTTTTAGGCGGATTTTATACCGTTGCCAACTTAAAAAACGGTATTTATGCGACCATGAATGTCAATGATAAAGCGGCTTATGCCTGCGGCGGTATTGTTGTTGCCGGACTTTTATATCTGGCAGTGGCACTGATATTCAAACTGGTCGGTGTCAACCGTGTCATGAAATTTTTACCGCCGGTTGTAACCGGTCCGATTATCATCTGCATCGGTTTATCCCTTGCACCGTCAGCTATTTCAAATGCTTCAACCAACTGGTGGATTGCATTTACGGCATTAGCGGTGATTATCATTTTCAATATCTGGGGAAAAGGCATGTTTAAGATTATCCCGATTCTCATGGGTGTTTTGATTTCCTATGGGCTTGCGGTGATTTTAAATGCCTGCGGTATCACAAATCCTGATGGCACAGCGATTTTAGATTTTGCATCTGTATCGGGCGCCGGCTGGATTGGACTGCCTCAGTTCCAGATTTGCAAATTTGACATCACAGCCATTCTTGTTATGGCACCGATTGCCATTGCAACGATGATGGAACATGTAGGAGATATGTCCGCCATTTCCGCTACAGTCGGAGAAAATTTTATTGAAGAACCAGGTCTGCACCGTACCTTAATGGGTGACGGACTTGCAACCGCATTTGCCGGATTCCTCGGCGGACCTGCCAACACGACATACGGTGAAAATACCGGCGTTCTTGAACTTTCCAAAGTTTATGACCCGCGTGTTATCCGTATTGCGGCATGTTTTTCAATTGTATTGTCATTTATTCCGAAGTTTTCGGCAATTATTTCAACAATGCCTGCGGCAATTATCGGCGGTGTGTCTTTCATGCTCTACGGTATGATTTCCGCTATCGGCGTGAGAAATGTCGTTGAAAATAAGGTAGACCTAACAAAGTCCAGAAACTTAATTATTGCCGGTGTCATCTTTGTCTGCGGACTTGGATTTTCAGACGGCTTGACCTTTACTGTCTTTGGCACTTCAATTACACTGACAGCCCTTGCCGTAGCTGCGATTGCAGGTATTTTCCTCAATGCCGTTTTACCGGGAAATGATTACCAGTTTGGTAAAAATCCGGAGGGTGACAGAAGCCGCGGGGTCTATGTTGCAAACAGCGACAGCGAAGATGAAGCAGAGTAATAAAAAAGATAAAAATGCCGCATTGACGGCGGAATGGAGATTTTTATGAATAAAATGGAAAATGTAACTATTTTTGAACACCCTTTAATCCAGCACAAGATTTCAATCTTACGTGACAAGAGAACCGGTACAAACGAATTTCGTCAGTTAGTTGATGAAATTGCCATGCTGGAAGGCTTTGTAGCGCTTTCAGATTTGCCGGTAGAAGACGTAGAAGTCGAAACGCCGATTGAAACCTGCATGACACCGATGATTGCCGGAAGAAAACTTGCCGTTGTGCCGATTCTTCGTGCCGGACTTGGTATGGTTTCCGGTATTTTAGCGTTAGTTCCGTCCGCAAAGGTCGGACACATCGGTATGTACCGTGACGAAGAAACTCACGAACCGCAGGAATATTACTGCAAACTGCCGGACCCGATTGCCGAAAGAACGATTGTTGTGTGTGATCCGATGTTAGCAACAGGCGGTTCTGCGATTGATGCGATTAACCAGATTAAAAAACACGGCGGCAAAAACATTAAGTTCATGTGCATTATTGCAGCTCCTGAAGGACTCGAAAGACTGCACAGGGAACATCCGGATATCCAGATTTATGTCGGTTCATTAGACAGACAGTTAAATGAAAATGCATACATCTGTCCGGGTCTTGGTGATGCAGGCGACAGAATCTTTGGAACAAAATAAGAAATTCTTAAGAAATAAATTGGCTTCAGGTATTGTAATTAAATACATTTTTGCGTATAATTTGCGTAGGTAGCAAAGTAGTGAATCTCAAAAATGAAATGGAGAAGTACATGAACCCTGAAAATAGACCCGTAAGAAGTATTTTTACAGTAATGTCAACTGCCATCCGTACACTGGAAAAAGAAGGACGGCTGACAATGGAGAAAAGCTATATACAGCATGGCTCGACATCTGTTTATGAACATAGTGTAAAAGTAGCTTATACAAGTTTGTATTTTGCAAGACGGTTCCGGCTGAATATTGATGAAAAGTCACTGATCCGCGGCGCATTGCTTCATGATTACTTTCTTTATGACTGGCATGAGAAGGATAAAAGTCATCGACTGCATGGCTTTTACCACCCATCGACAGCTTTAAGAAATGCCAAAGAAGATTTTGATTTGAATCCAATTGAAGAAAATATGATAGTCAGACACATGTTTCCACTGACCCCGATACCGCCGCGGTATAAGGAAGCATGGATTCTGTGTCTGGCTGATAAATACTGTGCAACCATTGAAACACTTTTCCCGCTGCTGATGTGGAAAGTGCTTCGTGCACGTATGATTAAGGCGTTATTCCTTAGTTAAAACTGTTACAAATGTATAACGTTTATCCATCCAGCTGCCAATGAGACCGATACATTTTCCCATTGTAAATGCTGCGAGGATTGTTCCGATGCCTAATCCGTCAAGATGTCCTAAAAGAAATCCGGTCATGCAGGCAGTTACTGTCAGACAGATCACATCGAATGCAATTTTGATTTTAGGATATCCGACACGGATAATATCGGAAAGCTCTCTCGGAAACAAATCGGTCGGGATAATCGGCAGTCCGCAGCGGTTAGACAGTGCAATACCAAAACAGATTAAAAAATAGCTTAATATAAAGTATAAAATTCTGCATGGAATTGTCTGCGGCAGAATCCCTATCCATAATTCATGTACATCTAAAAATTCCCCGAAAGCAAATCCGACAACGAAACTGAATAAATACTGCGGTACGAATTTTTTACGCAGAATCATTAATGTCAGAACCAGTAACCCCTGAAAAAGATACGTCCATGTTCCGAGGGAAATTTTAGTAAAGACTTCTGAAAATGCAAACGGCACGCTTGAGATTGCTGAAATCCCCGCACCGGAATACAGCATTAATACCACACCAAAACTGTTAATCAGAACCGCCGCTATCAAAGCCAGCTCCCCGCGCAGTGTCCGCCTGTCCGTTTCCTGAAGCATTGTGTCAGCATTATTATTATTCATACTTTTCACCATTCCTGTTCTAAGGCATTTTGCCCTACATATTTGTTTACAGCTTTTCAGTATACAAACGCTTTTTATAAATAACAAATAAATAAATTTCATCAAACTATAGACTGTATCTATTGAATATTATATATTTATCATGATTGGGGACTTTTGTCCCTGGTATCATATATAAATGTAACTGCACATCAGATATTTAGATTTACTACCTGCCGGAGATTACCGGACACACTGGAGGAATTTATTTGAATTTATTTTATTTAAGATACTTTGTGACCCTTGCACACGTCAAACACTATACCAAAGCAGCAGAACAGCTCTGCATTACACAGCCAAGCCTCAGCCACGCCATTGCACAGATGGAAAAAGAACTGGGTGTGCCGTTATTTGAGAAAAATGGCAGAAATACCATGCTCACGCCGTTTGGCAGGGAATTTCTATCGTGCGCGGAGCATACGCTTTCCACGCTTGATGACGGCATTGCTTCCTTACAGCGCAGTGCGCGCGGTTCAGGACTGATTCGTCTGGGCTTTGTCCGTCCGCTGGGGATTGAATTTGTCCCGCACCTTGCGGCAGATTTCTTACGGGCATATCCTGAAAATGATATCCGTTTTACCTTTCATACCGGCATTACCCAGCACCTGTTAGATGATTTGGCACAGCGGAAGGTAGATTTGCTGTTTTGTTCCAAGCCGCAGGACGACTTAAAATTTACCGCCGTTCCGGTTCAGAAACAGGAGCTGGTTGTCATCGTGCCGCAGAATCACCCGCTTGCCGCACGTTCCGCTAAGGACGGTATATGTCTTTCCGACACCGCTTCATACCCGCACATTTATTTTACAAAGACTTCGGGTATCCGCAGTGTCATTGACGATATGTTCCACAGGGAAAATGTGATTCCCAATATCGTTTACGAAACAGAAGAAGATGAAGTCATTGCCGGACTGGTGGCACAAGACTTTGGTATTGCCGTTGTTCCGTATATGGATTTGCTGTCAAAACTGCCGGTTCGGATTCTGCCGATTCTTTCACCGGATTACGAACGCAATTTTTATCTGGTGCATGACGGTTCCGTGTATATGCCTCCTGCCGTGGAAAATTTCCGCAATTTTGTATTAAATCGCACTTTTTAAAACATTTTGCAAAAAAGTATAAATCTGACATTTCTGTAAAAAATAAGAATATCAAACTTCAAACAGAAAGGGTTCAGATTTATGAAACGATTGGAATGGATAAGCGCCGCTGCCGGAATATTACTGTTATTTATCGCCGGCTTTGGCTGTATCTTTTTCTTTGCTTCAAAGGAAAATACAAAAAATATTACCAAAGAGGAAACCTTTGTCTACCGGGCAGAAACTGACAGCACCAGTCTGGCAGACACCTCTGCCGGCATTTATGCCAACGGAAAAGTACAGACCAAAAAAGAAACCTTTTACCTGATTTACAGTGAAGACCGCCTGTGCATTTACCGGGGAGATGACAAGATTTTTTACGACTACGCCGATGTAGCGGTAAACCTCATGCCGGTTGAAATACGGGAGCAGTTAAAATACGGCCTGTACATCACCGGAGAGCAGGAACTTTACGAATTTTTACAGACCTACAGCAGTTAAATATTGCGCCTGTACCTGTGGTCTGTTAAAATATAAAACTGAAAAAACAATAAAGAAACGAGGACTTTTATGACAAAATTAAACAGCCACACCTGTGACTGCATTGTTATCGGCGGCGGCGCCGCGGGCATGATGTCCGCTGTCTGCGCTTCACAGGGCGGTGCATCTGTCATTTTAATAGAACATACGGCACGGCTGGGTTCAAAAATACTCCAGACCGGCAACGGAAAATGTAACTTTACCAACCTGCATATGCAGGCAGACTGTTATCAGAACGGCAATCCTAACTTTGTCATGCAAGTTTTAAATACCTTTCCGGTACAGGATACCCTTGATTTTTTTGAAAATGCAGGCATTTACCACAAGGACAGAAACGGATATGTCTATCCCCATTCGGAAACGGCGGCTTCTTTGCAGTCCGCACTGCGGTATGAAGTCGAACAGAGCGGTGTGACCGTGTTTACCGAACAGTCTGTTCTGTCCGTTGAAAAAAAAGACGGTTCATTTTATGTGACGACCGATACCGACAGCTTCTGCGGCCACGCCTGTATTCTTGCCACCGGCTCAAAAGCCGCACCAAAGACAGGCTCGGACGGCTCAGGCTATACACTTGCCAGAAAATTCGGACACCACATTATAAAACCGCTTCCGGCACTCGTACAGCTTACTTCCGACAATCCGCTGTGCAAAGCGATGTCCGGCGTGCGCAGCACAGGAACGGTTACTGTTTTTACAGACGGAAATCCTGTTGCTTCGGATACCGGAGAAATCCAGTATACGGACTACGGCATTTCGGGGATTCCCGTATTTCAGGTCAGCCGCTATGCCGTCAAAGCCGCAGACAGTAAAAGAATCGTGACGGCAGTTTTGGATATGCTTCCGGACTTTGAAGCGGAAACCCTTATTACACAGTCGATAAAACGCATGTATCAGCATAATACGCAGGATATTGTCACGTTCTTTTCGGGACTGCTCAACAAAAAACTTGTACAGGCAGTGGCAAAAAGCTGCGGTTATCCAGCCGGTACGACTATGGACGCACTTGGGAAAAAAGGTATTGCAAAAATGATAACAGCTTTTAAAGATTTTTCCTTTGACATTACCGGAAGCCGCTCCTTTGATGCCGCACAAATCTGTCAGGGTGGTGTATCTCTTGAAGAGGTGGATTCCCAGTTCATGCAGTCTCTTTTATGTCCCGGACTTTTCTTTGCGGGAGAACTTTTAGACGTAGACGGAAAATGCGGCGGCTACAACCTGCAATGGGCATGGAGCAGTGGACATCTGGCGGGAACTTCTGCCGCACAGTATTGTATTTCACAGAAAGGAACTCACTATGATTCAAATTAGTCAGATTCGTTTAAAACCGGACAGCCCGGAAACGGCATTACATCAGGCAGTTTACAAGGCACTGCGCCTTTCACCGAAGGATACCTGCCGCATTGAGATTGCCAAACAGTCGATTGATTCCAGACATAAACCGGATATCTTATACATATACAGCGTGCATGTTTCCGACATTCTGCTTAACGGCAAAAAGCCGGTGGACGAAGCTGCATGGATTAAAAAGTTAAAGAACCGTGACATTACACCGGTTACCAAAAAAGGATACACATTCCCTGCCGTATCAAGGCAGATTTTAAAAGAAGAAGACCGTCCGGTCATTATCGGTTTCGGCCCTGCGGGTATGTTTGCCGCATTAAAGCTTGCCGAAGCAGGACTGCGCCCGATTGTGTTTGAGCGCGGTGACAGTATTGAACAGCGTAAAAAAGAAGTCGAGGCGTTCTGGCAGGGCGGCGCACTCAATACCGAATCGAACGTCCAGTTCGGAGAGGGCGGCGCCGGTACATTTTCGGACGGTAAATTAAATACGGCGATTAAAGACCCGACCGGAAGAATCCACGAAGTTTTACGCATATTTGCAGAATTTGGTGCGGATTCGCGGATTTTATATGTGAATAAGCCGCATATCGGAACTGATGTTCTTGCCAAGGTTGTGCAGAATATCCGTAAAAAAATCACTGCCTGCGGCGGCGAGGTGCATTTCCAGACAAAACTCACGGCAATTTATGAAAAAGACGGCGCAGTAAACGGTATTACCGTCTTTGACCGTGCAGAAAACAAATCCTTCACCCACGCCTGTAATACCGTCTGTCTTGCAATCGGTCACAGTGCCAGAGATACCTTTTCTATGTTAAAAAGACATGGGATCTATATGGAAGCAAAATCGTTTGCGGTAGGTGTGCGTATCGAACATCCGCAGAAGATGATCAATATGGATCTTTATGGAGAGCCTGAGAATGAATTACTTGGTGCAGCCAGCTATAAAGTAACCCATAAGTGTGCAAATGGCAGAGGTGTTTATTCTTTTTGTATGTGTCCGGGCGGATATGTTGTAAATGCATCCTCTGAACCCGGTCGTCTCGCAGTGAACGGAATGAGCTATCAGGCACGTGATTCCAGAAATGCAAACAGTGCCATGATCGTCACAGTCACACCAGAAGATTTCCCGGATAAAGGAGTTCTTGGCGGCGTAGAATTTCAGCGTGATCTGGAGAAAAAAGCATGGGAGCTCGGAGAAGGAAAAATTCCTGTTCAGCTGTTTGGTGATTTTTGCAAAAATCAGGCAAGTGAAGCATTAGGAGAGGTTACTCCCTGTATGAAGGGAGAATATATACTGACAAATGTACGCTCTGTTCTGCCAAAAGCAGTAGGCGATTCTATTGAAGAAGGTGTCAGAGCCTTCGGAAAACGAATTTCCGAATTTGACAGAGAGGATGCACTGCTCAGTGGCATTGAAAGCCGTACTTCTTCTCCTGTAAGAATCGTACGTGATCAGAAGCTCACAGCAAATATGGCAGGAATTTAT
>ENA-OPWD01000755-OPWD01000755.1-human-gut-metagenome-genome-assembly--contig:-NODE-755-length-25589-cov-3.305358_pt1 | contig 25589 bp, 21 predicted proteins | sample MGYA00241502_ERZ501996 | MGnify/ENA primary metagenome ERZ501996 (study PRJEB25962, sample SAMEA2042011) | human gut metagenome | biome: human gut; feature: human-associated habitat; material: faeces... | reverse complement strand
TGCACAAAGCTCTTTTAGACGCATTCGTCTGATAGGGCGAATGCCCGACAGAGAGAGGAAATATACGAATGTTGAAGGTTTATTATTGTAAAAATTGCAATAAAATATTTTATCTACAGCGGGAAACGGATATTTCCTGCAAAATCTGTTCAGAACCGATGATAAAACTCAGCAAGCCTTATGAAGAATACACACGGCTCGACGAAGAAGAACGTAAAGAATTTATCGGACAGGACATTCAAAAACATATTCAATCAGATATACGGAAGGGGGATTAAAGCGGTGTCGGAAGTCAGGTTAATGCTTGGAAACGAAGCGATTGCAAGAGGAGCTTATGAAGCGGGGGTAAAGGTTTCGGCGGCATATCCGGGAACACCGAGTACAGAGATTAATGAAAGTCTTGCGCAGTATCGTGAGGTATACTGCGAGTGGTCGTCCAATGAAAAGACCGCACTGGAAACGGCAATCGGCGCGTCGCTTTCGGGTGTGCGTGCTATGGCCTCCATGAAGCAGGTCGGAGTCAATGTTGCCAGTGACCCGCTTTATACGGCAGCGTATATGGGGGTAAACGGTGGACTGGTGCTGGTAGCGGCAGATGATCCGGGAATTTACAGTTCGCAGAATGAACAAGATACGCGTTGTATTGCAAAAGCGGCACAGATACCGGTATTGGAGCCTGCAGACTGCTGTGAGGCTAAGGCATTTATGAAAAAAGCATTTGAATACAGTGAACAGTACGATACGCCGGTAATTTTACATACAACCACAAGGCTTTCCCACTCCAGAGAACCGGTTACGGAAGAACCACGCATTGCGAATACAGAAAAGCCCTATGTGAAAAATGCGGCAAAGAATGTTATGCTTCCGGGTTTTGCCCGCAAACGGCATATATTTGTTGAAGAACGCATGGAACAGTTGGAGCGGGAGTGTTCTGATTTTGACATCAATACCATAGAATATCAGGACATGGATATTGGTATTATTACAGGCGGTATAGCCTATCAGTACGTCAAGGAAGCCATGCCGCAGGCTTCGGTTTTAAAGCTGGGTATTGTCAATCCACTGCCAAAAGACCTGATTGCTGCATTTGCAAAAAAGGTAAAGCAGCTTTATATTGTTGAAGAATTAGAACCGGTGATACAGGAAAAGGTGCAGTCGTGGGGAATTGCCTGTCAGGGAAAGGAACTTTTTACACGACACGGAGAATACAGTGTGAATCTGATTCGCCATGGCATTTTAAATGAACCGTTAAAAGAAGATATAACAGGAGATTTGATGCGCAGACCACCGGCTTTTTGTCCGGGTTGTCCGCACAGGGCAGTTTTTTCACTGTTAAAGCAGATGAATTATCATGTGGCGGGGGATATCGGCTGTTATACGCTCGGAGCACTTCCGCCGTTTGAAGTGATAGATGACGTGGTGTGTATGGGTGCGGGAATTTCAACCCTGCACGGCATGGAAAAGGCAAAGGGCAGTGCGTATATCAAAGACTGGGTTGCAGTAATTGGGGATTCAACTTTTATGCACACAGGAATAAACGGTCTGATAAATATGGTGTACAATAAAGGCACAGGCACAGTGATTATACTGGATAACGGTACAACAGCAATGACCGGACATCAGGACCATGCCTCTTCGGGTGCAACGCTTCAACAGGGCGAGGTTATGCCGATTTCTATTGCAAAATTATGCCGCTCACTGGGTATTTTGGATGTTTACGAGGTCAATGCATTTGATACAAAGAAAATGAAGGAACTGCTGTTGGAAGCAGTTCCGCGGAAAAGTGTTACGGTTATTATTGCACAGGCACCGTGTGTATTAAGAAAGAGGCACAGAGAATGATAAAAAATGTTATAATTGCAGGAGTAGGCGGCCAGGGTACGATCTTTGCAGGAAAGATACTTGGCACAATGGCATATCAGACAGGACTGCATGTGAAAATATCGGAAATTCATGGAATGTCCCAGCGGGGCGGCAGTGTCGTGACACAGGTGCGCTTCGGGAAACATGTATATGCGCCGCTTGCACAAGCCGGAGAGGTTGATGTACTGATTGCCTTGGAAGAACTGGAAGCCCTGCGGTACGCATCATATTTAAAAGAAAATGGAATTTTGCTGATGTGTAACTGCCGGATTGAACCGACAGCATCAGACGGCGGTATATATCCGCAGAGTATCCGCACACAGCTTGAACAGAAATACTACGTATATTATATGGAAGAAATTCCACTCCGGGATAAGACATTAAACGTCCGTATGGTCGGTGCGGCAGCAGGATGCCTTGGATTTTCAAGGGAGGACGGAATAAAGGCACTGGAACAGAATGTAGCAGCCGAATTTTTAGAGAAAGATAAGAAAGCATTTCTTGAGGGCTGGGAGTTTTATGAGCAGACACAAAAATCGTCTGCGGAATGGAGAGTAGTATGCACAACGAATTGACGAAAAATGATATAAAAAAAATGGAAGATGAAATTGAGTACCGTGTACAGGTTGTCAGAAAACAGGCTTTGGAGGATGTAAAAGAGGCGAGAGCGCATGGGGATTTAAGTGAAAATTTTGAATACCATGCCGCTAAAAAATTTAAAAACCAGAATGAAAGCCGTATCCGATATTTGCAGAGAATGATTAAATCTGCGGTTGTCATTTCCGATGAATCGGCAGAAGATGAGGCAGGGGTCAATAATACGGTTGAAATCTATTATGAAGACGATGGCTCGACAGAAACAATTAAGCTGGTTACAACGGTGCGCGGCGATTCGCTGGAAGGCTATATCAGCATTGAATGTCCGCTGGGAAAGGCACTGCTCGGACATAAGGTCGGTGACCGTGTACTCGTAGAGGTGAATGACCATATCAGCTATTATGTTGTGATAAAGTCGATTCAGAAAACAGATGATTCGGGGGATAAAATCCAGAGTTATTAAAAGAAAGCAAAAGAAAGGATGAGGCAGGAGATTGGAATTTCACAAAGCACAGTTAGAGGCAATCCGGCATTTTAATGGACCGTGTATTACACTGGCAGGGCCGGGAAGTGGAAAAACCACTGTATTAACATACCGCATTTTAAATCTGATTGAAAAATGCGGTGTTGCGCCGGAGCATATTTTAGTGATTACTTTTACGAGGGCGGCGGCAACAGAGATGAAGGAACGATTTTTGAAATTGTCGGATAACCGGTATTCGGGTGTCTGCTTTCAGACGTTCCATAGCTTCTTTTTTATGATTTTAAGAAAAGCATACGGATACCGTGCAGATAACATTATTACACAGCAGGAGCAGACACGGTTTTTTAAAAATATTTTAAATGAGTATGAACTGGAAATTACAGATACCATGGAACTGATTCGGCACGCTACGGCGTGGATTAGCAATGTAAAGAGGAGTGGGAAAAGCCCGGATACACAGCCGGTAGCAGCTGCGGGAATCTGTCCGCAGGAGATTCTTTGTGAAATCTATCACAAATATCAACAATATCTTACGGCAAAGCGGCTGATTGATTTTGAAGATATGACAGTGTATTGTTATGACCTGTTTTCACAGCGGAAAGATATTTTATGGCAGTGGCAGGAACAGTACCAATATATTTTAGTGGATGAATTTCAGGATATTGATGCACAGCAGTTTCAGACGTTGCAGTTACTGGCAGACAGATACCGCAATCTTTTTATCGTTGGTGACGATGACCAGAGTATTTACGGATTCCGCGGAGCCTGTCCGGATTATATGCAGGAATTTAAAAAGATTTATCCTGAAGCGGTTCAGATTAATCTGTGTGTGAATTACCGGTGCAGGGCTCCGATTGTGGCGGCGGCAAAATCTGTGATTGCACATAATAAAAACCGTTATGAAAAAGATATTGTGGCGGCGCAGACCGGGTACGGAATGCAGACCGCGTGTGTTGTCGTCAAAGAGTTTGAAAGTACAGAAAAACAGAATCAGTTTCTGGCAGAACAAATCTTAAAACACTCAAAGCAGGGGAAATTTTCCGATATTGCCGTACTGGTGCGGACAAATACCGGGGCACAGGATTTTCTACAGACATTTCTGCAATATAAAATTCCATTTACAATTAAAGAGCATTTCTTAAATCCGTTTGAACACTGGATTGCACAGGATATTCTGGCATATATTCATCTGGCAATGGGAAGCTGTGAAAGAAAATATTTTTTTCGTATTATCAACCGTCCGGTGAGGTATTTATCCAGAGAAGCATTTGCGGATACAGTAGTTGATTTTGAAAGGGCAAAAGCTTTTTATGCAGAAAAAAGTGCGCTGAAAGACCGGGTAGAACAGTTGGAAGATGATATTTTAATCTTGTCAAAATTTTCACCGTTTGCCGCAGTCAATTATATACGAAAGGCCATTGGATACGAGGACTACATCCGCCAGTATGCAGATGAAAAAAAGCAGGATAAAGCATCACTTTATGAAATACTGGACGAGATTTCACAAAGCACAAAAACGTGTCGGACTTTTCCGGAGTGGTTTGAATACATTAAAGCATATACAGAGCAGTTGCAGAATAAAAAGCCGGATAATGCAGGTGGCGACAGAGGCAGAAACAGCATGGACAGTGTCACCGTCAGCACCATGCACGCCTCAAAGGGGCTGGAGTATAAAAAAGTTTTTCTTGTCGGATTAAATGAGGGAAATGTGCCGTACCATAAGGCGGTACTGGAAAAGGAACTTGAAGAAGAACGCAGAATGTTTTACGTAGCAATGACAAGGGCAAAGGAAGAACTGCATTTATATTTTCCAAGGGAGCGCGCAGGAAAAGCACAGAAAATATCCCGCTTCTTACAGGAAATAGACAGAAGCAGTGCCGTATGGGAACTGATTGAGGATAAATAAAAAATCCCGACGGAAGTAAATATCAACTGCCGCCGGGATGATTTTCAGGGATGAAGCGTTTTAGGCTTCTTCGTTTTCTTCGTCTTCCTGTGCATATAAATCTTCATATTCCATCGCATCTAATTCTTCATCAAAAGCTTCGGAAACCAGTTCGTATTCTTCATCGGATTCGATGTTTAAAAGCGAAGGCTCCCGGCCGTCATTTTCAACATAACGGTACAGATAAACTTCGTCCTGTTCGGCGGCTTCGCCTTCTAACGGAAGCAGGGCAATATAATCATTTTCACCGGCAGGGAAAATGCGGATAATCGCACATTCACATTCAGTTCCGTCATCTAAAGAAAGGGTTACGGTATTATATTCACTATTGTTTGTCTGTTCTGACATAAAAATCTCCATTCTGCCGTAGATACGGCTTTTTATTAAAGTGTACAGTTCATTAAAACTTTAGCAGAAGAAGCAAAAAAAAGCAACTGCAATAAAGAATATTAAGCAAAAAGATGGAATTTTTTATATATTAAAAAAATTATTGCACAAACGGATAAATTGTTGTATAGTAGCAGTAAATAAATAACGATGTCAATGGGGACAATTTTAAAGGCGGTATATTATTTAAACCATACTTTAGAATTGTCCTTTTTATGTATTTTATATACAAAGACTTGAGAAATAAATGTCGTAAAAACGACGGAATGGAGAGCAAGATGGATAAGATTGATAAAAAACTCATTACATTATTACAGCAGAATGCGAGAATGCCGTTAAAGGCACTTGCCGAAAAGGTGTTTTTATCATCACCGGCGGTTTCTGCAAGAATTGAGCGTCTGGAGAAGGAAGAAATTATTGAAGGATATGAAGTAAAGATTAACCAGTTAAAGCTTGGCTACCATATTACGGCATTTATTAATCTGGAGGTTGCGCCGGTGCAGAAGCCGGAGTTTTATCCGTTTATTAAATCTTGTCCGAATGTGGTGGAGTGTAACTGTGTTACAGGGACGTATTCCATGCTGTTAAAGGTGGTGTTCCCAAGCACGATGGAGCTGGATACGTTTATCGGACAGCTTCAGAAGTTCGGCAGAACCAGTACACAGATAGTCTTCTCGACACCGGTTGCACCAAGAGGAATTGATGTCAATGCAGAAATGCCTGCAGACGAATAAATTATAAGAAAAGAATGAAAAAGTATGAAAAAACTGGCATTGTGTTGCGGCAATGACAGTTTTTTTGTTATACTCATAACAGTTGAATTAAAAAATCGGAGGGTATAAAAATGGGTATGAATTACCAGAAAAAAGCAATAGAAATTATGGATAATGTTTCCAAGGTGATTGTAGGAAAGGAAGACGTGACAAAACTGGTTCTGACAAGCCTGATTGCAGGGGGACATGTCCTGCTTGAAGATGTTCCGGGAACCGGAAAGACAATGCTTGCAAAGACCGTTGCAAAGTCTGTCGATGCACAGTTTAGCCGGATTCAGTTCACACCGGATTTACTGCCATCGGATGTAACGGGAATTAATTATTACAATCAGAAGGCCGGTGAATTTGTCTTCCGCAGAGGACCTGTATTTTCCAACATTTTGCTGGCAGATGAGATTAACCGTGCAACGCCGCGTACACAGTCGGCACTGCTTGAATGTATGGAGGAACATCAGGTGACGGTGGATTCCGATACGTACCGGTTAGAAGAACCGTTTTTAGTAATCGCAACGCAGAATCCGATTGAAACAGCGGGTACATATCAGCTCCCCGAAGCACAGCTTGACCGATTTCTGATGAAAATCTGTATGGGATACCCGGAAAAGGACGGAGAAATCGAGATTTTAAACCGTTTCTTAAAGGCAAGTCCGCTTACATCAGTGGAGAGTGTATGCAGTAAGGAAGAAGTCCTTAAAATGCAGCAGGAAGCAAAAGAGGTGTATGTACATCCGTCCCTTATGGGCTACATTGTAGATATTGCAGCGGCAACAAGAAAACACAGCAGTGTGGCAATCGGTGTCAGTCCGAGAGGAACGCTTACCATGGTTAATGCCGCACGCGCATTTGCGTATATTGAAGGACGGGAATATATTGTGCCGGAAGACATCCGCATACTCGCAGAACCGGTCTTTGCACACAGACTGGTATTAAGACACGGACTGACTTATCAGGACAACAGAAATGCACTTATGCAGACAATTATGGAATCGGTAGAAGTACCAACCGAAGACTGGGGTAAATAATGGTAGTATTGATAATGCTGATTGGGGCAGGTCTGGTGTACTGGGCAGTCGGGCAGCTGTATGCGCGTTATTGGAATAAGGGGCTGTCCGTGGAAATCCGTTTTTCATCAGACCATGCCGTAAAAGGCGATGAAATTGAATTGATTGAAACCGTGGCAAACAGAAAATATCTGCCACTGCCGTATATTTATGTGAAATTTCAGACGGATAAAAGCCTGTTTTTTTTAGGAAAGGATGGAAGCAATGCGGTATCGGATAAGGCATACCGCAATGACGTCTTTTCATTAATGAATTATCAGCAGGCGGTACGGCGGATTCCGCTTCGCTGTACGAAAAGAGGCATATACCGTATCCGTAATGTGCAAATGGTGTCTACCGGTGCATTTATGGGAGATGTGCTTGCTGCGGAGTCAGCGCAGGATGCTGTCATTACCGTTTATCCGAAAACAGCAGACACGGATAGGCTGGCAGTGCCGTTTTTTCAGATGATGGGCACGGTGGAGCGCAATAAATATCTGTATGAAGACCATTTTATGTTTCGTGGAATCAGGGAGTATCAAAGCTACGATTCCATGAATCAGGTCAACTGGACGGCAACCGCCAAAAGCGGGCAGCTCATGGTCAACCAGTACAATGAAAGCACCTGCCAGCAGGTTTGCATTTTGTTAAATGTTGAGCCGGAGGGCATGATTCCAAAGGAAAAATTATCGGAGGAGAGCATTTCCATTGCATCAGGACTGGCGCAGATGTTTATCGAACAGGGCATACAGGTATCGTTATTGAGCAATGCAAGAAACGGTGAAACTGGGGAAGAAACAGTTGTTTACGGCGCAAGCGGGCTGGCACATTTAAACAATGTGAATACGGTGCTTGCGGGGCTGGATTTAAGTTTTTCCGTGCGGGAGTTTAAGGACATTATAAAGGAAATGCAAAACGGTGTGTACGGTGAGGATTACAGGGCAGTGCCGGGCAGTACGAATATGACGTATATAATGATTTCGCAAAACCGTCGTGAAAATTTAAAAGAAAGTTACAGACAGCTTACCGGCGGCATATCGGGTAATGTGTCAGGCGGCGCCGGAATGTGGATTGTGCCGTACTTTATTGATGAAAGAGAAGAAGTATTCCCGGCGGGAATGACCGACAGTATGGATTTTACGGCATGGGAGGTGGACAGAAATGACGGATAAAAAGCTATCACGTTCCATGGAAATCTTGGAAGTTGTTATTCAGATGATTACATTTTACAGTGCATTTATGGCAGTTTATTTCGGTGCATTGCAAAAGCCGGTTTCACAGTTGTGGAAATCCCTGATTATCTTTGTGTTTGTGGCGGCGGCATATTACAGCCGCAGAAAAATCAAACTGTTTAAGCCGTTTATCGTGCTTCATATTGCGATTATTGCGGCGGCATTTTTTATGGGAACAACCGATGCGGAGCGGTTTTCATACTTTTTAATTGCGGCACTGATTGCGGGGTATTCGATTCGTTTAAAAACAATTACACTGCAAAAGAATGATTTGAGCAATACGCCGTTATCCGATGATGCCGACGGACTGGATTTGGCGGAACAGCTTGAAATCAAAAAAAATCTGGTGGCAAGCGAACAGATTCCGCTGCCGTTTTGTGCATTTATGATATTAGGATACATGATTGGACACCTTGTGGAGAGTAATCTTGTCATGAACAGCGAAGTTGTGCTGTTTGTGTTGTTTGTTCTGCTGGAGGTTGTCTACCGGGATTTAAAGAAATTAAACACAGTATTTCTTACTAACAAAGATAAGACCCATTTTCCGGTACAGCAGTTAAAGCAGGTCAACACCCGGATTATTCTCACAACAGTATTTTTAATGCTGATTGCAATGCTGTTGTTCTATAACGGCGAGTACGGCAATATATTTCAAGTGATAGGTGCCGGTGGCATGGCGGCGCTGAAAGGACTGTTAAAAGTTATTCTTGCAATATGGGGCAGTGGAGGTGGAGATTCGACCGTTGCGGAAGAACAGACAACGCAGGCTGAAACTGATGCGGATTTGAGTGATGTGGAGGAAATTTATGAACCTTCTGCGGCGGCATCGGCTGTTTTGGAAGCACTTGCGGTTATTTTAATCATTGCGGCAGCTGCCGGTATCTGTTATCTGATTTACCGCTATGTAAAGAACTTTAATAAAAAGAGAAAACCACAGGGTTATATTGAAGAAATTACAACGCTTGAAAAAGAAACCGTGCGTGTCAGAAAGCAGAAAACAGAAACAGATACCATAAAGACGGCACCGGAAACGGAAAGTCTGCGAAAAGCGTATAAGCGGCAGGTGCTAAAAAAGGCAAAAGAACACCGGCCGGACGGTACACAGACCCCACAGGAGCTTACGGCAGAATATATTACAAAGGACAATGGATACGGTGCGCAGATTACGCAGTTATATGAAAAGGCACGGTATGCGAAAGAGCCGGTTTCCAAAGAGGAAACAAAGCATTTTAAAGAAATGTTAAAACAAGACTTGACATCTTAAAGTCAATCATGTATGATGATTACCATAATAAGTAAATGCAATGAAGAGGAATATTAGATGTCTACCGGAGTCAGAGAGTTATCGGTTGGTGTGAGATAACGGAAGGGAAGCATTGAACTCGCCTTGGAGCTGCTATCTGAAAAAAGCATGACATATAAGATTGTTTTGAGTAGGCGTAGCCGGGAGCCAGCCGTTATAGTGGACAGAATATAAGGTTTTTGCCCGTATTCAGTGAGTGCACGAGGATTTTCGTGAAATAAGAGTGGTAACGCGTGAGATTATGGTCTTTCGTCTCTTAGCATAGGTTTGATATGCTGGGACGGAAGACTTTTTGTTTTACTTATTATAATCAGATGCAGGGGCAATAGCTTTTAGATTTTTGCTTCGGGCATCATAATAATATTATTGGAGGAAAGAAGAATGTTCGATTACAGACAGTATCAGAGAGGTTATTTTATGCCGCCGGTTTCCTGCATGGACTGGACAAAGAAGGAGTATGTTGATAAAGCACCGGTCTGGTGTTCCGTGGATTTAAGAGATGGCAATCAGGCGCTTGTTGAGCCGATGAGTCTGGAACAGAAGCTTGAATTTTTCAAACTTCTTGTAGCGGTCGGATTTAAGGAAATTGAAGTCGGTTTTCCGGCAGCTTCAGAAACAGAATATGAATTTTTAAGAACATTAATCGAAAAGGATATGATTCCGGACGATGTAACAATTCAAGTATTAACACAGGCAAGAGAACATATCATCAAGAAGACTTTTGAAGCGGTAAAGGGTGCGCCGAGAGCTGTTGTACATGTATACAATTCAACTTCACTGGCACAGAGAGAACAGGTATTTAGAAAGTCTAAGGAAGAAATCAAGCAGATTGCCGTTGACGGTGCAAAGCTGTTAAAGGAATTGGCTGAAAAAGAAGAGGGCAACTTCGCGTTTGAATACAGCCCGGAAAGCTTTACGGGAACAGAACCGGAATATGCGTTGGAAGTATGTAATGCCGTATTAGACGTCTGGGAACCGACCGCTGATAACAAGGCGATTATCAATCTCCCGGCGACCGTAGAAATGTCTATGCCGCATGTATTTGCAAGTCAGGTTGAATATATGAGCAAAAACTTACATTTCCGTGACAATGTAGTGCTTTCACTTCACCCACACAACGACAGAGGAACAGGTGTTGCCGATGCGGAACTCGGGCTGCTTGCTGGCGCAGACAGAATCGAAGGAACATTATTCGGCAACGGCGAGCGTACCGGTAATGTCGATATTATCACACTGGCAATGAATATGTATGCACAGGGTGTCAATCCTGAATTAGATTTATCTAATATGCCAAAGCTTGCTGAAACCTTTGAAAGACTGACAAAGATGAAGATTCATGAAAGACATCCGTACTGCGGAAAGCTTGTATTTGCAGCATTTTCCGGTTCTCATCAGGATGCGATTTCAAAGGGTATGCATTATCGTGTGGAAAAAGACCCTGCACACTGGACAGTACCGTATCTGCCAATTAATCCGGAAGATGTTGGACGTACTTATGATTCCGACGTTATCCGTATTAACAGTCAGTCCGGCAAGGGCGGCGTCGCATATGTCTTAGAGCATAACTACGGCATGATTATTCCGAAAAAAATGCGTGAAGATTTGGGATATGCAGTCAAGGATATTTCCGATGTACAGCATAAGGAAATTGCGCCGGACGAAGTGCTTGAAATCTTTGAAAAGCGTTATAAGAAATTTACACCGGTATTTAAGATTACGGAAGTTCATTTCAAACAGGTGGACGGTATCCAGACCGTTGTAACGATTGAGCAGGACGGTAAAAAGGTTGAAATCGAAGCCAGCGGCAACGGCCGTTTAGATGCAGTCAGCAATGCTCTTGCAAAGCATTTCAACAAGCCTTGTGAAATTATGTGCTATGAAGAACATGCTTTAAAAGACGGCTCAGATTCCAGCGCCATTGCTTATGTCGGCATTGAACACGGCGCAAAGGGCAGCTTCGGTATCGGCATCGACCACGATATTATCCGTGCTTCCATTGATGCACTTGAATCAGCAATGAACAGAAGCCTGATTGAAGAATAAATCATAAAATGCAGGGCCGCCACACCGGACCGATTGCCTTAAAACAGGCGGGACCGATGTGGCGGTTTTTGTTTTTGAACAAAAACCAACAGTTATGATTGCAGATGAGAAATCGCCTGCGCGAATTTCTCATCGCAGCTTCGCGACTAAGTCGCTCAGGAATGGAGATTAGTATGAATAAGATTATATTGGCATCGGGGTCGCCGAGAAGACGGGAACTGCTTGAACAGATAGGTATTCCGTTTGAGGTCGTTACAAGTAATGCGGCGGAAGTTACTTCGGCGGTACAGCCTGATGAGATTGTGAAAGAATTGTCAAAAATAAAAGCAGAAGCCGTGAAACAACTCTGTAAGGAAAAAGGAGAAACGTATCAGGACGCGGTGATTCTTGGTGCAGATACGATTGTGTATCACAACGGAAAAGTCCTTGGCAAGCCAAAATCCGAAGAAGATGCGTATTCGATGATTGAAAGTCTTGCAGGGAAAGAGCATTTTGTATATACTGGAGTTACAATACTGACACCGAAGAAGCAGATTTGTTTTGCCGAGGCGGTAAAGGTATCGGTATATGAGATGTCTGCGGAAGAAATTAAACGCTACATTGCGACCGGTGAACCGATGGATAAAGCGGGGGCATACGGTATTCAGGGCAGATTTGCCGCATTTGTCAAAGGAATCAGCGGCGATTACAATGCAGTTGTGGGACTTCCGGTGGCGAGAGTTTATCAGGAATTAAAAAATGCACAAGTGCTATGACGGCAGATGAGAAACCGCCTGCGCGGATTTCTCATCGCATCTTTACAACAAGTTACTTAGAAATGAGGATTGAAATGATAAAACTGGTGGCAAGTGACCTTGACGGCACACTTTTGTTAAATGGTGCGCAGAGTGTAGAGGATTCCATGTTTGAAACGATTGGAAGGCTTTTGGACAGAGGAATTTTATTTGCGCCGGCAAGTGGAAGACAGATGACAAGTTTAAAACGGCTGTTCGCACCGGTGGCGGAAGAACTGGTATATATCAGTGAGAACGGTGCATTGGTTTCCTATAAAGGAAAGACGATTGCAAAGACACCGATGAAGCGGAAACTGGCACTGGAAATTATTGAAGATGTGCTCGCGCAGGATTACTGTGAAGTGCTGGTATCCGGCGAAAAGACGGCATATATTAAGCCGAAGACCAAAGAGTATCACGACAGAATGACAAAGGTGGTAAATTACCATACTACACTGGTGTCGGATTTTTCGGAGATTCAGGAAGACATTTTAAAGGTTGCAGTCTGTGATTTGTCGGGCATTGAACATTCAAAGGAGCATTTTTTCAAGCGCTGGGGAAATGAAGCAGCAGCAGTTGTATCCGGTTCGCTGTATCTGGATTTTATGGATTTAAAGGTCAGCAAAGGCAATGCCATGAAACAGATTCAGCAGTCAATGAATATTTTACCGGAAGAATGTATGGCGTTTGGCGATAATTATAATGATATACCGATGTTAGACAGTGTGGGACATGCCTATGTCATGGAAAAGGCAGTCGATGACATAAAAAAGCACAGTCAGTTTATTACGGCAAATGTTGAGTATACTTTAAAAGATGTATTTCATTTATAGAAGAATATAAAATCATCACGACAAATATTTTAAAAGGAAACAGGTGAAAAATTATGGAGCAGTATTTAGAAGAATGTGCAGAAGTATTTTTAAAAGAGCAGGGAAAGCTATTTGATGAACCGGTAGCGGAAACGATAGAAGAAGCAAAAGAATTTCTGGAAGACTGCTTTGCACAGGTATTTGAAAATATTTCAGAGGTGCGGGCATATTTAGACGAAGAAGGCATGGACGTATCAGGTGTATCCGATGAAGAACTGGCAGACGAGCTGGAGGTATTTGCCATTTCAGACGGCAGATACTTTGTTGTTGAAGCGTAAACGGTAAAAGCATAAGACAGGACAGAAAGGATACAGCGAAAAATGCGTATAACAGTAATCTGTGTTGGCAAAATTAAAGAAAAATTTTATACAGATGCGCTGGCGGAGTACCGGAAGCGGCTGTCAAAGTACTGCAAATTAGAGATTGTAGAACTGGCAGACGAAAAGACGAAGGAAAATGCCAGTGCGCATGAAATAGAACTGGTCAAGGCAAAAGAAGGTGAGCGGATTCTTTCTGCAATCAAAGAGGATATGTATGTCATTGCACTTGCAATTGAAGGGAAGATGCTGGATTCCGTTGAACTTTCTGAAAAAATAGAAAAGCTTGGGCTTTCGGGCAGCAGCCATGTGGCATTTGTCATCGGCGGTTCGCTCGGACTGGATTCACGTGTTTTAAACCGTGCGGATATGAAACTGAGTTTTTCTAAGATGACATTTCCGCATCAGCTGATGCGGGTAATTCTTTTAGAACAGATTTATCGTGCGTACCGGATTATGACGGGAGCGTCGTATCATAAATAAAGAGCAGATGAAAGACAGATATTCTTAAAGATGAAATTCTTTGGGAATATCTTTTTTTTCAAAAATACTTGACTTAAAGTTAAGTTTAACTTGTATGATAAGGTTGTAAAGGTTCGTGAGGAACTGCCGGAACTTAAAAAAGTAGTTTAGCTGCGTTTGGCACGGGTGTTTGCGCCGCAGGCATCACAAATATCCTTTATTGCAGAATAAAAATCAGTTCCGTCCGCAATTTCTCCGGTATTGGAATGGAGGTTCATATGAAGACAACAAACAAAGAAGAATTTGAAAAACAGAATGTATTTGGTATGGGAAATGCCAATACGGCATATGCACAGTATTTTAGCGGTGAATCTTTTTTGAATCCGCTGACAAAGCCGGAAACAGGCGTTTTTCTTGCAAACGTGACATTTGAGCCGGGCTGCAGTAAACTGGATTATGTAGCATAAGAGTGTATAGCGTGTCTGTAGTCTGATTTTTGCCATAAATAAGTACAGGATACACAGAGAATAGAAAAGAATGTGTATTCAGTTAAATAAGAAATAGATAGCTGGTATGAGAGAACAAGGAGTCTTTCATACCAGTTTTTTTGTGGGAAAAGGGATAGGTTGCACAGGATCTGCCAGGAGATTTCAGTAGGTTTGATGAATAGCTTTCTTCCAGAAGTGTGGTATAGTCTTGTGCTTGGAACAGGAAAACTACACAGAAGGGAGACACCGATATGACAACACAGCCAGATATTATCTGGAATGAGCAGTGCCTGGGGATACGGATAGGAGAACAGGTATGCACCTATCTGAAAAAGCATGATGCGGAATACCAGAGACTGCAAAAGAAAATACTGGAACTTACAGAGAAGTATCCAGTGATAGAAACATTTATGGAGTCGAATCAGTCAATCAGCCTAACAGAAGAAGAGCATAAGGCAGTACATCGATATTTCCAACTGGAGAGCGAAAAGGAAATGATAGAAGAAGAGTACCATTTTTATATGGGACAGGCTCAAATGATTTCTTATGGAGCTATGCTGGGGAAAATAAAAAAAGCAATACTGGGAAAGGATGACGGTGACACAAAGAAACTGCTGGAGTTGCTGATGGATACTTGGATTGATGAGGTAGAGGATCAGCTTAAAGAAAATACAGTGTACCAGGGAATGCTGGAAAAAATATCAAAATATGAAGAACAGGTTCAGACAATGGGATTAGCAAAAGAAAAGCGAAAAACGATAGACGCATATGTTACTGAAGTCAGTGAAAGATGGATATTATATGCGGAATCTTTATATCAGGCCGGTATGCAGAAAATCTTAGAACTACTGAATCTGTAATAAGGACGGATAAAATGGGGAAGCACGATTGAACTTCCCCATTTGTCACTTCTATTCGTCTTTGCCATCAATGAGAAATATGTATGAAACCTGAAAGATTTCAGCAATGTGGTACGAATATACAGAAATATGACACAAGAAAGAATAGAAGCCATGTGAGGGCGTTTGAGGAAAAGCAGACGGAGGTGTTGGAGAATTGCAGGGCAGAACTTGCAGAGTTAAGTGTGCGTTATGAGAAGTGGACGCAGGCGGTATCTGACTATGACGATTACAAGCAGTATCAGCCAGTCATGAAAGAATATCAGGCATTAAACGGATTGAGGAAAAATTCCTTTAAGAAAAAGCATGAAACAGAGCTTGAAAACTATGCGATATATCGTGACAGGGTAAAGGCAGTCATGCCGGAAAATATGAAAATATCAAACATATAAAAATATGGTTGAACTGGATGAGGGCGGAGATGATAAGTATCTGCGGAAAGCTTTGTTCTATGGATATGGCGGTCCTGGATGGGGACATACATTCAACGGATATAATGTAAAATCCATCATGGAAAAATATGGATGCAGTTCTGAGACAAGAGCCATGCAGCATTATCTGGTTGATTATTTATATGATGGCGAATCCGGATTTGGAGGTGCGCTTTCTACAACCGCTAAAAATATGCTGAAAGAGATTAAAGCAGCTCTTGCTAAAATGCCTGATCCGACAGCAATGAAACTTCTTCCAGGACTTTCCGTTAATGCAACGGGAAAGGAAACAGAAAGTTTTACCTGGAAGGCAAATGAAGCATTTACCATTACCATTCATCTGGAAAATGGTGTGAGCCTTGTCAACGAAACTACAGGAAAGACGGCATCTGGAAATGTCACTGTAAAAGGTGGAGAGAAATTTCATCTTGTAGCTACAACAGCCAATATGGGCAGTCTGAAAGGAAAGTATGCGATCACTTCCAATTTTCCCCTGGATTTCCATGCAATGCTTTTAAAACTGGAGAGTTCACAGGATATTGGATTTGGCTATTATACGGATTCCGCTGATCTGCAGATTACAGTTGACTGGCCGGAAGAAGCAGTTATCGAAATTACAAAGAAAGATGGAGATACTGGGAAAAATCTGGCCGGAGCCGTGTATGGAGTATATAGTGATAACGCCTGCACAAAGCTGATTGTTAAGATGCCGCCAACAGACAGCAATGGTTCTTCACGAGTAACTCTTACCAAGACACAGGATACTGTTTACTTAAAAGAGATTACAGCACCGGAAGGTTATGTTGTCCAGGCTTCTTCGTATGGAGTGAAATTAGTAGTTGGCAGTACAACCAAACAGACTGTAACGGACAAAGAGCAGAAAGGAAATCTGACCGTTTATAAAGAGGGAGAAGTTTTTGTAGGAGCTGTATCTGATGAAAATGGAACTTCATTCCAGTACGAGAAACGCCGTCAGAAAGGAGCCGTTTATAACGTATATGCTGCCGAGGATATTGTAACAGCAGGTGGAAAAACAGTTTACAAAAAAGGCGCAGAAGTAGCGAAAAATCTGATCACAGGTGAGGACGGTTCTGTAACGGTAAAGAATCTTCCGCTTGGAAGCTATAATGTAACAGAAGCACAGGCTCCGGAAAATTTTTATAATGCAAAAGAAACAAAAAAAGTAACCATTTCTTATGCAGGGCAGACTGCAGAAGCGGCTTTCTCAGAGACTACCTTTACAAATGACCGTCAGAAAGCAGTGGTGCAGGTGATAAAGAAAGACAAAGATACTGAAAATACACTATCCGGAGGGCATTTTGCTCTGTTTGCAGCGCAGGATATGAAAACTGTGGATGGAAAAGTAGCAGTAAAAAAAGATGCTCTGATTGAGACTGCAATTACTGGTACTGATGGAAAAGCAGCATTTAAAGCAGATCTTCCAGTGGGATTTTCTTATTATGTAAAAGAAGTCCAGGCTCCGGCTGGTTATGTCAGAAATGAGAAAGATACTTATTCTTTCCAGTTCAGTTATACCAATGATGAACAGGCAAAAATTTCTTTCAGTCATACTTTTGTGAATGACAGGGTCAGTGCTGCAATCTCTTTGAATAAAAAAGATGCCGAGACAAAAGAAAATAAGGCACAGGGAGATGCTTCCCTGGAAAATGCGGTGTATGGACTTTATGCAAGAAACGACATTACCCATCCAGATGGAAAGACAGGCGTTATTTATAAAGCCGGAAGCCAGATTGGTACGCTAACTACCGATAAAGAAGGAAAAGCAAGGATAGAGAATCTTTATCTTGGAGAGTATTACATCAAGGAAATTACCCCATCCGTAGGATATCTGGCAGACGAGCATGAATATGATCTTGTATGCAGTGATGAAGGTGATCTGACAGCGGTTGTAGAAAAAGAGTGTACCTCACTGGAAACGGTGAAGAAACAGCCGTTTGAACTTATTAAAGCTGCCAATAATGGAGACACAGATGCTGCATTACTATCCGGAGCTGGATTTAGTGCATATCTGGTATCTTCTTTGGTGGTAAAAGAGGATGGAAATTATGTTTTTTCCTCTGCAGAGCCGGTTGTGATCGGTGAAAATGGAGCAACGGAAATTTTTACAAATGAGAAAGGCTATGTAAAATCCATTGCAATTCCATATGGAACATATCTGGTGAGAGAAACTACAACACCCCATAATTACAAACCTGTAGATGATTTTATTGTCCGGATTACAGAGAATAAACCAACAGAGCCGCAGACATGGAGAGTTCTTTTGGATAAAGAATTTTCTGCAAAACTGAAAATCATTAAACAGGATGACGAGACTAAAAAATCAGTTTTAATTCCGGGAACAGAGTTTAAAATTTATGATCTGGATCATGAAAAATATGTAGAGCAGGTAACTACATACCCGACAACCGTTACACATACCTCTTATTTCACAGATATAGACGGATATCTGATCTTGCCGCAGAATTTAAAAATCGGTCATTATAGAATCGAAGAGGTAACAGCACCGGACGGTTATACCATTAACAAAAATTATGTCGAAATACAGGTGGACACCAATACCCTGTATCAGACTGATCCGGTATCAGGTGATGTAATCATTGAAGTTGTATATGAGAATCATCCGGTGAAAGGAAAACTCACTGTACAGAAAAAAGGAGAGGTTCTTTCGACCTATAAGAATGATTTTAAGTATGAAGTTCAGAATCTTTCCGGTGCAGTATATGAAGTGTATGCTGCAGAGGATATTTATACAGCTGATTTCCAGAAAGATGACACAGGAAAAAGAATCCTGGAATATGCAAAGGGTGCAAAAGTTGCAGAACTGACAACGGATGAATCCGGAAAAGCAGATCTTGATAATCTGCCTTTAGGAGAATACAAAGTGGTAGAAAAGACTGCACCAGAGGGATTTGTATTAAATAAAGAAGAACAGAAGATTTCTTTCGTCTATGCAGACCAGGATACACCAGTGATCTCACAGAGTGCAGAGTTTATAAATGACCGCCAGAAAGTAGAAGTGTCAGTTGTGAAAAAAGATGCTGAAAATGAGAAAGGGCTTTCTGGAGCAGAGTTTGGTCTTTACGCAAAAGAGGATATAAAAGCAGGGGATAAGGTACTGGTAAAAGCAGACGAACTGCTTACAAAAGCGGTAACAGGTGAAGATGGAAAAGCTGTTTTTGAGCAGGATCTGCCATTTGGAACTTATTATATAAAAGAACTGGCAGCACCAGATGGTTTTGTATCTTCTGATGAGCAGATTGAGGTGACTGCGAAATATCAGGGACAGGAAGTAAAAACAGTAAAACTGGAAACTGTTTTTAGGAATGCGCCGACAACAACTGAATTTACGAAATCAGATATTACAACAGGTGTGGAACTTGACGGAGCAACACTGACGATTTTGGATTCAGACGGAAAAGAAGTAGAAAAATGGACTTCTGTAAAAGGAAAAGCTCATGTAATAAAAAGACTCCATGTGGGAAAAACCTACACACTTCGGGAAGAGTTTGCACCATATGGTTATCTGCAGGCGGAGGAAGTGAAATTTACAGTTTCTGATACTGCAGATGTTCAAAAAGTAGAAATGAAGGATGCTGTTCCGGTTGGACGAATCATCATCAATAAAAAAGGTGAATTTGTCAAGGAAGTTACCTGGAAAGATATGCTGGCAGGCGGCATGGACGCAGCATTTGGCTATGTTACAGGTTCTTTGAAAGATGTTACTTTTGAAATTTATGCAGCGGAGGATATCAAGGCTGCAGATGGGGAAAGCAGTGATTATTATAAAAAGGACGAATTGGTAGCAACAATTACGACAGATGCTCTTGGATATGCAAGATCAGAAGATCTTCCTTTAGGCAAATATTATGTAAAGGAAAAAGAGACGGCGGATGGATATGTTCTGGATGGAGAAATCAGAGAGGTTGATCTGACTTATCGTGATCAGAATACTCCGGTTGTGACTTATGATGAGGACTGGCAGAATAACCGCCAGAAAGCAAAAGTAACTGTAGTTAAGAAAGAAAAAAATACAGACCGTGTTCTGGAAGGCGGAGTATTTGCACTTTATACAAAGAATGATATTTTAAATGCAGAAGGCGAAGTAATCCTGAAAGCAGATACCATGATCGAGCAGAAAGCTACGGATCAGGATGGAAGGATTGTATTTACGGCAGATCTTCCAATCAATGGCAACTACTATGTAAAAGAAGTGCAGGCTCCTGCTGGATTTGTGACAACAGAAGAAATCAAGGAATTTGATTTTGCTTATGCGGGAGAAGAGGTTGCAGAAGTATCCTTTGAGTTCACTTATGAAGATGAGCCAACTACTTTTGAAATCACAAAATCAGATATTACAACCGGGGAAGAATTACCAGGTGCAAAACTGAAAGTATCCGATTCAGAGGGAAACGTTGTGGATGAGTGGACATCCGGAAGCACACCACACATCATTAAGGAACTGGAAGTTGGAAAGAAATATACATTAACAGAGACAATTCCTGCTGATGGCTATGCAACTGCAGAATCCATTACGTTTGTAGTAGAAAATACTGCAGATATACAGAAAGTAGAAATGCAGGACGATACAACAAAAATTCTGATCAGTAAGGTGGATATGACAGATGGAAGCAGCGAGGTCAAAGGTGCGAAGCTGTATATCCTTAATGAAAACCAGGAAGTTATGGAAAGCTGGACGTCTGGTGATCAGCACCATTATGTGGAGAAACTTCCAATCGGTACTTATACATTATTGGAGGAAACAGCACCGAAGGGTTACATTGTGGCAAATAAAGTGACATTTGAGATTAAGGACACCGGAGATATTCAGGGAACCAAAATGGAAGATGAACAGGCAATGGGCAAGGTGATCTTAAATAAAACAGATAAAGATACCAAGAAGCCAATGAAAGGTGTAGAATTTGCCCTTTGTGACAGTAAAGGTAAAGTTCTGGAAACTCTGGTAACAGACAGTGCCGGCCATGCAGAATCAAAGAATTATCCGATTGCGACTTTTAAGAATGGGCAGTATAAAAAAGCAATCACATATATCCTGAAAGAAACAAAAACACTGGATGGCTATCAGCTTGATGAAACCGAGCATAAGATTCAGTTTGAATATGTCAATGACCGTACTCCTGTGATTGAATATACTCTAGATCTGACAAATAAGAAAGCTCCGGAAAAAGACACTCCGGAAACATCAGAAAACCAGGGAGTCAGCACTCCTGTTTCCCATGGTTCTGATGCGACTTCTGTATCCAATTCACCAAAAACAGGAGATAATACAAATATTGCTATTTTTGTGCTGGCGCTTGCAGTATCAGCAGGATGTCTGGGAACTGTAGTGACAGTTAAGAGAAAACGCAAATGATAATATAAATAGTGTTCTGGGGCTGTGGTTACTGCACAGCCCCATTTTGAAAAGGAGAAGAAATTGAAATTAGGAGCAAGAATAAGAAAAATCCGTATGTTTCGCAACATAACTCAAAAGGAATTGGGACGCAGGTTAGGATATGGGGAAAGTAGTGCGGATGTGAGAATCGCCCAATATGAAAGTGGACAGCGTACACCGAAGCAGGAAACGCTTATCCGGATAGCAGAAATATTGGAAGTTGATGTCCGGAATTTTTTAAGTCCTGGAATTGCGACAATGGACGAATTAATGGAAACTTTATTCTGGATGGATGAAGAAAATAGAGGGCTTTTTCATCTGTTCCTGCTAAATGATTCAGAAAGTGAAACAGTTGGAATCACAATAAGGGATAAAAAAACAATGTCTTATCTGCAGGAATGGATGGGGAAAAAGCAGAAACTGGGCGATGGAAGAATCACAGAAGAGGAATATCTGGAATGGAAACTGCATTGGCCAGAGGATAAGAGAAAAACAGAATATAAAACCGTATGAAGTAAAAAGGAATTGCTTTGCGGAGAGTTACCTGTTAGAATATTACTGGAGTAACCGTGTACAGGGTTGGTAAAAACCTCCTGGATTTTCAGATCCCGTTAAGGGATACAGAAGAAGGGAGGTGGAGCGAATGGATACATACGAAGTCTTGAGCTTATTGTTCTTAGGCGGTACGTTTCTGATTGCTTTGCTTGCCTATTTGGATAATAGGGACAACAAGCGAAAAAAATAGCCTACCCTGTCTGCCAACAGGATAGGCAGCTCTCTTTGAGAGCAAAATAAATTAAAACCTAATCCAGGAGCATCCACCTTGTGGGCGGTTACTCTTTTCAATTAGAATATAGCATTTTCTCTCCGAAAAGTAAAGTACATTTTATGCAGCCAATTCTAAAAAGAGTAGGCTGTTTTTTATTGACAGGAGGGAAGTTAAATGTCTAAACTACAGGACATCCGAAACTTGATACAGGAACATGCCGTATCAGTGAGCAGTTCGCCAGGGGATTGGATGGATTATATGGACACAGCATCAAGGTTATATCGGTATTCTTTTTCAGACCAGCTTCTGATCCATGCACAGCGTCCAGACGCAACAGCCTGTGCATCACTGGAACTATGGAATGAAAAGATGTTACGCTGGGTAAATCGTGGTGCAAGAGGAATTGCCCTGTTTGATGAAACCTGGCAGAACACCAAACTTCGTTATGTGTTTGATATTTCGGACACCCACATGGTAGCCGGAGGCAGAAGCCCGTATCTGTGGCAGATGCAGGAACACCAGAGAGAAGAGATCCTTACGCATCTGGAAGAGGTCTATGGTCTGGAAGAAAAGGATACGGCAACCTTGCAGGACGCATTGATGGCGGTCGCAAGGGAGATGGTCAGTGACAATCTGGAAGAATATCTGGATGGATTGGAATATGCAGTAGAAAATACTTATCTGGAAGATTTGGATGAGGTGACGATCCGCAGTGATTTCCGTCAGCTGGTAACAGACAGTGTTTACTATATGCTTTCCAGACGATGTGGGATTGAGCCAATGGAACTTCTGGAAGAAGAGGATTTCATGCACATCACAGATTACAACCATCTGTCTGCCCTTACATTCCTTGGAAATGCAGTGAGTCAGCTCAGTGAGAGTATTCTGATCGATATTGGAAGAATTGTACATAAAATTTCTCTGGAAGAAGCGAGAAAAGAGGTTGAAATTTCCAATGAAAGGAATTATAATAACTTTACCACGTTAATGCGTGAAACTAAAAATCAGGACGTAGAAAACAAAAAAGCAGAAAATATTGAAAATGAAGGAGGAACCGATTATGGAACTGACATATCATCGCAAGGGAGATTACCTGTTTCCGAATCTGACCGTCGAAGAGGAAGAAGTGACGATCGGGAAATACGGGATGCTGCGGAGGACATTTCTGAAGGAACACAAGAACAGCCTTTATCAGAGCCTGTTCCTGACCGGGAAGCTGAACAGCCATCTGGAACAGATCGAGAAAGCAGCACAGGAGAGAATGGACAGCCAGATGGAGAAATTACTGGAGAAGAATCCGGCACCGGACAAGGAAGCAGATCCGATGGCATGGACAGCACACATGAACGCACTGATGGCAACAGCGGAAGAGAGCATCTTGACGGAATTGGTATACAGTTAGTCGAAGATACAAGAGAAGATGGATTGAGTAAAGCAGAGGAAGAGATCGCCTCTGCTTTATCTTTGCCCGAATATCCAACCGCAAATGAACAAAGACGGCAGATCGAGGAAAGGGCAGCTGCCCTTTATGCCGGAGAAATCCCGATTCCAGAGGAAGTTGTTGATGAGATCTTACGGACAGGAGGAAACCGGAAAGCCAGCCAGCTCCGGATCATCTATAATTTCATGAGCGAACAGACACCGGAGGAATATACGGAGTTTGTAAAGCGTGAATACCGTAAAGGTGGAAAAGGCTTTCAGATTGATGGAAATGAATATTCAGTCTGGTTTGATGAAACTGGGATGCAGATCTCAGTGGGGCATACGGTTACAGACCATATCTTAGATAAGGCATTTTTATCATGGGAGGATGTCAGCGGACGTATCCATCAGCTTTTAGACCAGGGTGAATATGCACCACAGTCTGTATTGGATGCGGCAAGAAGTAATGCAGTAAAAGAACACGCCCAGGCTCTTGCCTATATGAAAGGGGATATGGCAGAAGGAGTAGCGGAGATTGTTTTTGACGAAGAGGACTTACCACATCTTCGCAGTATCTATCCGGAGATTACGGATTATCTGGAAGAAAAGCTGGAGGATCCCCAGTGGCTTTCGGAACTGAATGAAAGACTGGATGCACTGGCAGAAGCCTATGAAGAAAATCATTCTATTATGCGTTTCCATCATTATAATCCTATAAATATCTCAAAGCAGTTTCAGAAGTTTGCGGATGAGGTGATTCCTTATCAGGCTAGGGATGGCTTTGCCTGGAAAGAACATCCGATGTTCATTACACAGGATGAGATTGATGCTTATCTTGCAGGAGGTGGAGCGTATTCGCAGGGCAGGCTTAGGACGTATTCCTTTTATCTGCTGCATGAAGATGAAAGATCGAGGACAGGTTTTATCAAGGAACAGTATGGGATCGGTGGAAGCAGTCATGCACTGTCTGGTGCCGATGATTCACACGCAAACTATGATGGAAAAGGATTATTTCTTGCAAGAGGTGCTTATGGGAATCCATATACGTCAATTTTATTATCCTGGAATAAAGTTGCAAACAGAGTAGCTTATCTGATAAAGAATGACCAGTTCCTGCAGGCAGAAGATTATGCTCGTATGCCGGAATATGAACGGGAACATATGGCAGATAAAATCCTTCGGTTTTACAACCGTCTGCCGGAAGCGGTGGACAGACCGTTTACCAATGATTTTTTCTGGGAGAAACCAAGGAAAGAAATAGCAGATGTGTTAAAAGAACCAATTGGAGCAGAAAAACTGCTGCAGAAAATGGATGCTGTACTAGCAGATCTGCCATTGGACTTTAATGCATATGGGACAAGTTATTCAGACAAAGCAGACATTCTTTCCCAGATCCATAAATATCTTAAAGGGGATTACACCATTTTCCCTATAAGAAAAGAAGAAAACAAGCTTCCAATAAAAGCAGAAAATGTCATAAAACAAAAGAAAATAAATCCTGTAGTTAACAATGAGAAAAATATTGTAAAAGAAAAAATAGGACATCAGATGACAATATTTGACTATCTTGCAATCAGTTAAGAAAAAGGCTCCCTTTGCGGAGTCTTTTTTTATAAAAAGACATATTAGAACTAGAAAATACAAAACAAAGGAGAAGTCATCTATCATGAATCCGTTAAGATATCCCGGAGCAAAATCAAAACTTTTCGAATGCATAAAAACATTAATCGCTAAAAATGAATTAAATGGCTGTACTTTTTATGAACCATTTGCTGGGAGTGCCACGCTTTCATGGCAGTTATTAGATGAGGGACTGATAAGTCAGGCAGTAATCAATGAGAAAGATCCGCTTCTTTATCATTTTTGGAAATCCGTCTTTTTTCATACGGATGAATTAGTTAATCTGATAAAGAAAACGGATATAAATATTGATACATGGAACGAATGCGCAAGATATAAAGAAGATGCATATCTGTCCGACAAAGAGACTTATCAGATCGGTTTTGCTGGATTATTTTTAAACCGAACTAATTTTTCGGGGATTTTAAAAGCCGGACCTATCGGTGGAAAAGCGCA
>ENA-OPWD01000695-OPWD01000695.1-human-gut-metagenome-genome-assembly--contig:-NODE-695-length-27303-cov-4.020001_pt1 | contig 27303 bp, 17 predicted proteins | sample MGYA00241502_ERZ501996 | MGnify/ENA primary metagenome ERZ501996 (study PRJEB25962, sample SAMEA2042011) | human gut metagenome | biome: human gut; feature: human-associated habitat; material: faeces... | reverse complement strand
CTCACCGCCGCGCTCGCCAACAGCGATACGCGTCGGGTGCTGTGGTACATGCCGTGGCGCAACGATCCGGGCGCCGCTGGAACCGGCGCATACGGCACTCCGGTGGAGGGGTCGCGTTATGCGGCTGATTTCCGCCGTTTCACCAAGCATCCTTTCATCCGTATGGCCAATACCCTTCCGCCGCTGTACTGATTCCCGGATTCCCGCGGCCATCCGCGCCGGTTGAGACGGCAATCGTCGTCGATGCCGGAGGCGCGGATGAAGGACTTGACGGCGCGGATGGCGTGTCCCACTTGCAGCTTAAGCGCTTAATCACTACAGTAGGGCACAGCGGCGAGGGAATATGACGAAGTTTCCCGAGCGCATAACCGAACAAGGTGCGAACGCAAGGGGCGCATGCACATGCGGCGCGTCGCTCATCGGCGCGCCGGAACGTGCGTTGCGTGAAAACCAAGTGCGCGATCGCAGGAAATCAGGAAAGGATTTGACATGGCTGTCAAAGACAAAAAATATCAGCTGGGAACGGCGGAAAACAAGGCGTTCCTCGACGCGGCCCGCGACAATCTGCTGAACTTCGGCACGAAGTTCCCGGCTCCCGACGGCAGCTCCTACTGGCTGGGCGACGACGGCACCCCATGGAAGGACCGCAATCGCGCCACTTGGATCACCTGCCGCATGACCCACGTGTACTGCCTGGGCGCATTCGTCGGTTTCCCGGGTGCCGAGGAGCTGGTCGACGCCGGTCTGAAGGGTCTCAAGGGCGCGCTGCATGACGACGTCAACGATGGCTGGTATCCGGAAATCACCCCCGAAGGCGGCTACACGCCCACCAAGCAGTGCTATGCACACGCTTTCGTGCTGCTGGCCTCATCGTCCGCGACCCTGCTCGGTCGCCCCGGTGCCGCCGAACTGCTCGACCATGCCGAAAAGGTCTTCCTCGACAAGTTCTGGGACGACGAGACCGGCCTGTCCGTCGACACGTGGAACACCGAATTCACCGAACTCGACCCGTACCGCGGCCTCAACGCCAACATGCATTCCGTCGAGGCGTTCCTCGCCGTGGCCGACGTGACCGGCGACGAGACCTGGCGCAAGCGCGCGGGCCGCATCATCGAGCACGTGCTCGGCTGGGCGAAGGCCAACAACTGGCGCATCCCCGAACACTTCCATTCCGACTGGTCGTTCGACCTCGAATGCAACCGCGAGAAGCCGGACGACCAGTTCAAGCCGTACGGCGCGACTCCGGGCCACGGCATCGAATGGGCCCGCCTGATCACCCAGTGGGCCACCAGCACCTATCCGTCCGATCCGGCGGCCGCGGCCCCGTACATCGACGCCGCGGAGCATCTGTTCAACCGTGCGGTCGAGGATGCGTGGAACGCGGACGGTGCGCCCGGCCTCGTATACACCACCGACTGGGACGGCAAGCCCGTCGTGCACGACCGTATGCATTGGACGCTGGCCGAGGGCATCAACACGTCCTCCACGCTCGCCCGCGTGACCGGCAAGGAATCGTACGCCAAGTGGTATGCGACGTTCCTCGAGTACGCGGACAGCACGGTGATGGATCACGTCAACGGATCCTGGTTCCACCAGCTCGACCGCACCAACCAGCCGATCGGCACCGTGTGGCCGGGCAAGTCCGACCTGTACCACGCGACGCAGTCCATGATGATTCCGCTGCGCGACCCGAGTCTGTCCATCGCACCGGCGGCCAAGAAGCAGGGCTGAGCCTCCATCAGCCGGCGTAAAAAACGGCCTTCCCGTCCGTATGTTGTCACCGCGGATCGATTGATCCGGTGATTTCCATACGGACGGGAAGGCCGTTTTATGTTGCTTATGGACGCTTCCCGCGTGGGGCTTGTCGTTCCTTTTGCCGTTCCTTTAAGGAATCGTGTAAGGAAGTGCGTAAGGAAGCGCGGTCATTCGGCGTCCGCGGCGGACGCGTCCGCCTGCTTGCGGCCGACCTGCGTGAGCTGGTACGCGGCGAACAGCACCGCCAGCCAGATGACGCCGGCGATCACGGCGATGCGATAGCTTGCGGAGAAGCACATGAGCACCACAACCAGCAGCATGAACGCGATCACCACGTACGGCGTCACATTGGCGAACGGCAGCTTGAACGCGATCTTGTCGAGCGCTTCCTTGCCCTTCAGCCCCTTAAGTTCGGCCGGGCCATCGCCAGCCGCAACCATGCGACGGAACTTAATCTCCGTAATCATAATCATGATCCAGTTGATCGCAGCCGCGATCGTGGCGATCGACATCAGATAATTGAACGCGAATTCCGGCCATACGAACACGACGACAACGGCAATCGCAATAATTATCGCGGAAGTGATAACACCCCCGACCGGCACGCCTTTCTTGCTGAGCTTACCCAGGTAAGCCGGCGCGTTGCCCTGCTTTGCCAGCGAATACAGCATGCGGGAGTTGGCGTACAGGCCGGAATTGTAGACGCTCATCACGGCGGTCAGGCACACGAAATTGAGGATGCCGGCGGCCGCGTGCACGCCGACGGAGTCGAAGATCTGCACGAACGGGCTGGAATCGCCGTCGATCTTGCTCCACGGAATCACCGCCATGATCACGCCGAGCGCGCAGATGTAGAAGACGAGAATACGCCAGATGATGCCGTTCGTGGCCTTCGGAATGGTGGTGCGCGGATTCTCGGTTTCGCCGGCGGTGATGCCGATGAGTTCGGTGCCGCCGAAGCTGAACATCACCACGACGAGCGCCATCAGCAGGCCGGTCCACGTGCCGTCGGCGTTGCGGGTCATCAGGCCGTGCGGCAGGAATCCGCCGTCCACGGTGAACCAGTTGGCGAAGCTCGCGCGAATGCCCGACGCGGTCGGCACGTTGGCGATCACGACATACAGGCCGCCGAGAATCATGGCCAGCACGGCCACGATCTTGATGATGGCGAACCAGAATTCGAATTCGCCGAACTTGTTCACGCCCATGAGATTCAGCGCCGCGATGGCCACGAGGAACACCGCCGCCGACACCCACTTCGGAATGTTCGGGAACCAGTAGTTCACGAACGAGCCGACCACGGCAAGCTCCACCATGGCCACCAGCACGTAGTTGAACCAGTAGTTCCAGCCGGAAATGAAGCCCGCTCGCCGTGACCAGTAGCGCGTCGCGTAGTAGCTGAACGCGCCAGCCTTCGGATCCTCGACCGCCATCTCGCTCAGAGCGCGCACGATCATGAAGATCGCGAGACCGCCGACGAGGTAGGCGAGCAGAATGGACGGGCCGGCCAGCTGAATGGATTCGCTGGAGCCGTAGAACAGGCCGGTGCCGATGGCGCCACCCAGCGCGATGAGCTGGATATGGCGGTTTTTCAACGATTTACGGAGCGTCGGCGGAACCGGCACGTCGTCGGTTCCACGCGGCTTCTTTGCGGCGGTGACGTCGCTCATGGAGATTTCCTCTTCTCTGTTTCCTTGCGATTGCGCGTTGTGCGTTGCGCTCGCTGCTTGCGTTGCGTGCTGTTGCACGCTTGCATGTGCTTGTTTTGCTTGCTTTTTTGCGATTCGCCCTTTGTGAGGGAACGTTTCCGATTGTAGCGGGAAGCGGCGGGCAAAGTGTTGGTTTGTTCGTTCCGGAATGTCTGGTTTGCTTAACGGGTTGTTTGGTTTAGAAGTTCGATTCGCGCGATTGCTGTGCGATTCGAACGCGCGATTTGGACACGTGTTGCGGATGTGCGGTTTGGCGCGTCTTTCCAAGCTTCATGGTGTTCAATGGAATGAGGGGCTACGAACGGAGGTCGACATGGCATTCGTCAAGGACATGCTGCGAATGTGGGCGCATTCGTGGAAAAGATTCATTTCCATCGCCATGATCACGTTGCTCGGTGTGGCCGTGCTCACCGGCATTTACGCGGGCTGCCGTGACGCGTTCCGCAGCACCGACCGCTTTTTCGACGCGCAGGGCCTGCACGACGTCCAGGTGCTGTCCACCGCGGGCCTGTCGAACGGCGATATCGCCGCGTTGCGCAAGGTGAACGGTGTTGCGAAAGTGCAGGCGGAACGGTCGCAGGAAGTGACGTTCGATTTGGACGGCCGCAAGTCGGCGACCATGCAGGAAATCGGCACGAACGGCATCGACCAGCCATACTTGCAGGAAGGGCGCATGCCGAAAAAAGCCGGCGAAATCGCGGTAACCCGAAAATTTATTCGCGATTCGGGCAAGCATATCGGCAGCCGCCTCACCGTAACCCCCGAATCGGCTTCCTCCGATACTTCCGATACTTCCGATACGAACGGTGCGGACGGCACGAATGAAACGAACGGCACGGACGAGGCGCCGAGCTTCCCGACCAAGCTCACCATCGTGGGCGTGGTGCTCGATCCGCAGAACCTGAGCAACCCGGACGGCTACTCCGCCATGACCTCGTTCCGTTCCACCGCCACCACCGACTACACGTTCTTCGCGCCGTCCGATGGCGTGACCGGCACCCTCTGCACGTCCGCCACGCTGCTCGTCAAGGGCGCGGCCGCCGAAAGCACGTTCGACGAATCGTACGAAAACACCGTCAAGCAGGTGACCGACCGCATCGACGGCACCGTGAAAACCGACCGCCAGAAGGCCCGCCGGCAGGAACTGCTCGACGCGGGCAACAGGAAGATCGCCGACGCGCGTGCGGAGGCCGACAAGAAGTTCGCGGACGCGCAGTCGCAGATCGACGCGAATCGGCAGCAATTCAACCAGCAGGTCGACCAGATTGTCAGCATGCAGGCGGGCGCGGCAGCTGCGGGAGCTGCGGCAAACGGCGCGAACGCAGGTGCGGCGGCGGCCGCAGGTGCAACTACCCCCCAACTTGACGAAACCACGCGTGAAACAATGCGTGAAACCATCATCGCCGCTAGTCCCGAACTGACGCAAGCCAAGCAGCAGCTCGACCAGGCGCAATCGCAATTGAACGAGCAGAAGGCAAGTACCGAACAAACGCTGAAAACCAAGGAAAACGAGCTGAAAACCAGCATTCCGCAAGTGCGCTGGTATGTGCAGGACCGGCAGTCGCTCGGCGGGTTCAGCGCGCTCAAATCCGACCTCGACTCCATCCAGTCGCTCGGCAACGCGTTCCCGATTGTGTTCCTGCTGGTGGCCGTGATGATGAGCCTGACCGCCATGGCGCGCATGGTCGAAGAGGACCGCTCGCTCATCGGCACGTACGTGGGGCTCGGCTACGGGCGGCTGGCGGTCGCGTCGCGCTACCTGCTGTTCGCGCTGCTCGCCTGCCTCATCGGCGGCGGCCTCGGCCTGATCGCCGGCTTCCTTGGCATTCCGGCGTTCCTGCTGGTCGTATTGCAAGGCATGTATGTGATGCCCGGTCTGCGGCTGGAATACGACTGGCTGTACGGCTCGCTCGGCATCGCGCTGTTCGTGGTCGGCGTGCTCGCCGCCACCATCTACGCGTGCGTGCAGGAAATGCGGCAGACGCCCGCCGCGCTGATGCGTCCGAAAGCGCCGCGCGCCGGCTCGCGCATTCTGCTGGAACGGATTCGGCCGGTCTGGAATCGCATCGGCTTCCTCGGCAAAGTGACCGCGCGCAACATCTTCCGCTTCAAGTCGCGCCTCATCATGACGGTCGGCGGTGTGGCCGGCTGCACCGCGCTGATCGTCTGCGGCCTGGCCATCAACGACACCGTCGCAGACCTCGGCATCAAGCAATACCGCGACATCTACCAGTACGACCTGATGGTGGTTTCCGACGATTCGGACGCGTCGGCGATGCGCACGAAGGTCGCGTCAGACGGGCGCGTCACGTCATCGCTTGACGTGCGCATAGAGTCGGGCGATTTGACGGTTGCGGGCAGTGGCGACGGTGACAGCGGCAAGGCCGGCAGCAGCGGCAGCGAAAGCATCCAGCTGGTCGCGGTGCCGGAAAAGCATCTGTCCGATTTGGGCGAAATGGTCACGTTGCAGCCGGTCTCGTCCGGCATACTGGGCACGTCCGGCGTCGGCAAAACCGGTTCGCTGAAACTCGATGACGATGGCGTGATCGTCGCGCAGTCGGCGGCAAGCGCGCTGGGCGTCAAGGCCGGTTCCAAGGTGCGACTGACCAACGGCGACGGCGTGCAGGCGACGGCGAAGGTGAGCGCGGTGAATCGCAACCTCATCGGCTCGGATGTGTATGTAAGCGAAACCTACTACGCCAAGCTTTTCGACTCGAAAGACGCGAAGAACACCAAGAATTCCAAGAGTTCCGAGGATTCCGAGGCTCTGACGTGGAACGCCATGCTCGCCAAGCTTTCCGGCTCCGACACTTCGCAAACCGACTATGCGGAATCGCTCGAAGAGGACAGTTCGGTGATGAAGGCCGTAAGCTGCGCGCACATGGCCGACAGCTTCAAATTCGACCTCATGGGCGCGGTGGTGGCGCTGATCGTGGCGCTTGCCGGCGGTCTGGCACTGGTGGTGCTGTTCACGCTCGCCAATACGAACGTGTCGGAACGCGTGCGCGAGATGGCCACGCTCAAGGTGCTTGGCTTCTTCGACCGCGAAGTGCACCATTACGTGAACCGCGAGATGATGATCCTCACCGTCATGGGTGTGATACTGGGCCTGCCGCTCGGCCGGCTCGTCGGCGGCATGCTGACGATGGCGCTCAACATGCCCTCGTTGTATTTCGAGGTGGAGGTCAAGCCGCTGAGCTACGTGATCGCGGCCGTGGCGACCATGGCCTTCGCGCTGCTCGTGCAGCTGTTCGTCAACCCCGTCCTCGACCGCATCGACCCCATCAGCTCCCTCAAGTCCGTGGAGTAGCGCCCCTCCGAAGCCCTCTCAGTTCTTCGGGTAGCGGTAGTTGTGGGGGAGTTGGGTGGTGAGCTGCGGGTCCAGGCCGAGTTCCTTGAGTTGGCGGTCGATTTCGAGGCGCGCACGTTCCACAAGTTCGGCGCGACGGCTGTCCAAACCGTTCAGCCCCTCCTGCTTTTCCAGCGATTCCAACATCTCCGCCATACGCTTGAGCCGGTCCTGATGGTGCAGCAGCGCACGCACCTGTGCATGTTCGCGTACGATCGTCCGCCAATCGGATGGCGTGTGCGCAATCTCCCGAACCGCGGTGACCGGATGCACGTCGGCCACCTGATATGTAATCGAGCCGAGCAGCGGCATTAGGAACACTGTAATCGCGCCGGCTGCGACCAGTGTCGACGCGGTGTCGCTTTGCATGGTGCCGACCTTCACCGCCAGCGACGTGACGGCGACGATGATCGGCAGCGCGGTCGTGCAATACAGGGCTACGGTGACGCGATGATGCGATGACAGCGGATTCTCGCGTTTGTCGAGCGACAACGCAACATATACGGGCACCGCGCGAATCAGCATGAGCATGACGATGAACGCGACGAGCAGTGCGGGCCGGCCTGCCACGGCGCGCACGTTGATCGCGGCGCCTGACACCACGAAGAACACAGGAATAAGGAAGCCGTAGCCGACGCCTTCCAGTTTCATTTCCAGCGACTTGCTGCCGTCGGGGATGATGTAACGCAGGATGAAGCCTGCGGCGAACGCGCCGAGCACCGCGTCAAGTTCGAACAGTGCGGAAATGGTGACAAGGAAGATGAGCAGGAATGTGGTCAGTCGCATGAGCGTTTGCGATGACGTGTTCGCGTTTTCCGTAAGGAAACGGTACAGGCGATGGCCGGTTTTCAGTGCTTTCGTAGGTAGCATCGCGCACAGTAGGCAGATGGCGAGGAACGCGCCGAGCACGAGCATGGTCTGCCAGCCGGTTCGGGTGGATAGCAGGATGGCCATGGCGAGGATTGGGCCGAGTTCGCCCCACGTTCCGTACGAGATGATGGCGTCGCCGATGGGGGTGCCTTCGAGGCTGCGTTCCTTGAGAATCGGCATGAGCGTGCCGAGAGCGGTGGTGGTAAGTGCGATTACCGTGGCGATGCCGTTGATGCCTTGCTTGGTGAAGAACGGAAGGAATGTCACGACCAGCCAGGCGAGGCCTAGCGTGATTCCCCATGTAAGCAGTCCGACTTTGCCTTGATGTCCGGCGAGTCGTTTGGGGTCGATTTCGTAGCCGGCGAGCAGGAACAGGAACGCCATGCCGAGCTCGTTCAAGAGTTTCACGGCGTCGTTCACTTCGATCACGCCCAGTCCGTACGGGCCGAGTGCGGCTCCGGCGGCGAGCAGCAGCACGGTTTGCGGAATGAACTTGCCCGGGATCAGCTGCGCTACGATTGGGCTGACGGCCGCCACCGCCATGATGATGGTTAATGAAACGAGCTCTTGCGTCATGTTTCCAGCCTAGTGAGTCTGCGTGACGGTGCTCGGATACGCGGTGACCCCCATGACGCGCTGGGGGTGAGGTTAAGTTTTTGTTAATTTTATGGGGGGGTCTATGAGCTTTTATTATCCGTGGAAAATGGCGGGACTGTTTTGTTTGAAGGTTGGCCCCCTCTTTTCGTTGAAGGGGATGGGTCTTTCGTTCGAGGGTTTTAACGAGGGTGTTAATGGAAAGAGCCCGATATGATGCTGAATCGAGCTGTTTAGGCGATTTAGGGGGTGTAAAAAATGATTGATGGCAAATTCACAGCAAAGGAGCGTGCGTATCTGGCCAGCCTGCCAGCGGTCAAAAGCGTGAGCCCATCCCATATCCGGTATACCGATCGCTTTAAGGTCGAGGTCATGTGCCGGTACAACGCGGGCGAATCGCCGTCGGCCATCTTTCGGGAGGCGGGTCTCGACCCCAAGCTGATCGGCTACAAGCGCGTGGAACGGTGCATCGCGCGCTGGAAGCAGCAGGAGGAGCGGAACAAGCGCAGGAACGAACATACGAACCATTACATGCAGGATTGTGATGACGAGCTGGAAGCCATCGAACTGCGCGGAGACGATGTGGATCAGTCCGTGGTGGATCTTTATGGCGCTGGCGCGGCAGGGACGTCGGGAAGCGACGTCGCGACGAGAAACGTTGGCGCGTCGGGAAGCAACGGCGTGCAATCGCAAGGCTCGGACAAGTTGCAGGAATCGCGCGCATCGCAGGATATGCTGTCGAAACTTGCACAGGCACAGCTGACCATCAACAAATGCGACATGCTGATAGCCAAGCAGGCGTTGCGTATCGACGAGCTGGAACGCGTGCTGCGGAAGTTCATCCAGTGATGCGTGCGAAACGTATGAAAAACATGGAACGTACGGAAGGCGCGGAACCGTCTTTCAACGAGATAATCGACGTTTCCGACGATATGCGCAGACGGCGTGGCTGCCGCAGGAAAACCGTCGCCATGCGTGTCTCCGCTGCGCTGTTGATCGTCATTTCCATTTGCATCGGCGGTTTTCCGGCGATGTTGCAATACCGGTCGGCACACGAACTGTCGAATACGTCGGACCAGTCCGCACGTGCGGTTGCGGGCTGGCCGTATCCGCAGGCCGACGACGCGATCGCAGCGGCCAAGGAATACAACAAACGGCTCGCCGCATCGGGTCAGCCGATCCTCGGCGAGGCGAAGGATCCGTTCTCCCAGGCGCAGGGCAGTTCGCGGTCCAGTGAATCCGGTTCCAACGAATCAGACAGCGCCAGCGCCAAAGATACGGAATATCAAAGCCTGCTGGATTCCGGCAGCGGTGTGATGGGCACTATCCGTATTCCGAAAATCTCCGTGAAACTGCCGATTTACCATGGCACGTCGCAGTCGGCACTTGCGTCCGGTGCGGGGCATTTGTATGGCAGTAGTCTGCCGGTGGGCGGCAAGAACACGCATGCCGTAATCACCGGGCATCGCGGGCTTGTGGATGCGATGATGTTCACCCGATTGGATGAAATGCGCGTCGGCGACTACTTCTACATCGAAGTGATGGGCCGCACGCTCGGCTACAAGGTGGATCGCATTTCGGTAATCGAACCGAATGACACTTCTACGTTGAAGATCGTGCCCGGCGAGGACCGGGTGACGTTGATGACCTGCACGCCATACGGTGTGAACACTCACCGATTACTGGTTTCAGCGGTGCGTGCGCCGATTCCTGGAGTGGTTCCCGAGGAACGGAATGCGGCGAAGGACGCGCGGACGATTGCGATTGCGGCCGCGGTGGCCACATTGCTGCTTGGTTTGTTGCTGGTTTGGCTGTGCAGGCGGCCGTGGCATATTCGCAGACATGCGGCTTGGTGGCCGAAGCGCGGCTGACGTGGCTACTGCATGAAGGCGTGTCTGACATGCAATTTGAATATAAAAACGTGGTTGGCGCACAAAAAATGCGTGATTTCCATTATTGACTAATGGTTACGAAAGTATGAAGAAGCGTCATTTTGGTGATTATCCCATCGTTTCTTTGCGGTGACGTCGGGTGCTTTTCGCGGGTGACTTGTGTTGCAATTCAGCAATTTCCATCGATTGTGCGATACCCGACTTTTCCGCACTTAGGGTGTACGCATGGCGGTCCCTTTTCCTCTAGCTTTCAGAGTTGAAGCACTGTCAGGATTATTCGGGCACGTAGAAGATGTCGCAAATCCTGGCATGAAGAGAGGTTGCGCGTCGTGAGACGTGTGATTGCACGGGATTAAGGGGATGCTCATGAGGCATGCACATGAATATAAGGCGAAGCCCAGGGGAGGACTTGCCAAACGTATAGTGGCTGTGCTCGCATCGGTCGCCATGTTGAGTGGCATGGGCTACGCCACCTCCGCCGCTCTTGCGGAAGATACGCCGGCCACTGTGGAAACCACCACGGATCAAAGCGTGACTACTACTAACGAGTCGACTGATGGCAAGAATGCTGCGGACGGCACGGATGCGGACAATGCAGGCGATACTGCCACCGGTACCGCAGACACTGAATCCGATACCAACACTGGTGCGGATGCCGACGTGAACACGGCGAATGCGGCAAATGTCGGAGATGCTACATCTTCGGATGCGAACTCGCAGACTGATACCACCGCACAGTCCAATCCGCAACCTGTCAACGCCGCGCAAAATAGTCCTTCTGCAGTGGCGGATGTTACTGATTCCAACTGTATTTATGCTGGAACGAATGCTTTGCAGCGCGTGTGCTGGCTTGATATGTCCAAGTTCAACTCAAAGACCGCCAAAACAAACGCCGGACAAAAAATGACCGTGAATCTCGGCGGCGGCCTGACCATGTCATTTATCGCGCATTATTCCGGCAATCGTACGGTCGCCGCCAGTGGAGTGCCAACGTGGGATAATCGTGCAGCACACCCAGGTGAAGCTGGACATCACGCAATCTTCGGTGTTGAGGGATATTCTGATTTCCCGACCGGAAGCAAGCCCGCGCTGTATCAAAACGATGGATATCAGAACGATTCGAAGATACAGCTTTCAGATATCACCATTAACGGTCAGGACGTAGCTAATCTGCAGTATTCGTTCGTTATGGCGGATGCGGAAAGTACTAACAAAAACGAGCAGATGGTGTACACCTCCGATTCCGCGATTACGCAACTGGGATTTTATCCAACAGACGATAGCAATTACGGTTTCTGTGAGCCGCAATCTTCGAATGACAAGAAAACTATAACTTGCACGGGTAAGGATGGGGACGGCGTGCCTCAAGGCATTCGTCTGTATACAACGTCCGCTCCAACTCAGGTTTCTATTGAGATGAAGAACAGTGGTCCTGGCTCTAGGCAGGGTGCGGCGTTCGGCGTTATTTTCTCGCAGGCTGTTGCGAAGATCACTGTAAACGGTTTGGCCAGTGGTGATACGAGCACAACATTTAGGGCTGGTGTTTCGAATAATGAAGTCGGAAGTCTTGAATCGGATTCGATCTCGTCGAATACGGCAGAGAGCAGTACTTTACCGATCCTCGCTAGCGCAGGTGTATCGAAAACAGTTCGCTTCTACTTGGAAGGTAATCCAAGTGACTGGTCTAAGTATGACGTGAAATTCGAAGGTACTGACAATGGCATGGTTGTTTCCGGCCTTGCGATTCAGACAGATGAAAGTGAACGTCGTTACGTTGACATGACTGTTGCGGCCGATCATACGGTGCAGGGCTACTTTACGGTGACTGCCAAGCCTGATCCGCTTGGAGTGCCGAAACATCATAAGACCATCGCCAAGAAGAAGGGTGCCAACGATACGTACACGTTGAACCTCAACGTGACGGGCAAGCGGTCCAGCACTTCGCAAACCGTCTCCCAGCCAGTCGACATCGCACTAGTGCTCGATAACAGCGGCTCGATGTCCTACTGCATGAGTGGTAAGGGCCGGTGCCGTGACGATAATCCTGTTCGCTCTGCAGCGCTGAAGACGGCAGTGACCGCTTTCTTGGATGGCGTTGATACGCAGAATAATACAATCGCAAACGCTGATAACAAAGTACAGGTTTCGTTGGTGAGTTTTGCTGACTCTGCATCTACGCTAAGCGAACTTACGTCTGGCGTAACGAAACTGAAAACTAAGGTCAACGACTTAGAGCCCCAGGGTGCCACTAATACTGCGGCTGGTTTCAACAAAGCTAAGTCCACCTTGGATAAGGACACGCGAACTAATGCAATCAAGTATGTAGTGTTCTTTACCGATGGTGTGCCGACTAAGTCTGATACATTCAGCAGTACTGTTGCGAACCAGACATTGACGACCGCTAAGCAACTGAAAGATGCGAAGGTTGGTGTGTACAGCGTAGGCATCTTCTCTGGTGCTGACGCGAGCGTAACTTCGTACGGTTGGCGGACAAATACGGAGACGCGCAAAGCCAATGTGTTTATGAATGCGGTGTCCAGCAATTATCCGAATTATGGAAGTATTGCTTGGGATAGGTCTGGTGTAACGCTTAGTGGCGGCTCGAACAGGGGCTGCTACAAGACCGCCAGTACGGCTTCTGAGCTGTTGGAGGTTTTCAAAGACATTCAGCAGACCATTACGAGCACCAACGGATATACCGGCGTGACCATTCAGGATACGCTGTCGAAATATGCTGAATTTGCTGATGCCAATCCTGCAAAAGCCGCACAAGTGGTTACCAATGGTGGCGATAACGTAACTACGCAATGGAATATCAAGGTGAATGGTGAGACGATTACCGCATCGCCGAAGAGCACGGAGCCACTTCCTGACGGTGTGACTTACACGCTGCAGTTCGACATCAAGCCTACGCAGAAGGCGTATGACGATTATGTGGCGAACAAGTACGCTGGAAAAGATGGCTACAACGGTGTGACTGGTAGCGCAAATTCCGACGCTGCCGATAATGCCACGTCTGTAGATAAGTCTGGTTTCTATACCAACGACAGCGCATGCTTGGCCTACTTGGGTGACGGCGAAACGCACGCCTGCACGCCTTATGAGGAAAAGCCTGTCGATCAGGTCAAGACTGGTGCCATCACAGTGCAGAAGAAGTGGTACGGCGCCGATGGCAAGGAAAGCGTAGAAGGCAATCCTGGATCGGTGACGTTTACACTGCAGATCGACGGAAAAGATTCGGGACGCAAAGTTCCGGCAACGGCTGATACGGAGTGGAAGGCAACTTTCAAAAACCTGGCTCCCGGTCACACTTATGAGGTGGTCGAAGAGGCTGTTACAGGCTACGAAACTTCTTACGAGAGTCAAAAAGTGACAATCACTGCCAACGAGCTATGGGAAGCCAATCGCGACGCGAATACGGCTGACAATGTGAAGGAGTGGCCGGTCACTGTCACTAACACTCACAAGAAGTTGATTCTGGCTGAGGGTTCAATCAAGGTGTCCAAGAGCATCAGCGGTCGTGAATGGAAGAAAGATGACTCCTTCGAATTCGCCATTGCCGGCTCTGACTCAGCCCAGAACGTTCCATTGCCTGGTCCAGCTTCCGTCGCGATCGGCACGACTACCGCAAATCACGAGGCGAGCTTCGGCGAGATCGTATACAAGACCGCTGGCACCTACACCTACACGGTGAAGGAAACCAAGCCCACCGACGCCATTGCTGGCCTGCACTATTCCCAGGCGGAATACACGGTAACCGTGACGGTTCCTGCCGATATGGGCACGCCAACAGTGAGCATCAAGCGAGTCAAGGACGACAACGGCAAGCCTGTTGATAATCAGTCTGCGAATGTCGCCAAATTCACCAATACGTATGTGGCGGTGTCGGCGTTGCCGTTGACGGGCGGAACGACGGATCGTCAGTGGCTACTGGTCGGTGGCGTGATCGGCGGACTTGCGGTGCTGCTTATCGGCGCTGCCGAAATTTGGAATAACAAGAAGCGACTCGTCTGAGTTGCTGTGTGAGGCCGGAATGCCTACCAACTTGAGGGCATTCCGGCCGGCAAATCAAAATTTGCGGATCGCGGGAGCAAGTTGGGTTCCCGCCTCCCGCGATTGCAAAAACAAGTAATCAAACAATATGGAAGAGAGGATTCTCATGAAGATGAGGAAACTTTTCGCAGGCATCGCCGCCGCTGCGACGCTGCTGGGTGGCATGGCCCTGGGCGCAACCAGCGCACAGGCCGATGACGCTATGGTAACGGACAACGCAACGTTCACGTTCACCGCGGAAACCGAAGAGCAGTTGACCCACGCTAATCTGGCCGCATACAAGATTGGCGATTACGTCCAGTACGGTTCTGACCAGAGCGTTGCCTACGGTGTGGTGACGAACTCCGCCAATAAGGCTGCCGTTGACTCCGCGTTGAAAGCTGCCGGTGTGGATACTGCGGATCCTAAGGTGGACCATCTGGCCGCAGCCCTGAATGCCGGCACTCTGGATATTTCTGCGACTCGTCCATGGGACAAGACTGCGAATGGTAATGCAAGCACTACCCGTGCATTTGCTAATGCTTTGGAGAGCGAAGGCAATCTGGCTTCCAGTCAGAAGGTGACGCTGGGTGCTGCGACTACCGTACAGGGAGGGTATTCTGCCTCTGTGAACCTGCCTGCTGGTATCTATGTGTTCATTGATTCCGCGGCTGCCACTGAGTCTGTGACCAAGGCCATCCCGATGATTGTTGCTTCCGGCACGGTCAACACCGGAAAGAAGGCCTTGACTGATCCGATTCATGGCGCCAACACCGTGAACATGAAGAACACCAACAACCCCGGAAAGACTAAGACGGTCGAGGAGCCTTTCGCCGCCATCGGCGACACCCTGACCTACACCCTTACCGGTACTATCGCGAACCCGGCTCCGACCGAGTTCAAGTTCACCGATAAGCCGGGCAAGGGTCTGACCATCAAGGCTGGTACTTTCAATTTCTATGTGGATGGTGCGCAGATTTCTGCTGAAACTGCTGCATCTGACTTCACTGTTCCGACTGCGGATGTGATCGGTGGCGACGACGCATCTTTCGATGTCACGGTGAATGATCCGTCCAAGTATGCAGGCAAGACCATCAAGGTCACCTTCCAAGCAGTGATTAATGATGAGGCCGATGCCGAGGATGGCGTTGTCAACAAGCTTGACAACTACGGCACTAACGTTGAAGCCCCTACCAAGTTCACCGGTTTCAATTTCACCAAGGTGGATCCTGATGGCAAAGGCATTGAAGGCGTCACCTTCCAGGTGAAGGATAAGGATGGCGTTCCGCTGTATTTCGTGAAGCAGGGGGACGGTTCCTACAAGAAGGCTGCTTCTGCTGACACTCAGGGCGCAACTACTAATGTCACGACTGGTACTAACGGCCAGTTGTCCTTCACCGGTCTTGATAAGACCAAGACCTACACCGTCACGGAAACTAAGCGTGCCAGCGATGCCTATCTCGACATCATGCCGAGCTTCACTGTGTCTTTCAACGAGGAGAACGGTTCAGCTGTTCTGGCTAAGACCACCACTTCCGATCCGTGGGGCCTGGTCAACACCACCACCAAGACCGTGAAGAACATCAAGTCCATCACCCAGCTGCCGCTCACCGGCGCTGCGGGAACCATGCTGTTCACCGTTGTGGCTCTGCTCGTGGCTGGCGCTGGCGTGACCATCGCCATCAAGTCTCGTCAGAACGCCGAGGCCTGATCGCCCATCTCTGACGGCGTTCGTTAAGAACGCCAATTCGGAGTGATTTAAGGTCGACCCATTATGGGTCGGCCTTTTTTGTATTGCTCTGTATTTCATGTGGGATTGCTTGGATTGCGCCATATTACGTTGCTTTGGACGTGCCACCCGACGTGGGTGGACATTGCGTTTTTCGAGGGTATAAGGAGTTTCGGTGGGATGTGTTGCAACAAACGGAATCTGGAAACGTGAACCGTTATGGGGGCTGTTAGTCAGGGGAGTGAAGTGGGGGTATTGCACGGAAGGAGGGCCATAGAATCGCAGGCACATCCGCAAAAGAAAGCAACGAAGCATCAATGGGAGGTATTGCGATGCGCAGTGGGGGAGCATTCAGTGACGAGGAGATTCAGCTGTTGCGTGGATTGCCGGCTGTTTCCAATGTGACTCGTGATCGTATCACCTATTCCGACACATTCAGACAGGTGTGCACCATCCGATATCTTGCGGGGGAGTCGCCCACCAAGATCTTTCGTGAAGCGGGTCTGCCGCCGGAATTGGTTGGTTACAAGCGTATCGAGCGCAGTGTGGCGCGGTGGAAGGATGCGGCCATCAAGTCGGTGAGCGGCAGCGACACCATGACCGATGGTGAGATCATAGCGCAGCTTGCGGCGCGGTATAAGCGTGCGTTGGCGACGAGGCGGAGTCTTGAAGACATCGCCAATACGGCCACTGAGCCGAAGCCTGCCGCAACGGCTGCGTCGAATGACGTTCATCCGTTGTCTCTCGGACTGTTCGACGGTGATACGGCCGGCATTATTATCAGGCAGCAGGCTCGTCGTATCGACGAGCTCGAGCGCGATGTGGTGAGGTTGCGCAACAGGCTGGACAAGGAAGTCGGGCCCAATCCTGCCTCCGCTGAGGCCTGACTTATGCTATCTAGCTTATAGATGGCGGATGGTGCGCCTTATTTGCCAGTTCGGGGGTGTAAATCATACCCCCGAACCGCCTATTCTCGTCTAGCACCCGCCATCTATAAGCGAAATACCTTTCCGCAAAGCCCCAAATCCGCCATCTATAAGCCAGATAGGCCCATCGGTTTGACCATGGGCAGACTCGGTTAGAGATGCTCTTGGCAAAAATGCCAATTTCGGCCTCCTGCAAGGGTTTTGCTGGGGCTAACCCACGATTTGCGTAAGTCCTAACCCATGATTTGCGTAAAACGTGGTTCGCTCAGAGCTGTGGCCGGAGACCGTCCAAGTTCGACCGACATTATCGGAATCGTTAGGGAAGAAGGCACGCGGGCGGAGTGCAATATAATGTTCCCTATGGCTGGCAGTTCAAGGGGGCAAGACTGATGGCAGTTTTTCCGCATGGGAGCGCGCGCGGCGGGTCGAGAAGCGACGGTCCGCAGCAAATTAAGGACTTACGCGCCGACGATTTTTATGGCGATTCGCACGATGGCAACGACGGCTCGCGCGGTTCGCACGACACCACGCGCAACACGCGCACCTACGTTCCGCCGACGTTCGCCGAGGCGACCGATGTGTCCGAAGAGATTCGCGAGCGTCGCGCCGACGTGGGTAGATCCATTGCCCTGCGTGTGCTTGCGGCGGTGCTGATTTTCTCCGCAATCGGCATTGGTTTTTTCCCGAAAGTGCTGCAATACCAGTCCGCGCAAAAGCTGGCGAGCACGTCCGCCCGTTCCGAGCAGAGCGTCGCGGGCTGGCCGTATCCGCAGGCCGACGAGGCATTCGCCGCAGCTGGGGCGTACAACAAGCGTCTCGCCGAATCGGGGCAGCCGGTGATTGGCGAGGCTGAGGATCCGCTCGCCGAGTTGTACAACAACAATCAGTCCGACTCCAGCGACGGTTCCGGTTCCAGCTCGACGGGCGCAGACGCCACTGGCGATGGTAACAAGGATTCCGCTAGCTCCAAAGACGCGGAATACCAGCGTTTGCTGGATACTGGCGATGGCGTGATGGGTTCCATCCGCATTCCAAAGATTTCTGTGGATTTGCCGATTTACCATGGCACGTCGGAGCAGACGCTTGCGTCCGGTGCGGGGCATTTGTATGGCAGTAGTCTGCCGGTGGGTGGCAAGGATACGCATGCGGTGATTACCGGACATCGGGGTTTGGTTGAAGCCTCAATGTTTACGCGTTTGGATGAGATACGGGTTGGTGATTACTTCTATATCGATGTGATGGGCCATACGCTTGGCTATATGGTGGATCGTATTACCGAAATCGAACCTAACGACACATCGCAATTGAAGATTACCTCTGGCGAGGATCGGGTCACGTTGATGACATGCACTCCGTACGGTGTGAATACGCATCGTCTGTTGGTTTCGGCATTACGTTCCGCCATTCCCGAAGAGATTCCCGCGGAGGATGATGCGGCAAAAGATGTGCGTGTGATTGCGGGCGTGGTGTCAGCTGCCACGTTGCTGGTCGGTTTGTTGTTGGTTTGGCTGCTCCGCTGTCCGTGGTATGTCCGTAGGCATGCCGCTTGGTGGCCAAAGCGCAACTAGGGGTTGATGGCGTTAATGTTGCACTTGACAGATGCTTTTTTGTCGGGGAAAATTCTGAAAGAGACATGACAACGTTTGCTTATAGTTTTTGCATCGCGATTTACGGGGGCAAGAATACTCTAGAATCGCGATGATATGTGCGATTTCAAGGAAAGTATATCCCCTTGATTACCTCGTTGGGAGGGTATGTATCCCTCTGTTTTTCTCCTTAAGGTTTAGGCAACGAAGCGATTGTCGGACGGTATGTGAAGCGAAGACGCATCAAATATACCGGTCGAAGGAGGAAGGTATTTCCCCGATCGCTTAACGGTACAAGGGGGTAGGCGTATGAGACACGTCTTTGAGCGAAACAGGGCGAGGGGCACAGGTCTGTTCACGCGTCGTGTCATTGCGGCCGTCGCGACGGCCGCAATGCTCGCCGGCGTGGGGTGCGTCACTGCTTCGTCAGCGGCGGCGGAAGATGCCACGGGAGCCTTGGAACAACAAATCGAGCAGCCGGTATTGCAAGAATCTGGGCAAGAGGATTCACAGCCGGTGGAACAAAATTTGATGGTGGGAGAAGAACAGCCGTCAGAGCAAGAGCAGCCGTCAGATCAAGAGGCTTACCAGCAAGTCGAACAAGAAACGGAACAAGAAACGAAAGAAGAGACTGAGCAGTGGGTTGAGCAGGAGGTTGAACAACAATCTGAACAACCTGATGAGCAGCCAGTTACGTTGTCCGCTCAACCGATTGCGCGAGCAAATCGGGCGCAGTCGGTTGCGCAGAACGAGACTGGTTCTCAGTTGGGCGCTCCGGAGAAGCATAAGCGCATCAAGAAGAACGATAATGGCAGTTACACCGTGAACGTGGATGTGAAGGGCGCCGTCAACAGCACCACGGTCACCACCACCCAGCCGATCGACTTCACGCTGGTGCTGGATGTGTCCGGTTCGATGGACGATCCGATGAGTAAGACGGATCGGACCAGGCGGTTAGACGCACTGAAAGAAGCGGTTAAAGCATTTCTTGATGAAGCTGCGAATACTAATACGGAGGCCGGTTCCGAACTGGTTCGCGTTGGACTGGTGAAGTTCGCCGGCAACGAAAAGGACAAAATCGGGGATGACACGTACCGAAGTGGTGGGTACACCTACAACTACTCCCAAATCGTTAGCGATCTGACTGCGGATATGAACGGTCTGAAGAACAAAGTCAGCAAACTCAAAGCCGCTGGCGCCACCCGAGCCGACAATGGATTCAATCTTGCGGCCAAGATGATGGGCAGTGCTCGAACCGATGCGAAGAAGGTCGTTATCTTTTTCACGGATGGTTCGCCTACATCGTCTAGTGGCTTCGAGGGTAAAGTGGCAAATAAGGCCGTCGAAGCTGCCAAGGAATTGAAAGATGGTGGCGCCACGGTGTATTCCATCGGTGTTTTTTCCGGTGCTGATCCCTCCTCGATCCAAGGTAACGAGAACCAGTTCATGCATGCGGTGTCCAGCAATTTCCCAAAGGCAACGAAATACAACCAGCGCGGTGAAGGGAATATCGAAGCCGGCTATTATAAAAGCGCGACGAACGCTTCGGAGCTGAATACCATCTTCGACGAGATTGAAAAAAGTGAGACTACCACGTCCGCATACACCAAGGTGACCATGGAGGACACGCTCTCCGGCTATGTCGAGCTTGCGGATAGCAACTACAAGGTCGTTGCCAAGGATGCTTCCGGCAAGGTGGTCTCCTTGACTAAGAATGTCGATTACACCTTGACGTATGACGCGAGCACGAAGAAATTCACGGTCGCATTCCTGAAGCCTCTGGTCAACAACGTGACATACACGCTGGAATACAACGTGAAACCCACGCAGAAAGCGTATGACGAGTATGCCGCCAACCTGAACGCCGGTAAGGATGGATATGACGGCGTAAAGGGTAACGCGAACACCGATCTGCCGGGAAACGCCACGTCCTCGAACCAGCCGGGTTTCCATACGAACGATTCCGCGTGCCTGGCGTACTCGGCCGATGGCGTGGATCATAAGTGTAGTGAGAACCCGTATCCGCACCCGGTGGTGCAGGTAGTCTCCTCGACGTTGCACGTCGACAAGCAGTGGAGTGGTGACGGCCAGAAGCCGGAAAGCATCACGGTGGATATCAAACAGGGCAACGATACCTATAAGACGGTCACGCTGAAGTCTGACGATAGCGGCAAATGGTCCACCGACGTGATTATTCCGGCAGACGCCCAAAAGACGTACACGGTGACGGAAGTCGAACCGGACAGCCACTTGTGGAAGGCTTCCTACCGGCACAAGGTCGGCGATAAGGATCTTGCTGACGGCAATGCGGTGACGGTACCGGAATCCACGGCATCGCAGAACGCCACAGTAGTCATCACCAACACGTTGAAGCAGACCATGCTGACGCATGCGATTGGCGTGCAGAAGAAGCTGAAGGGGCGCGATTGGAAGGATTCCGACGAGTTCACTTTCAAGCTGAAGGCAGACGATTCCAATCCAGACGCGCCGATGCCAGCTTCCTGCAAGAACCAGTCGGCGTGCACGGTGACGGTGAAACGCGATTCGTCTGACGATCACGTTGCTTACTTCGGCGACATCACGTATGACGCAGGTGAAGCCAAGTACACATATCTTGTGACGGAGAACGCTGGTAATGCTTCCGCAATGTATTACTCGCAGGCGGAATACCGGGTGGTTGTGGCCGTGATGGAAGACGGAACGTCCGGTGAATGGAAGGCTGTTGTCGAATCCGTGACCCAGCTGAAAACCGATTATGGTGTCGCTGGTTCGAATTGGGACGAGACCCGGCCAATGCTGTTCACCAACAAATACATTGCGGCATCGTCGCTGCCATTGACGGGCCGCATGGGCGCGGAACGATGGTGGCAACTGGCGGCGAGCGGGATTGGCGTGCTGGCATTGCTGGCCGTCGCTGCGGCCGACCAGTGGAGACGCAAGAAGCGGCTCGGCTGAACAACACAGGATTTGCGGATCGCGGGGGCATGTTGGGTTCCCGCCTCCCGCGATTGCAGAACACAGTAACCAACAATTAGGAAGAGGAGATTCTCATGAAGATGAGGAAGCTTTTTGCAGGGCTGGCCGCCGCGGCAACGTTGCTGAGCGGCATGGCCATCGGCGTCGCCGCCGCACAGGCTGATGATGCTCCATTGCTGCAAGTTAACCACGCACAGGAAGGCCATACGTACACGCCATACAAGTTTGCCACGTTCGAGAATCCTGGCGATGGCTCGGTCGAAGTGAAAACGGTTGACGCATGGAAGGGAGCTGTGACCACCGCTGCTGACGTGGCTGATGGAAGCCACAACGGCATCCCGACAGAGTACAAGGATAATCCAGCCGCCTATGTGGCGACGTTCACTGCGGATCAGCTCCGTGTCTTCGCCAAGACCTTGGCTGGGATTACTCCGCCGGCAGGACCTGATGGTACTGGCCTGACCGTAGCCAAGGATCAGGCAAATACGAGCCAGGCGGTCAATGTGAACGGAGAAGGCTGGTATCTGGTGAAGGATACGTTCACCAAGGCTGGCGAAACGACTGTGACGTCGGGGACTCCGGCTGTGGTGGCCACCACCGTCAATGGACTGTCCAATCTGAGGATTGCGGCCGATACGACGACCGGTCAGGGCAACATCACGACTGAAGGCCAGTTCAACGCGAAGAACGCGAATCCGACCGACGAGCCGCTCAAGTTCGCCCGGATGAATGACGTGGATGTGAACGGTAAGAGCGTAAAGGTGGGCGACACCGTGGACTTCACTGTGGCCGCGGACGTTCCTCATGCTGCGGCTGGCTGGGATGCGTACCCCTTTACCATTACCGATACCGCGTCCAAAGGTTTGCAGATTGCGGCAAAGAGTGCCTTCACGGTCCAGTTCGGAGATCATACTACTGTGGATCCCGATCTGTACACGATAACGCAGGAAGGCAATGCTCAATCCGGCACCACCACGACCATCTATTTTGCCGATGCCACAACGCTGGCCGGTAGGACGATCGTCGTGTCGTACCAGGGCACCGTCACCAAGGATGCGTTGGATGGCTTGAGCGGCAGTGTGGACAACAAGGCCACAATCACCACCAAGGATGGTACCAGCGGTGAAGGCAAGACTGTCCTTAAGACCTACGGTTTCCAGTTCACGAAGATTGGCAAGGAAGGGAATGAGGCCAAGCCTCTAGCCGGCGCCAAGTTCGTTGTCAAGAATGCGGAGGGCAAGTTCCTTAAGCAGGCTGAGGACGGTGCGTGGTCGTTTGTTTCCGATCAGAATGATGCCAAGACGTTCACTACTGAGAATGATGGTTTGGTGAAGGTCGCGGGTCTTGCGGCGGGAACCTACACGGTTGTGGAGACTCAGGCTCCGACCGGCTACGCCCAGAACTTCAGGGTCACTTTCAATGTGGAGATCACAGATGAAGGTCTCGTCACCTTCGAGCCGGATGCCCTTCGTCAGGTCCAACCGGTCGATAACACCACTGCGAATGCCACCGCTACCGTGCTGAACGTCAAGTCTGTCACTCAGCTGCCGCTGACCGGTGCCGCGGGAACCGTGTTGTTCACCGTCGTGGCGCTGCTGGTGGGGGGCGCTGGCGTGGCTGTGGCGGTCAAGAGTCGTCGCCGCACGTACTGAGCGCATGCGTTCGGTGTGAGTGAGTTGTGAATTGACTCACTCACAATAAAAGTCAATGCGGGCGGTTGTGGGTATTCCATAATCGCCCGCATTGATGTGTGACCGACCGGTTGAAGTGATATACGGTCAGCAATATTTGAAAAGCTGCTTGTGAGAAGTCGGATATACACTTGCTTCATCATGGGGTATAGCAAAGGGGGTAAAACGATGCGCGGTGGAGGATCATTCAGCATGGACGAGCTCCAAATGTTGCGGGATCTGCCGGCGGTGGCCAACGTATCGAAAGACCGCATCACGTACTCCAACGCTTTCAAACAGGTGTGTGTCATACGGTATCTTGCGGGGGAATCGCCGACCAAAATCTTCCGCGAGGCGGGATTGCCGCCGGAACTGATTGGGTATAAACGTATAGAACGAAGTGTGGCGCGTTGGAAGGCTGCCGTCCTCAAATCCGTGAGTGGTAGCAGTAACATGAGTAACGGCGAAATCATTACGGAGCTCGTCAACCTGTATGTTCATGCGGTGACGCGCAAGGAGAAACTCGACGACATCGCAGGAATCGCCAATCCCGATAAGGCGAACATTGGAAATGCTCCGCATCCGCTGGACGGGGCGAACGTGTCGGGGGGGGTATATATCCGCTGACGTGCCCGTCCCGTCCGATGCGGCTGCCATCGCCGTGCCGCCTGCACCTCTCAGCGCGAGCAGCGGCCTTGACAGCGAGACGGCGCTTGTCATCATCAAACAACAGGCTCGGCGCATCGACGAGCTGGAACGCGAAAACGAATCGCTCCGTGGCAAGCTGAAAACCTTGGCAAGCTGACTCCACCCGTCGCAAAGCGTTTTTTGGAAAAGATGCGAATCTGCCACATATAGCGCATTTCGCGGTGCGAACAACGGCGGAGATTGTGCGGTTGGCGCGGTAGGGTGTGAACATTATGACTTTTGGGAATACGAAAACCGGAAAAACTGGTACAAGCACGTCCGAAGCGACGGAAACCGCGCAAATCAAATCCGTCGAAAGCCTCGACAAAGGCAACGACATGGAACGCGGCCTGAAAAACCGCCACGTCCAATTCATCGCCATCGGCGGCACCATCGGCACCGGCCTGTTCCTCGGCTCCGGCAAGTCAATCGCGCTGACCGGACCGAGCATCATCCTCGTGTACATCGGCGTGGGCCTCATCATGTTCCTGCTCATGCGCGCCATCGGCGAAATGATGTACAGCGACCCCAGCCAGCACACGTTCATCAACTTCATCACCCGCTACCTCGGCCGCGCGTGGGGCAAGTTCGCCGGCTGGACGTACTGGATCGTGCTCATTCTGACCGGCATGACCGAAATCACAGCCGTCAGCACGTATTTCGTCACGTTCTTCGGTACGTTCGGCATAGACCTCAACGCGTGGAAATGGCTTATCGAACTGTGCTTCCTCGTGGCGCTCACCTGTGTGAACCTCATAGCCGTGAGAGTGTTCGGCGAGGCGGAATTCTGGTTCTCCATGATCAAAATCACGCTGATTGTGGGTCTGATTGTCACCGCCGTGGTGATGCTGTTCCTCGGTTTCAGCTACCCGGCCACGCATATCGAAGGCGTGGACGGCACGGTCTCCGGTGCCACTGTGAGCCTTACGAACATTACCGACGGCTTCCAGCTTGCGCCGAATGGCTGGATGAACTTCTTCATGAGCTTCCAGATGGTGTTCTTCGCCTACCAGCTCATCGAATTCGTGGGTGTGACCGTGTCCGAAACCCAGAACCCGCGCAAAGTGCTGCCGAAAGCCGTCAACGAGCTGATCATGCGCATCCTCATCTTCTACGTGGGCGCGCTCGTGGCCATCATGGCGATCGTGCCGTGGCGCAACTTCCACCAGAACGCGGACGGCTCGTTCGGCTCCCCGTTCATCATGGTGTTCAAATACGCTGGCCTCGACTGGGCCGCCGCGCTCGTGTTCTTCGTGGTGATCACCGCAGCCGCGTCGGCACTCAATTCGCTGATCTACTCGGCGGGCCGCCACCTGTACCAGCTTGCGCAGGACTCCGAATCGCCCGCTATGCAGCGCCTCGGTGAGGTGTCGGATCACAAGGTGCCGGCGAAGGCGATTATCGTGTCCGGCTGTATGATCCTGTTCTCCCCGCTGATCAACGCGATCCCGGGTATCTCCAGCGCGTTCGTGCTGTTCGCCTCCGCAGCCAGCGCCGTCGTGATCTTCATCTACGTGCTGACGATGCTTGCGCACCGCCGCTACCGTCAAAGCGCCGACTTCCTGCCGGACGGCTTCGTCATGCCGGCATGGCAGGTGTGCGACTGGATTGCGATTGCGTTCTACGTGTTCGTGTACGTCACGCTGTTCCTGTCCGCAGATACGCGCGGTTCCGCCATCGCCGGCCTGCTGTGGCTCGTCGTGTTCGGCGGCTACTGCCTGCTGCACGAGCGATTCCAGAACCGCGACCTGAAGGCGGCTCTAGGGAAGTAGACGTATTGCCTGTCGCTGCGGTATGCGTGGCATGCGCGTGTTGCGCTACGTGCCGCGCATCTGACGAAAGAGGGTCGGTGGAAACCTTGCGAAAATGTGCGTTTCCACCGACCCTCGTCGTGTAATCGCAATAAAACCGTGCGAAACGTTAGTGCACGAATCGTACGAAATCGGCGCGAATCAGCCGATGTAGTCGGCTTCGTTCGTCGGGCTGGACGGGACGGCGTGGTCTTCCGTAACCTTTCCCAGGCCGGACAGATAGGCTTCACGGCCGGCCTCAATCGCATTCTTGAAAGCGCGCGCCATCAGCGGAATGTTGCCGGCGGAAGCGATCGCCGTGTATGCCATCACCGCGTCCGCACCCATTTCCATGGCTTCCGCAGCCTGGCTCGGGCGGCCGATGCCCGCGTCGATGATCACCGGAACGTTGGAGTTCTTGATGATCACCTCGATGAAGTCACGTGCGCGCAGGCCCTTGTTCGAGCCGATCATCGCGCCGAGCGGCATCACGCAAGCTGCGCCCGCGTCCTCAAGACGCTTCGCCGCGATCGGGTCCGGGAACATGTACGGCATGACCACGAAACCTTCCTTGGCCAGCTTTTCCGTGGCCTTGATGGTCTCCTCGTTGTCCGGCAGCAGGTACTTCGCTTCGTGCTCGATCTCCACCTTCACGAAGTCCGTCTGGCACACCTCGCGGGCCAGACGTGCGATGCGCACCGCCTCCTCGGCATTGCGCGCGCCCGACGTGTTCGGCAGCATGGTGATGCCCTTCGGAATGTAGTCGAGCAGGTTGTTTTCGGTGGTGCGGCAGCGGCGCAGCGCCATGGTGACGATCTGCGTGCCCGCGTTCTCGATGGTCGCCTTGATGAGGTTCAGGTCGTAACGGCCGGAACCGAGGATGAAGCGGCTCGTGAACTTGTGCCCGCCGAGGATCAGCGGATCGGCGTCGCCGGTGGCGATCTCGTCGTACGCGTGCGCGTCCGGCTCTGGCAGGATCGCCGTGTTCGTGGTGGTGCCGACCAGCTCGTCGAGCGTGGCGTTCGGTGCGGCCGCGACGTCGGCGGCTGCGGTGGTGATGGTGTTTTCGGTGCTCATCGTCGGTTCCTTTCGTTGGGGTGTTTGGTGTTGCTGTTGTTGCGATTGCTGTGCTGCTGTTGTGTTGCCGTTGCGTCGCTGTTGTGTTGTGTGCAACGTGCGTTTGTAATCGCAATAAAAATTTCGATTACGGCAGTGGAGTAACGTAGCAGTGCGTCAGGCGTCTTCCTCGCCGAGGATCAGTCGCGTGATCATGTTCGCTTCGTGGCAGGCGACCACGCCCACGCGCGGCGCCATCAGGCCGGCACCCGGTACCGGGGCCGTCTCGCCATCGCCACAGAAGTAGAAGTTCTTCGAAACGCGACGCGTGCTCACCAGGTTGGAGCTGCGGAAGCCGGCCATGCCGGACGCGCTGACGAGCTTCTTGCCCGGCAGATTCTCCAGCACCGCGTTGACGAGCATCGTCTTGTTTTCCGGCACGTCGAACGCCTCGCAGATGATGTCCTCGTTTTCGAACAGCGTCGGCACGTTCTCGTCGGTCACCTTGACGGTGTCGATGGTGATGTCCGTGAACGGGTTGATTTGGCGCAGATTGCTGCGCAGCGCCTCCGTCTTGTACTGGCCGAGGTCCTTCAGGAAATACTGCTGGCGATTCAGGTTCGTCATATCCACGCGGTCGAAGTCGATCAAGTGCAGGTGGCCGACGCCGATGCGGGTCAGC
>ENA-OPWD01000680-OPWD01000680.1-human-gut-metagenome-genome-assembly--contig:-NODE-680-length-27631-cov-2.748296_pt1 | contig 27631 bp, 21 predicted proteins | sample MGYA00241502_ERZ501996 | MGnify/ENA primary metagenome ERZ501996 (study PRJEB25962, sample SAMEA2042011) | human gut metagenome | biome: human gut; feature: human-associated habitat; material: faeces... | reverse complement strand
GCAGAACCGAAATCTTTCGCCGGCTGGAAAATAGCACTTTTCTGCCCATTATATAAAGTAACGGCCTCCATATTATCCAAAGAAAAGCGTCCCAAATCAATCACTCCATTCTGTGCATTCCCCAATTCAATGCCATCATAGAACACTCCGACATGATTCGTCCCCATACTTCGGATATTTACGGTCTTCAATCCTCCTATTCCACCGTAATCCTTTATTTGTACTCCCGAAAAATAGCGTATGGCATCTGCAACCGAATGTACGGCTAATTTTTCTAACTTATCACCAGATAAAGACTGCACCGGAATCACTTCCTTATTAATTTTAGCAGTAATTACTACTTCATGAAGATGGTGTAAGCTATCCAGTTTACTTTGTGCTGATAGTAATAAAAACATGCTCAAAAAGCATCCTATCCAAAATACTCTAAAATGAATCTGCCTGAACATAATCCTCCTGTTTATTAATTTAAATAATAAACTTTCATAGGGTTACAGCAAGGATGCAATTTTCTACATACTCAAACCAATATACGTACTTCTCCCCCGTATAATGGAACATTCAAAAAGGCATATTTCTCCTTTCTGAAACTTCACATCAGCAATTAAAGATGTATTTTGAATTAAAGACTGCACTCTTCAAACTCTAATCCCGGAAAGTTTCAAGAATTCAATTTTGGCAGGTCTTCTGACTTACTCCATTTTCCTAACGCCCTTCCCATCTCTCCAAAGCGAGACAGTGGATTTGAGTATTGTAGGAAAACTTTTGGTGGAGCTTACAGCAGCGGGTCTGTTCAGGATTTACACCTGATTCCCTTTTCACCATTCTTCCGTAGCATCGGACGAATGACACCAAAATTTCTGCGGCAAAGATACATCAAATAGAAACAAATCAGAAGAAAATTCTAATGAAAATAAAAACAAACTAATAATTAGTCCTATCTTTGCCACTCGAGAGCATCCACTAATCTTTTTTCTAATTAAAATCTGTATAAAAGTGAAATCTCCAATTTCAACCATCGCGCTACTATGCCTCTTCTTTTTGGCAAGCTGTATATCACGTAATAAAACATCTCTGGAGAGATTCAATCAGGATATATATACTCCCGAATACGCTTCCGGATTTAAAATTCTGGGGGCAGACAATGCGGCCAGTACCCTCATTCAAGTTTCCAATCCATGGCAAGGAGCACAGGACGTGAAAATGTCCTATTTCATTTTGCGCAATGGAGAGCAAGCACCTGCAGGATTTAATGGTCCTGTCATTCCTGCCGGAGCCAGAAATATCGTATGTATGTCTTCTTCCTATATCGCCATGCTCGATGCATTGGGAGAACTCAAACGTATTGTCGGAGTATCCGGCATCAATTACGTGTCTAATCCTTACATTCTCGCCCACAAAGATTCAATCAAAGATATGGGAGCGGAAATGAATTACGAGTTGTTGCTGGGATTAAAGCCGGACGTCGTACTATTATATGGCATTGGTGATGCTCAAACAGCTGTTACAGACAAACTGAAAGAGTTGGCTATACCTTATATGTATATGGGGGAATATCTGGAAGAATCTCCACTAGGAAAAGCCGAGTGGATGGTTGTTCTTTCCGAAGTAATTGACAAGCGGGAAAAAGGAATTGAAGTATTCCAGGAAATTCCGAAACGCTACCATGCCTTGAAAACCCTTGCCGACTCCGTCAGCCAATGCCCCACTGTTATGTTCAATACTCCATGGAACGACAGTTGGGTGATGCCTTCCACCCAGAGTTACATGGCGCAGCTGATTGCAGACGCGGGTGCAGATTATATCTATAAGGAAAATAATTCCAATAGTTCAACTCCTATCGGCTTGGAAACAGCCTACGGACTGATACAAAAGGCAGATTATTGGATCAATGTAGGTTCGGTTACCACATTAGATGAATTAAAAGCTGTCAATCCTAAATTTGCAGATGCTAAAGCCGTCCGGGAAAAGACAGTTTACAACAATAACCTGCGACTGACATCGACGGGAGGCAATGATTATTGGGAATCAGCAGTTGTTCGTCCTGATGTGGTGTTGCGTGATCTAATTCATATTTTCCATCCGGAACTCGTTTCCGATTCACCTTATTATTACAGACACCTGGAATGAAACCATCCCGCAGACGTACCACTCTATTATTCACCGCATTAGGAATAGTTGCCATTTTATTACTATTAGTAGATATGGCAACGGGAGATACTTTCATCCCTATATCAAAGATAGGAGCAATACTCACCGGGGGTGAATGTGACGAAACCACCCGCAATATAATTCTCTCTATCCGCTTTATCCGCGTCATAGTGGCTGCATTGATAGGTATAGCGCTTTCGGTTAGCGGTCTGCAAATGCAGACAGTTTTCCAGAATCCTCTGGCAGATCCTTACCTGTTGGGAGTGAGTTCCGGGGCGGGTCTTGGAGTGGCATTGTTTATACTAGGCGCCCCACTTCTCGGTTGGACAGATTTCCCCTTTCTGCAATCAGTCGGTATTGTAGGTTCGGGGTGGATAGGGACTTCCGTCATACTGCTGGGAGTAGCCATCATCAGTCGAAAAGTAAAAAATATATTAGGTGTACTGATTATGGGAGTCATGATAGGTTACGTGGCGGGAGCTATCATCCAGATATTACAATACCTAAGTTCTGCAGAGCAACTGAAAATGTTCACACTTTGGGCTTTGGGCTCACTTAGCCACATCACGACAGGGCAATTAACAATTATGATACCAGTAATATGCATAGGGTTGCTGCTATCCATCGCCTGTATCAAATCACTGAACCTGTTGTTGCTTGGTGAAAATTATGCACGCACCATGGGAATGAATATCAAGCGTTCAAGAACGCTTATTTTTATATCTACAGCGTTACTGACAGGAACGGTTACAGCCTTTTGCGGTCCGGTAGGATTCATCGGGCTGGCTATCCCACATATCACACGGATCCTGTTTGACAACGCCGATCACCGGATATTGATGCCGGGTACGATGCTGACAGGGTTGATCGGGATGCTGATTTGTGACATCATAGCCAAGAAGTTTCTGTTGCCGTTGAATTGCATCACTGCGCTATTGGGTGTTCCGGTTATTTTATGGGTAATAGGTAAAAACTTGCGTATATTCAAATGATTCAACTAAAAGACCTGACATTAGGATACGAACAACGTATATTGCTGGAGAAAGTTTCCACCCATATCACGGGCGGGCAACTTGTCGCACTGCTCGGACGGAATGGTACAGGAAAAAGCACGCTTCTCCGTGCCATCATGGGGTTGGAAACACCTAAAAACGGAGAAATCATCCTGCATGGGAAAAACATCGCTTCACTGAAACCGGAGAAATTAGCCCGGAAGATTAGTTTTGTAACTACCGACAAAGTACGCATCGCCAACCTGCGTTGTAAAGATGTAGTCGCATTGGGACGTGCTCCTTATACCAACTGGATCGGACAATTACAGGCGGAAGATGAGAAAAGAGTGGTTACTGCCATGCATCTGGTAGGAATGTCCGATTATGCAGAAAAGACAATGGATAAGATGTCCGACGGAGAGTGCCAACGAATCATGATAGCACGCGCACTTGCACAGGACACACCTATCATTCTACTTGATGAGCCTACTGCTTTTCTGGATTTACCAAATCGTTACGAACTCTGCCTGCTACTGAAAAAGCTAGCGCAAACAGAAGGAAAGTGTATCCTGTTCTCCACACACGACCTGGACATTGCCCTGTCTCTCTGCGACACGATCATGCTGATTGACAACCCGCAATTGTATAGTCTCCCCACAAATGAGATGATAACGAGCGGACATATAGAAAGACTGTTCCGGAACGAATCTGTGACATTTGATGCACAAGCTATGAAGATAATCATCAAATAAAAACAAAAGTTTACTTCAGACGGAGAAGGCAACTTCTCCGTCTAAGATACTCCACGTCATTGATCAGGATTCGGGCGGAGATAGCGTCTTCTCTTTAACACTATACCTTTACTGTTTTCACTCCAAAAGCACAATAAGTCAAATAACACACACAAGCTAAAGTGACAAAAACACCTCCGATCACACCTACTGTTCCAATCGCAAACCCAATCACTGGAGTAACCACTCCACCACCGGCAACAGCAGTAATCATCAAACCGGAAATTTGGTTTGCTTTTTCCGGCCTTGCCTGTAAAGCCATCGAATAAATGATAGAAAATACGGATGACGCAAAGAAACCGACAGCACCGATACAAATCAGATTTACCATATCATTTTTCACAAAGGCCAGAATAAACAAAGAGAAAATACAGGCAACAATATTCACACGGAAATATTTTATTTCAGCAATACGTGCCAACAAGAAAGCACCCAATAAAGCACCTACCGTACGACTTAAAAAATAAACTTGTGGAGCAAACTTCACTTGTTCTGTCGTCCAGTCAAAACGTTCCGCCATCAGCTTAGAACTGATGAAATTGGTGGCAACATCCACCCCCACAATAAAAAAGATACCCAAAACAACAACAGAATCGTTTTATCCTTCAACAAAGAAAAAGTATCACTGATAGAAAGTTGCTGGGTTGCAGCATTGGAATCTTCCCGCTTAACAGGAGTAGCCATCAGCCAAACAGCGGATAACAACGTGATAAAGCCTAATATAGGGAAGCAATAATACCATTTGTCATCTCCAAAGTGAGCTACAGCCAACAATACAATCTCCGGCCCAACAAGAGAAGACACAGCTTTGATTACTTGCCCTGCCGTCAAACTACTAGTCAATAAACGTTGGCTAGTTACCACATTACTCAATAACGGATTCAGTGAAACCTGTAAAATGGCATTACCAATTCCCAAAAGAGCATAAGCTATCATACAAGTCGCACTGTTATAAACGACTAATGGCAGCAGCATACCCACTACCGTTATTCCCATACTAAGTAAAACTGTATTTTTACGTCCCCATTTGTTCATCTGATTTCCAATAGGAATACCCAAAAACAGAAACCAGATAAAGACTAATGAAGGAACAAATCCCGTCATCACGGGAGACCAGTCGAAAGTACGTTGAACATAATCGGACGAAATGCCGACTATATCACAGAAGCCCATTACAAAAAAACCGAAAAGAACGGGAAGGGCGGCATAAATAGAGTTTTGTGTTTTCATGTTTAACTCACTATATTATAAAATGTAGAATCCCCGGTGCCATTGTCAAGCGACATCGGCACCGAGGAGAATAAGCTGTTTATTCAGAACAATGAGGCGGATTTTCCACTCCCCATTTCTCATTCGGTTGATTTCCCATTGTGAGTTTCAATGTTCCACCTTTATAGAGTTCATCCCGATACATCCAACATTGTTCCAGCGGTTTACCGTTCAACGTAGCAGACTGTATATAATAGGCATCCGGTGTATTACCAGTCGTTTCAATCACAAACGTTTTTCCCGTCGCATTCATCGGACTAAGTTTGATTTCAATCTTATCAAACAATGGACTGCCAATCTGGAAAGTCGGTCGTTCACAAGAACCGCCCTGTACATCGAACAATCCCATTGCCGCCATCACATACCAAGCTCCCAACTGTCCCTGATCTTCATCCTGACCGTAGCCATAGCCATGCTCTCCGTTTGTTCCATAAAACTCGTCACAAATCAAGCGCGTCCATTTCTGTGTCAAGTAAGGTTTACCGGAGAAATTGAACAACCAGGAAATATGAAGACTGGGCTGGTTTCCATGATTATAAGGGCTCTGTAAGCCCGAGAAGGCATTTACAACCTTCCCACCGCCAAAAATCGACTTACGAGCTTCCGTAAAGATAGAATCCAACCGGTTGTTAAACTCATCTTTTCCAACCTTTTCAATCAAACGAGCCGGATTCTGCGGTACAAAGAAAGTATATTGCATCGCATTTCCTTCCTGAAATCCTCTCCATGATTCCAATGGATCAAAGTTATCAATAAACTCACCACTAGGCACTCTCGGACGAATCATCTTCAACGAATCATCGAATAACTTCTCCCAACCGGCAGAAAGTTCCATCAAACGTTTATAATCTTCCGTACGTCCCAAGGCTTTTGCCCATTGAGCCACCGCATAAGCACTAAAACTATATTCCAATGTATGAGATACGGAAAAACTGGAACCTTCCGGATGCGTGCCGAAATAAACACTATTTTCATAAGGCACATAACCTTTTTCAACAAACTGTTTCACATCCATTTTGCCCGCACCTTCAATACGTCCTTCCCAGCCCAGTTCATTCTTCAATGCTGCCTGATAAGCTGTTTCCACATCAAAATTGCGAATTCCACTGTTATAAGCACCTGCCAAAGTGATACTCACCATGTTGGTTCCCACCCCAGAAACATACTTGCTGGTGGCAATACCATCACCCAGCCAACCAGCATCTTTATACACCAGTAACTGACTGTTTACAAAGTCATTATAGTACTCCGGATATGCCAATGCCCAAAGAGAAGTAAGATTCCAGTAAGCTCCCCAAACCGCATCCGTATTATAATGATTATGTTCCGGTTTGCCATCTTTATTTAAAGGTATCTGACCGATAGTACCGTCATTTTTAGGATAAGCCCCGTTCACATCACTCGCGAGTCCTCTACCTAATAATGCATGATACAACCCTGTGTAAAATTTGATTTTGCTATCTTCCGTACCACCGGAAACCAATATGCGGCTCAAAGACTCATTCCATTTATCCGTGGTCGCTTTCATAGCCTCATCAAAAGTAAGGTCTTTCGCTTCTGATTCCAAATTCACTTTGGCATTTTCGATGGAAGTATACGACAGACCTATTTTTACATTGACTACTTCATCTTTCTTTGTTTTATAATTCAGACACATGATAGCCCCGGGCCCTTTTATTTCGTTACGAGCCGTTAAAGTACTATCCTGATAGAATACCTCGACAGATTCCGGCGCACGATCCAATTTAGCATAAAAATACATGGCAACGGAAGCGCCTGCTTGATATTTCTTCACGTATTCTGGCTCCGTAATCACGTAACCTTCAATTGTATTTCCATCTATCTGTTTGATATACGCATCACGTACAGCTCCACTTTCTCCCTGACGATTACCTATATTAAACAAAATATGGGCATTCTCCGACTCGGGAAATGTATACCGCTGAAATCCGACACGAGCCGTAGCGGTAAGTTCTGCCTTTACCTGGTAATCCTTTAATAATACAGAGTAATATCCCGGACGCGCCGTTTCATTTTTCTTATCAAAACGGGAACGGAAACCTTTATCGGGGTCTTCCAGTTTTCCGGGATTTGTTTTTACTTCTCCCGTTACAGGCATTAATGCAATGCCACCTATCTGAAACTCGTGCAGACAAGGAAAGCCATCAATAGAAGTATGACCGTCTTCATAACCTACGGCCTCCCAACCTTGATTGTTCCCATACGTACCGTTTGTAGATGCACCTAACTTAGCCAAACCGAAAGGCTCCGCAGCCGGTGTGTAAAAGAACCAACGACTATGTACAGTTCCGATATTAGGATTTACGTATTCTACAAGATTGGGACGATCAGGTGTCTTGCACCCTACAACACCTGCCAGAATCAACAGGCTACCTATCCATTTTAATTTCATCATTTATTTCATTTTTCTGTTTGTAACTTCTCCTTTAATCATCGCCACACGTGCATAATATTCCGGCACACACGAAGCATCCAATAACCATTTCGGCTGACGTTTTTCATCAGTCCGCCCTGTCCAGTCATGATACATCAGTCCCGCCTGATCACGTGCATGATCCCAAGCATAATCCAATCCTTTTATCATCGTATCCACATACTTTGAATCCCCCGTAACATTGTACAGATCGTGATACCCTCTAAACAAAACCAAATTAAACCAAGGCAAATCTGCAATATAAGGAATACCGTCTTCCGTATACTTAAAAAACACTTTGTAGCTTCCTTCTGCCAAAAATTTAGCATTATCCAGATATGCCTTCTCACCCGTATAATTATATAAAGCTACAGCTGCTTGTAACAAAGTACCCGTATTGTAAGTATACAAATCCGGGCATACTGCTGAAGTCGTTGTTAGCCATGAATTCCAAACGACTCCTCTTTCCGGATCTTTCAGATATTTATCAATCCAATGATAGAACTTCTTTCCCACCTCCAGATAATACTCATCTTTAGTTGCTTCATAAAGTTTTAAAGCCAACACCATCGCTTTTCCGTTAGAACAAGCAGGTTTCTGATCTTTCACTCCTTCCAGCCAGGAAACAGCTCCTTCAAAGTTCTCATCCCAGCCACTTAAAATAAAGGTCAATACCTGTTTCGCTTTCTCCAGATAATGAGGATTTTTAGTTACCAGGTAAGAATCAATATAATCAATACCCACCAAACCATTGTCATCATAATAGCGGTCTACCTTTCCAAACTGAACAGGGTAAGCCTGATAACCAAAAGGAACACGCGTTGTATCATAGTAACGCTCCATTGCCATCACCATCGAATCGACATAAACCATATATTTCTCCGGTTCGATGGCAGCCATCAACACTGCCGAAGAAAAGACACCACTCATAGGCCACAGATAAGAAACTTCCTGCGCTTGCCGGGTGGAATCATTAAAATAAGTCAGATCAGGACGATGACTGCTTGGGTAATATTCAGAGAAGAGGCCGTATTTGGGAACCCGGTAGAGTTCCCAAACACGCTGAAACATTTCTTCTGCCTTATCTTTATTCGGAGTCGTTTTTGATTCTCCGGCACAAGAAAGAAGCACGAATACCGTCGATACAAATAAAACTATATTTCTAATTTTACTATTCATATCCTATTCCTCTGTCACTGTTTCTCCTTTGTACAAAGCAATCATTCCCAAAGATTCGAGCGCAGCATCCTGCATCAACAACTGTTCAGCACGTTTTGGAGTTGCTCCTGTCCAGTCTTCATAGAACAGTCCGTTTGATAAACGGGCATTTTCATATGCATAATCCAGGAAGTTGATGAATGTTTTGATATAATTGCCTGCATTTTTATAGTAAGGCTCAATATCAATAAATGCACGGATCAGTTTTGTTGTGAACCAAGGATCATGATCGGGATAAGCCAATGCCAGCCCATTAAGCGGACGTACAAAATAATTATACGCACCTTCGGAAGAAGCAATGGCACTGTCCAGATAAGTCTGCTCACCCGTTATTTTGTATAAACGGACTCCGTTAGAAATCATCACACCTGTATTGTAAGTCCATTTTGTTTTATTAATGGATCCGTCTGCTTGTTTATCATTCCAGTAACAGCCATCTTCCGGATCACGCAAGTTAGTCAACGTCCAAGCATATAAACGTTTTGCCAGAGCCAACACATCCGCTTTTTCCTCTTGAGGACATACAGAATAATATTCAAGCAAGAATAACGTTGCATATCCATTAGCGCATGTCGGTTTATTCGAATCACCAACTCCCTGCTGTCCTTTCTGGTCTTCATTCCACCAAAGGCCTCCTCCAAACGTATCATCTTCACCAGCTTGCAGGAACTCAACGATTCTTTTAGCTTTCGTCACATAATCTTGATTATTTAGCAAATTAAAGGCCTCTACCAGTTCAATCCCCACAATAGAATTATCATCATAAAAACGTGTTCCACTACCGGTAGTACCATTGGTTTGAGAGCCATAACCACCCACAGTTCCATTAGGAGTACGATAATAAACTTCAAACCGGTCTACCATATCCGCATAATTCACATCATAACCTAAAGCATGCAAAGCTGCTGCTCCGGAAACCAGTCCGTCATACGGCCACAAGAAAGAAGCGGAATTATCCCCGTCTTTCTTAGGATAATTTTCATTATACAGTCCTTCTGTTGCCCCACTATTGATCCGGTAGCACTGATTAATCAAGTCAAACTGCTCTTTGGCACGTTTATGATAAACGACCTCCTCTCCGGGTTCTGACGGAGCAATCGGTGTAGGCGGGATATATTTCTCTACGTCATCTCCGGCACAGGAGAACAATAGTGCCGGAAGGATAGCTAAAATAGTCTTTATCTTTTTCATAACTTAGTTTTATTAATTAATCGGAGTCACATTAGTAAACGTATGCATCATTAATCCATCTGCATTTGTATCAATAGTGATAGTTGCATGTGTATAATCCAAGCTACCTTTCATTTTCCATAGGTGCTCCCATTGACTCCATTGATACTCGTACAAGGCATAGAAAGAAGCAGGTTCTCCACCTACCGGGCGCTCGGCACTCACGCCATCACCTCTGCCCCAACACATGTCACCACCATTCACTTGAGCTATAAAGTAATAACGCTCTTCTATATAAGTCAACCAACTAGGAGGATTTGTTTCCGGTTTAGAAGGATCTAGGAAGCGAATATCGCCCTCTCCTACAAATTTGCCATTACCAACATATTGCAATACAGCTATATCAGCAAATGTCGCTCCCCAAATACAACGAACAGAAGAACCTATTTTTTCTGTCGTCATAGCCATTGTATTAAAGTTTACAGTCAGACGGGTTACCTCTTCGGAAGCAGTTACTGCCGTTTCACCATCACCCTCTCTCAACTTCGAACTGTCATCAATATAATAACTGAATGTTTCACCTGTCGTAGCAGACTTAAATGAGATATTTCCAGCAGACAATTTTGTATAAATCTGGAAAACTCCCTCTTCTACACAACGGAACGGAATTCCGCCTTGTCCACTGTTCTCCGTAGCCGAACCATATAAATACAATTCTGCCGGAATATTATCAATTCCCTCCCCACGAGTTACAGTGATATTAGCCACCTTATCGGACTTCTTCACCACTCCTCCTTTCGAAGCAGCCACTGTCCATTTAATATCCCCTGTTCCTAAAGGATGAATACCAGCATTTCTGGCAATCGTATTAATAGCCGCATGAGTAATCGACAAACTGGGATTGGCACCCAAATCACTTTTCATTGTAGCCAGTGGTTTTGAAAAGTCTCCGTCTGCCTTGTCAAACAAAACCTCGTACAATACAATTCCGCCGTCTGCCGCACCGCCTCCGGACCATGACAGCACAACAGGTACTGAAGATGACACATCCAACTGGATAGAGGCAGGGGAATTCAATTCCGTAGGGACTGTAAAATCCGCATTCAATTCATAATCTTCCTGACAGGATACCATTGCCAGAAATACTGAACATATTAATAATATCTTTTTCATAATTGTTCCTTTTTGAGTCGTTAAACCAATTACCAATTCGGATTCTGTACCAAATTAGCATTCAAGTCACGTTCAGCCTGTGGTATAGGCCACAAATAATGTTTATTTGCATTAAAAGCTCTATTTTCAACCCGAACGTATCCGTTATCCGTACCTACCACTTCATTTTCATTCGTCTTCAATCCATGACACCATCCGTTCAATACCTTATCCGCAATTCTCCAACGGATAATATCCTTATGACGATGACCCTCTAATGCCAGTTCCGAACGACGTTCATTCCGTACAATCTCAATCAGTTTATCTTTAGAAGCTCCTTCCGGGAACTCCACTGCTGAAGCAAGTGTAAATCCGGCTCTAGCACGAATTGGTTTAATAGTTGCATCCCAAGCCGTCTTATCCAGTTCACCTAACTCCGCCAATGCTTCCGCATTCATCAATAGAATATCAGCATAACGAATCAAAATCGGATTCAAACCGGAATAAAGAGTAGCACGATACGTATTATCCCAGTATTTTTTGATATAATAACCGGTAGCCGAACAATCCGAGCCTACACCGTATCCATCTTTACCTTCTCCTTTCTCACAGTTGATAACGACTTCTGTTCCGTCAGCCAACGTATATGAGTTCCCGGTATACATCACCGTTGCCTTCAAACGTGGGTCACGATTGGCATACGGATGACTTTCATCAAACGATGTTCCTGTTTCTTTAATTGTTTTTCCATCCAGCATAATATAACTGTCTACCAACTCCTGCAAAGGAGAAAGCTGGGAATATCCACCCAAAGTGGGCGGCAGGAAAACATACATCATCTGATGTTCACGACTAGTCGGACGATACTGTGCATCCAAAATTACTTCAGAGTTGTATTCATTAGCAATCTCAAACAATCCCGCGTAACTTCCAAAGAGTTTAAAGCCTCCCTCTGTCATAATGGTAGAAGTGATATTTTTCACTTGCGTCCAATTACCTTCAAACAAATAGATTTTAGCTTTAATCGCCATTGCCGCCCAACGGGTAATCCGGCCTTTATTATCCGCATCATAAGAAGTCGGCAAATAGTTACCGTTAATCACTTCATCCAAATCAGCCAGTATATTTGCTATTACAGTGGCTTTGGCTGTACGTGCAATAGACATACTTTCTTTGATAGAAAGCACTTTTGTAGTATAAGGTATATCGCCGAATTTCGTATACAACTCATAATAACTATAAGCACGAAGTACTTTTGCCTCACCAATATAACGTTTCTTCAATTCCGGATCCAAATCAGGAACCCTGTCTATATTTTCCAGCAACTGGTTACACATACGAATACCCGTATAGCGCCCGTCCCAAACCTGTTTTACGTAAGAGTCGGCTGTAGAATATGAACCATTACCAATATTTTGTGTAAAATCATTAGGTTGCTTGGTATAAGCATTGTCCGTCATTGCTTCACAATAAAGCTGTTCGTCCATATTTCCCAAATAGGTATAGCAAGTATTCAACGCCTTGACAGCTGCTTCAGGATCCTCTTCCCAATAAGTCAAGTCCGTTTCTCTGTCATACGGTGCCGTATCCAAGTCAACACAAGAGGCACCGCCCACTACCAAGACAGCAGATAAAATCAAATTCTTTATAGTTGTTTTCATCACGGTACAGTTTAAAATTTAACATTAAGTCCAAATGAATATACTCTTGCCACAGGATAAGAACGGCCACTACCGTCTCCGGTATATTCCGGGTCCCATCCGCCTTTCATCTTCGTGAAAGTCAACGGATTCTGCACACTGGCAAAGATTCTTAAATTCTTGACATAGAGTTTTTTCATCCATTGTTGCGGGAAAGTATATCCAATCTGCGCATTTTTCAAACGCAAGTATTTAGCATCCTGAATCCAGAAATCTGATTTCGCTGCATTATTAGCAGATTCCGCACCCATTGTCAGACGGGGATAAGTAGCATCCGGATTATTCGGAGTCCAGCGATCTTGATGGAAATCCATTACAGGACCTTCATTGTTATTATGGAAAGCCTCTACAGATTCACCACGCATCCACTTGTTACGTTTTCCTACTCCTTGCCACATCATCGAGAAATCAAAACCTTTATATTCCAAACCATAGGTGAAGCCGAAAGTATATCTTGGGAAGTCATTACCAACAATAAAACGGTCATCGTCCGGTTTAATCACACCATCGCCGTTCTTATCCAAATAACGAATATCTCCCGGTTTCGGTGTAATACCTTCCAAGTGCGGTCCTTTCTGACATTCTTCCTCATTCTGGAAAAATCCATCCGAACGATATGCATAGTAAGAGTACAACGGATAACCTTCCTTGATAATTGTCTGTACATCCGAGCCACCGATAATTTCCGTACCGCGTGTATCTATTACTTCATTAAAGCTATCTGAAATATTTCCGGCGAAGTTATGCACTACCGGACCAGTCTTCAAACGATAACTTATTGATAATTCCCATCCTCTCGTCTCGACCTTACCAGCGTTTTGAATCGGGGCACCATTACCAAACAATCCGGGAACCGGTAAATTCACCAAAATATCTTTTGTACGATTATTGAAGCAATCAAAAGTAATATTCAAATCATTATTCAACAATCCCAATTCGAAGCCGATATTAGCCATACGGGTAGTTTCCCATTTGAGATCAGGATTTGTAGAAGCAAATGTAGCCGTCTGCGCCAATTTATCTCCGAAGCTGATGCCGTTAGTCACAGACACCGTCTGCATGTATTGATAGGCACCAATACGGTTATTACCTACCAATCCCCAGGAACCTCTAATTTTTAGAGAAGGAACATACGGTTTCAATACAGACCAGAATTTTTCCTCCGAAATACGCCATCCTGCAGAGAAAGAAGGGAAGACTCCCGAACGGTTTCCTTTAGCAAAATAAGAAGAGTAGTCATTACGGATATTAAATTCCAGTAAATATTTCTCATCATAATTATAAGTGGCTCTTGCAAAACCGGAATAGATAGCCCAGTCACTTCCCGAACCTGTATTACTTACCTTATCACCACTCAAATCACCTACAAAAATGTCGTATTTAGAATCTTCCGTCAAACGACTGGTAGAGAATTGTTTTTCAGAGAAACCTTCATAAGCATACCCCAGTAATCCACCGATAGAGTGCTTTCCTATCTTCGTATTATAAGTCACCATCAGATTGGTAGTGATATTCTTGGAACGGTAGAATTGCTCGGTCAACTTGTTTTCAGTATCTCCCGTACCTTCAAAAGCTTTCCGGTTTTCATGCAATTTATTATTCCACACGCGTCCACCAGCACTTCCAATCAGTTTCAGTCCTTTATATACTTCCCATTCGGCTTGTATGGTTCCCAATAATTCATCATTCACATTCTGGCGATAACCGCCTTCTTCCAAACGTTGTAAACCGTTTGAGTTACTTCCGGCTGGATAATTATAACTACCATCCTCATTCTTGATCGGATAAATCGGTGGCATGCGGTTTGCCTGCTCGATAATCCATTCCGTCCAGTAAGCATGTTCTTTAATGTCATTACGGGCAAATTGAGAAGTCAAATTCAATGTAAAGTTATTCGTCACCTTATGGCTTACATTCAGACGTGCATTGTAGCGCTTATAACCATAATCAGGTCCCTTGAACATACTACTCTGATCCAGATAACCCAGAGAAGCCATATAAGACAACTGATCGTTACCGCCTGTCATCGAAACATTGTGTGAACTTTGAGGAGAATTACGATTATAAAGTTCTTTCACCCAATTTACATTCGGACCACCATTTCTATATTGCGCAATCTGCTCGGGAGTGAATTTTGCAGCTCTTCCCGAATTAACAGCCGCTTCATTATACAGTTCAGCGTATACCCACGAGTCTGCTATCTTAGGCAATGAAGTAGGTTGCTGAACACCATACATAAAATCATAAGAGATTTCCACCTTACCAGCTTTTCCTTTCTTGGTAGTGACAAGTACCACACCATTGGAAGCACGTGAACCATAAATAGCAGTAGAAGAAGCATCTTTCAAAATAGAAATCTGCTCAATATCAGCCGGATTCAGATTGGCGAGCGATCCTTCAATTCCGTCAATAATCACCAACGGATCATTGTTGTTCATTGTATTCAAACCACGGATATTAATAGAAGGTACACTACCCGGAGTAGAACTTCCCTGCTGAATTACCAAACCGGGAGTCGTTCCCTGCATCGCTTCCAATACATTAGAAATCGGTTTTCCTTCCAATTCATCCGTAGAAACAGAAGACACAGCTCCTGTCAGGTTGACTTTCTTCTGCACGCCGTAGCCTACCACTACCACATCTTTCAAAGCAACCACATCCGACTTCAACACCACATTGATAAACTGGCGGCCGTTCACCGGAACTTCCTGTGTTTCATATCCTATTGAGGAAACTACCAATACCGCTTTTGAAGCAACATTCAGTGAAAAATTTCCATCCATATCCGTAGCCGTACCCGTAGATACACCTTTCACCAGCACGGTAGCCCCAATCACGGGTTCCCCGTCTGCCATTACTTTACCTTTCACTGCGATTGTATTAGATTGCGCATACAGTTTGGAACCAACAGCCACATTCATACAAACAATCAACATAACAGCCAATAATTGCCAACTCGAAAATGCCGTTCTGAAAAGCCGGCGGGCAAATTGCGCGTTCAATAGATTAGATTGTTTCATAACATTTTATATTTGAATTAATAGAAGAGTTATCATATATTATAAGATATTAAGTTGGGACAAAGCAAAGGAATAAGCCCCTAAAGCAACGGCTCTGCTTGCTCCTAATGTAGAAACAGCAATGCCTATTTTCTTGTGACAGGCATAATGCACCTCTCTCTCCGAAAATGGTATTTTCACCATCTTGTCTTTTTCCTCCAGAAATTTATCAAATGCCTCTTTTTCGGACAGATTGAACACCTCCATCTGCAAACAAGGGAAAGAAGCTCCTGCAAACGTGCCAATCTGCCGATTCATCTCATTCATAATTCCCGGAAGTATGTATTTAGCCGCTCCAGCCACTCCTCCGCCAATCACTACCAAGCCATCAACAATATTCAATGCACGGATGATAGCATCACCGGCCATCTCTCCCAGTTCATTAAAACTCCGGACAGCAGCCTGCTGATCTCCCTCTGCGGTCCCTTCGGCAATATCATATATATCTTTGGGAGTCAAAGAAGAAGCATCCTTTCCGGTCAATTCCTGATATACTCGCCTGATAGCCCTGATGCTGACACTTTCTTCCGCGATCATTTCGGGATATTTCTTATTCCGCATAATCCAGACGTCGCCGCCGCAACCGTTGTCTCCGGTCAGTAACCGGCTGTCAATCACCACTCCGGCACCAAACCCTGTACCCAGCGTAATTCCGAGCAGGTTCTTATATACCTTACTGCTGCCTGCTTCTTTCAGGCGTTTATTCACTTCGGGTAAAGCGCCCGCCAAAGCTTCACCATAGGCGAACAAATTACCATCATTATTAATAAAAACCGGAATACCAAATTGCTCTTTCAAATAAGGTCCGAGTGCCACTCCTCCCCTGAAAGCCGGGAAGTTAGGCAAGTCACCAATAATTCCATGCTCATAGTCAGCAGGCCCGGGAAAAGCAAAACTGATAGCTACCGGAAGTTTAGGCAATCGTTTTTCAACTTCCAGGAAGCCTTCTACAAGAACAGACAAGCAACGCTCTAAGTCGTCGGACGCTGCCGGAAGGCAAATAGGTTCCACTATTTCGCGACAGCCCTGTATGGCTGAAAACACGAAATTAGTGCCTCCCGCATCAAGCGTCATCACGATTCGTTCATCATGTTCGTACATAGGTTTCAAGATATTAGATGATTGAATTATTTCATTATTAAAAGCGTACGTAGGCTTTTATCGTTACACATTCTTTTCCTGCCGATTTACCATACGGAGCAATGGTATATTCTTTCACTCCGGCAGGAATGATAAATGTTTCCGCATAATGCACCACAAAAGGTTCAAAGGCGTGAGTAGGACTCTCAACGACGGCCTCTTCTCCCTCCAGCAGATTCAGCACGTTTACACTATCGTTTGTGTGATGCAGCACCGGTGACGAGAAACGGTGACGGCGGGTTTCGATAAATTCATTCGGATGCAATCCGGTACGTTCCTCAATCCACCCATCCCCGGAAGCCACTTCCTTAAACTGGTTGCGAAGATGTTCATTTACATATTCCGTATCCCGGTTCCAGTTGATTACGCATTTACCACGTTCCACATTGATTGGGCGTGGTTTTCCATCCAGTCCCAGACGTTGCCAGTCCCATAGTTTGAAAGTAAAGAGGTTCGGAGTCGAGCTGATTTCAAGCACCATACTGTTGGCACCGGAACAATGAACAGTTCCTCCCGGAATCAGGAAGTGATCGTGTTTCTTTGTCGGAATCTTATTTACGTACTTTTCTGCGTCGAACACCAGTTCACCTTTTTGTGCTTTACGCAAATCGCTGATCATCGCTTCTTTGTCCACTCCTGTCTTCACTCCCAGATAAACTACGGCATCTTCTTCCGCGTCTACCATGTAGTAACTTTCATCCTGCGTGTAGTACATACCGAAGCTGTCACGGATAAATTGAGTAGTAGGATGCACCTGCAAACTCAAATTACCTCCGCCCATCGTATCCAAAAAGTCGAAACGAATAGGGAAGTCTTTTCCAAAGCGTGCCTCCACCGGTTCACCAAGCAACTCTTTACTTTTCAGTAAAACCAAATCAACCGAAGGCAGTTCAAAGCGCACTCCGTTCACTTCAAAATAAAGGCTGTTCTCTTCAGGTACACAGTCAAAGCACCAGCCGAAATTTTCGCGTTCACGATCCAGGTCGCAAACCTCTTTCATCCATTGACCACCCCAGGGAGCCGGATCGAAGAAAGGAACTACCCGGAACGGTGTGTTCACCGTTGCCTCTACCCCTTTAAAGAAAGTATCCTTATCAATCATCTTCGGTGTCCCGGCCACATGGGTGTCAATCCAAAATTCTACCCTGTCAAACAATCTTTCCTTATACCTATCACATACTCTCCAATCGTTGAAATACCCTCTCTTGTATTGCAAAGAAACAGCATCGTTCCGATTGTCTATACCTAAAGCTTTTACCTCATGTCGGCGGAAACGTTGTTGGATTTCCCAACGTGCCATATCCGCATAAACTACCATCGCATCCTGCGGAGCAACAACAGCAGCACCCGTACCTATGATTACAATGGTTTCTTTTGCTTCACTGATTTGCTTCCGTGCAGCAGCCACCTTATCCGCATCCAAATAATCTTCCAACCTCAAATTGGTGACATAGCCGAATAATACATCTTCAGTCATGAAGCGTTCTGTCAACGCTTGAATTTCTTTTTCCGGTTTCATCAAATCACGTACATTCATCACTCTTCCGGAGAATTCTTTTGAAAAAGCATCCAGCACTTCTTCTTCATATACTCCTGTATATAAATCCACAGCCAGCACTTTTCTTGCATCCATTTTCTTTTTTAACATAGAAATGATACTATCCCAACCCTGAACAAGCATCCCCGTCAGCTTCGTAGAAGGAAATTTATCATAATTAGCTCTTCTCATGTTTATAGCGTTTTTAAATTTTATATGTTCATACATACATTCAATTGTGCAAATATATAGATTTTATTTTTATTCCAAACAAAACTTGGATTATTTTTTGATAAATCTTATATTTGCTGAAAATAAACCAATCAGGATAGATATGAAATTAGATCATAATAGTGATAAACCGCTTCATATTCAGGCAGAAGAGATACTAAGAAGACTCATAGAATCTGAAGAGTACAAAAACGGAAAGCTATTTCCCAATGAGGTCGAATTGTCTGAACAATTACATATTTCAAGGAACACATTAAGACAAGCTATCAACAAACTCGTGTTTGAGGGGCTTCTGGTGCGAAAGAAGGGCTACGGAACGAAGGTAGTAAAGAAAGGTATCGTAGGCGGAGTAAAGAACTGGCTTAGTTTCTCACAGGAGATGAAGATGTTAGGTATCGAGATTCGCAATTTCGAGCTGCATATCAGTTTAAAGCGTCCAACCGAAGAAATCGGCACATTCTTTGATTTAGGTTCCAATCCCGACACTCGCTGTGTAGTGATGGAGCGTGTCAGAGGAAAAAAAGAATATCCGTTTGTTTACTTCATCTCTTATTTCAACCCCAATATTCCACTAACCGGAGAGGAAGATTATACACGCCCATTATACGAAATGCTGGAAACCCAATATAATATAGTGGTAAAGACCAGCAAGGAGGAGATTTCAGCCAGACTTGCAGGAGAATTTATTGCAGAAAAACTAGAGATAAAATCAAGTGACCCTATATTAATAAGGAAAAGATTTGTTTATGATGTGAACGGAGTGCCGATTGAATACAACATCGGATACTACCGGGCAGACAGTTTTACTTATACAATAGAGGCGGAAAGATAAAGAATATGTTCATACATATATAACATAAAAAAGACTATTTTAAAGGCCGAAACTCTCATCTTCCTTTAAAATAGTCTTTTTACATTCCATTTCTTTGCATTATGCTTTATCCATCATCTATCATTTCTTCTCAAACCGACCAATAGAGTGTCCGGCAAGAATCCGATCCAGACTTTCATCCAAAACACCTATCATCTGAAGTTTGGATAATAAATGATAGTAGGAAGTTTTTCCTACTCCTTCTATTCTCAACAGACTTTTCCAACCTCTTCCCGATACTATATCCAACAAATCTTTCACCGTTCGAACATCTTGATTATACAAGACATTAGCCAGCCGAGTATCAGCTACTTTACAAACAGGCAATTGAAGTATCCACTCCTCCTGCCCAACATTTATATTCTTATTATTGTCTGCCAAAGATAAAAAACGAGCATTGATAGCACGCTTTCGATAAGTAGCCAATATATCTTTCTTCAAATTCAACCCTTTAAGGAATGATTATTTCATATAGCGGTTTACAAGTCTTCTGTGTTCTCAATACATATAGCCAATCATCGTATTTGGAAATGACAAACTCTCATCACCCAAAAACAACCGATCGTTGATTCGAAAACTCGTAATGCATTCAAGATTTGCCCGTATGTATATAAATAGACAGGCTTCAATAAGTTATCTTATTCATATAAGAAACCACTCTACAATTAAAGCACCTCTCTCTTACATAAACTAGCTACTTTTGTAGCACACATCAATTCGTTCCACAAATATGGAACGAAACAATAACAGATGTGGAACTAAAGGGAAACAACTGTGGAACTAAAAGTCAACAGCTGTAGAACGATTTAACAGTAACTATAAAACCACTAAACATTAGTATATGAGTGCAATATATGACCTATTTGAGACTCCTAGTCCAAACAAAGAAGAGAAACAACCGCTACATGCCCGTATTGTCTCCAAAGGAACCGTAGATAAAGAAGAGTTTCTGGATCGTGTCCACAAATTTACCGGTATCAGCAGAAGTTTATTGGCAGGAGCCATGGAAGCCTTTGCCAATGAAGCACGGGATTTACTAGCCGACGGCTGGAATGTAGAAATGGGAAACTTCGGATTCTTCTCTACATCGTTGCAATGTCCGCCGGTTAAAGATAAAAAAGAAATTCGGGCAGCGTCTGTCCAAATGAAAAATATTAATTTCCGCGCAAGTCGTCCATTCAAGAAAGAAGTAGGCGACAAAATGAGGCTGCAACGAGGAGAATCTATCACACGCCCTAAGAAAAATAGTATCTCCCGTGAGACGTGTCGCGAGCGCCTCAACACATATTTGGAAAATCACCTATTCATCAGCCGGACAGATTATAGCCATCTGACAGGACGAAATAAAAAAGTAGCTATTGAAGAATTAAATTCCTTTATTACCGACAGAATAATCCAAAAGGAAGGGGTTGGAAAGTTGACTGTATATATAAAGGTATAAACTCTTGGAACACAGAATTAAGAGCCACAACAAGATTATTGCTGTTGTAACTCAAGTATGATTTCATCAGTGATGTAGGCATCACTCAACGTTATAAGCGGATATTGTTTATTAAGAAGCAATGCATATACCTTACTATTATAGAACAAGTGCAATGCTTTTTCGGGAGAAATATTCAAACGCTCCGCTAATTGCATCACCACACGAGTGTATTTATTCCATACTAATACATCTATCATAAACGCAGGTTATTTTATTGTTATATATTCTTTGAAAGAGAGACACTCGTCAATGAGACGTTGATTGAGAATGCATAACTGATTGTTGGGCTGCTCAAAACGCAAACGTCCTAAAGCGACTTCTTTAGTAATTTGGTTTTCCATGAAATTTTCTATTGTGTCGAAAACCCGATCATTAGCAATACCGCCTTCCACAATGTCGTACTCCAACCATGGCTGTTTTCCTAAACGGCTACTGACAATAAATTCCAACCAATCATTGTTATACCCGTCAAAGTGAAGCCATTTGTATCCGGATGAATTTATCTTTTCAACATCAAGCTCATATATGTTTACTACAGATGTGCTACCAGGATGGCGTAATGCCATGACAGCTCCCCAACGTTCAGCCTGGGCATAGATATCTGTTACATAGAATCCTTTACCAAAGTCGAGGTTTTCGCGTCCGACACCGACCAAAGGATACTCTACGGCCTGCGTACTACCATGATAGACCTTCATACAGATTCTCCTTTTTCTTTATAATGGGCTTCCCAGTTTTCAAGAGCTTCTACCAACGTATCGGCTATGTACTCACGACTCTGGGTGTGAAGCATGTCATATCCACTTATCAGGTATTGACGGATAAGATTCAGTTTTTCCAAACGGTTATAGAGAGTAGGAGCCGGAATACCCAACTTCTGGGCGGCACTCTCAATGGCAAAAATCACAAACTCCATGACTTTGCCATCAACAACGGGGGCTGATTGGCTTGAATGTAGCATAGCTATACCTCTATTATCTTAATGTAATATGTACAAATATAGTGTTTATTCTTACAACGTTCATCGTTTTTCGGCATATTTTATGATTATCAAGAACATTTGAGTATCGTGAAACTGATTGAAATATTCCCTATTTGGAAATGGCTATTAAAGCAGAATATATAAGGATCTATAAATCAGAATCATACAAACAAAATAAATAAAAGTGAATCAAAGTACGTACATCTAGGACCGTTAAAGCACCTCCCCGGAAAGTGCCCATAGTATCTTTGCATCGTGATCACAAAGAGAATTGATAAATAAAGTAACTAATTTAAAAAACAAAAAATTATGGCACTTAGATACGTCATTAAAAAAAGAACATTCGGCTTTGATAAAACTAAAGCTGAAAAGTATGTAGCACAAAATGTAATCACCAATACGGTGGATTTCAGAGATTTGTGCGAGGAAATCACCAAAGTAGGAATGGTCCCCAGTGGAGCGGTAAAATTTGTACTTGATGCTTTGATCGATACATTAAATCTCAACCTTAGAAAAGGCATCTCTGTTCAATTAGGAGATTTCGGATGCTTCCGTCCTGGTATGAATTGCGAAAGTCAGGATACTGAAAAAGAGGTAGATAGCGATACGATACGCAGAGTGAAAATCATTTTCACTCCGGGCTACAAATTCAAAGAGATGCTAAGTAAAGTCAGTGTTCAAAAAGCGGTGGCTTCCGATGATGGTTCCATCAGCCCGGAGCAACCGGATCCCAACCCGAATCCAAACCCGGATGACGGCAAAGGAGAAGCACCGGACCCGGCAGCATAAGACTAATCATCAGCCTTTAAAAGCAGGAAAACAGTACCCGCCTACGGGCGGATACTGTTTCCCAAAGTATTCCTGTAAAAGACTTGACAACGCCTTTTTTATTTTGTATCTTTACAACATCTTAAAACATTAAAATATCAACATGAAAGAATTGCCATCAGAAGAGGAAGAAATTCCGTTTCGCATTAAAACTTATAAGAAAAAGGAATTGGCTTGTATGTACAATCCGAACATTACACCCCGTTGCGCCATACGCATATTCACCAAATGGATTAAAATAAATAAAGAACTGCTCCGGTTATTGACTGCCACAGGTTATCATCCGCGTACACGAACTTTTACTCCCCGACAGGTACAAATCATCACCAGTATTCTGGACATTCCATAAGGATGTCCAGAATACTGGTTTTATCATTGCAGTTGTCCCGCCGCTTTCAAATAAGCCACATAATTCACATACAATTGGAAATGGGCATCCACTTTCGTCTGATAAGCCTGCTGCCAAAGCACTTGTGCTTCCAGATAATCCGAAAGAGTTTCCAGTCCCACTTCATATTGCTTACCACTGACTTTCATATTCTCCTCTGCCTGTTCCAGCGAACGTTCGGAAAGCTCCGTTTCCAACCGGGCCTCATCCAGATTATTGGCAGCTTGCATCAACTCCAGCAACATCTTTTCATTGACATTTTCCTGTTCAAGACGAGCTTGTTCCAACTTCACTTTGGCAGACTTTACTTTATTGGTACGTTCGCCAAAATGAAACAGAGGGACAGAGACATTCAGGAATACGGAAAAAGCACCCTTTTTCATCAAAGTTTCATCATTGACTTCCAATCCGTGAAGATAATCATAACTACCTCTGACACCGATACGCGGCAATAGTTCACTACGATTCAGCTTTACTTCCTGCTCGGCAATGGCTATTTGTTTGTTCAAGATTCCATATTCGGGACGGGCGGTAATATCAGAAACCTGCACTTTCCATTCCTGCTCCACTTCCGGAAAATCATCAGATATATCAATCTGTGCTGTCAAAGGGCGTCCGATGTAATGACAGAGATTCATACCCGCAAGACGGAGGGCGTTATCAGCCTTTCGCAAAGAAAGTTCACTCTCGTTGAGCTTCACCTGCACTTTCAGTACATCATTTTGCGGTTTCATGCCATGTCGGTGAGCACTCTTCACATTTTTGAAAAGTTCCGTTAGTAAGTTATGATATTTTTCCGCCACTTTTCTCATTTCCTTGGCTTTCACTAACTGCACGTATGCTTTATCTGTATTCAGAATAACTTCCGAAGTAGTTAAGGCTTCGTTCAAGTGTGCCATTTCTTTTCCCAGTAGTGACATTTTATAGGCGGCACGGATTTTTCCTCCCATATAAAGAGGTTGCTCCACTTGTATACCGCCCGAGTAAACAGTTCCGACCTTATAATCCAGATTCAATCCGGGAAAATAAGCGAAACCGCTCGATACCAGTTCTCCGGTAGCAGGATTGGGCAGGAAAACCGGAAGGTTTCCTCCCGGAACTCCGAGACTTCCATCCGCTGTGCTATAAATACCCGTTCCGTTGGCTGTAAAATTAGGGAAGAAATTGGCTTTATAACTAAGAGACATCAATCGGGCTGCTTCCGTCTGCTTATTAGCGGCAGCCATATCCTTATTATATTTCAGTGCCATTTCACGGCATTGCGCCAGACTTAGTTTTTCTTGCGCGGCAAGAGAAACCGACAGGCCGAACAATACACCCGCTACACTAATGGCTACAAGAATTTCTTTTTTCATTTGTCTGTCTTTTTTATATGAAAGAATAATGCATACAAAATCGGGATAAAAAGCAACGTTATCAACGTGCCGAACAGCAACCCACCCATGATAGAAGCCGCCAACGAACCAAACATGGCATCCGGCAACAATGGAATCATTCCCAAAATCGTAGTCAGCGAAGCCATCATCACGGGACGGAGACGACTTTGCGAACTGTCTATCAATGCCGTCACAGGTTCTACTCCCTGATTAATTTGCAAAGTGATCTCATCCATCAAGACAATACCGTTCTTAATAATCATACCGATCAACCCCAATGTACCGACGATAGCCACAAAGTTGAATGTCTTCCCGGTAAGCAGCATTACAGCAACAACACCGACAAATACCAGCGGAATAGTACAGAAGATGATAACCGGTTTCCGGTAATCTTTGAACAGCATGATTAGAATGGATATCATCAGAATGATAGCAAACGGGAAATTCTTGAACAGATATTGCATAGACTTTGTGCTGGCGTTCCTCTCGCCTTGCCATTGAAGCCGATATCCGTCAGGCAGCGGAATCTGTTCAATCTGCGTGGCAATGGATTGCCGCGCCTTCTCCGTTTCTACCCCCGGAACAGGAGAACATTGCACCCGTTGGCTACGCTGCCCGTTATAACGGGGAACCACCGGATCTTCCCACTTCACATCAATCCGCTTACTGATTTGTTTTAACGGAGTTGTTCCCATCAACGTTTCCACCAGTTCTTCTTTTGATAGTGTTCCTGTCTTCAGTTTCATCATCATTTCCTGTGTCAGCAAACCGTTCAGAGAAGGAAGAGACGAGAATATCTGCGTATTGTCCAGGTTTTCAATCGGATTTCCGTGTTCGTCCAGGCAACGCAAGTAGATATTATCTTTGTGAATACCTTCGTAGAAAGACCCGATAGGGATGCCACTGGTAGCGGTCAGTAGAGATAGGCTTACATCATTACGGCTCAATCCGATAGCACGTGCCGCAGGCTGGTCATATTCAATAGTCAGTACCGGAATTTGCGGTTCCCAGTCCGTGGTAATCAGGTAAACATCCGGGCAATTCTCCATAATCTTGCGGGCACTGTCTGCCAACTGATGCAAAACAGCAGGATCAGGACCGGTAAATTGCACTTCAATAGGATATTTCTTGAACATCAGATTGTAGCGGTTCATCTTTACGTAAGCATCCGGATAATGTTGTGAAAGATATTGTTGAATTTCCGCCATGTTATCCACCAAATCGTCCGGAGAGGTGAAGTCGATAATCAGTTCACCGTAAGATAAGGAAGGATTGGCTACGTTACGCACCAAATTATAACGGGCAGGTGTACCACCGATAGAAGTAGTGACGTGTGTAACTTCCGGACGCTTTTTCAGGTAAACTTCGATTTCTTCCAAGTCATGTGCTACACGAGTGGAGTTAGTCCCTTCCGGCAATTTATATTCCATGTAAAGCTGATCGTAGACCATATCCGGGAAAAAGCCCTGCTTCATAAACCGATAACTGAAAGCCGAAAGCAATACCAAAGCAATCATTGTAAACACAAAACTCCAACGATGTGCCAGACTGAATTTCAATAATGAACGGAGCACAGCATAAATCTTTCCTTCATACACACGTTTTCCGGCAGCAGTAGTTGCCGCAGAGATTTCCGGATGCAAAATCCGGTCAGCCATCAACGGGACGTGCACCAAAGCCAGCACCCAACTAAGCAATAAGGAAACAGCGAGTACGATAAACAAATCGCGCGTATAAACGCCTGCCGTATCAGGAGACATAAAGATAGGAAGAAAAGCGATGATGGCAATCAGAGTAGCTCCCAGCAAAGGCATCGCTGTCTGCCGTCCGATGGCAGTCATTGCCTCCATCCGACTCTTTCCGGCTTTCAAATCTACCAAAATACCGTCGATGATAACAATCGCATTATCCACCAGCATCCCCATCGCAAGCACGAACGAGGCCAATGAAACACGCTGCATCGTACCGTTCATAAAATAAAGGAACAGAAAGGAACCGAATACCGTCACTACCAAACTGATACCGATAATCACCCCGCTCTTAAATCCCATAGCAATCATCAGAATAACAACTACGATAATCACAGATTCTATCAGATTAAGAATGAACGTCCCCAACGAACTGCCTACACGTTCCGGCTGATAGAAAACTTTATGACACTCTACTCCTGCTGGAAGGCGTTCGACTTTCAGTTGCTCCAATTTCTTTTCCACTTGATGCCCCACTTTGATAATGTCGGCATCCGAAGAAGCGGCCACCATTATTCCTATCGCACGCTGACGGTCATAAAACAATTCGTTGCGGGTAGGATCTTCATAATCTTTCTCAATACGGGCTATATCACTCAACCGCAACTGATCGGCATCATGTCCCTGAATCAGCATACGACCGATATCCTCCACCGTCTTAAACTTGTCACTGACTGTCACCCGGATACGATTATCGCCATTATCATAGTAACCAGTATAAGTAGTTTGGTTCTGTCCGTTCAATGTAGCTAGCACTTCGGCGGGTTTCACACCCAAGTTAGCCATCCGGTCTTGCAAAAGAGAGATATTAATACATTCGGGACGTTTACCGTATAAGTCAACGCGCTCCACCCCATCCAGTTCACTGACTTCACGTTTCACCAATTCTGAATAATCAGACAGTTCCCTGTCGGAAAGTCCGTCACCCGTCAAAGCGAAAAACATTCCGTAGACATTGCCGAAATCATCTTTTACAATAGAAGGAGTAGCACCTTCGGGAAGTTCTGCCTGTGCGTTCGCCACCTTACGGCGCAACAGGTCCCAGCATTGCTCCACGTCCGTCTCTTTGACAGTCGTTTTCAGTTCTACCTGAATCAAAGAGAGATCATTG
>ENA-OPWD01000679-OPWD01000679.1-human-gut-metagenome-genome-assembly--contig:-NODE-679-length-27677-cov-1.897111_pt1 | contig 27677 bp, 21 predicted proteins | sample MGYA00241502_ERZ501996 | MGnify/ENA primary metagenome ERZ501996 (study PRJEB25962, sample SAMEA2042011) | human gut metagenome | biome: human gut; feature: human-associated habitat; material: faeces... | reverse complement strand
AAGAGTTAAAATCTCGTATACCAAATGCTGTAAGATATCAAAATAAATATGTGCAGCGTCCTGCCGCTACATTGATCGTACTTAAAAATAAGATTGTACCATATCTTAATAAATTAAAACGAAAGAAAAACGGCTTATACATCAAATATCAAAAAATCTTTCAGGAAATTTTTGAAAAGATTGATGGAAGAGAAGTTAAATTAACTGGAAAGTTAAGCGATTCTTATATTTTGGGATATTATCATCAGAAAGAAAGCTTCTATCAGAAGCAGGAAGAAGATGCAGAAAAACCGGAAGCTATTGCAATATGAAGTCTCCACACCCATGAGGTGCAGTCGCTCCTATGGACGTGATACTATGTCATTACTGATAAAAGATAGCCCCCTACTGATAAGAAGTAAGCACCGCCAGGTTTTGCTCGGCAATCAGCCTTCGCAAGGGTACCGGATGGGGATTAAAACAATGTAGTTATATTAAGCGTTATCGCAATAGTAGGTTTTGCTGTTGTTGGTTCGAATATTAAAGAAGAAATGGAGAAAAGAGAAATGGAGAAAAGAAAAAAAGAATCAGAAAAAGAAAAGGAATTGCAAAAAAATATTATTTTATGTACTCTTATCTTTATAACGGCAACCATAGCTTTACCGATGTTATTATGGAAGATGGATTTTTCAAAACAGGGGGTAGGAGCAGTGGTGGCAGTTTTTATTCTAATTGATTTTGTATTTCTTTTTTCGCTGATAGGTGTTTTCGATGAGACTATACCTCAAGAATCAGATAACATTGCTCAAAACACCATATCAGAAGTTAGTCCCTCACAACAGGATGTAAGTATATATCTTACATCTGCAGAATTAGAAGAAATTTTGCTGATAGTTAAGAGTGATACTAACTATGGGAAAATTCCAAACAGTCAGGAATACCTTATTTCTGTGTTACAACAAAAAATACACGAACAAAAAGAAATAGAGAAGCAGAATAAAAAGAAACACGCAATGTTAATGAATAGTGCGGCTTGTGCAAGTTATGTTATATCTCATATGCGTTAAATAAAAAGTATGGATAACATTGATGCACTTATTGCTGCATATGATTACAAAAAATAACGAAAAGCTGGTTTTAGTCTCATGAAAAAATCCCCTGAATTATATGGGGAATTGTTAGAACTAATTGCAAAAAATTATCTTACGGAAAGGAGGACCATCCGAAGATGGTGGCGAATTTCTCTCCAGTCTAAGAGGGGATTTCTCGCTTAATTTTAATAACTAATTTTTCTTATAAAAGCAAGGACTATGAATTGTAGAGTTAACCTAGCGTTAGTAGTGGGCCGAGGGAAAACGGTATACCCTATTGACAAGATGTAAGCACCGTCGGTTTTTGCTCGGCAATCAGCCTTCGCAAGGATACCGGATGGGGATTAAAATAATGAAATCACTAACAGAAAAACAAGAAAATTGCCGTTATTCATTTCCATATCAAGGAAAAAATATGGATCAAGTCTATTGTAAGTTGAAAAATGATAAAGAAACACATTATGTAACACCGGAACAATGTGAAAATTGTGAGCAGTTTAAACATCGGTATATTCAGTTTCCTCTCACGATTGATGGAATTGAGGTTGAATCAATTGAAACTAGAGGGACTTGCATAGGAAGTCCCGTTCGAGTTATGCCATGTGCTGAAAAATATAAAGGGAAAACATTTTTAGGATTATATTTAGGAGAATTGCCCTGGTGTATTCATGTTTCTCACAATGAGGAAGATAATAAACTTCACGTTGATACTGCTAATAATCCAGCAATTTATGTTTTTGAATTGCAGAAAATCATCTATGGTTTCGAAAGCTATTGGAACATAATTGAAAACCCAAAGCAATTTGTTGATATTACGCAGGAAATGATAGAGTCGCAATGGTATGTTCGGCTTCTAAAAGAAATTTTTGAAAAAAAATAAAAAACAAAAACGTTGAGATTAAAATGAGAAGTCCCCAAATGGGCTTCTTTTTTTGTCCTAAATTTATTTTATGGATAGAAGAACGTATGTATGGTATAATAGATTGATAAGAAATATATTATTTGTATTTAGAGGGAGCGGAGATGTGGATAAGATATACGCAGCAATAGATTTAAAATCTTTTTATGCATCCGTTGAATGTGTCGAGAGAGGATTAGATCCTTTAACAACAAATTTAGTAGTAGCAGACAAAAGCCGGACGGAAAAGACTATATGTCTGGCTGTATCACCGTCTCTAAAATCTTATGGAATCTCTGGACGACCTCGACTATTTGAAGTTATACAACAAGTAAAAAAAATAAATGCACAGCGGATAAAGAGCGCCCCTGGACATAAATTTATCGGGCAGTCTTTTTATAATGAGAAATTATCTGATCCAGCTGTTGCACTTGGCTATATTACCGCTCCCCCTCGAATGAGATTGTATATGGAATACAGTACAAGGATCTATAAGATATATCTTCAATATTTTGCACCAGAGGACATCCATGTATATTCCATTGATGAAGTTTTTATTGATCTTTCAGGATATTTAAAGACATATGAGATGGAAGCAAAACAGCTGGTTTCAAAAGTGATAACAGAAATATTAAAACAAACTGGAATAACAGCAGCAGCCGGGATTGGAACAAATCTGTATCTTGCGAAAGTGGCAATGGATATTATGGCAAAGCATGTGCCGGCAGACGAAAATGGTGTTCGAATAGCTCATCTTAATGAAATGACGTACCGAAGACAGCTATGGAATCATATGCCGATTACCGATTTCTGGCGGATAGGACAAGGATATGCTAAAAAACTTGCTGTATATCAAATTTACACGATGGGAGATATTGCACGATGTTCCATTGGAAAAGAAAACGAATACTACAATGAAGAATTATTATATAAATTGTTTGGAATTAATGCAGAGTTACTGATTGATCACGCATGGGGTTATGAACCATGTACGATAGCAGATATAAAAAATTATAAACCAGAGGAAAAAAGTATTGGTTCCGGACAAGTATTAAGTTGTGCCTATTCAACGGACAAAGCAAAGATTGTTGTATTAGAAATGGCTGAACAGATATCTTATGACCTCTTTGAAAAAGGTCTGACAGCAAAGCAAGTCATATTAACAGTAGGATATGATAGGGAAAGTTTCATGCAAACAGATTATAAGGGTGAAATTAAAACGGATCATTACGGACGAAAAGTCCCGGAACATGCCCATGGGACTGAAAACTTTCCGAATGCAACCGCTTCGTTAAAAATTTTATCTGATAGTGTGGCAAAACTGTATGACCGGATTATTGATAAAAAATTACTTGTTCGGCGGATTACCTTATCTGTAGGAAAGGTGCAGCCAAAAGAAGATGTTGAGTATCAACAATTAGATTTGTTTACAGATTATGAGACACTAAGAAAAGAACAGGAAAAAGAGAAAAATCTACAGGAATCCCTATTAAGTATTAAGAAAAAGTACGGAAAAAATGCAATTTTGCGGGGAATTAGTTATGAGGAAGGTGCTACAACTATAGAGCGAAATGAGCAAATAGGAGGACATAAAGCATAATGGGAAAATATGATGATATTATTAATCTTCCACATCATGTGTCAAAGAAACATCCGCAAATGTCATTACACGATAGAGCAGCCCAATTTGCTCCGTTTGCTGCATTGACAGGATATGATGAGGAAGTAAGGGAAGTCTCCCGAATCACAGACCAGTTTCATCCACTTGAAAGTAAGAAAAAAGAGGAAATTAATCAGAAGTTGTGCGTATTACAAAAAATACAGTATAAGCACCCATTAATCAGCATTTATTATTTCGTACCTGATAAAAGGAAAGTAGGCGGAAGCTATACCGAGATGTATGGGCGATTGAAAAATATAGACTTAATAGAGAAATGCCTTAATATGAAAAATGGAGAGAAGATTCCAATGAAGTATGTAATGGACTTACAAGGAGATGAGTTTGCTGATATTACTTTTTGATTTTTCGTACAAAAATTCTTATATATGAAGGTTTTGATATATTACAAGAGAGGGAGAATAAAAACATGAATGTAGATCCAAAACAGATTGAAAGTTTAATTAATACCTTTTGTGAAATGAATGATGAGTTTAGAGAAAAAGCTGTAGCTGCTGTTAACAAAGTTTTTTTAGATTATGTCACCTCGATGGCTTGTATGAAGAAAGGAATTCTTGTTACAAAAGAAAATCAAGCGGATGTTATTTCAGAGATTACAAAACTCTTAGAGACGATTACTGCAATGACTGAAACTCAGCAGGCAACTACTGCTATATTTATAGAACATTTAGAACCTGGAAGTTTTACAGAGGAGAACAATCTTGAGATTAAAATTAATCAGAAGAAGATTACATTAAATCAATTTATCAAAAGAGTTCTTCCAAATGCAGATATAAAAGAAGCAAAAAAAATGTACAAAGAACTCAATATGGACAAGAGGTGATTTTTATATACGATGCACTAGAGGTATCTCAATACATCATTGACTATTGTAGAGAGAAAAAATACTATATGAGCAACCTAAAATTACAAAAAGTTTTGTATTATGTACAAGCTGAATTTCTTGTCACAACAAATAATCCATGTTTTAAGGATAAGATAGAAGCATGGATGTTTGGTCCAGTAGTAGAATCTGTTTATAGAAATTACAGAGTATATGCCGGAGGAAATATAGCTGTTGGTAATTCAAAGCAGAGGCATCATATAAAGAGACAAGATATGAAACTTATACAGGGTATTGTAGATGAATGTGACCAATACTCAAATTCATCTCTTATGCAGATTATTTTTAAACAGTCCCCATATAGGAATGTTTATCAAAAATATTTTCATAATACGATATCAAATAAGACACTAAAAGATTTTTTTGAGGAGGAATAAAAATGAATAAACTAAGGAAAGTAACATTAAGTTTTATATTAAGTTTACTGCTTATTACAGGGGTGATGCCTGCCGGTACAACGTATTCGCCTGTTGTCTCTGTTGAAGCGGCTGTATCAAAGAAACAGACAGCAAAGTTTGTCAAGGCTGTAGATGGAGATACCGCTAAATTATCCGTGAAAGGAAGAACTTATACTTTCCGATTTCTTGCAATAGATACACCAGAAACCGTTAAACCAAACACGCCTGTTGCTTTCATGGGAAAAAGAGCATCTGACTATACAAAGTCAGAATTAAAAAAGGCGAAAAAAATCCAAATACAATACGATGGCAACAAAACGGATAAATACGGAAGAAGACTTGCGTGGATATGGGTAGACGGAAAATTACTGCAGGATAAATTAGTGAGAAAAGGGTATGCTCGTGTATATTACATATATGGAAAATATAGATATACTGACATCTTAAAAACCTCAGAAAGAAAGGCAAAAAAGAAAAAACTCGGTATCTGGAAGAACTATAGCGCTGCTTTTTCTGACAGTTCATCATCCAAGAATACTACCACACCAACGAAAGAATCAAATAATTATGTCTGGGTATCTAGGAGCGGTAGCAAATATCACTCTTATACCGGTTGCAGCGGTATGAAAAATCCGAGCAAAATAAAGAAGGCAGATGCTGTGTCAAAAGGTTACACTGCTTGTAAAAAATGTTATTAGTTTTCATCAAGTCTCCATATCTTAATATATGGAGACTTTTTGTAATTTATCATTCATATTTGGTTTTTTCCTGCAAATCGTAAAGGTAAATTATATTTTGCTGTAAAAAATATTATCTTTTCAAACAGTTAATTTATAATGGAAAATTATCTTTCGATAAAAAGACACAAAAAATCAAATCTTTTTTATTTTTTACACATATTAATGATGATGAAAATTTTATAAAAAACGAGTGGGCTTATAAAACATAATGCTATAACTAAAAGGAGGTAATCTTACATATGATCTACATGTACTTGTTAATAAAATAATTAACAAATAAATCGGAAAAACAATCTCATTTTTTTAAATTGAGAGAAAGTAAACATAGCAAATGGAGTGATACACATATGATTAATAAAAATTTAGATACCAAAAAAAATAGAAATATATTTGGTTTAGGGTCAGTTCCTGTATCCGTAGCGGCTAAAGTATATGGTAAAGATGCTACATGGATTAGAGCTGGTATTATAGATGGTTGGTTACCTATAGGAGTGGCGACAAGAGATGGTAAACAGGTAACTACAGTTGACGAAATCAATAGTAAGTATGGACGTATTAATTTTTATATTTCACCCAAAAAATTATATGAGGAAACAGGTTACATATGGAAAGGGGAAAAGATAGCATATATTAAACAAGAGGAAAATTAATAAAAAAAATAAATTAACAGCGCATAGTTTATGAGATTATCAGACAAAACGAAAGTATGGTGGATTTTCTTAAAAATATTTCTTAAAAAAGTTGAGTGCAAATAAGTAAAGACTTAATTGTAGTTGAAAGTGGTTTGTTCATATATTATTCCTACATAACATATAAAATAACCGCATAAATAAAGGGTTAGCTGTTTCCGTAGAAGAGGCTGCTAAGGCAGGTAGATTCTAAGAAAAACTCTTTATTTATGCGGGTTTTGGGACTTCCATTTTATGTGGAAGTCCCTTTTTTATTTTCTGTAAATTTGTATAATTTTTCTAAAATAACGCTTCAAGTACACACAGCGTACACATAAGATAAGAATGTGTACGCAAAATAACGCTTGAAAATGTGTGCTTGAGATGCTATATTCTAGCATACCATTTCAGAAAGGAGAAATTCGTACAATGAAAGACATAATGATTGACAAAAGAGAAACAAAGAATGGTCTCTCTTACCAGTATAGATTTGAAATTGCATCCGTAAAAGAAAATTCGATTATATATAAAACCTGCTTTGGAGTCTTATAAATTAAAAACAATTACAAAAAATGATTTACAAGAGTTTATTACAAATTTATACAATAAGGGGTTTTCTGTAAATACAATTTCTTCAATAAAAGGCATTTTAACCAAATCATTTGGATCTGCTGTTGAATTCAACTATAAATTTAAAATAAATGGAAGATCGCGATTAAATATCAACCCAGATTAATAATTCAATTAATAACTCCAATGGTTATCACAACCGGGATCAATCATTTTTTAGATATAAGGTAACTTCTGTAGCGGCCAAAGCTGTAAAGAACAACAAGAAAGTGAAGAAGACTTATGCGAAGATTTTAAAGGGCTGAAAGTGAAATAGAAAGGGATAGGATTTTTTTAAGGACTCATGCTAGATGGTATGGGTTCTTTTTTGTAACAATATAATGTAAGTTATGGGGATTAAAATGACATATTGTGACGATAAAGGATATATGTTATAATCCGAACATGAGTGTTACCATAACGGTAGGCGGTTAGTCCTTCAGCAGAGGTTGCTGAGTGCCAGTGGCACTCGTTTTGCAACGACCGAAGTGAAACGGAGACCTGTAACCCTCTGATTACATAGAAACCCGAAAGGGAATCCGCTGGAAAGAAGGAAGTATTAATCAAAGAAAATACAAAGGAGATTTTACAATGAAAATGCACATCATCGGCACTGGAACAGCAACAGTAAGTAAATATATCAATACCTCCTGTGTTTTTGAGGAAGATGATCAGTTATTTCTTGTGGACGGGACAGGGGGCAGTGACATCTTGCGGGCATTTGATACTATGAATCTTAATTGGAAGAAGCTTCATTATGCCTTTCTTTCCCATGAACATACCGATCATTTTTTAGGGATGATATGGGTAATTCGCACGATTGCGGAGTTGTTAGAACTGGAGGAATATGAGGGGGATTTTTATCTTTACGGAAACGATGTAGTATTGGGAAAGGTATTACATGTGTGCCGCATGATTCTTAAGAAACGAAGCCAGGCTTTTTTGGAGACAAGAATTAAGTTTGTTTTGGTAAAAGACCATGAAAGGAAACATATTTTAAATTATGATTTTACATTTTTTGATATTGGTTCTACAAAAGCGAAACAATATGGTTTTTTGATGGAGTATGATAATGGAAAGAAACTGGTATTTGCTGGAGATGAGCCGTTGAAAGAAAATGGTAAAAAATATAGTAAAAATGTAGATTGGCTATTATCCGAAGCTTTCTGCTTATTTGATGAAGAACCGAAGTTTCATGCGTACCAATATCAACATCAAACGGTAAAAGAGGCAAGTAAGATTGCACAGGATTTAAAGGTAAAGAATCTGTTAATCTGGCATACTGAAGACCAGACCGGGAAAAAGCGAAAAGAGCGGTATACAGAGGAAGCAAAGCAATTTTACAAGGGAAATGTGTGGGTTCCGGAGGATGGCGAAGTTTTTAATATATGATAAAAAATATAATATTTACAAAACCATTTTTCTCCTAATATTACTCTGAATTATTCCCAGTAATTGTGGAGTAATTTTATTATAATAAAATAAAGTATGTTTGAAAAATTAAAAGGTATCTGTATATCCCCAGTAGATTTCAAACACATTTTAGGATAATTTTTGGAAAGAAGTTGATTTCTTGGAGAAGGGAAAAATGAAGACAATAGCGTTAATTGGCACTTTTGATACAAAGGGAGAGGAATATCTCTATGTAAAAAATAAAATAGAGAATCTGGGATTACGAACATTAACGATTCATGCTGGCATTTATAAGGAGGTTTTTTCACCAGATATTAATCATGATTCGGTTGCTGTTTTGGGAGGAGGAAGCGTTGCCGAATTGCAGGAGAAAAAAGACCGGGGATATGCCATGGAAGTGATGTCTAAGGGGCTTTGTGCCTTAATTCCAAAGTTATATGCGGAGAAGCTGTTTGATGCCGTTCTTGCTTTGGGTGGCACAGGCGGAACTTCTCTTGTGACTCCGTGTATGAGGTTATTACCATTAGGTGTTCCTAAAATCATGGTATCAACGATGGCATCTGGAGATGTGTCAAGATATGTGGGAACAAGTGATATTTTGATGATGCCTTCCATTGTGGATGTAGCAGGAATTAACCGTATTTCCTCGCAGGTACTGACACATGCGGTTCATGCTATTGTTGGGATGGTTGAACATGAGAATACAGATATTCCAGTCAAAAAGCCATTGATCGTAGCTACGATGTACGGAGTAACGACGCCATGTGTTATGTGTGCGAAAGAATATCTTGAGCAGGAAGGATACGAGGTGATTATTTTCCATGCATCGGGAACTGGCGGAAAGATGATGGAATCTCTGATTAACAGTGGAATTGTAGATGGTGTATTAGATCTGACAACAACAGAATGGATTGATGAAATTGCCGGAGGTATTATGGCAGCTGGTACAGGACGTTTAGATGCGGCTGCATTGAATGGTGTTCCGCAGGTGGTATCGGTAGGTGCTGCAGATATGATTACATTTGGTGAAAGAGAGAGTCTCCCTGAAAAATATAAGGATAGAGTTGTCTATATGCATAATCCGGCTATCACAGTTGTAAAGAGTAATATAGAGGAAAATGTTACATTTGGTATTAAAGTTGGCGAGAAACTGAATCAGTGTAAGAATAATGCGGTATTGCTACTTCCACTTCAGGGAATTTCTATGAATGATAAAGTGGGAAGTGAATACTATGGCCCGAGGGAAGACCAGGCGTTATTTATTACATTAAAGAAAGTGATAAACAATCCTCTTGTTGAAGTCATTGACGTGGATGCACATATTAATGATGAGGCATTTGCAATATTCGCTGCCAGGAAGTTAGTTGCACTAATGGAAATGAAGAAATAGTTTTTGCGGATAAAATGATAGAATCTAAAGGGATATTTCCAAGTGTTTTTTAAACATATGAGGAATTATTTTTGGTATAATATAGTTAACTTAATGTATTCTTTTTATTTTATTGACAGTCTCTTTGTGCATATGTTATAATTTTTACAGAACAAAATAGATTAAGTTGTATAAGATTAAGTACTACGGCTAAAGTTTTCTTTTCTTAAATTTGAGAAAAAGAAGACTTTAGCCGTTTTTTGTGAAACAGGGGTGACAGAATGGATTACGGTTTAAAAGATAAGGTAGTTTTAGTAACAGGGAGCACAAAAGGACTTGGGAAGGCGATAGCAGAACTTATTGCACAGGAAGGAGGAATTCCAGTCGTTACAGGACGAAGAGAGAAGGAAGTGCATGAGATAATGATGGAACTTCGGGAAAAATATCAGGATGAGCGGATTCAGGGATATTGTGTGGATTTTTCAGAGCTTTCAAGTGTGGATTTTATCTTTGATGTCATAAAAAAGGATTTGGGCAGTATTGATGTTTTGATTAATAATGCTGGAATCTGGCCGACAGCATATGTAGTAGATATGAAGCCAGAAGATTTTGAGCGGACGATTCGTGTGAATTTAGAAGTACCATATTTGCTGTGTCAGAAATTTGTGCAGGAAAAGATAGCTGCTCAGCAGAAAGGAAAGATTGTTAACATTGTTTCGCAGGCAGCATTTCACGGATCAACAACAGGACATGCACATTATGCAGCATCAAAAGCAGGACTTGTAAGCTTTAGTATTTCTCTTGCAAGAGAAGTCGCAAAATATGGAATTAATGTAAATATGGTAGCCCCCGGAATGGTGAGGACACCGATGACAGAGGAAGCGTTGAAGGCAAAGCCAGATTATTATAATGGAAGAATTCCAATTGGAAGAGTAGCTGAGCCCGAGGAGGTCGCACAGGCAGCGGTATTCTTAGCATCAAAATGTGCGGATTACTATACGGGGATTACCTTTGATGCAACAGGCGGTATGTTGATGAGATAGATTGAAAGAAAGAATGAGTAAGTATGCATAAGCAAGTAATGGAAAATACAAGTAAAAACAGGAAAAATTATAAAACTTATCATGAAAAGTATTAATAGAAAGGAAAAATGATATGGCGTTAGTAAATATTAAAGAAATGCTTGAGAAGGCAAGAAGAGAACATTACGCGGTAGGGGCATTTGATGCAAGCACAATTGAGATGGCAATGGCTATCGTGGAAGCGGCAGAAGAAGAGAAATCGCCGGTTATTGTTATGGGACTGACTCCAGACTTACAGCAGGGCAATGAAAAAATGCTTACCTACTGGACAGAGAGCCTGAAAGATTTGGCGAAGAAAGCGAGTGTTCCTGTATGTCTTCATCTTGATCATGCGAGAGATATGAATTTCTTAAAACGATGTGTGGATGCCGGCTTTACTTCTGTTATGTATGATGCTTCTGAATATCCTTTTGAGGAAAATGTCAGATTGTCAAAAGAAGCAGCAGACTATGCACACAAATATGGGGCAACGGTGGAGGCAGAGCTTGGTCATGTAGGAGACGGCATTGTTTCTGGTGTAATAAAGGAAGACGGCAATTACGACAATCCAGAAGATTATCTGACCAATCCAGAAGAGATGAAGAGGTTTATTGCCGAAACGGGAGTGGACTGTCTGGCGGTTGCTGTTGGAACTTCTCATGGTGTTTATGTTCATGAACCAAAACTTGATTTTGAAAGACTGGAATTATTAAATAGCATTTCAGATATTCCTATGGTAGTGCATGGAGGTTCAGAAACACCAGATGATCAGATTAAAAAAGCGATTTCTCTCGGAGTTACCAAGCTTAATATCTATTCAGAAATGATGGCGGCTTATTTTGGTACAATGAAAGAAGAACTTGAAAAAGCAGGAACGATGGCAATCTGGATGAGCAATGCAAACAGAGAACCACTTAAAGCGGTAAAGAAGGTAGTAAAAGAAAAAATACGGCTTACAGGTTCCGCAGGAAAAGCTTAAAATATACGGAATTTTAGGAGGGTTACACATGGAAAAATATTTAATGGGAATTGATGCGGGAAATACATCAAGTAAAGTTGTTATTTTTGATTTATATGGGAAGATGATTGCCACAGCAGCAACACCGAGTATGCATTTTAAAAGAAGGGGAGAAGGCTTTGAAGAATTCGATGTTACAGAGTTGTGGAATCTTATATCAGTATGTATAAAAGAGGCAGTAGAGAAAGCAACAGTTGTACCAGAGCAGATTGCCGGTGTCGGAGTTACTTCCTTTGGTAATGGAGTTGTTTTCCTTGATAAAGAAGGATATGCCATTGCGCCAGGCTGTTTTTCACAGGATTATCGTGCCAACAGTATTATTGAAATGTATCAGAGAGAAGGAACATACGAAAAGATTAATGATATTGTAAAAGGTACATTATTTGCGGGAGAACCAGGCCCGATTCTTCGCTGGTATAAGGAAAATTACAGGGAGATTTATGATCAGATTGGTGGAATCCTTCAGTTTAAAGATTATATTATGTATCGCCTTACTAATGTATTTGCTACAGATTTAAATTGTTTTGGCGGAGCCTTTATGGTAGATATGAATACGATGGATTATTCCAGAGAACTGATGGATTTATACGGAATTCCGGAATTATATGATGCATTGCCAAAACTTGCGACAGAGCCGACAGAAATTGTTGGAACAGTAACAAAAGAAGCGTCAGAAATTACAGGACTCGCAGAAGGAACTCCTGTTGCAGCCGGAATGATGGATATACTAGCATGCCTGGTTGGTGCGGGAGCAACGGGAGAGGAGGTATATACTGCCGTTGCCGGTTCCTGGTGTATCAATGAAACACATTCCGATCGAATCATCCCGAATGCATCGTCCAATATGCCGTATCTGAAAAAAGGAGAATATTTAAACTGTTCTTATACCGGAGCTTCTGGTTCTAACTATGAATGGTTTACGAGAATTCTTGGTGGAACAGCAAAACTTGAGGCGCAGGATAGAAACTTGTCTCAATATGCTGTACTTGATGAACTTATTGAGATGGTACCAATTGAGAAGGTAAAAGTATTCTTTAGTCCTTTTGTTGCACAGCCAAGTATTCACATGAATGCAAAAGCGAATTTCTTTAACATTGATATGAGTACGTCTTATGCAGAAATCTGTTATTCTGTTGCAGAAGGAGTTGCTTTTATCCATAAACATCATATTGATTTTTTAAGAAATGCAGGGCTTCCAGTAAAGGAGATCCGATTAACTGGTGGAACAGCAAAAAGCCATGTATGGAATCAGATATTTGCAAATGTTTTACAGGTTCCAATTGTTGGTGTAGATTGTGAAGAAACGGGAGCACAGGGTGTAGCAATCGCAGCAGGTATTGGGGCAGGAGTGTATAAAGACTATGAGGATGCATTTGAAAAAGCTGTAAAAGTAAAAGAACCGGTATTGCCGGATGATAGCACTTTCCCTATTTATGAGAAGAGATATAAAGAGTGGTGTCGATTAAATGAAATTATGAAAACATACTGGGATGAAAAATCGAAAGGATGATAAAGTTGGAGAAACAGGGGTTTTTAGTTGTACCATCTATCCGTGATGTGAAATATTTAAAATATACGCTGGAGTCAGAATGCAGAGAGGTATTGTTATCGAATGCACATATTGGAAATTTAAAACAACTCACAGAGAACTGTCATAGAAATGGACAGAAAGTTATTGTAAATCATGAATTGATTGGAGGACTTGGTAATGACAGAATTGCTTTTGAAATGTTAAAAAAGCTGTATAAAGTAGATGGTGTGATAGGGTCTAGTGTTTCAAAGTTAAATCAGATGCAGCATATGGGACTGGAAACTATTTTTCGTATTTCCCTGATTGATTCTCATTCTGTAGAAATGGCACTACGTTCACTAAAAGGAGTCAATTTTACGGCAGTAGAACTTCGGCCATATTCTCATGCGGTAGAATTTCTTCCAATGTTTAAAGAAATATTTACAGGTAAGTTTTTCGCCGGTGGATTTATAAATTCAGAAGAACGAATAAAGATATGTCAGAAAGCGGGCTTTGACGGAGTTATGACAAGCACTAAGAAATTGTGGAGTTACATAGAATAATTAGAAAACAATGAGAATATTTCCATACTATTTTAAATAACAGGAAAAGAAGGAGTTTTTGAAATATCAAAAACTCCTTCTTTTCTTGCAAAAACCGTTATTTACCTGATTTTTACGAGTTCTTCTAAGGAAGAATTTGCAGAAGCATCCTGTTGAAATTATAATATCAATAAGATATTAAGAAAAGCGTTTTTCGAACTGATAATTTTCAATTTTTTCTAGAATGATAGAAAAATCACATAAAAAAAGTTAGGTGAGTGCGCAAAAAATAAAATAAAATTAAGCAATATGCACAAAATAATTGACAAAATTAATTAAATATTGACAAAAATAATAAAAAACTTGCAATAAATAGTATGAAGAGTTATAATAAACCTAATAAAAATTATTTAGTAATAAAAATAATTTATGTTAGGAGGATGTTATGAGTGAAAAAAAACTAACAAGAGAAGCTGACACGAGTACATTGTACGAGTTTAAGGGATCGGTTCCAAAGCCATCTTTACTTGTACCATTATCTCTGCAGCATGTACTAGCAGCGGTTGTTGGTGTAATTACACCATCCATTATCATTGCAGGAGTATGTGGGTTGACAGAGAGTGAGAAAACGATGATGATTCAGGCAGCGTTGCTCCTTACTGCCATTGCAACATTACTACAGTTATTCCCGATTTTTAATCGATTGGGGGCAGGGTTGCCTGTGATCATGGGAACTAGTTTTGCTTACGTTCCGACACTTCAAGCTATTGGTGGTGAATTTGATATGGGAACGATACTTGGTGCTGAAATTATCGGCGGTATCGTTGCAATTATCTTTGGAATTTTTGTAAAAGAGATTAGAAAATTATTTCCGGATGTTGTTACTGGAACTGTAATTTTTACAATTGGTCTTTCTCTTTATCCAACTGCGATAAAATACATGGCTGGGGGAGCCGGATCAAAAGAATTTGGAAGTATGAAGAATTGGGTTGTTGCTCTTTGTACATTTGGAATTGTTCTTATTTTAAGTAATTTTACAAAGGGAATTTTTAAATTAGGGTCATTATTTTTCGGAATGATTGCAGGATATTTACTTGCTTTGGCATTTGGAATGGTAGATTTCTCCAGTGTTACTAATACGACAGCAATTGTGGCTGTGCCACAGTTCATGCACTTCCAGATTAAGTTTGTACCATCTGCATGTATATCACTTGCCATTGTTTATATTGTAAACTCTGTACAGACAATCGGTGATTTAACTTCCACAACAATGGGTGGTATGGATAGAGTTCCAACCAATCGTGAGTTACAGGGTGGTATTCTTACGCAGGGAGTTATGAGTATTTTTGGAGCATTTTTTGGAGGGCTTCCAACCGCGACATACGGTCAGAATGTAGGAATTGTCACAGTAAATAAGGTTATAAATAGAATCGTATTTTTAGTGGCAGCAGTCATTCTTATGATTGCAGGATTTATTCCTGTATTCTCAGCAGCATTAACAACAATTCCACAGAGTGTTATCGGTGGTGCAACATTATCTGTATTTGCACAGATTGCCATGACTGGTGTTCGTATGTTTACAAAAGATGGATTGACAGCAAGAAAGACAACGGTAGTTGGTATGTCTGTAGCTTTAGGTGTCGGAATTACACAGGTTGCGGATTGTTTATCAGGCCCTGGACTTCCGGGATGGATTAACAGTATCTTTGGTTCTTCCTCTGTAGTAGTTGCTACAATCATGGCTATTTTATTAAATTTGATTCTTCCGAAAGAAGAGACAGCAGCAGAAACTACAGAAGAAACGAAAGAATAAAGTAATCTTTCCAGAATCATATAATTTCAATAATGATGATTCTGGAAGATTATAAATATATTAGATTGTATTTTTCGATTTTATTTCATCTAAGTAACTATACAGAGTGTATTTGGAGATTCCTAAGAATTGGCAGACCTTTGGTCCGGATTTGGTGATCAGGAAAGCGCCGGCTTCATTTAAAAGACGGACAACCTGTACCTTATCTTCCTTAGACATTAAGGTAACCGGCTTACCGATATGCTGTACACTCTGTGTGATTAATTCATCTAATAAATCGCCGATATTTACAGCAATAGGTTCTTTGGTAGTATCTTCTTCAATAGTACCAGTGAAGGAAGAAAGCTCTTTTTCCATAGCAAGCATTAAGGAAATGTCGTAATTGATTCCGAAAATTCCAATAATTTTATCGGAGTCATCACGAATAAAAATCGTACTTGATTTTAGAATTTTCCCGTTTTTTGTCTTTGTGAGATAAGCGAGCTTATCTTCCTGTTTTAAGTTTTGCTCACTATTATGAAGAGATTCCAGAACAATCTGAGAAGGTCCATCACCGATTCTTCGTCCAGTTACGTGGCCATTCTCAATGGCGATGATGGAGTGTTCTATGTCTTTTCCCTGCAGGTCATGTACAACAACTTCACAGTTAGAGCCGAACTGTACAGCCAGACCATGAGCAAGCCTTGTGTAAAATTCAATAAGAGATTTTTTCATAATCAATAAAACCTTTCTAAATGGAATATTTTATAACTATTTAAGTCCGTTATCACAGGATAAAGCAGACAAAATCAAAAGAATTTAAATAGTATATTTCATTATATCAGTTAAAAAAAATAAATTCAATTTCTAATCTAAAAAAAATTTAGGAGGACAGCTAAATGTTATTAATAGGAAATGGAAGAGTAATTACACGCGATCAGGAAAATCCGTATTTAGAAGATGGAGCGGTTGTTATTTCTGGAGAAAAGATAAAAGAAGTAGGATCTTTGACAGAAATGAAAGCAAAGTATCCGGAAGCGGAATTTGTAGATGCAAAGGGCGGCGTGATCATGCCAGGTCTTATCAATGCGCACACACATATCTACTCTGGTCTTGCAAGAGGCTTATCTATTGCTGGCAACAATCCAACAAACTTCCTTGAAGTATTAGATGGAACATGGTGGGCAATTGACAGACATCTTACTTTAGATGGAACAAAAGCCTGTGCATATGCAACTGTTCTAGACTGTATCAGAAATGGTGTGACTACTATTTTTGATCATCATGCAAGTTTTGGTGAAATTTCAGGTTCCTTATTTGCCATTAAAGATGTTGTAAAAGAATTAGGTATCCGTTCCTGTCTTTGCTATGAGGTTTCTGAAAGAGATGGCGAGGAGAAAACTTTACAGAGTATCAAAGAGAACGCTGATTTTGCAAAATGGGCAAAAGAAGCAGATGATGATATGGTAAAAGCTATGTTTGGTGGACATGCCTTATTTACAATTTCTGATAAGACCTTCGAAAAAATGGTAGAAGCAAATGATGGAATGACAGGTTTCCATATTCACGTTGCAGAGGGAATGAATGATGTATACGATAGTATTCGCAACTACGGATGCCGTCCAGTAAACAGACTGTTATATAACGGATTACTTGGAGAAAAGACCATGTTAGGACATTGTATCCATGTAAGTCCTGCCGAGATGGATATCATCAAAGAGACAGGAACTATGGTTGTAAACAATCCAGAATCTAATATGGGTAATGCTGTAGGATGTGCACCAGTTCTTAAGATGATGGAAAAGGGTATCACTGTTGGTATGGGAACGGATGCGTATACGCATGATATGTTAGAGAGCATGAAGGTATTTTTAATTATCCAGAGACATCAGCAGGCAATGCCTAATGTTGCATGGTGTGAAGATGTGAAGATGCAGTTCGAGAACAACCGTATCATCGCAGAGAAATACTTCAATCAGCCTCTGGGTATTTTAAAAGAGGGTGCAGCAGCAGACGTTATTGTTATGGATTACAAACCATTTACTCCATTTTCAGACGAAAACATTGATGGGCATATGATTTTCGGAATGATGGGTAAAAACTGTAGAACAACTGTAATTAACGGAAAAGTACTTTATAAAGACCGTGAATTTGTAAACATTGATGAAGATGCAATCAATGCGTGGACAATGGAACAGAGTAAGAAGCTCTGGGGGGAATTAAATCACAGAACTTACTAAAATAAAATGATAATAAAGAGGAGAGTACTATGAGCGATATTATGAGACCGATGTCTATTGGACATCTTATGAACTGGGCATTAAGCGAATACAAAAAGAAAGGAAGTATTTTTGGTATTGATAAGCTTGTACATTACACAAGCGGACAGGCACTTCCTATTTATGAGGAAAAGATTGAATCTCCATTCGGACCAGCAGCAGGTCCAAATACACAGTTAGCACAAAACATCATTGCTTCTTATGTAGCTGGTTCCAGATTCTTTGAATTAAAGACTGTACAGGTAATGGATGGTGCAGAACTTTCTGCCTGCGTTGCAAAACCATGTATTACAGCAGGAGATGAGTGCTATAACTGTGAATGGTCTACGGAGTTATATGTTTCACAGGCATACGCTGAGTATGTAAAAGCATGGGTTGTATGTAAGATTCTTGCCAAAGAATTAGGACTTGGCAATCCAGACGGATTCGTATTTAACATGTCTGTTGGATATGACTTAGAAGGAATTAAGTCCGAAAAGGTAAATACATTCATTGATGATATGATCGAGGCAAAAGATACAGAAGTATTTAAAGAGTGTATCAACTGGGCATTAGAGAATGTAGATTCTTTTGAAAATGTAGATGCAGACTATATTAAGTCTATCAGCTCTAACATTTCCAGTTCCATCACAGAATCTACTCTTCATGGCTGCCCTCCGGATGAAATCGAAAGAATTGCTACTTATCTTATTACAGAGAAACATCTTCATACATTTATCAAATGTAACCCAACTCTTCTTGGATATGAATATGCAAGAAAGAGATTAGACGAGCTTGGATTTGATTATGTTGCATTTGATGACCATCATTTTGTAGAAGACTTACAGTGGGATGATGCGATTCCAATGTTAGAAAGATTAATGGCATTAACAAAAGAAAAGGGATTAGAGTTTGGTGTAAAACTGACAAACACATTCCCTGTTGACGTTGCTGCAAAAGAATTACCTAGCGAAGAGATGTATATGTCCGGACGCTCCCTGTTCCCATTAAGTATTCATCTTGCAAAACTGTTATCCGAACAGTTTGACGGCAAGCTTCGTATTTCTTATTCTGGTGGAGCAACAATCTACAATATCCGTGAAATGTTTGACGCAGGTATCTGGCCAATCACAATGGCAACAAATATCTTAAAACCAGGTGGATATGAAAGATTAAGCCAGATTAGCGAGAAGTTCATGGAATGCGGTACAGAGAGATTCCACGGAACAGATACAAAAGCAATCGCAGCGTTAGATGACGCTGTTACAAGCGATGAATTATATAAGAAACCAGTAAAACCTTTACCAGAAAGACATATGGAAAAAGAACTTCCACTGTTTGACTGTTTCACAGCTCCTTGCCGTAATGGCTGTCCGATTGCACAGGATATCCCAGCTTACCTTGAGGCAATGACAGAGGGCGATGCAACAAAGGCATTAGATATCATTTTAGAAAGAAATGCATTACCATTTATCACAGGAACTATCTGTCCACATCACTGTGGAGATAAATGTATGCGTAACTATTACGAAGAAACATTACATATCCGTGAGACAAAATATGCAGCAGCGGATGCCGCCTATGAAACAGTTCTTAAGAATATTGCAAAACCGGAAGCAAGAACAGATAAGAAGGTTGCTGTTATTGGTGGTGGTCCTGCAGGTCTATCTGCAGCAATGTTCCTTTCAAGAGCAGGTGTCCCTGTTACTGTATTTGAAAAGTCTGAAAATCTCGGTGGTGTTGTAAGAAATGTTATTCCAGACTTCCGAATTAAGAGAGAAGACATTGAGAAAGATGTTGCACTTTGTAAAGCATACGGTGCAGAGTTTGTAACGGGTAAAGAAGTTGCTTCTATTAAAGCACTTAAAGAAGAAGGATATACAGATGTTATCGTTGCCATCGGTGCATGGAAACCTGGTAACGCACATCTTCAGTACGGCGGCGCATTTGATGCAGTAGAGTTCTTAGCAGATGCAAAGAATGAAAAAATTGAAGTTGTTCTTGGTAAAAATGTTGTTGTTCTTGGTGGTGGAAACACAGCAATGGACGTTGCAAGAGCAGCGATTCGCGTAAAAGGTGTAGAAAATGTACGTCTTGTTTACAGAAGAACAAAGAGATATATGCCTGCAGACGAAGAAGAATTAAGAGAAGCTATCGAGGATGGCGTACAGTTCATGGAACTTCTTGCACCGATTGGTGTGGAGAATGGACAGCTTAAATGTTCTGTAATGGAACTTGGTGAGGCAGATGAGTCTGGAAGAAGAGCACCAGTTGACACAGGAAAAGTAGAATATGTTCCAGCAGATACTGTAATTGCAGCTGTTGGAGAAAATATCGACGGTACATTATATGAAGATATGGGTGTGGAACTTGACCGCAAGGGCCGCCCGGTTGTAGATGCAAACATGATGACAAGTGTAGAAGGCGTTTACGCAGCAGGTGATTCCAGAAGAGGACCAGCTACTGTTGTAGAAGCAATCGCAGATGCATCGAAAGCTGCCGCAGCCATTGCAGGTATTTCCTACGAAAAATATGCAGAAGCGAATGTGGCAGAAGATTCAGCAAAATACATCGCCAAGAAGGGATACCAGAGTCCTGACCTTACAGAGATGCCAGATAAGAGATGTCTTGGATGTTCTACTGTATGTGAGACATGTGCAGATGTATGTCCAAACAGAGCAAACGTTGCAATTAAAGTTGCTGGTAAATGTCAGGAACAGGTTATCCATGTAGATGGTATGTGTAATGAATGTGGTAACTGTGCTGTATTCTGTCCATACGCTGGAAGACCTTACAAAGATAAATTTACATTATTCTGGAGTGAAGAAGATTTCACAAACAGCGAAAATGAAGGATTCTACTGTGAAGAAAACGGAGAAATCCATCTTCGTCTTGATGATAAAGTAGAAAAAACGGACATCAATGGCATCCGTACTATTTCCGCAGATGCAGCAGCGGTCATCGAGACAATTCAGAAGGATTATTCCTATCTGATGAAATAGTCAGGCGAGTATTATGGCTGTTAGAAGAAAGAAAGTTGCCGTAATCCATTGTAACGGCAGACCAACCAGAAAAGAAGGATTTGAACAGGTTACTGTCACAGGTAACTGTCAGGAAATATTAACACAGTATTCAGAAGGTATTAACATATGCTCTTATGGATGCCTCGGTGGAGGAAGCTGTGTGGAAGCGTGTCGGTTACACGCAGTGTCAATCGGTGAAAGAGGAATTGCGAAGATTGATGAGGAAAAATGTGTGGGATGTGGGCTTTGTGCAAAAGCCTGCCCACAGCATCTGATTCAGGTAGTTCCAACAGAAAATACCATTCAGCCACAGTGTGCTAACCTTGACAAAGGCCCAAAAGCGATTCAGGGATGTGCAGTAAGCTGTATTGGATGCAGAATCTGTGAGAAATACTGTCCATGTAAGGCAATCAAAGTTGTGGATAACCACGCTGTCATTTGTCAGGAAAAATGCATCGCCTGTGGTATGTGTGCCGTCAAATGTCCACGGGGTGTTATTCACGATAAAAATGGTATTTTATCCATAAGATAAGAGAGGAGGAGAACTATGGCAACAGAATATTGTTTTACTGTCAATGGAATGCGCCGGACAACAACAGAAAAAAAGTCTCTTCTTCGCTATCTTAGAGATGACCTTCATTTATTTTCCGTAAAAGATGGATGTAGTGAAGGTGCCTGCGGAACCTGTACGATTATTGTTGACGGGGTTGCAGTAAAAGCCTGCGTTTTAACGACAGATAAATCTGTGGGAAGAAACATTGTAACGGTAGAGGGACTGACAGAAAGAGAGCAGGATGCATTTGTCTATGCATTTGGTTCGAAAGGTTCTGTACAGTGTGGTTTCTGCATTCCGGGAATGGTTATGGCAGGAAAAGCACTTATTGATCAGAATCCAGACCCAACAGAAGAAGAAATTAAATACGCATTAAGAGGTAATATCTGCCGCTGTACCGGTTATAAAAAGATTATCGAGGGAATTCAGCTTACCGCAGCAATTCTTCGAGGAGATGCAGAGATTGACTATGACCTTGAAAGAGGAGAACAGTACGGTGTCGGACAGAGAGCATTCCGTGTCGATGTGCGAAAGAAAGTGCTTGGATACGGCAAATATCCAGACGATATTGTTATGGATGGTATGGTACATTTATCTGCAGTACGCAGCAAATACCCTCGTGCAAGAGTGTTAAAGATTGATGCGTCAAAAGCAGAGGCACTTCCAGGTGTGCTTGGTGTACTCACAGCAAAAGATGTGCCAAATAATAAAGTGGGACATATTCAGCAGGACTGGGATGTTATGATCGCTGAAGGCGATATTACAAGAATGATTGGGGATACCATCTGTGTTGTTGTAGCAGAGACTGAAGAAATCCTTGAAAAGGCAAAGAAGCTTGTAAAAGTAGATTACGAAAAGCTGGAGCCGATCCGCAATGTCCATGAGGCGATGGCAGAGGATGCCCCACAGATTCATTCAAGTGGAAACTTATGCCAGCAGCGTCACGTTACAAGAGGAGATGCCAAAACTGCTTTAGAGAAGGCAGCCTATAAAGTAACCCGTTCATTTACAACACCATTTACAGAACACGCATTTCTTGAACCAGAATGTGCGGTTTCTTTCCCATATAAAGATGGAATTAAAATATTAAGTACGGATCAGGGAGCATTTGATACAAGAAAAGAAGTATCCATTATGTTTGGCTGGGATCCGGAAAAGATTGTAGTAGAAAATCAGCTTATCGGTGGTGGCTTCGGTGGAAAAGAAGACGTTACCGTACAGCATTTAACTGCACTTGCAGCATATAAATACCAGCGTCCGGTCAAGGCCAAGTTCACAAGACAGGAGTCTCTATTCTTCCACCCGAAACGCCATGCAATGGAAGGAACCTTCACTCTTGGCTGTGATGAAAATGGTATTTTTACCGGCCTTGACTGTGAGATTTATTTTGATACAGGAGCTTATGCTTCCCTGTGTGGACCGGTTCTTGAAAGAGCCTGCACGCACTCCGTAGGGCCATACTGTTACCAGAATACAGATATCCGAGGATTTGGATATTATACGAACAATCCGCCAGCCGGAGCGTTCCGTGGATTTGGAGTATGTCAGAGTGAGTTCGCGTTAGAGTCCATTATTAACCTTCTTGCAGAACAGGTAGGCATCTCTCCGTGGGAGATCCGATACCGTAACGCGATTGAGCCAGGAAAGGTTCTTCCAAACGGACAGATTGCTGACTGTTCTACTGCCTTAAAAGAGACATTAGAGGCTGTAAAAGATGTGTACGAAGCTAATAAAGACCATGCAGGAATCGCCTGTTCTATGAAGAATGCCGGTGTAGGCGTAGGGCTTCCGGATAAAGGAAGATGCAACCTTGTGATTGAAGATGGTGTCTGCGTGATTTATGCGGCTGCCTCTGATATCGGACAGGGATGTGCTACTGTATTTTGTCAGGATGTGGCACAGGCAACCGGACTTCCACTTTCAAAAATCCGCAACGCTGTTTGCAATACAGAGAATGCACCAGATTCCGGTACAACTTCTGGTTCAAGACAGACTCTTCTTACTGGTGAAGCAGTAAGAGGAGCGGCAGTGAAGCTTGCCGATGCAATGAAAGAAGTCGATAATGACTTAGAGAAATTAAACGGCAAGAATTATTTCTATGAATATTATGAGCCAACCGATAAACTTGGTGCAAATGTGCCATATCCAAAGAGCCATATCGCATATGGATTTGCGACACATGTTGTTATCCTTGATAAAAAAGGAAAAGTAACCGAAGTGTATGCGGCACACGACTCTGGAAAGGTAGTGAATCCAACCTCTATTCAGGGACAGATTGAGGGAGGCGTACTCATGGGAATGGGCTATGCTTTAACCGAAGACTGGCCACTTAAAGACTGCGTTCCTCAAGTAACTTACGGAACACTTGGCTTACTCCGTTCTACACAGATTCCAAATATTCATGCTATCTATGTAGAAAAAGAGAAGTTATTAGATGTTGCCTATGGTGCAAAGGGAATTGGCGAGATTGCAACAATTCCTACTGCCCCTGCTGTACAGGGAGCTTATTATGCCCTTGATGGCAAATTTAGAACAAAATTACCATTAGAGGATACTTTCTATCGTCCAAAAGAAGAAGAGTAATTCTGATAGCGTGTTTGAAAAATCAAAAATCAATCTGTACATCTTGCTGAAACTATTTTTCAAACATGCTATCGTGAAATCAGCTAATGCTGATTTCATCTGTAAACATAAAGTAAAAAACTCTATAAAATATCATCTTATCAGTAAACAGATAGGACGATAAGTGATAAAATTTGTATTTCTATCTTTTTCTTTTACAAAATGAAATAATATAGAAATAATATAGTAAATTAATTATAATCCCTATTTTAAATAAAAAATTTGTTAAAAAAGCTACAGAAATGTAGCTTTTTTTGGTACTATAGTTTATAATACTTACAAATAAGTAAATTTGTGAAAGAAAAGGGAGAAAACTATGTTTGTTAGCAATGTAGGCGGAATTATTGCAGCGGCAAGTAAGGAGAGCGCACATCCTTTGCGAAAGACGGGAAAGATTCCAGCTATTAAAAGAATTGTCCTTTCCATGCAGCAGGCAGGTCTGTTTCCAATAGTAGTAGTTGTAGGAGCTGATGACTACGAGAGCAGATATCAGCTAAATAATCTTAATGTAGTATTTTTAATTTTAGAAGAGTCGGACGAAAAGAGAGAACTATTTCATTCGGTAAAAGCTGGTCTTTCTTATTTACAGGATAAATACTTAAGTGTTGTATTTACCCCGGTAAATGCCCCCATGTTCATTCCGAAGACCATCGTGGAGATGCGAAAATATCACGATGATATCGTCGTACCTTCTTATAAGAAAAAAGCTGGGCATCCAGTGCTCATTTCCAATGAAATGATTCCTGATATCCTTGCCTATGATGGTGAAAACGGACTGCGGGGAGCCATCGAAAAATATGCAGGCAGAAGAGTATTTGTTGAGGTAGATGATATTGGAGTATTATCACTTAATCAGGAGGATGATGAACTGCAAAGCCGGATTGAAGAACATAATAAATCCATCCTTCATCCAATCCTTACTTTTGGAATTGGACACGAAACCCCGTTCTTCAATGCCCGTTTAAAATTATTACTTTTTTTAATAGAAGACTTGAATAATGTAAGAAAAGCCTGTGATACAATGGCATTATCTCCAGGAAAAGCCTGGGATATGATTAATGAACTAGAAGACAAACTAGGCTATACTGTCGTAAAAAGACGCCGAGGCGGACGAAATGGAGGAAAAACCTTCCTCACTGAAGACGGCCGTCAGTTCTTGATCACCTGCCAGAGATTTGAAGAACAGGTCATAAGTTTTTCAGAACAAAAATTCGAGAAAATGTTTCTCGAAAGCCATATGCTGGAAAAGAAAGAAGAGGAATAGGTAAAACAGATGTAATAGATAAACAGACGCTCCCCCAAATCTCTTTCGTAGATAACAAATTCATCTTTCCCGTATTTTGCCAAAGTCAGAAGGTGCTGAAAACAAAGAGCCCCTATCTGTGGCCTCGGAGTTGCCAGAGTACGATATGGTCAAAAGTTCCTCCTTAATTTTGCGACTTTTGTGTTTTTTACAACGGAGTCAAAATCAATATATTTAAGGAGAAACTTTTGACTAGATATCTTCTCGTAACGAAGAAAGTCACAGATAGGGGCTCTTTGTTTTCAGCACCTTCGTCTCTTTTCAAATACCTCCAAAGAAGAATTTGCTAATCTGCCGTTATACCACTATAATAAAGACAACAAAAAACTTTTCATCACACCTAACAAAAAGTTTGTAGTCTATTTTTATGGAGGAAAACAATGGAGAAAATCAAATGGATTTTGAATCAGATGCCAAAGAATGAAGATAAGAATCTTGCGGTAATGGCACTTGATAATGTAAATCAGGCAAGAAAGTTTCACCGCAGCTTTCCACAGTACTCAGTAACACCATTAGCAAAGCTTGATGGAATGGCTGGACAGCTTGGACTCGGCGGTTTATTTGTGAAAGACGAAAGCTATCGTTTTGGATTAAATGCGTTCAAAGTACTTGGCGGTTCTTTCGCAATGGCAAAATACATTGCAAAAGAGATGGGTAAAGATGTTAGTGAGATGACATATGATTATCTGACAAGCAAGAAATTCCGCGATGACTTTGGACAGGCAACATTCTTTACTGCAACAGACGGTAATCATGGACGTGGAGTTGCATGGGCAGCTAACCGCCTTGGACAGAAAGCAGTTGTAAGAATGCCTAAGGGAACAACAAAGACTCGTTTCGATAACATTGTCAAAGAAGGTGCTACTGTTACGATCGAAGAAGTAAACTATGATGACTGCGTAAGAATGGCTGCAGCAGAAGCTGCCAAAACAGAACATGGTATCATCGTTCAGGATACCGCATGGGACGGATATGAAGAAATTCCATCCTGGATCATGCAGGGATACGGAACACTGGTTCTTGAGGCTGACCAGCAGTTAAAAGAAATGGGTGTTGAACGTCCGACACATGTATTTGTTCAGGCCGGTGTTGGTTCTTTAGCAGGTGCCGTAGTCGGTTATTTCGCTCATAAATATAAAGATAACCCGCCGGTTATGGCTGTCTGTGAAGCAAGTGCTGCTGACTGCCTGTACCGCTCCGCTGTTGCAAAGACAGGAAATCTGGTAAATGTTACAGGTGATCTTCAGACAATTATGGCCGGTCTTGCATGCGGTGAGGGAAATATGATCGGATGGGATATCCTGAAAAATCACGTAGATGTATTTGCATCCTGTCCTGACTGGATGAGCGCAAAGGCAACACGTATCTACGCTAATCCACTGGGAGATGATCCACACGTTGTCTCTGGTGAATCCGGTTCCGTTCCGCTTGGTTTCTGCTTCACTGCTCTTCACGATGAAGATGCAAAAGACTTAAAAGAAGCGCTGAAACTGGATGAGAATTCCGTAGTACTTGTTATTTCCACAGAAGGTGACACTGATCCTGTTCGCTACCGCGAGATCGTATGGGACGGATTATACGGAACAAACGAATCTTTAAGCAAATGATGTTTTTGGTGAACACAGACAGGTAAGTGGTATGGTTATCTCGAAAATGATATACCAGTAACTAATAATATGATATCAGATTAGGGGCAAAATACCTTTTGACCCTAACATCATAATATTTTATACATATTGGGAGGGTAAAAAAATGGATTACGCAAAAATTAACGAAGCTGCAATGGGTTATAAGGATGATATGACTAAGTTCCTTCGCGATCTGGTTCGCATTCCTGGCGAAAGCTGCGGAGAAAAAGGACATATCATGAGAATCAAAGAGGAAATGGAAAAAGTCGGATTCGACAAAGTTCAGATCGATCCGATGGGCAATATCCTCGGCTACATGGGAACAGGTAAAACTCTCATTGGTTTTGACGCTCATATTGATACAGTCGGTATCGGTAATATCAAGAACTGGGAATTTGATCCATACGAAGGTTTCGAATCTGATGAAGAAATCGGCGGACGTGGAACATCTGACCAGATGGGCGGTATTGTTTCTGCAGTATACGGTGCTAAGATCATGAAAGACCTTGGTCTTTTAAACGATAAATATCAGGTACTTGTGACAGGTACTGTACAGGAAGAAGACTGTGACGGTCTCTGCTGGCAGTACATCATCCATGAAGATGGTGTTCGTCCTGAATTCGTTGTTTCCACAGAACCAA
>ENA-OPWD01000675-OPWD01000675.1-human-gut-metagenome-genome-assembly--contig:-NODE-675-length-27874-cov-4.356375_pt1 | contig 27874 bp, 15 predicted proteins | sample MGYA00241502_ERZ501996 | MGnify/ENA primary metagenome ERZ501996 (study PRJEB25962, sample SAMEA2042011) | human gut metagenome | biome: human gut; feature: human-associated habitat; material: faeces... | reverse complement strand
CCGAACGACTGGCAGTCGCTGTTCGGCGGCCCGGCGTGGCAGCAGGTCGATGACGGACAGTGGTACCTGCACATGTTCGCCAAGGAGCAGCCGGATCTGAATTGGAAGAATCCGGACGTGCACGAGGAATTCAAGAAAACGTTGAGATTCTGGTCCGACCACGGCACCGACGGCTTCCGCATCGACGTGGCGCACGGCTTGGCCAAGGACCTCGATTCCGTGCCGCTGGCCGACATGGATCCGGCCGCGGTGCAGCATGTGCTGCCGGCGGACGGCGCGTTCAGCCCGCTGTGGGACCGTCCGGAAGTGCACGACATCTACCGCGAATGGCGTCAGGTGTTCAACGAGTACAATCCGCCGCGTTTCGCCGTCGGCGAGGCGTGGGTGAAGGCCGAATCGCAGCATCTGTACGCGTCCACCGACGAGCTCGGCCAGGTGTTCAATTTCGAGTTCGCCGAAGCCAACTGGTTCGCCGACGAGTTCCGTACGGCCATTGCTGACGGCTTGCGCGCCGCCGAGGAAACGCACGGTTCCACCACGACGTGGGTTATGAACAACCACGATGTGCCGCGCAGTCCGTCGCGTTTCGGTCTGCCGCAGGTGAAGGACGCTCCGTACCACCAGCTGGCGCACGATTGGCTGTTGCGTGACGGAGAGACCTACCGCGAGAATCGTGAGCTCGGCACCCGTCGCGCCCGCGCAGCCGCGCTGATGGAACTGGGCCTGCCGGGTTCCGCCTACGTGTATCAGGGCGAGGAACTGGGCCTGTTCGAAGTGGCGAACATTCCGTGGGATCGTCTTGAGGATCCGACGCCGTTCAACACCCGTCGCAACTTCACCGACAAGGGTCGTGACGGGTGCCGTGTGCCGATGCCGTGGAAGGCTGCCGATTGCGGCGAACCGGCTTCGTGGAGCCCGGACTTCATCACCGGCGGCACGTTCGGTTTCGGCCCGGAGCAGGGCGATTCCGCCGACGCGCACCTGCCGCAGCCGGCCTGGTTCAAGGATTTCGCGGCCGACGTCGAGGCCGATGACAACGGTTCCATGCTGCACTTGTACCGCAAGCTGTTGCAGTTGCGACAGACGGTGCTGACGGCAACCGGAGACACGTCCGCCGACCTGCTGGACATGGGCGATACGGTGGTCGCCTACTCGCGTCCGGCCACGGAAGGCCGTCGATTCCTGTCCGTCACCAATTTCGGCGACGAGCCGATCGCCCTGCCGGACGATGCGGTCGCCATCGCAAATTCCGTGCCGTTGACGGACGACGGCAAGCTGGATAGCGACGCCTCCGTATGGCTGCTGCTGGGCTGATCGACCGCTGAATCTGGCCGTTGCACTGCTGGCTGAGGTTGCGATTGTTCTCAGGCGGCCTAACCGCTCCCAAATCGCCTTGCATATATGAAAAATTCCGGCCCTCCACAAGGAGGACCGGAATTTTGGTTTGTAAGGAAAGGGGAATGGTAAGTCTAAACGCTACTTCTCGCCGTTCATGATGGCGGCAAGCGATTGCACACGCGGCAGATCGAACACTTCATCGGTGTGCACCACCTTGAGGTCCGGGCCTGCCAGCGGCACACGCCAGTTGGAGTATTCACTGGACGTGCCCGGCTGGTTCTGCGTGCGCGTCTCGCCCACGCCATCCACCAGCGCGGCCTGCAGCAGCACGGACGGCGACTTGAGCAGCATCTTGTGCATCGCCTCGACGATTTCCTGGATGTGGCCTTCCACATCGCCCGCCACTTCCGGCGTGATCAGGCCGGACTCCACGAGACGGTCCATCATCGCGTCGCGTTCGGCGGTGGCGGAAGCCTGGAACTCCTCGACCGGGCCGGACAGCAGGTGCAGCTGTTCGCGCAGCTTGACGTGCTCGAACTGCAGGTAGCCGGCGGTCGGCGGCAGGTCGTGCGTGGTGACGGAAGCCAGCGCGTACTTGCGGTACGTGGACGGATCGGCGTACGGGTCGCCGGCGTTGGGGGAGTCGTCCACGCGGGCGAACCATTCCACCATGCAGCCCAGCAGGCCGTGCTCGCCGAGTACCGTGCGTACGTAATCAGGCACGGTGCCCAGATCCTCGCCGACCACCAAACCGTTCACGCGGGACGCTTCAATGGTCAGGATCGCGATCATCGCCTCATAGTCGTACGTAACGTACGCGCCACCGCGCGCGCCTTCGCCCTGCGGAATCCACCACAGACGGAATAGGCCGAGTACATGGTCGATGCGCACCGCGCCCGCGTGTGAGAACATGTTGTGCACCATCTCGCGGTACACGCCATAACCAGTTTTGGCCAGATAATTCGGATTGAACGGCGGCTGGCCCCAATCCTGACCCTGCTGGTTGTAGAAGTCCGGTGGGCAGCCCACGGTTACGCTGCCTACTGCGAAACGTTCCGGATTCCACCACACGTCCGCGCCGAGCGAGTGCACGCCCACGGCCATATCCTGCATGAGGCCGAGTGCCATACCGCTGTCACGGGCGGCGTTCTGCGCGGCTGTCACCTGCTCGTCGGCGATCCACTGCAGCCAGCATTCGAAATCGACCATATCGGCGTGCTCGCGCATGAGCTTCACCACTTCAGGCGAATCGCGGTTCGTGTCCTTGAACCACGTGCCTTCCCACGGCGCGCCCCACACCTGGAACGCCACCGACCATGCGGCGAACGCGCGCAGATCCGGACCCGCGGCCTCCTTGAACGCGTCGAACGCGGCCTGACGCTCGACGGAACGCGGCACGTTGTACACAAGCTGCAGCGCCTGGCGCTTGTGCCACCAAGCGGAATTGATGTCGAGCGGCTCGATACTGTCGTTGGCTGGCGAGGCTTCCGCGTGCAGACGCGCCACTTCGGCCTGGTCCGCCTCGTTGAGTTCCGCATATTCAGCGATATCCTGCGGACGGATGTACGTCACATTGAGAAAACGACGCGATTCGGGAAGATACGGCGACGGCTCCAGCGGCGGCACCGGCGCGGTGGCGTGAATCGGGTTGATAAGCATGAAATCGGCATGCGATTTCGTTGCCGCGTCGGACAGCAGCAGCTTCAGATCGCCATAGTCGCCCACGCCCCAGGATTCAGCGGAACGGATGGAATACATCTGTGCCATCCAGCCCCAACGTTGCTTTTCCGCTACTGCTGGCGGCAGTTCGATGCGTGCCGGTGCGCAGATCAGCGCGGCTTCGGCGTGCAGCGGGCCGGCATCGACGGCCAGCGTGTGGTAGCCGGCGGGAATATCGTCCGGCAGCGTCAGTTGCAGCGAGCCGTCATCTGCGTTCGAGCCCGTCAGATACGCGGTCAGATCGCCCGCATATTCCGTGCCGTCTTCCAACGTCAGCTTCAGCGCCACGTCGTTTCCTTTCGCGCGGATTGGCGTGACGGCTTCCTTGCCGATGAACTTCACGACGGTCGGCTCAACAAGTGTGTCTGCGATGCGCTGCTGGGTCGCCGCATAGGAGGCGGTGATCGCTTCGTCGCTGGATGCGTCCACGCCGAGTGCGGCCAATACGGAGACGAGCACTTCGTCGCGGATTTCCACATAGGTGCCGAGCTGGTCGATATACGACGTGGAAATGCCATTGAGCTTGGCGAGCTGGATAAGAGGCCGTGCGATGCGTTCTGCGCTTTCGGTCTGCTGGGTCTGTGTCATAGGTCCCTTCTTTCCGCGCCGTTTGTGACGGCTGACATGCTACATTGCTTGCGATTGCCGCAGCTTCGATGCTGGTGGCATTCGCACCAAAGATAACTATATCACGGTATGATATCGTTTTCAAAGCGTGTTTTGCGGTAAGAGAGTGTTGCTATATTGCGATTTTGCTCTAATTTCAGGAATATAGATAACCGGAATTGTTTTTCCATATTGACTATCGTTTGCAATACGAAGGCGCAGCGCTCCGCATTGCAAACGATTATTCCAACGGGGCATTGCTCGTCTGCTACTCGGCTTCGAGAATTGCAAAGCTTTGCAGACCTAGACGCAGCGAAGTGCCGCTAATTTCGTTTTCGCCGATGCTGAAAATCGTCCGATAACTACCATCTGGTAACTGCAAAGCTTTGCAATCGCGGCTTGGATTGACGGCTATGATCAGCTTCTGCAGGTGGGTGGAACGCTCGAAAACGAACACTCTATCGCGTTCGATTGCATGGAACGTAGCCCCCGACCGCAAGGCGTCGCATTCCCCCTTGACGTGGAGTATGGAGCGCACCGTATGCCACAGTGATTCGGCGTCGGCCTGCTGTGCGGCGACGGTCGGGGCGTCGGCGGACGGGTCGGTGGGCAGGTAGCTGCCACCGGTCACATCACCAGCCCGAGTGTCCGATTCTGCAGAATCGGACACGTGAAGTGCTCCGGATGCGTCGTTCGCACCCCACTGCATCGGTGTGCGCGAACCGGTGCGCACGTAGCCGCCTTCTTTGCCGGGCAGTGCGCGGTATCGCATGCCGATTTCGTCGCCGTAATACAGGAACGGCACGCCCGGCATCGCGAACAGCGTGCAGTATGCCAGGGCGATTTCGCGCTGCGACAGTCGCGGCGCCACGCGTGCGGTGTCGTGGTTGCAGGTGATGAAATTAAAATTTCCGTCGGCCGTTTCCGCTTCGCGCAGACGCGGCTCGTACTCGTCCAGGAATTCGCTGATCGGCGTGCCGGAATCGGCGTTGAAATAGCTCTTGTCGCCCTTGCGGCTCAACGGGTCGTCCACGTTGCGCAACAGCATGTTGTAGCCGTTGGGAACGCCGTCCCAACGCCAATCGAGATAGAAATCCATGTCGAAGCCGGCGGCCATCGACTCCTCTGGCCGTCCCCATTCCGAAACGAACGCGGCTTCGGGGAAGGCCGGGCGGATCCGGGCGAACATGTACTGCCAGGTGCGGATGGTGTAAGGCTTGCCCTCATCGTCCTTTTTGACGAGGCTGTCGGCCATATCCACGCGGAAGCCGTCTGCGCCACGGGAAAGCCAGAACCGCATGACGTCCACCATCGCGTCGCAAGTGGCCTTCGCGTCCGGACCAAGGGCTGGCTTCTGCCAGCTACGTTCGGGGTGCGCGAAACCGTAGTTGAGCGCCGGCTGGCATTTGAAGAAGTTCAAGATGTAGGTACCGTTGCGGGGCGATTCGCCGCCGATGAATGGCAGTCCGTCGCCACCGGAGATCCATGAGTCTGTCCAGATGTAGCGGTCGGAATAATTGTTTCGTTCGACCTTGCAACTGCGGTGGAACCACTCGTGTTCCTCGCTGGTGTGGCCTGGCACGAGATCGAGGATCACGTGCATGTCGCGCCGGTGGGCGGCGTCGAACAACGCAATGAGATCGTCGTTGGTGCCGTAGCGTGATGCCACCTTTTTGTAGTCGCGCACGTCGTAGCCGGCGTCTTTGAATGGCGAGTCGAAACAAGGATTGAGCCAGATCGCGTTGCATCCGAGATCCTTGATGTAGTCCAGTTTTAAAGTGATTCCGGGGATGTCTCCGATGCCGTCGCCATTGGAGTCGACGAAGGACTGTGGATAGATTTCATAAAAAATTGCGTCGGCAAGCCATTTGGGGTGGGGGTGTTTCGCGGGGGGAAGCATGAGGGTGTGTCTCCTTGATATTTCGCGGTTTGCGGTGTTTCTTTGAAACAATCATAACGCTGAATTGCAAACGTTGGCAGAAACGTGCTACACTAACAATCACTGATACATTTTTGGTGGCCCCAGTGTTGTTGGTAATCATCCAAGAACGATGATGTGAACGTATGCAGGGTTTTGGTCCGTACCATTTAACCGGAGATGTTGAGGAACACAAGGTTATGTGAGGAAAGGAAGATCAATGAAGATCGATTGGAAGAAGGCAATCGGACTTACTGCTGCCGTTTCTATGCTGGTTCCGCTCGCTGCGTGCGGTGGCTCCTCCGACGGTGGCGATAAGAACGCTTCCGGCTCCACCGAGGCCGTCACGCTGAGCGTGTGGGCCCCGCAGGAAGACCAGGCCAAGGACACCAACTGGCTGGGCAAGGTCGAAGAGAACTTCGCCAAGGCGCATCCGGAATACAATATCACGTGGAAGAATGACGTGGTCTCTGAAGGCGATGCTTCCAAGCAGGTCAGCACTGATCCGTCCGCGGCGGCCGATGTCTATATGTTCGCTTCCGATCAGTTGGGTGTTCTAATGGATGCCAAGGCCATTGGCCAGCTGGGCACCGACGCTGAGAAGCAGGTGAAGGAACAGAACGGTGACCTCGAAGTCAACTCCGTCACCGGCACCGATGGCAAGCTCTATGGCGTGCCGTACACCGACAACACGTGGTTCATGTACTACAACAAGTCCAAGATCACCGAGGATGAGGCCAAGGACTTCGATACCATCCTTTCCAAGGCCAAGGTCGCGTTCTCCCTGCAGAATTCTTGGTACATCAACGGCTTCTATGATGGCCTGAGCCTGTTCGGCGAGAAGGGCAATGATGCTGACGCAGGCATGGTCTTCCCGAAGGACGGCGCCGATATCACCTCTTATCTGGTTGATGTGGTCGCCAACCCGAACTTCTCCAACGACGATGGCGCTTCCGGCCTCGCAGCCATCAAGGATGGCTCCGCCGACGTGCTGTTCTCCGGTACCTGGTCCGCTAAGGACGTGAAGGAGGCCCTGGGTGACAACTACGCCGCCACCTCTCTGCCGACCTTCACCGTGAACGGCCAGAAGAAGCAGATGAAGTCCTTTGCCGCCACCAAGGCCGCTGCTTACAACCCGAACGCCAAGAACCCGAAGGCCGCCGCTCAGTTCGCGGCTTACCTCGGCTCCACCGAAGCTCAGAAGCTGCACTACGAGATGCGCGCCATCCCGCCGACCGACAAGTCCCTGTCCGACCTGACCACCGACGACATCGCAGCCAAGGCCCAGGCCGACACCATGGCCAACACCGCCCTCCTGCAGTCCGGTCTGTCCGGCATGAACGATTGGTGGACTCCGGCCGAAACCTTCGGCAAGGCCCTGGTCAACAAGGAAATCACCAAGGACAACGCTGCCGCCAAGTACCAGGATTGGGTCAAGCAGGCCGGTGGCAAGATCGCTGAGTGAAATCAGTAATCCTAAAAATCCAATAACTGAAGAATGCAGGTGGTTGGCACTGCCAAATCCCCCCAGCCATCCTGCAGCTTTGAGAGATGCTTCGAGTCGCGGTGTCTCTCTCCACTTTGCATAGTGGCTCACTCCTCCTCCGAGCTTTGCATTCCCGGGCAAGGTTTTTAAATTCTCCTTCCCCTTGTCCGGGAGCAAAGCTTTTTTTATCTTTCAATATCCATATGAGAGGGCAGTCGAAATGACAGCAACAACTCTTTCCCCACGGGAGATGAAGCGCCTTCGGAAGCAGGGTGCTGATTATGTTTCTCCGTCGCCTTACACGGTAAGGGCGGCGTTCCGGCGTGGTGACCTGTTCACTAAGCTTTCCGCAGTGGTGTTTGGTCTTGGCAATATCGTGCGCAAGCAGTATGTCAAGGGCATTGCCATGCTGGCGCTGGAAATCGCATACTTCGTGTTCATGGCAATCAATGGCGTGGACTATCTTTCCAAGTTGCCGACCTTGGGTACCAATGCAGGCGGCAAGAAGCTGGTCGACGGCTTCTGGGTCTACACCGAGCCTGACCGTTCCGTGGTCATCCTGCTGTACGGCGTCGCTGCCCTGGTCATCACCGCCGCCTTCATCGGCCTGTGGGTCATGTCCGTGCGCGCCGCGTACAAGTCCCAGGTGCTGCTCGAAGAGAACGGCAAGGCTCCGAGCTTCATGGACGATGTCCGTGAGCTGCTTGACGCCAAGGCTCACGTCCTGCTGATGTTCCTGCCCACGCTGGGCATTGCCGTGTTCACTGTGCTTCCGTTGATCTTCATGATTTCCATGGCATTCACCAGCTACGACCACAAGCACCTCGTGCTGTTCCACTGGGTCGGCTTTGAGAACTTCGCCAAGGTCTTCTCCAACAGCGGCGGCACCGTTAACGCCGCACTGTTCGGACGCGTGCTGGTGTGGACCTTGGTCTGGGCCTTCTTCGCCACCTTCCTGAACTTCTTCTTCGGCATGTTCGTGGCCATGGTCATCAACCGCAAGACCACCCATTTCAAGGGTTTCTGGCGTGCCTGCTTCTCCATGTCCATCGCCGTTCCGCAGTTCGTGTCCCTGCTGGTCATGCACACCATGCTCCAGCCGCAGGGTGCGGTGAACCGCATGCTGCAGACGTGGGGTTGGATTGACGGCCCGCTGCCGTTCTTCACCGACGCCACTTGGGCCCGTGTCACCGTAATCGTCATCAACCTGTGGGTCGGTATTCCGTACACCATCATGCAGATCACTGGTATTCTGCAGAACATTCCGGCCGATCAGTATGAGGCGGCGAAGATCGACGGTGCCAACTGGTGGCAGATCTTTACTAAGATCACCATGCCGTACATTATCTTCGTGCTCACCCCGTATCTGATCACCACCTTCACGGGCAATGTGAACAACTTCAACGTCATTTACCTGCTGTCCGGCGGCGATCCTACGCCATTGGGCGATTCCGCAGGCTCCACTGATTTGCTTATCACCTGGCTGTACAAGCTGACCGTGGACAAGCAGGATTACAATCTCGGTGCCGTGATCGGCATCATGACCTTCGTCGTGTTGGCCATCGTTTCGCTGATCACCTACCGCAATTCCGGCTCCTATAAGAATGAGGAGGCATTCCGATGAGCAACAAGCATTCCGCAACCAAAGTGGAAAGCCACGGCCTTCTGCACGACCAGAAGATCCGCCGTATCACCGGCGACGTGTTCGCCCACTTGTTCCTGGCCATTCTGGCCGTCATCTGGCTCGTCCCAATCGTATGGGTGTTCGCGGAGTCGTTCAATAAGAACACCGCCCCGTACACCAGCTCCTTCTTCCCGAAGGAGTGGACTCTGGACAACTATAGGGTGCTGTTCACCGACCGCAACGTGTTGGACTTCCCGAAGATGTTCGGCACCACGTTCATCATCGCCTGCTTCACCTGTGCGATTTCTCTGATCTTCGTGCTCTCCGTGGCATACTGCATGAGCCGTATGCGTTTCCGTGTGCGCAAGACTTTCATGAACGTTGTGCTGATTCTTGGCATGTTCCCGGGTATCATGGCCGTCACCGCCATCTACTTCATCTTGAAGGCCTTGGGCCTGTCAAGCGGCACCATGACTACCGTGGCGTTGATTCTCGTGTACTCCGCCGGTTCCGGCGCTGGCTTCTACGTGATGAAGGGCTATATGGACACCATTCCGACCTCGCTGGACGAAGCCGCCCTGCTCGACGGTTGCACCCGTTTCCAGGTGTTCCATAAGATCATCATCCCGATCTGCAAGCCCATGATCGTCTACCAGGCCATCATCGGCTTCCTGACCCCGTGGCTCGACTTTGTCATGGCCAAGGTGATCTGCCGTACGCAATCCAACTACACCGTGGCATTGGGCCTGTGGCTCATGCTGCAGAAGGAATATATCCAGAACTGGTTTGCCCGCTTCGCCGCGGCCGCGGTCGTGATCTCCGTTCCGATCGCCATCCTGTTCATTGTGATGCAGCGCTTCTATCAGGAGTCCATGTCGGGCTCCGTGAAGGGCTAAAGAAAGGCAAAGGATATGACGCTCGTAGACAGCTTCGCACAGCCGAACACGAGCGTCGCCGAACCGTTCCCGCTGTGTCTGGAACGGCCGCTGGGTGCCGTTGTTACTGAAACCGGCACCCAGTTCGCTCTCTGGGCTCCTTCCGCACAGAAGGTGACCCTGAGACTGTTCTCGCGTGGCTCCATGGGGGAAAGCGGCGACGCTCTGATTGGACAGTACACGATGCGTCCGGAATCCGATGGTTCCTGGACGTACGATTTCGCCGACAACATGCACGGCGTGTATTACGACTTTTTGATCGAACGCGATTGCGGTTCCGTCGACCGCATCGCCGACCCGTGGGCGCGCGGGGCCGGTGTGAACGGCCGGCGCAGCATGGTCGTGGACTTCAGCCGCACCAATCCGGATGGTTGGTACCGCGACCATATGCCGGACGTGCCGCTTGCGCAGACGGTGGTCTGGGAAACCCATGTGGGCGATTTCAGCAATGATCCCGCCGGCGGTTTCCCCGAATCGCATCGGGGCAAGTATCTGGCGTTCACCGACGACGGTACGTCTCTGGACGGGCATCCCGACTTTCCCACGGGCATCGCATATCTCAAGAAACTTGGCGTCACCGCGGTGCAGCTCATGCCGATTTACGATTTCGGTTCCGTGGACGAAGAGACCTGCGATCGCTACAACTGGGGGTACGATCCGGTCAATTACAACGTGCCGGAAGGCTCGTATTCCACCAATCCGTTCGACGGGTCGGTGCGCATCCGCGAAGTGAAGCAGATGGTGCAGGCGCTGCACAACGCCGGCATCAAAGTGATCATGGACGTGGTCTACAACCACATGTTCTCGCCCGATAATTGGTTTGAGCGGTCGGTGCCGGACTATTTCCTGCGCCGTAAGCCCAACGGCGCGCTGGCCAACGGATCCGGCTGCGGCTGCGATATGGCCACCGAACGCAAGATGTTCCGCCGGTTCATCGTGGAATCCGTGACGTTCTGGGCGCGCGAATACCACATGGACGGCTTCCGTTTCGACCTGATGGGTCTGATCGACGTGGACACCATGAATGCCGTGCGTGCTGCTCTGGATGAGATTCCCGGCCGTGGACGCGACATTCTCATGTACGGCGAACCGTGGTCCGCGGGCGCCACCGCGCCGCTGCCCAGCGACACCGTGCTGGCTGACAAGTCAGGCCTGTCGAAGCTTGACAGTCGCATCGGCCACTTCTGCGACACCACGCGAGACACCATCAAGGGCCATGTGTTCTTCTCGGACCGCCCGGGTTATGTGAACGGTGGCATGCACGAGAACGTAGCGGCTGCGCGTGAGGCCGTGGACGCGTGGCGTCGCGGCAAACATTCGGAAGGAGTGGCAGGCCAGGTCATTCAATACGTGTCCGCGCACGACGACCTCACGCTGTGGGACAAGTTGTGCGCGAGCTTTGCGGCTGGTTCGTTGGGCAGCACCGTGGCCGAAGGCGTTAACGAAAATACCGTGGATGTGCCAAAAGTCATGTATGACGCCGATTTCTCGGCGGAAGGGCTGGCCGGTGTCGGTCCGCAGATTGCGGCCGCGCTGACCGACGTGATGGACGCCAACAAGCTGGCTGTGGGTATCACGCTTACCTCCGCTGGCATCCCGTTCATGCTGTCCGGCGAGGAGTTCGCACGTACCAAATTCGGCAGCTCTGATTCTTACGATTCCGCCAAAGAGCTTAACTGGCTCGATTGGAACCGTGCATGGCAGAAGCGCGATTTGATTGAGTATTACGCGAAGTTGATTGCATTGCGCAAGTCTGATCCACAGTGGTTCGACGGCAATCGCAATATCGTCGATACGGAAGGCGACGGACTCGTGTTCCGCGTCGGCGATTATCTGATGGCCGCCAATCCAGGCAGACACGTCGGCGTTATTGACGTGGCCGTAACGGGTTTGGAACCGATTGGCGGAATACGGAGATACTGGTGTGGTCTCGGCTCGTCCGTCAGTCCGGTGGAAGGCAATGTGAGCGCAGGTGATGGCGATTATTTGATTGTTCCACCGCATACGTTTGCAATCTGGCGGTTGCAGTAATACTCTCAGTAGGGAAGCTACAAAACGGCGACCGCAAAGCTGCGGTTGCTGTAACAGATACGGCAATGGGGCAGGAAAACCAGAAAGGATACGACAGTGGGAATCGGAGCGCGCAATCCGCGGTACGAGGTGGTGTTTTTCGACCTGTACGGAACGCTGATCGACATTCGTACCGATGAGCAGAGCGAGGCCGCATGGCAGGCGCTGTACGATTGCGTGACCGAATTGGGCGCGCAGTACGAATCCGTCGACGTGATGCGCGACCAGTTCGAAAAGCTCGAAGCCCGCGAAATGGTCCACCAAGCCGACCGTGCAATCGTTCGCAACGGGTGGGACGAATTCGACATCCTGCCGGTCTACCGGTCCCTGCTCATGAATCGCAGCGAGGAAGCGGAAAAGAAACTCGCGCTACCGCAGGCCGCGCTGAAAGCCGCATGGGCGTTCCGCCAAGGCAGCACCAGCCTGTTCCGGCTGTACCCCGGCGCGCTCGACATGATCGAACAACTGCAGGACGCCGGCATGGTCGTGGCGCTGCTGAGCAACGCGCAAGCCTGCTACACACGCCCCGAACTGGAAGAGACCGGCCTTGCCGGCGTACTGGACGACGTGATCATCTCCAGTGAAGAGAAAATCCGCAAGCCCGCACGCGACCTGTACATGCTGGCGCTCGACCGTGAATTCGTCACCGCCAAGCACGCGCTCATGGTCGGCAACGACGAGCGCAACGACATCATCGGCGCCAATTCCGCCGGCCTCGACGCGGCATACTTCCGCACGGAAATTTCACCGGCGGACGACCCGGACGTTTCGGCACATGCGGTATGTTCGTTTACCGGAGCCGACTACGACGGGCTGCTGAAATTCGTGCTGGACGCATAAGGCGCGCGGTGGGCGCTGAGCTTAAATCGCATGGGACGTGCGGGAAGCCGCTGTGGCGTGCGGGAAAGTCGCAAGTCGTAAAAGGCATACGTGCGTAAGGCGTGCGTAAGGTGCACGTGCCACGTGCGACGCGCGGAAAAATCGCAATAGGAGGACATATGGAAGGCTATGCCGAGCAGGGAGCTCGAACCGATTCGACCGACCAAATCGGATTCGGCGGCGCTCGCCGCAACAGGAAAAAACGTCGCGGACTGACGGTGTTCCAACTTAAGGTCATCGGCGCGGTGGCGTTGGCCTTGTCCGCCGGCAGCACCACCATCGTGCCGCTGTTCTTCGGCTCCGATACCAACAATATGACGTCGCTGACGGCGATGGTCCTGAGCGAAGTGGTGTCCTGGTTCGCCATTCCGATCTACGCGTGGCTGCTGGTGCAGGGTTTCCGTGAAACGCACAGCCGGGTCGCGTACGGCCTGCAGCTGTTCATTCTCGCCGTGGTGTGCGAGGTGCCGTACGACCTCGCCACATCGCATAAGGCTTTCGACCTGGGCTCGCAGAATCCCGTTTTCGGCCTGTTCGTTGCGTTTGTTGTGCTTGCCGCGCTCGACTGGGTGGCGTCGCGCTATCAGAAGGCCATGAAGGTGCTGTTGTCGGTCGGACTGGTGGTGATTGGTCTGCTGTGGGACCTGCTGCTGCGTATCGGCCTACGCCAGCACATGATGAGCATCGGTTCGGTGACGCTTGGCTTCGTGCTGATTTTCGCTCTGATGCGCCAGTATGAGAATTCGATGATGTTCACAGCCGGCCTGTTCGGCGCCGTGATGATGATCGCGCCGGGCGTGGGCGTGGCGTTCGTGCACTACTACAACGGCAAGCTGGGCTATAAGCATCAGTGGACGAAATGGGCTTTTTACGCGGTTTACCCGGTTATTTTGATAATTTGTGCGATTTGTGCAACACTGGCGTGATTTTTGACAACGTTCGCAGTATGATAGAAACAGATTGAGAGAGCATCGCCGCTCAAGCGAGTGTTTCCAAGGCTGGGAACGTTTGTGATTATGATGCAGAAACCGCAAAGGGGTTGAGAGATGGATAGAGCAGGCATTCGCGAGGTGGCCAAGGCCGCGGGTGTGTCGATTTCCACGGTATCGCGCGCGTTCACGCGGCCGGAACTGGTGTCCGAACGTACGCGCCGCAAGGTGCTGGAAACGGCGGACAAGCTTGATTTCAACATCTCACGTTCCGCGACATCGTTGAAATCGGGTCAATCGTACCGTGTGGCGATGCTGATGAATGAAGAGATCACTAGCTGGTTCAATACGGAAGTGTTCGCTGGAATCGAATCCGTCATGCATAATGCCGGGTATGACGTATCGCTGTTCCAGCACGTCGACACCGCCGAAAACCGCCGCGACTTCTTCACGAATCTGCCGGTCCGCCGCAACGTGGACGCCGTATTCGTGACGTCGTTCGGCGTGGATCCGAAGGAAATCCAGCAGCTCAAGCGCATCCACGTGCCGATCATCGGCATCAATACGCCGACGCAAAACGGCTTCGACGCCACCATCTCCATCGACGATGAGGACGGCATGTTCACCGCCGCCCAGCATCTGATCAATCTGGGGCACAAGAATATCGTGTACGTGTGCTCCGATGCGGTCGATTCCATTAATTCCTCCATCGATGCGCGAGGACAGGGCTTCATCCGCGCCTGCAAGACGATGGAGCCCTCCCATGACTTCAAGTGGCGCGTCGTCTCTGTGCCGCGTGGCAAGACCTTCGCCGACTCGGCGTTGACCGCGCTGCTTGCGTTGGACGAGTTCCCGGACGCGATTTGCTGCCAGATGGATATGATGGCGATTCCGCTGGTGTTGCGTTTGGAACGTTACGGCCACCACACGCCGAGTGACTATTCGATTATCGGCTTCGACGATTCGCCGTACGCCGACACTGTGAGCCTGACCACCATGCGCCAGGATCCGTATGCGATGGGTCGCGCGGCCGCACAAAAGGCCATGAAGCTTATCGAAGGTGAGCCGCTTGAAAACGCGCATGAGATTGTGCGCGCCCAGCTCGTGCTGCGTGGCACCGATTCCGTGTATGGCACTGGCCGCTGAGAGCCGAGTCTCATTGTCCTTCCGCAGCCCGTCAATGCCGACGGGCTGATTGTGATGGCCTGGGGTGGATTGATAAGGGATACCCCCACTGTAGTCATGGTGTGTGGCATACGTTTTCAGGAAAAAAATGAAACAATTTGCAGTGATGTGTTTCATGACACGCCAATCGGGGGCTGATGAATGATGAATTTCATTCAATGATCAGCATGTGTTTTTGATTTTGCAATCGTTGACAAACCGTTGAATATCAGGCTTTAAAGCGTTGTCCCCGTGAGAGGGGACGAAAAAACGTATCGGGGGAGGGGGTGTGGGTTCTTTCTGTTTCATTTTGTTTTCATAACTGCAAAGGTTATCATAGTAAACCGTAGGTCAGAGAAAAAGGGAAAACAGAGGTTTCCGGCTGTGTTGCCGGAGATGGGAACAGCGTAGAAGCTATACGTAAAACAGAAGTGATAACGGCATTATGCAAAGGATATCAACCCTCGAGTTGAGGGGCTCAGAAGGGTGAACACTTTGCGGATAGGGGACAAGATGAGGCAATGGCGTAATGGTGCCGGCAACGCACCACGACACTATGCAGGAACGCGATCGGCATCCGGTTGCGCGCTTTCGCGTACCCGCTCCCTGACCGCCGCCGCCATAGCGGTAGCCATGATGGCCACCGTCGCAGTAACTTCCCTCCTCCCCGCCTACAATGCCAAAGCTGACGAAAGTCGCAATGACGGCGCAATCTGCACACCTACCACAGAACCGTTAGGCGATCAGACCTCCGGCAGCGGTAACGATGAAGGTATCGCTACTTTCGTTGGCGGTGACATGTATGTAGGTGGCAAGAAGTCGGGCATTACTTCTGCCAATAACAACAATGCGCCTGAGGGTTCTTACGCTGTTGAGGCCGAAGGCTTGACCGCTGTGAACGGAAAGCTTTTGCTTCATCCAATGAAGCAGGCTTGGAACATCTGGAATAAGGATGGCTCATTCAATCGTTCGCGTGGTTTTCGTTGGGGCATCGTCGGTTTTGGTTCGCAGTTCCGTCCGAAGGACGGTTCGACTGTGCTTTCGGTTGGCGGCAATAGCACCAATTCCGAGTTGAATTGGTTCGGTGGTGCTCAGGGCTGGACGGATGACGCTAATCAGGGATCCAGCTGGCTTGGAACCGGAGCGGGGAATGGCGCTACCGGCGAGACGAATGACCATAACTTTAACGCGAACATTGCTGGTAATCAGACCACAGTGCAAAGCCGCAACACTTGGAAGAACGGTGAACAGTATTCCGTGTACGACATGGGCGGCAACGGCAAAGTCAACTGGAATCAGAGCAACACCGTTATTTCCGGAGTGAAGAACCCCTCGACGGGTTCGGATTACACATATTCCGAATATAAGAATTATGTGACTACGCTGTCTGGCAAGCTCGCGAAGATTTCCTCCAGCAACACTGTTACGAAGGGCAATGAGGATAATTACACAGGCAAACGTTATTCATACAGCTACAACACTTACGCAAACAACGTTTACCGGTTCGATATTGAGAACAACTCCCGTCAGACGGAAATCACGCTGACCGGCGATGGCAAAGACGAGTTGCAGGTGTTCAATTTAGACGCATCAAAGCTGAATAGCATTGGTGATGCCGGCGTGGTGTTCAACTTCAAGAACATCTCCGACAATGCTTCGGTCGCCATCAACATCAACGGTAATGGCAATGATGTGAAGTTCCGTAATGGCTGGCAGTTCAAGTGGAACGACGTTGATATCTCCGACGGCTACGTCATGATGAATTCGACAGGCACGAACCGCTACAATAACGCGCACGAACAGGAATATGTCAAGCGCGCAAGCCAGCTGATGTGGAACTTCTATAACACCAACTCTCTTACCATCCTTGGCGGTAAGGGGTCGGGGCATATCAATACCGGCTGGTATAAGAACCAGAACCATGGTGATAAGGAAGACTGGTACAACGTCAACGTAACCGATGATCCGTCTGCCGCATGGATGGGTTCCGTTATGGTAGTGGGCAACGATTCCGGTGCTGCAGGTAACTTCCAGTCGCATGTCTCCACCAATGGTCGTGTGTGGACTACCGGCGATTTCGAAATGTACAACAAGAATGTTGTTACCGCAGACAACGGTAATTTTGTCAACGCCGAAGGTGAATATTCCACCTCTGCAGTGGATATGGACCAGGAGCGTCATAATTTGTCTTGGTATGGGCAGATGACCACCTCCTGTGCCGCGATCGCTTGGAACAAGGTGGATGACACCGCTGATCACAAGGCTCTCGGCGGCACCAGCTGGACTGTGTACGGCAAGAAGGGAGATGCGGTAAACGGCACGAACGCTCTTGCCACCATCGCCGATGGCGGTTGGAACGATGATGCTGATGCGGAAGGTTCGTTCCAGTTGGGCAACCTCGCCAAGAACGGCACTTACTTCCTTAAGGAATCCGGCACAGTCGAAGGTTACGCGCAAAACACCAATATTTACCAGATCAACACTGGCAGCACCACTGACGCTGTGAGTACCATTGTTAGCGTTTTCGATAGCGCCGGTAATAAAATCGCTGCAGATGCAGACAAGCTGCTGACTGGCGGCAAGATCGTCAATAAGAAGACGGGTTCTTCGATTACATGGCAGAAGGTTGACGGCACTGACGGAGACACGCTGCTGGCCGGTTCAACGTGGAAGCTTTCCAAGATGAATGGCGATACTGCTGAGCAGACGTGGACCGTCACCGACGATCAGTCCGGTACGGAAGTCCAGAGGATTACGATTACGGATGCAAGCGGGAAACCTGTCACATCCGTGTCGTTCACTGATACCACCTCGCAGACGTTTATTGCGACTGCCTACGACCAGAATGGTAATGCGATTAGCGGCGCCAAACTGAGCTGGTCGTCCGGCGATAACACAGTTGCATCGGTTGACCAGAATGGTACCGTCACCCCGACCGGTAGTGGCCATACCACGATTACCGTTACATCGGCTGATGACAAGGTCAAGTCATCGTTCACCGTCGATGTCACCGGCGTGACCATAGTGTCTTCCGTGTCGATCAACGGCTACAGCAATGGAGGCACAATCAATCTTGAGAAGGGCAAGACCCTCAATCTGACTGCTTCTGTGGCTCCTGCAGGCAACACTGTTACATGGTCTACCTCCAGCGCGAATAACGTCTCGCTGAGCGCCCGCATTGGCACGAACGTCACTTTGACCGCGAACAGCGTGACCTCAGAACCCGTTACCATCACGGCCAAGGAAGCTTACTCCAGCCAGACGTTCACTTTGAAGGTGAACGTGATTGCCAAGCAGTACCTCACGCTCTACTTCCAGGCGCAAACTAACTGGCCCGCGGATAATGTCAAGGTGCATTACCAGACCACGAACGACACTGTTTGGGCGGACATCAACATGACGCAAATGGATGGCTCCTGCAACAGCTATGCATATGCGAAGATTCCGTTGACGGGTAGCAATGCGATTGACTCGACTAGCCAGTTCGGATTCAAATACATCAGCGGCGATACCAGCAAGTGGTATGGGGCTAGGGGGTCGTCTGACGACATTCCAAAGGAAGGCGACAACTTCAAGTTCACCAACGGTAGTGAGCTTCCCGATGTTGTGGTGATTTCCGCCGGACCGTCGTATTCGATCACAGCTCCTTCGGGTTGCGCCGTCACCTCCACCGCAGCATACAGCAGCCGTCGTGTTGCCGCCCGCAGTAACGAGCATCGCGCGGTCGCCTCCGTGCTGCGAACTCAGGGCAGCGTGATGAACGTGGCTAACGAGACCACGGGCACCAAGGTGGATGAGGACACGGCTGCTGGCAAGTTCAAGGTTTCCGACCTTGCGGGTGGCACGTACCAGCTGAAGGAGAAGACCGCCCCGAACGGTTACGAAGTGTCCGATACGGTGTACACGATCACCATCCAGAATGGAACCGCTACTTGGAGCCCGGCGTTTGGCGCAGATAACACTGGCAACAAGATTGCAAACACTCGTAAGACTGGTAGCGTGACGTGGACCAAGGTGTCTTCGGATACCAACAATTCTGATCCGCTTTCCGGTTCCGAGTGGACCCTCAAGCAGACGAAGACTTTCTCTTGGGATAATGGCGTGGCCAAGTACACCGATGTCACTTCGGACGCCACGCTTGGCACGGTCACCGACTGCGTAGATAGGCAGAACGGCGTTGCCAATTGCTCTACCCAGACTGATGCATATGTTGATTTGGATGGAGCCTCCGGCAAATTCAAGATCAGCGGCTTGGGCTGGGGCGAGTACGAACTCGTCGAATCCAAGGCTCCTGACGGATACGACCTTGACGCCACTTCGCACAAGTTCCGTATCGGCCCGCTGGAAGGCGGCAATATTGTCGGCGACTGGTACGCGAGCGACAACTTCAACACGACTGGTACGTCTGCTTACAACGCAGAGACTTCGTTCACCGTCAGTGGTGGCAGCATCGAGAACCGGCCGGGGGCGATTTTGCCGGCTACGGGCGGCGAAGGGGATTCATGGATTTACGCGACGGCGATGGCCGTGGCGTTGATAGGTGTTGTTGCGGCTGGAATGGCCCTCAAGGTCAGGAGGCGGCAATGATGGAAACGTCTAGGAGAAGGGGGAGTGGTCCGTAGCGTAGCGAACTCGCTGCCCTCTAGGCAATAACTGAATACGAATAACTCAAGATTCCAAAAATTTCAAACAAGAAAGAAAGGGAGAACAATGAATAAGGTTCTCAAGGGCCTCGTAGCCGTGGCAGCCACCGCGGCAATGGCCGTCGCCGGTTTCGCCGGCGCCTCCACCGCCATGGCGGCTGAGGGTACACATACTGTCACTATCAGCCCGGCCAAGTCTGGACACACGTACGAGGCATACCAGATTTTCACTGGCAACCTTGGCGCAGACGGTTCCTTGGGCAATGTTGTATGGGGTTCTGGCATTGACCAGAGCAAGCTTGCTGCTGAAGGCACTGATGCTCTGATTAAGGACAAGGATGCTGCAACTGTTTCCCAGAATTTGGCTGCTAAGAGCAGTGATCCCACGGATGCTAAGGCATATGCCACGGCGTTCAGTGGCGTGCTCTCCACCACTCATACTGATTCCAGTGATTTTGTCTCGACTGGTGTTGGTTCCTACACCATCTCTGGCCTGAGTGACGGTTACTACCTTATTCAGGATAAGGCCGGAACTCTGAACGAGAAGAACGATGCCTATACTTCCTTCATTCTGAAGATTATTGGCGCGGATGTAACGGTTGCGCCGAAGAGCACCCAGCCGACCGTCGACAAGAAGATCCAGGATGAGACTGGTGATGCTGAGGCTGGTGCAACTGAAGGTTGGGGCAATACTGCTGACCACGATATTAATGAGTCCTTCCAGTTCAAGCTCGACGCCACTATTCCGGCAGAAGCCAATCTCGCTGATTACAAGACCTACAAGGTTAAGTTCAACGATACGATGAGCAAGGGCGTCACCTTCGAATCCATCGCATCCGTCAAGGTGAACGGCAACAATGGCACTGCCGCTAAGACTTGGACCCTTGCTAATACTGATTACACTGCAACTATTCCCGCAGCTGCGGAAGATGGCACACAGTCTTGGTCTTTGACCATCGATGATGTCATCGCCAAGTGCGAAGGCATCAAGATTGCCCAAGGCTTCACCGTTGAAGTGATCTATAATGCGCACCTTAATGAGAAGGCCACTATCAACAACGCTTCCGGCACTACGGACAACAAGAACTCCGTCAACCTTGAGTACTCCAACAATCCGAACGCTGAAGGCACTGGCAAGACCGAAGACAAGACTGTTTACGCCTTTACCTTTGGTATCACCAACAAGAAGGTTATTGACAGCGTGGACGGTGATGCTCTTGCAGGAGCAGGCTTCAAGCTGTATACGGATGAAGGCTGCACTCAGGAGTATAAGCTCGTGAAGGATGACACTCTGGGTGCTTACCGTCCGGCAAAGGCTGATGAGACCGCAGTGGAGATGCGGTCCGCTACGGACGGCACTTTCCCGATCAAGGGCCTTGATGCCGGTACTTACTACCTGAAGGAAACCACCACTCCGAAGGGCTACACCACTGCCGCAGTCAAGACCATCAAGATTGATGCCACGCACTCTATTAACGAGTCCGGTAATCCGCAGGTGACTCTGTCTTCTGATTCCACCCTTGATAACAAGATCGTGGATAAGAAGGGCTCTACCCTCCCGTCCACCGGCGGCATGGGCACTGTGCTGCTGTACGTGGCTGGCATCGCCGTGTTCGTGCTTGCTGGCGCGACCCTGGTGATGGCTCTGCGTCGTCGCAATGCCTGATCCTCCGGATTCCATAAGAATCTGAAGTAACCATGCGAAACCCGTGAGCCGCGTTGACGCAAGTCAGCAGCGGCTTACGGGAATCGCAATACATAATTTAAAAACTAAAAGTTAAATAATAACTGAACCCACATATGCTGGGCTGGACCACCTCAATCCCTTGTACACTGCCTAATTTTCTTGAGTATCCAGCCTGGCTCCATATATTTTCCGGTTTGCCGTTGGGGGCGAATCAAACATGCTTACTTTCCAATCCACAGAAGAGGGGTCGGCAATGAAGGAACGCACGATCGCAAGCCGCGTCATCGCCGCATGCTGCGCAATCGCCGCCACATTCGCCGCGGCAGCCTGTGCATTCACTACTCGCGATGCCGTCGCGGCGCCAACAACAGACTCTGCCAGCGGCAGCATCGCCATTTCTTACCAGCATAAAAGCTCGGACTCCGAAACTGGCGACGATTCTACCAACTTCGCCATTTCGGACGCCAGCTTCAACCTCTACAAAGTCGGGCAGATCCCGGCAAGCGGCGGCGCCACCTTCGAACCCGTCGCACCGTTCACCGACTCCACCGCCTACCCCGTCGACTGGTCGAAGATGACCGGCAAGGACGCGCAAGTGTGGCGAGACATGGCCAACACGCTCGCCGGACTCATCGCGGTGAACAAACCCGACGCCACGGCAACCGGCGTCACCAACACCTCCGGGCATCTGACCTTCACCGGACTGTCCGACGGCCTGTACTTGGCCGTGTCCGACAGCGTTGACGTGAAGGTCACCAACGCCTCCGGAAAGAACCAGACATGGACGTGCTCTTCCGGCAGCATGCTCGTCGCAGTGCCCGAAGACGGCGTCTCCGGCGGGTCGCGTGTGCTGAGTATCGAACCGAAAACCGAATGTGTGGCGCAACCGCCGAAAACCGTGGAACGCACCGTGCGCAAAATCTGGAATGACCGGAACAATTCCGACGGCAAGCGCCCCGAATCCATCACCGTGAAACTCCTGCGCGACGGCGAGCCCGTGGAAAACGTGAAACTGAACGAGTCCAACAAGTGGACGCACACGTGGACGGATCTCGATGCGGACCACGAATGGACCGTGGTCGAAGCGGCGGTGCCCGACGGCTACACCACCATCTCCGATGTGGAAGGCGACTCCACTGAAATCACCAACACGCACACGCCACCCACCACGCCGGACCAGCCGCACACCGGCGCCGACGTGCAGCAGGCCGCTTGGATTGCCGTGGCCATCTTGGGCGCGGGCTTGGTGCTGCTGATCGTTGCCAAGACGGCTTTGCGGAAGCGGGCGTAGCATAAATAACGTGACGGATGAATCGGACGCCAAGCCAGCTGCGCAAGTCGAATTGGATGCGCAGGTTAAACCGGGTGCGCAGGTTAAACCGGCTGCCAAGCATAAGAAATCGAATGCGCTGCTCAATGTGATGATTGCCATCTCCGCGATTGCCATGATCGGCGCGCTGGGCCTCATCGCATATCCGACATTCAGCGACTGGTGGAACCGCATGCACCAGTCATACGCCGTAGCAGGCTACGTGGAACAAACCAAAGACATGTCCGGCGCCGAACGCAAGGCGATGCTCGACGCGGCACACGCCTACAACGAACGGCTCGTCACCAACAGCGACCGCTGGCACATGACCGACGAGCAAAAACGCGAATACGACGCAACCCTCGACGTAACCGGCACCGGCATCATGGGGTACGTGACCATACCACGCATCAAAGTGAAACTGCCCGTATACCACGGCACCAGCGACGGCGTACTGCAAATCGCCGCCGGACACCTGGCCGGAACCTCGCTGCCAGTAGGCGGAGCGACCACGCACGCGGTAGTCTCCGGACACACCGGACTGCCATCCGCGCGACTGCTCACCGGCCTCGACGAACTGAAAAAAGGCGACACGTTCGCATTCCACGTGCTCGACGAAACCTACACGTACCAAGTGGACCAGATCTCAGTGGTGCTGCCGAGCGAAATCAGCAAGCTGAATATTGAGTCCGGGGCCGATTACGCGACGCTGATTACGTGCACGCCGTACGGTGTCAACTCACACAGGCTGCTCGTGCGCGGGCACCGGATTCCGAATCCGAAAGTGCCAGACAAGACGCAATACGACGAGCCGGGCGAAATGACAGCCGTGGCGGCTGCGGTGATCGGACTGCTCGTGTTTGTGGCTGGCTGCGCTTTTGTGGGGCTCGCGCGGCTATGGCGACGCTCCTGGATTGTGCGGCACGGGTTGTGCGCCGGGGCCGGCGCGCGCCATTCGTCTGGTGTTCGGGGGTAGTGTCTAGCCTAGCGCCGCCGCAGGCCGGTGACATCGCTTCTCCGGTGTGCGGGGGTGTGCGTCTGGTCGTGCTCGGTATGTGGTGCGTGGTGTTTGTGTGCTTGTGGTACGTGTTGCGTTTCAGTGTGTGTACTTGTGTTTGCGTGCGTGTGCATGTCTGATGTTGCGCAGGGGTGTTGTTGCGGTGCGCATATGGCCTGAATCGTGCTGAAGCATGGGTTGTGAGCGGATGGGGGTATTATTCGGCCTGTTTCGGACGCTTTTGATGCCCCTTTTGCTCATGACTTGCGGTTTTGACGGTTTTGGCGCGGTTGTGAGCGGATGGGGGTACGATTCTGGATGTTTCGGGCTGTTTTGATGTTGGGTGGCCTCCCCTTTTGCTCACGACTTGTGAGTTGGGCTGGTTTTGCTTGTCTGTGAGCGGATGGGGGTGTGATTCGGCCTGTTTCGGACGCTTTTGATGCCCCTTTTCGCTCATGACTTGCGATTTTGCCGGTCCGCGCGCGGTCGTGTGCGTACGGGGGTGTGTGCAATGGGTCTTGCGTGGGTGTGGGCGTGCGGGTGTGCCGGTGTAGGCGTGGGTGTAGGCGTGCGGTCGTGGTTTTGGCTGGGTGTCTGGCTTATAGATGGCGGATTCGGCCGGGTGTCCGGTGGTATCTCGCTTATAGGTGGCGGGTCGGTTTGGGCAATAGGTCGTTAGGGGGTAGCATGCATGCCCCCTAGATGTCTTGTTTCCGCAAGGGGCCGCCATCTATAAGCGAGATACCATCCGTCGATCCCGCGAATCCGCCATCTATAAGCGAGAAAGCGCGTGAACCGGGCGCTGCGGCGGCGAAATCGCAAAATTATGGAATCGGCTGATTGCTGCGCGCGGCAGGTGGGTAGTATCGGGCGCGGAAGACGTGGAAGGAGCTGCCATGTGTGATGAAGGGGAAACTGCGGATCAGGCGGATGCCGTACGAACGGAATCGCAAAAGATGGAATCGCGAGCGGGGGAGACGGCGCTTGACGGGTCGGCGCGCAGCATCATCGTGCTGATTGTGGTCGGCATGTTGGTGGGCGTGCTGTCGGGCACGTTCGGCATCGGCGGCGGCACGGTGATTGTGCCCGCGCTGGTATGGCTCGGACTGACGCAACGTAATGCGGCAGCGACGTCAATGCTGGCGATCGTACCGACGTCGATTTCCGGCGTCATTTCTTACGCGACTTGTGGCAACGTGGACTGGCTCGCCGCGCTGCTGCTGTTTTGCGGCATGTTTGTAGGCGGGCAGATTGGCAGTTGGCTGCTTTCGCGATTGCCGGAACTCGTATTGCGATGGATTTTCGTAGTGTTCCTCGTGTTTGTGGTGTTCAATCAGATTAGTTTTGTGCCGTCGCGAGATCAGCACATTGCGATGAGTGCGCTGACCGGAGTTTGCCTGGTGCTGCTGGGCGTGGTGATTGGCATCTTGGCGGGACTGCTGGGAATTGGAGGCGGGGCGCTCGCTGTGCCCGCACTATCGATGCTGTTCGGCGCTTCCGATCTGATTGCGCGAGGCACGTCGCTGCTGGCCATGTTTCCGAACTCGATTACCACAAGCGTGGCAAACCTGAAACGAAGGCTGGTGCATGTAAAGGCCGCGCTGATTATTGGCTTGGTGGCTGCCGTTACCGCGCCATTTGGTACGTGGATAGCGGGCGCAGTCTCGCCCCGCGTCGGCTCGATTCTGTTCGCCTGCTACCTGTGCGTGCTGCTGGTGCGGTCCATGTTTGTGGCCGTGAAAGCCACCCGCTCCGCTCATACCGGCCAAGTCTCCGCCTGACTTGCCGCACCTCCGCCTGACCGTTTGCACATCATGCAGCAAAAGCACGAGTCATGATTCAGCCTTGAGGGGATATTGGGGATGACGGTTGACGGAAAGAGGGTTTGAGATAAGTATTCACTTTGTGAAGACGAGAGTTCACGTTTCGTTCGTCTAAAACGTCTCGGAAGTTGGTTTACGAAACCTAGCGTGGAGATTGCAATACAGCGCAGACTGAAGAAAGGAGAAACATGGGCAAGCACAAAGCTTTGAAGGGCGCAATCGCAGCGGTCGCATCCGTAGCGACGCTCGGCGCATTGCAGCCATCGGCAACGGCAACGCCAAGACGAAGTCAGGCTCGCCGATGGCAAGTATGTGGCCGAATCCACCGGATTCAACGGCGATGCAGTGCTTTCCTACGAGCTCAAGGACAAGTCCGGCAACGTGGTCTCCGTTTCCGACAGCTCCACTCCGGTCTCCGGCGTGCGTGTCAAGACCGCCAAGATCAGCCGCTGAAAATCTGAAGTGATCTGAAGATCGCAGATTGGATCCGGATCGCACACATCACAGTGTGGTCCGGATTTTTATCTGCGTTTTTCGATTGCTTTCGATGACGATCGAACCTTGAAATCGTGTCCTGAGATTGCGCTTAAGATTGCACCCGGCAAAAAGTTGAGCGAAGAGAGCTCAACTTTTTTGTAGATTTGGGAATAATCGCTTGCGATTCAAAGTTGAGTGGTGTAGGCTCAAGTTTTGGAAAGTTCGAGAGACGGCAAACCGAAACTCGGGCGAAAGAACGAACAGAACAGAAAACGCATAGCGAACCTATCTACAAAGGAGACAAGTTATGGGACGCGCAGTTGGCATTGATCTGGGTACTACCAATTCCTGCATCGCAACTCTTGAAGGTGGCCAGCCCACCGTTATCGTGAACGCCGAAGGCGCTCGCACCACACCGTCGGTCGTGGCATTCAGCAAGTCCGGCGAGATTCTGGTCGGCGAAGTCGCCAAGCGTCAGGCCGTCACCAACGTCGACCGCACCATCAGCTCCGTCAAGCGCCACATGGGCACCGACTGGACCGTTGAGATCGACGGCAAGAAGTGGACCCCGCAGGAGATTTCCGCCCAGGTCCTGATGAAGCTGAAGCGCGACGCCGAAGCCTACCTTGGCGAACCGGTCACCGACGCCGTCATCACCTGCCCGGCATACTTCAACGACGCCCAGCGTCAGGCCACCAAGGACGCCGGCACCATCGCGGGCCTGAACGTCCTGCGTATCATCAACGAGCCGACCGCTGCGGCACTGGCTTACGGCCTTGAGAAGGGCAAGGAAGACGAGCGCATCCTGGTCTTCGATCTCGGCGGCGGCACCTTCGATGTGTCTCTGCTGGAAATCGGCAAGGACGACGACGGCTTCTCCACCATTCAGGTGCAGGCCACCAACGGCGACAACCACTTGGGCGGCGACGATTGGGACCAGAAGATCATCGACTGGCTCGTCGGCGAAGTCAAGAACAAGTACGGCGTTGACCTGAGCAAGGACAAGATCGCCCTGCAGCGTCTGAAGGAAGCTGCTGAGCAGGCCAAGAAGGAACTGTCCAGCTCCACCAGCACCTCCATCTCCATGCAGTACCTGGCCATGACCCCTGACGGCACCCCGGTGCACCTGGACGAGACCCTGACCCGTGCCCACTTCGAGGAAATGACCTCCGATCTGCTGGGCCGCTGCCGCACCCCGTTCAACAACGTGCTGCGCGACGCTGGCATCGGCGTCTCCGACATCGACCACGTGGTCCTCGTCGGTGGCTCCACCCGTATGCCGGCCGTCAAGGAGCTCGTCAAGGAGCTCACCGGCGGTAAGGAAGCCAACCAGTCCGTGAACCCGGATGAAGTCGTGGCCGTCGGCGCAGCCGTGCAGTCCGGCGTCATCAAGGGCGACCGTAAGGACGTCCTGCTTATCGACGTGACCCCGCTGTCCCTCGGCATCGAAACCAAGGGTGGCATCATGACCAAGCTGATCGAGCGCAACACCGCCATCCCGACGAAGCGTTCCGAAGTCTTCTCCACCGCTGAAGACAACCAGCCGTCCGTGCTCATCCAGGTCTACCAGGGCGAACGTGAGTTCGCTCGCGACAACAAGCCGCTGGGCACCTTCGAACTGACCGGCATCGCTCCGGCTCCGCGTGGCGTCCCGCAGATCGAAGTCACCTTCGATATCGACGCCAACGGCATCGTGCACGTGTCCGCCAAGGACAAGGGCACCGGCAAGGAACAGTCCATGACCATCACCGGTGGTTCCGGCCTGCCGAAGGACGAGATCGACCGCATGGTCAAGGAAGCCGAAGCCCACGAGGCCGAGGACAAGAAGCGTAAGGAAGACGCCGAGACCCGCAACCAGGCCGAGTCCTTCGCCTATCAGACCGAGAAGCTCGTCAATGACAACAAGGACAAGCTCTCCGACGATGTGGCCAAGGAAGTCACCGACAAGGTCAACGAGCTCAAGGAAGCCCTGAAGGGTGAGGACATCGAGAAGATCAAGTCCGCCCAGAGCGAGCTGATGACCTCCGCCCAGAAGATCGGCCAGGCCCTCTACGCACAGCAGGGTGCCGCCGACGCCGCCGGTGCGGCCGGCGCTGCTGGCGCAGGCGCTGCTGGCTCCGCTTCCAACGGCTCCGACGACGACGTGGTTGACGCTGAAGTCGTGGACGATGACGACAAGGACAACAAGTAATCATGTCCGATTTCAACAAGGACGAGTACCTGAACGACCTGCCCGACATGGATGACCTGTCCGGGCAGGCCGCCCCGGC
>ENA-OPWD01000651-OPWD01000651.1-human-gut-metagenome-genome-assembly--contig:-NODE-651-length-28400-cov-3.664809_pt1 | contig 28400 bp, 31 predicted proteins | sample MGYA00241502_ERZ501996 | MGnify/ENA primary metagenome ERZ501996 (study PRJEB25962, sample SAMEA2042011) | human gut metagenome | biome: human gut; feature: human-associated habitat; material: faeces... | reverse complement strand
CGAACTCCTTCATTGATAGCATCTGCCAGATCTCCGCCTACCATATGTACGTCCTGACCGATTTCCAGGAAAACACAGGCCATACCGGTATCCTGACAGATCGGTACACATTCATTGTCTGCGATCTCAAAGTTCTCGATGATATTGTCCAGAACTCCTTTTGCAATCTCACCGTCTTCACAGGCACGGCAGTTTTTAATCGCGCATTTTACATCTTCCGGAAGATGCTCATTTGCTTCGATACAAAGCTTTTCCACTACATCAGTGATCTGCTTTACGTCTATCTCTCGCATTCCACTCCACTCCTTTTTATTCTTCTGAACCAGAGATAATAGTCTGATCAGCAAAATCTTCTATTTCTCTGAAATGTCCTGTATCGGTAACCAGACGAGAGTTTCCCCTCGTCTGGTATGCCTTCTTACCCGTCTGTTTCTTATCTTTCGTGTCTTGCATAATGTGGAAGCAGTAACGGAGAAACGTGATCTGTTTCAACACCGGCTGCTTTCAGTTCCTCATCATACGCTTTTACGTGATCCAGGTTCATCTCACCCAGTTCAACATCTTTGCATTTTGCAGCTGCTTTCTTACCTGCGTTTCTACCGAATACGATAACATCCAGAAGGGAGTTACCCATCAGTCTGTTTCTTCCGTGGATTCCACCTGCGGCTTCTCCTGCAACTAACAGATTTGGAATTTCTTTTGTGAATCCGTCTCCGTTAATCTCAAGACCACCGTTCTGGTAGTGAAGTGTCGGATAAATAACGATAGGAACTTTTCTCATATCAATGCCGTAGTTCATGTACATACGGAACATAGCCGGGATTCTCTTTTCGATGGTTCCTTCGCCACCGAGGATCTCGATCATCGGAGTATCCAGCCATACACCTTTTGCTCCGCCCGGAACTTCTACGCCACGGCCTTCTTCGCATTCACGGATAACACCGGAAGCATTTACGTCACGGGTTTCAAGCGGATGAATATAAGCTTCTCCGTTTGCATTTACAAGCTGTGCACCAACGGAACGAACCTTCTCTGTTACCAGGGCACCAAGGATCTGTGACGGATAGATCGCACCTGTTGGATGATACTGGATAGAATCCTGGTAAAGAAGGGAAGCGCCTGCTCTGTATCCAAGTACGAGTCCGTCAGCAGTTGCTCCGTAGTGATTGGAGGTCGGGAATCCCTGGTAATGCATTCTTCCTGCACCACCGGTTGCAATTACAACTGTTTTTGCTCTTGCAACGGAATAGTCTCCGGTTTCCATGTTAAGAAGAACTGCGCCGGATACCTGTCCCTTTTCATCCTTCAGAAGCTCCACGGCGGAGGTAAATTCCACTACCGGGATCTTAAGATTTAAGACCTCATCACGGATAGTACGCATGATCTCTGATCCGGAATAATCCTTTGCAGCATGCATTCTCTTTCTGGAAGTACCGCCGCCGTGTGTGGTAACCATGGTTCCATCTTCTGCTTTATCAAATTCAACACCAAGGTCATTGAGCCATTTGATGGCATCCGGAGCTTCCATTACCAGTCTCTTTACCAGTTCCGGTTTTGCAGCAAAATGTCCGCCGCCGAAGCAATCCAGATAATGCTGTACAGGAGAATCGTTCTCTTTGTCAGCTGCCTGGATACCACCTTCAGCCATCATTGTATTGGCATCACCGATACGAAGCTTTGTAACGATCATAACGTCAGCACCTGCATTATGTGCTTCGATTGCACAGGAAGAACCTGCACCGCCGCCGCCGATTACAAGTACATCTACATCATAATCAATTTTTGTAAGGTCAATTTTTTCGTTGATCAGACGACTTGTTGAATGGAGCATCTCTGCCAGTTCCAGAGGAGCTTTCTGTCCTTTGTTTGGTCCGACTTTGATTTCTGCAAACGCGTCTGGATTATAATCCGGATGGAATTTCTCAAGAAGAGCGTCTTTCTCTTCAGCTGTCAGACGTCTTGGCTCTGTTGCCATACGCTGTGCTCTTGTAGCCTCTACCTTTTTGATGGATTCCATCATATTTTCTGGATATGGTGCATACATGTTTTACGCCCTCCTACTTCTCGATTTCTCTGCTGTTGTAAAGTTCCTGCATCTCTGTGATCGGCTTCTGCATGATCTTCTCGATCATATCGTCAAATTTGCCCTCGTGGATCTCTTCCACACGTTTCTCCAGATGCTCGCTTTTCGGTGCGATATATTTACCGGTGAGACGTCTTGCCAGAAGGCCTACCATCGGATGGGAAATCCCTGCCGGACATCTTACGGAACAGCAGCCGCAGCTTACACAGTCAAAGGATTCCTCTGCACATTTTTCAAGCTCGCCTCTCTGCGCATATGCAATATACTGCATGACATCACAGTTTTCATCAGGTTTTGTAAAACGAAGACGCATACAGCCATAACGCTCAAATTCAAGTTGAATGCATTTTTTTAAAAGACCAAAATCAAGAGCAGCCTTTAAGGATGCAACAACGCTTACTCCCGATACCTGCTGGGTTTTGTATTTTTTGATCCAGTTATAATGCATTTTTTGTGCCGCCGTCAATGGATAGTAATTTTTCATGTAAAACCTCCTCAATTTTTGCATTTTTTTCTTTTGCAAAGGTAGCATATTTTTTTTGAGATTACCACCCCTTTAGAGACTTAACGGACATTTTACATAAAATTGACCAAGACCTGTCTTAAAACTTTGCCCAAAAATAAAAAATATGATAAAATGTGCGAAAAACAATAAAAAGAATTTATGCAAAAAGTGGTTAATCCGTGACATTCAGGTCAAGGCAAATAAATTTTTATTGAAATAACTGCTAATTTAGGATAATATATATATTGAGCGTTCTTTGAATACAATAGAATAGTTCAGAGATGATAACAGTGGTTAGTGATAAATTATATCGTTCATGCAAAGAACATAACGTGAACGCAAACCTGATTTTTTGAGAGGAGAACAGAATATGAAGATTATTATGTTAGGCGCACCTGGAGCAGGTAAAGGAACTCATGCAAAGAAGATTACAGAAAAGTACGGTATTCCGGCTATCTCTACAGGAGATATTTTTAGAGAAAATATTAAAAACGGTACAGAGCTTGGAAAAAAAGCTAAAGAATATATGGATGCAGGAAATCTTGTACCAGATGAATTGGTATGTGATCTTGTAGTAGACCGTCTTAAACAGGATGATTGCAAAGAAGGATATATCCTTGATGGATTTCCAAGAACAATACCACAGGCAGAAGCACTTACTGCTGCGCTTGCAAAAGACAATGATGCCATAGATTATGCACTTGAGATATTCTTAGAGGATCAGGCTATTATTGACAGAATGAGTGGAAGAAGAGTCTGTAAGTCTTGCGGAGCAACATTTCATGTTGTAAATATTCCTCCAAAGAAAGAAGGAATATGTGACGAGTGTGAAGGTGAACTTATCACAAGAGATGATGATGTTCCTGAGACTGTAAAGAAGAGACTTAATGTATATCATGAGCAGACAGCTCCACTTATTGATTACTATAAGGAACAGGGAATTTTAAGAGTTATCGACGGTTCAAAAGGACTTGATACATGCTTCAAAGAAATTTGTGATATACTTGAAGGTTAGTGTAATGTATCATTGACATTTCGTCAAATAACTTGTATAAATCTTTAAATTCGGACACTATATGTGCATGATATAAATTGTCTCGATATCAAAAAAATAAAGAAAGAAGGCACATTAACATTATGGCAGTAACAATTAAATCAGAACATGAAATTGAATTGATGCGTGAGGCAGGAAGAATTTTAGCTATAGTTCATGATGAACTTGCAAAAATTGTAAAACCCGGTATAAGTACACTTGACATTGACAGAAAATGTGAAGAGATTATCAGAAGTTATGATTGTATACCATCATTCCTCAATTATCAGGGATTTCCTGCATCAGTATGTACATCAATAAATGAGCAGGTAGTACATGGAATCCCGGGGGATATTGTTCTGAAAGACGGCGATATCGTATCTGTGGATTGCGGAACTTATATGAATAACCATACTGGGGCAATCCTATTTTGTGCAGCGTACAGGTATAGCCCACTTCCAGCCACGGAAAAAGGGTGATGTTTATGTAGTAATTCCACGTGTCATAATTCCAATGCTTCGGGGTAGCCGCCACTTGCAGATAGGAAAACCCGCACAGAAAAGTCTTGTCGCGCTGCATATCCGCGCTGGGGGCGTGAAGAAGCCCCGTGGTGCCATATACATATTGAGCCCGCGTATGCTGCAAACCTGCTACCATCAATAATGCCGCCGCACAAATCAACTTCTTTATCATCATCAGTTTTATTCTTATTTCAACAAACCCTCATAAACTCCCATCACCTGCTTTGCAATCTTGTCCCAATCATACGGAGCCATGTCATACTGCACACTATGATAATCCTCGTCTATCACCTTCTGCAATCGAGCGGCAAGAGCATCCACATCTCCACAATGAAAATAGCAGTCAGAAGAAAGGCCTACCTCCAGATTGGCAGGAATATTACTCACCACCACCGGCAAGTGATAACTCATGGCCTCCAATAATGCAATAGGCAACCCTTCGTGCGATGAAGGCAGGCAATAACAGCGAGCATTTGTCAGCAACGAGTGCAACTTATGTCCTTTCACGAATCCTGTCAGCACCACGCCTGCCTCTTGCGCCATCTTTTTCAATCCCAGTGAATATTCATCTTCAAAATCCGTATCGCCCGCCAGCACTAACTTACAATCTCCAGCTTCCAACTTCTTGAAAGCTTCTATCAGGTGATGCAGGTTTTTCTCCGGCACAAAACGACACATGCCAAGGATGTACTTTCCTTTCTCAATACCCAGTTCTTCAAAGTATTCGGGATAGTCGCAAATTTCAGGCTTCGGCACACCATTGTAAATCAGATGTACCCTCTCACGCCGATGGTACTTCCGGGCAATCAGATCCTGAATTACTTCAGATATGACGATTACATCATCTGCAAACCTGCACCCCAACCGCTCCCCCAGTTTCAGCACACTTTTGGCGGCAAAGCCCCACTTGTCACGGTCATAGTCGGGCCCGTGATGCGTGAACACCACCTTCATGCCGAGCATCTTGGCGTATGGCACTAACAGCGCAGGCCCGATGGCATGGATATGCACCACATCCGCTCCCAGCTTTTTCGCCTTGTTTACAGCCCGAAACGTATGGACAACCGCTTCGTATGATTTCCTTTTCGGTGCGCTGATATCCACCAGCTTCACCCCCTTCCACTCGGTGAGAGAATCTCTCACATAATCTTTGCGGCGGATGAGAGTGGTGTCCACACCTTTGGCCGCAATGCGGGGAAACAGTTCCTCGCAATGCGTCTCTACGCCACCCATGATATCGGGGATACCACGGGTGCCGGTAACTACTAGTTTCATCAAAATTTTAGATTATTATTAATGAAGGCTACAATCCGAATAGGACAGCCACAATGCATTCAGCCTCATTTCCTGATACAGGAAATGAGGAGATAAGTTTTATCGGTAAATATTAGTTATTAAGAATCCACGCCAAATCCCTCAACAACCAGACAAAGGCAACTTCGCCCCAATTATTTGGCTTTCTATAAAAAATTATTCAATTCTTCTACAAGCCTATAAACAGTAGTAGAAGACTCTTGTTGTGCCGGATTATTCCCATCAAATTGTTTCATGATAGTTTTAGCGTGATTAATGGCTTGTTCTTGTTTAAGAAATAAAGCATTAAACATTTTAGAGCTTACGCCCGACTTCTTTGTATAAGCAAATCCGAGCAAAGTACTCAACATTTTTTCATATCTGGAACGATGCAAAGCCCCCTGATACAGATTGAAGTGAAGCAAGAACCAAAATTCAAAAGCCTGGTTGCTATAAGCCACTTCAAAACCATTCTGGCGAGCTGACAGGATTGCGGAGTTAAAGTCATTTTCTGGAAAATCATCTTTGTCAAAGACCACCCAATTCTGATTGTATGTCCTTCATCTTTGCCTTTCCTGCTCTTTTATATTGATAGCTTTCTGTACTAATGCTAATGTCCCCATGCCTTGGCCGATAGCTTTCACAGTGGCAGAAGTCAAGCGGAAGGCATTAAAGTAGTCTGGTTCAGTATTAACCCCCTCGCAAATAATCAGAAATGTTTGTTTCACTTCACGCACACCACTGATACGGGTTATCTTTCTTTCGATACGCGGATTCATATTTTTCCTTTTTGTAGCCGCCATAGTTTATTTTTCTTGCGTATTAAACAAACGGGTTAAATCTCCGACAATTGGAATAGCTCCATACTTTCCGGACAGGTAATCTTTTTCAAACGAAGCATCATTACGAACTTTATACTCTGCCAATGAATAAAGTTCGGTTGCTCCATAACGGTCTTTTTGTGTAAACCAAATCTGATCTCGTCGGAATATATTAGCACTCAACAAGTTTGTATCGTGGGTAGTGAAAATCAATTGGGCATTTTTCGGATTTGTTTCTTTTGAATTAAACAAGGTAATAATTCTACACGTAAGAAGTGGATGCATTTTGGAATCAAATTCGTCTATAATCAGACGCTTCCCATTATCCAAAGCATCAATAATGGGATATGCTAAAGAAAAATACTTTATTGTACCTTCCGATTCATTTTTCCTGAATGGGAAGGTAACAGCTTTGACTTCATTACCTTCATCATCGTATTGTGTATGCATACTGACAATAGTATTATCTATTTTTTCAATATTTTCAATACCTAAATCAGCATAACGGGAAAACTCCACAATTCGCTGTTTCATTCTGATGTCATCCAGTTGGATGGTGGCAGTATTCCATATTTTCTCATCATTAGAACCTGAAATAATAGTGGTATCGTTCAACCATTTCATGATCTCCACTGCCGTCGGATCATTGAATTGTGCCGCAACAGAAAGTAATAGTGCATTTGCTCTCACCATTCGTTTACCTGCAAGCTCTTTACCAACGGCAAACTTGGTATGAATATCAAAACTGTCTTTTTCCCGGTAGAATAATTCCACCTCCTTAGCCCTTTTCTTATTAGCTTTTTGATAGAGCCATTCCGAATGTACCGATGAATTGTCAGCTTCAAAACCATAACGATATTGATTATCCTCATCACAGAATATGGCTTCAAAATAACTTGGTTCACCTGCTGTAAGCGAATTTAACCGGAAACTTTCTATATTGACACGTTCCCCTGCCTGAATATCCTTCGATGAATTTATCACATACCACTTGAAGAACTCAAATGCTTTAATGAAATTGGATTTACCGGATGCATTGGCACCGTAAACAACCGCACTCTTCATTAACAATAATCCGGCAGTCCCTACACTAAAGATTATATCTTCAGCCGGAACCTGTATTTCTTTCAAAGCCGATGCCGCTAATGACAATGTAGACTGTTCTTTGAAAGATAGAAAATTTCCTATTGTAAATTGAATAATCATACTTTAATTGCTTCATTCGAGATTTTATCACAAATATAGCTTTTATTTTTCATATAAGGATAACTATCAAGTGAATTATATTATTTTATGTCTAATAACATGCAACAGTTCCTCGCAATGCGTCTCTACGCCAGCCATGATATCTGGGATACCACGGGTGCCGGTAACTACTAGTTTCATCAGAATTTCTCCCTTAAATCACCTTGACAAGAGTCTTGCCCTACATCGCACCATTTCGGTTCCAGACAAATATCTTTCCCTTGCAGTGATTTCAGTTTATTGATTAACGCCCATTTCAGCGGATACTTAATATATTTGTGCATTACCGGCGAAGCCGTACCCACCATCCAGCAGTTTTTGGGACAACGGCGCACCATGGCGCGAACCTCCTGTGCCTGCTCACTCTCCCATATGGTCATAAAGTCGGGAGTTTCGTGAATATTCCCCATCGACTTCTTCCAATACTTCTCTTCCAGCCCATTACAAGGATATACATCACCAAACGGATCAATGAAGAAGTTAGCCGAACCGGCCTCACAAGGCAACATACGGCGACCGCCTTCAATATAATTTATCAGTCCCATATTGAACCAGGCACGGAACCAGCTCTTCGGATGACGCTCCTTCAGCTGCCATTCAATGAGTTGCTTGAAGTCACCACACACCTCATTTTTATTAGTGATTACATTGTCTTCTTTGTGGAAGTAGTACGAATTATGAAAAGCAGCTGTGGCGAACTCCATCCCCAAGCTCTTGCTCAGTTGGTAGAGCGAAAGCATGTCTTTAGAGTTATTGTTAGACACCGTGCAGCCGAAACCGATATCCTTCAGTCCCATTTCCTTCAATGTCAGCAGTGTGCGAAGTCCCTTGTCGAAACCTCCCGCATGACCGCGCAGTTCGTCGTTCTTGCCACTCAGCCCCTCGATGGAAATGCGGATGCCGATATTTGGAAACTTTTTGGCCAGCGCCACCACACGATCCTCAAACCATCCGCTCGTCGAAATGACAATACGGTCGGTATGCCGGTAGCATTCCTCCACAATCTCCGCCAAATCCTCGCGGACGAAAGGTTCGCCACCCGTCAGGTTGATAAACTTCAACTTAGGCAGTGTTCTCAAATCACTCGCTTTTATCTCTTCGCTTTTGTTGGTGGGATTAAACCAGATGTTGCACATCTTGCACTTCATGGGACAACGATAAGTCAGGATGATACTTGCGTCCGTAGGAGTAGGAACAGAATAATTGTTATTTGACATATTATATTATTTTTACTTTAAAATCAATTATACTCTACTTTCTTTGAGCGGATTTTTGTCCGACTGATACCATTCAACAAATCTGGCGATTCCCTCAGGCAATCTGACCGAAGGACAATAGCCCACTTCGCGCTCCAACTTCGTAGTATCCGCATTGGTTTGATACACATCCCCCTGTTGCATCGGCATAAAATTTTTCTTTGCCATAATACCCAGATTCTTCTCTATCTCGCTGATAAAATCCATAAGTTTTACAGGATGACTACACCCGATATTATACACCTTGGCAGGTACACCTTTTTCTGAAATCTCCGGCTGATGGTCTATCACCTGTATCGTACCGTTTACAATGTCGTCTACGTAAGTAAAGTCTCGGATAAGGTCGCCATTGTTGAACACGTTGATTTCCTTTCCCTTGCTGATGGCCGAAGCAAAAAGCATGGGTGCCATGTCGGGACGCCCCCACGGACCATATACGGTGAAATAACGCAGTCCTGTAGTTTTCAGCCCATAGAGTTTACCGTAGGCGTGTGCCATCAGTTCATTACTTTTTTTTGTGGCAGCATAGATGCTTACGGGCTGAATTACTTCGTCATCCTCGCTGAACGGTGCCCTGTCGTTCAGCCCGTATATGCTGCTCGAACTGGCATAAACCAAATGTTGAATATTATTTAAGCGACAACACTCCAATATATTCATAAATCCCATTACATTGCTTTCTATGTAGGCATAGGGGTTGCGCAAACTATAACGTACACCCGCCTGTGCCGCCAGATTCATTACCTTGTCAAATTTCTCCTCCTGAAACAGACGACTCAGCGCATCACGGTTTACGATGTCCATACGCACAAAGCGGAGATTAGGCATCAATGTACTTTGCAGGGCGCGTCCCCACGGCATATCGGGAAAGGTCACTGCTGTCCTTCCATCATTTCCGGTTTCGGGAATCGCGCCTACCATCCCCCATTGCGCGTCCGCCTCTATCCCATAAAACTCACGCAAGCGGGCGTACTTCAAATTGGGATCGTAATACGTATTGATATTGTCTATGCCCACCACCTCGTCACCTCGTTTTGCAAGCTGAGAGGCAAGCCGCGAACCGATGAAGCCGGCGGCTCCAGTTACTAAGATTTTCATTTTTGTTTTCCTGTTATGTCATTGAATAGCTTCATCAAACGATTATAGTGCTCTGCCGGAGAAAAACAAGTCTGTACGTTTTGGAAGGCATTTTCACCCATTGCCTTTGCTTCCGTCGGATGGGCAAAAAAATAAGCAATCTTACTGCGAAAATCTTCCACATCCTGATAGTTGAAAGTCAACCCAGTTTCACCGTTTCTCACCAATTCAGGCAAAGAGCCGAAATTGGTAGCCACAACAGCTTTTTTATAGGCAAAACTTTCAAGAATTACATTCGGGAAATTATCATACCATTCCGAAGGAACAACTGTGCACAGGCAACTCTTCAGGTAAGGCACAATCTGCTCAAAATTCATTTTACCCAAGAACTCAATATGATGCCGCTTGCCGTTCAAATACGCCTTTAACTCATCCTCATAACCATCGTTTGAAAAGCCTATAATTTTCAGATTATAGTCGGTATTCTGAAAAGCCTTGACCAGTGACATCAGTCCTTTTTGCTTCTCTATCCGCCCAACAAAGAGAACAAAAGGCTTATATTCTACTTGTGGATTTCCCTCTTTCAAATTAAAGAAAGTGGGAATGTGATGCAATTTTTGTCGAGAAATGCCATACTCCACCAATTTTCCCAAGGTGAAGGAAGATGGCACTACAAAAGCATCTATCTTTCGAGTGATATGCATCGCATCGTGCAGCATCTTTGCTCCGAGTTTTATGACGGAATAAACCGTAGAGTTCAAGACACACTTATTTCTCACGCAGTTCCATCTATTTCCGTTCAGGCACTCCTCACAAACACCTTTCACACCATTGTAGAACAATGCGTTGGGACACATATACTGAAAGTCTGAAATGCGGTGTATCACAGGTATTCCCAGATTTTTTGCCGCATCAATGATGCTAGGTGATATCTTGTTATGATATTGCATGATATACACCAAGTCGGGATTTGTGTCAGTGAGCAGTTGTCTGAATTTCCTCTTAGCTTCAAAAGAGTAAAACATACGTGAAAAGGATTTCAGAATCACTTTCATGCTCTTCTTATTCGAATGAGCAAAATACACTTCATCATCGAGCCTGTCCAAGAAATACGTTTCATAATCACTTGAAAAATTCCGTGAATTCTTCACGCTAAAAGGTATCACTACATGCCCGTTACGTTCCAGTATTTCTTTTATATTGAAATAATAACGTTCTGGGCCTCCACTTATAAAATAACGGTAATTTACTAATATTATTTTCATATCTGATTGTTGTTTTTTAATTCATTTCCACACTCCCCCCCTCATTCTCTCCTCACATTATTTATCTGCGTACGAATATTACCCGTGGACGTCCCCGACTTGAACGTCAGGAACTGCTGGAGCGCCTCTATGAAATCCTTGCTTACCATACGTTCGGCAGTAAGGATGGTATGCTTATGCATATCATTCACCACAAGGTTCGCCAAGTCCGATGCACTGCGGCAATCAGCTATGCGGCGGATGATATCATTCAGTTCCCAGTCATCAGAGTAGTAAATGCACAACGTGCCACGGGCAATACGCACTGCCTCATCCTCCTCTTTCTCTTCCATACCATTGTTCTGTGTTCTCACATGGGCGAACTCAGCACCATAAAAATTTTGCACTACCTCTGTAGCGTTGGGCAGTATTTGATTGTTACCGCCATGAATGTTGATAACAACACTTGCCCTCGCAGTATTTTGAGATTCTTTAGTCTCGTTTTTCATTATCGTTTTATCTTGATTTCTAATTATTCCCGATTATTTTAAATCATAGAGTGATTATTTTAAATCGCTATTGTCCTCCTGAAAATTTACTCTGTACTTTGCAGACACAAAATTCTACGCTACACATTATGAATAAAGATTTTTTTAAATCAAGCAACCCATCGCGCTTCCACTCCCTGCGCGACACCCGGCCTGAACCCACCACCTGGCAGGTTCTTTTCAAGGAGATAACCAACAGCACCCACACCGCCGCCACCCGTCATTACCGCGCCCATCTGGCCACGCTGTCCGACATCGAGGCGACAGGCGACGCGCAGCAGCTGGAGCAGTGGAAGCTCACCAAAAGCAACATGAAGAACGCACAGCCGGCATTCATCCCCTCCGTCCTGCTGGAGGGAGGGAGAACCTACGCCCATGTCAAGGGATTCACGGGATTTATCATGGTGGACATAGACGGCATCCCCCCCGAGCGATTCGCCGCCATCCTGACTTTGGTAAAGGAGGATATTCATTCCTTTTTGGTGTACATCACCATCTCGGGATGCGGCATCCGGGTCATCAGCCACGTGGAGGGCGGAGTGACCAAGGCCAACTACCGCATGGTATGGGAGTGGGTGAACGACCATTACGCTCGCCTGTGCGAAGTGGAGATTGACGGACAATGCAAGAACGCCACGCGCATGTCGGTCCTCTGCCACGACCCCGAAGCCCTGCTCCGCCCCGAAGCCTCCTCCTTCCACACCAGCGGAATGAAGCCCCGCGAGAAGCCGAAGCGCGGCACTGCCGTGACCGTGACGGCAGAACGTGCCTACAAGATTATCCGTGCACAGTTGGAAGAGGAAGGAATAGCATACGCACCGGGCAGCTACAACGACTACGTAAGCCGTTGTTTCTATCATACCAACCGCTACGGTGTTCCGCAGGCGGACGCCGAGGTATGGGCCCTCCGGACTTTTCCCGATTATCCGCGCGAGCAGCTGCTGCCCATCGTAAAAAGTTGTTACTCGCTCACGATGGAGTTCAACACCGTTCCCCTGCCCCGTTTCGTCCGAAAAAAGGAGAAAGAGAATGATTCCTCTCATAAGAAGGCCACCGTGGAGGAGATGGAGGAGTTTATCAACGGCTATATGAAGTTCCGGATGAACATGCTTACCCACCAGATTGAGACACAACTGATTGCTGATGCGTACACCGACCGTCCCGAAGCTTCCCCCCTGCCACTGGCAGCGGCTCACCGACCACATCGAGAACTCCCTGTGGTGCGCCATGCAACACCATGGCATGGCGGTCAACCTGAACGAGCTGCATACGCTGCTCGGCAGTGATTTCGTCAAGGAATATCATCCGTTGAAAGAGTATCTGGACGGTCTGCCGCCCTGGGACGGAGAGACCGACTACATCGGCCGGCTGGCCGCCATGGTGCATGTCAAGGAAAGTCCGCACAGTCCGTTGCAGCAGGACAAAAGCCGGGAACGGAACGACCTCTCCGAAACTCCCGTCCGCTTTGCCGACATCCTGAAACGGTGGATGGTGTCCATGATTGCCGCCGCCCTGGACGAGACCGTGGTGAAACAGGTGATCCTCACCCTGATAGGGCGGCAAGGCAGTTACAAGACCTCGTTCATGCAGCATATCCTGCCGCCCGTATTGTCCGAATATTACACCACAAAGAGCAACTCTAGCCGCATGACCAAGGACGACCTGTTCACCATGACCGAGAACCTGGTGATCAATCTGGAGGAGATCGACACCATGCCCCCCTCGGAGCTGAACCAGCTGAAGGCGATGGTGACGCAACGCTACGTGGACGAGCGCCGAGCCTACGGACGCAACAAGGTGCACCTGCCCCATGTAGCCTCGTTCGTAGCCACCGGGAACAACCTCCAGTTCCTCACCGACGACACGGGGAACCGGCGATGGCTGCCCTTCGAGGTGGAGGACATAGACAGCCCGTGGGAGGCGGACATCCCCTACGAGGGCATCTACAGCCAGACGTACGCGCTTGTAACTCGTAACTTTGCCGCATCACTTTTTCGTAACATTAAATATTTCACTTTACGAAAACTATATTTATGTAGAAAATGGATGCAAAAAAGATTACAGAAGACTATCAAGACTGGCATAACATTGCCGAACTTCGACTTCTTGGCTTGAGCCGTTCTCAAATAGCAAAGAAGCTGCAACTTCCTCCCGGCAGAGTCATGCGGCTTTCCCGATTAAATGTTGATGAGCTTCTTCAACATGGCAATCGTCCGCGCCCTTCTTATTCCTGCCGTCTCGATCCTTATGAGGAGTCAGTTAAGCATTTGCTGATAACCTGTCCTTATTATTCTTCCACCCAGATTCATGAATATCTAAAGGAGAATAATCCCTCTTTTCCAAAAGTCTGTGAAAAGACTGTTTTCAATTACATAAAAAAAATACGTAAAAGATACGATATACCTGCAAGAGTATAATTTTTTGCAGCAACAATCTTTTGTTCAGAATTCAATAAGAATCTGAACTGCATCCTTATTACCGAAATTTAAATAAAAGATATTATGAAATCCGTTATTTCAGACAATAAGATTATTCCATTCCTGCCTTGTTATAATGTAAGGACATCACAGTTGCATGAAACCAAAGTTAGTGATCTGAAAACTGTATATGGATGTAATGGATATGCGGTTTATGATTATATAGAAAATGAGATATTCCGTACAGGAAACCATTCATTGTATTGGTGTAAGAATATGCTTTGCAGAGTAGCGGACTATTGGGCGCTCTCTCCGGAAGAAGTGGAGAAAATCGTGGAGTATTGTATTCAGGTTGACTTGTTCAATGCTGAGTTGTATACCAAGTATCATATTCTTACATCCGCAGAAATCAGGCAACAGTATAATAATGCCGGTTTCTTCATGGCTGTCAATTCATAATCACTAATCCGAAAATACTATGTTGATAAGATGTGAAATGTTAAAAAAACTGGCAAACGCTTTTATAGAGGTAGCCAAAGAGGAGAATCTGCCTGTAAATATCACAATGGGCAGGTCTTATATAGACTCCGGCGGTTCCAGACAAGTTGGTATTATTCTTGAATTTGACAGTTGGAATTCGAAAATCATCAATGATAAATTAGCTGACACCATCAACAGAATCTTCGAACTTAAATAATATATAATAGAAAGGGAGCAATATGGAAATATTAACGGCCCTGCAATGGGCTAAAAAGGGTTTTATCCCCAATGAGGGGGCCAAAGGTACAAAACAATGGACTAACTGCTTTTACTCTGCCAAAGCTGTCTATTTCAAAGACAGTGAGGTCCATGAAGATAAGGACACTGCCAAAGCCATCCTTTTTGCCAAAAGGAAGGAGTACCGGGATGTAGCCAAGAAACGGGAAGAGAAAAGAATAAAAAATGCTGTATACCGAGAGAAAATGAAAACCCAGTGGCAATGGTTACAGGAGGGAAGAATACCTAACGATAATGCCAGATGGGAAGTTGGAGAGGAGCTGAATAAGATATTTTGTACATGTGCTTACGGAAGCAACTACTGTTATTGCCATGAGAGATATACTCATGAACCTAAAAATGATGAAGAGATGCAAAAAGCCATTTTTGATTTTCATAAGAACGGAAATAGCTGGGTATGACTATAAACAAAGTAAAAAAGAAGTTTTGCTCAATAATTAATAACAGAACAGATATGAGTAGAGTTCAAATAACGTTAGAAAAATTAGAAGAACTGAAATTTGAAATAATCAAAGAGATTGAGGAGGTAACTGAAGGCATTGTTTCGGAATTTCACATTGACAACACCGGCATGTATGCCTATTTCAAAGTTACTTATGTATCTTCTCTTTGTTTTCCAAAATACCAACTGCTAAGTATTTATTTTGAAAAAAGAAGAGTTTATTGCTGTGCAGATGTTATTTCATTTTCATGTGTGAGAGAATTGTTTCTTAGCGAATAACCAGAACAAAACCGAACAGGTATGAATATAGATACTGAATTTAATGTAGGAGATAGCGTATGCTATCTGAGCGGGGATAACATTATCCATACAAGTATAAGCAAAATAATTATCGAAATATCCTATACTGATGATAGTTTTCTTATGGTTTATAAGCTGTCAGATGGACTAAGTGTGCCCAGAAACAATTATCCACAATGGGGAAAAAGACTTTTTAGAGATAAGGATAGTTTAATGAGATATTTATCAGAATCGTAACGGAACAATGGACTAACAGGCAAGTCACCGCATTGTATGCAGGCTGGTGATACAGGTTCGAATCCTGTTTGTTTCACACTGAAAAAAAATTCTTAAAACGTATAATTATGGGAAGAATTGCCAGAAAAGGCTTTGAGTACTACAGGGCCGAAACGGACCGGTTCCGTGACATCAAGATCCGCAAGCTGAGAAAGGAACACAGCTGTGCCGGTTATGCGATATACCAGTATGTCCTGAATGAGATCTACCGTGTGGAAGGCTGTTATATCCGTTTCACACAGGACGAGCTGTTCGATTGTGCGGAATACTGGAACATGAGGGAAGAGGAGGTTCTCCGGATCATCAACTATTGTACGGAAACGGGGCTGTTCAATGCCGGAATCTGGAAACAGTACGGCATTCTGACAGGGCACTCCATCCAGATCCGATATGTGTCCATGTGTCACGCGGCCAAGCGCAAGACAGTCATTCCGGAAGAAATAAATCTTCTTTCCGAAGAAAAATCCTCCTTCCCGGTTTCCCGGGCACAGCTCCCTGTGGAAGCGGCGTCCGTTCCGATCTGTGGATCTGTGGCAGTCACCTCTGTTCCCTTCACGGAACCTTCAGAAGCGCCCGTTCCTTTGAAAGAGGGAATTCTTCCGGAAAAAACCGGATTTATTCCGGAAGAATCCGTGAATATTCCGGAAGCTTACAATATAAAGGAAAGAAAAGAAAACATATCATCCTCAAGCTCCTTTACATCCGTTCAGGAAAAGACGGATGAGGAGGACAATTCCATCCGGACTTTAAAATCCGATCTGGAATACCTGAACCTGAAGGATGACCAGATCCGCTGGGCGTGCATTCTGAAAGCCCGTTATCCGGCCATGCCTCTGGAGTACGCCATAGCCGCCGTCAAGGACAGCATCCGTAACGGTGACTACCGTTACAGTGTGGGCGGCTGCCTCACTCCGCTGATAGAGAACTATATCCGCAAGTACAACGCTGAATGTTCAGGAGAAAAGAGGCAGGACGGTTTCCGTGCCGCCCTTGAGCGTCTAGGCATTTCTCCGGCACAGCAGCATGAGATCCTGCATCTGTCCGCGGACTCCCCCCGTGTGCTGGAAGCCGCCCTGAAGGAAATCGAGCGCAGCAACGGGCGCATCAGGAGCCCGCTATGTTTTCTCAGGAGCAGGCTGACGTCCGTCCGGACCGCATGATATTTTGACATTAGTTAGTATGTGAAAGAACATTCCATCCTGCCGTCCCGCTGTGAAGCCGGTGCGGCAGGAACTTAAAAAAAACGAAAGATTATGAAATCACAGGAAGCCAATGCGATCCCCTTGCGGGAGATACTGGAAAAATACGGTCATGAACCGGTCAGGTCCTACCACGGCTATCTCATGTACAGCTCCCCTTTCAGAAATGAGGAGACCCCCAGCTTCATGGTGAACCTGCACACGAACAAATGGAAGGATTTCGGTGAGGACAGCTCGGGAGGTGTGGCTGACCTGGTCATGCGTCTGGAACGGTGCGATTTTCACTCCGCCATGCGGCGGATTGAAAAAAGCGACCTGTCCGCCCCGTCCGACCCTCTCCCTGTTCCGACTTCCGCCGGGGATGCCGGCACCAGCCCCAGACTGACTGTTGACAATATCAATCCCCTGACCAACAGGATGCTTCTGGAATACATGGGCCGGCGTGGAATTGATGCGGACATTGCAAAGGCATATTGCAAGGAAGCATACTACCATTTCAGCGGAAGGAAGGACAGACGCTGTTTCGCCGTAGCTTTCCCCAATGACAAGGGAGGCATGGAGCTCAGGAATCCGATATTCAAGGGATGTGCCGGAGTAAAAGCCGTCACCTGTCTTGACAATGGAGGCGACCGTTGTGCCGTTTTCGAGGGATTCATGGATTTTCTCAGCTATCTCCAGTATGCCAGGGAACATCCCGGACTGCCGCCAATGAATTTCTGCATCCTGAACTCCACGGCCATGGCCGGCAGGTCCGGAGAGTTCCTTTCCCGGCACCGGCTGGTACATGCCTTTCTGGACAACGACAAGGCAGGCATGGACGCCCTGGAGAAACTGGAGGGGAATCTTGGGAAGGATACGGTACTGGTCAATGAGTCGGTCCGGCTGTATCCCCGGCATAACGATTTCAACGAGTTCCTGCAAGCCTGTAAAAAAAAAGCAATGACTGCAGGAAATGAGATGTAATACAGCAAACAATATGAAAGAAGTATCAGAAAAGATAACGGAAAGAATCCGCAAGCTTATCCGGCTCAAAGAATCCGCCACACAGATCGGATCTGAAGGTGAAGCTCATGCGGCGGCAGCGGCGATACACCGCCTGCTTATGGAATACAACCTCTCCCTGCTTGATCTTGCCGGTGAGAATCCACAAAACCGGCTGACAGCCTGCGAATCTGACAGAATCAGCTACAAGGATGCAGCCGGCAATATCTGGAAACGGGACCTGATGAGGGTCTTATGTGAATACAATTACTGCAAGATGCTGCTCTACGCGGGCACAACCCATATGGTGGTAATCGGGACAGAGGAAAATGCGGCAACTGTCATTGCGCTCTTTGACTACCTGCGTAAAACCTTCAGACGTCTGTCCGAAGAGAAGTATTCCGGGTATGCGCAAGGCAGACGCGGTTACTGGAGAACCGCCAAAGGTAAGAAGGACTATATCCGGTCTTATCTGGAAGGCTGCATACCCGGTTTACGCATGCAGCTGGAGAAGTCCGGGCAGACGCCGCAGGAAACCGGCCTCATGATCTGTCACCAAAAACTGATAGACGACTATATGGGCAGGTTCAGGCTTGTCAGAAGAAAGCCTGTGGCGAACAGGCATAAGACGAACCACAAGGCTTATATGACCGGAGTTGATGACGGCCGCCATATAAGTCTGAGCAGGCAATTGAAGGATAATACTCTTTTTTAAAAGGATAAAAACATGGGCTTTGTCAACAGACTGATCACATGGATCATGGACCGGCTTTCCGTGGAGGTCGATCCGGATGCCGAATGGTTTTAGCAGATCGTGAAAAGGATGCTTGCGGTTCATCCCCGTTCACTTGATTAAAAACACATAAACGAAAAAAATATGGAGATAAAAGGAAAAGTACTTATCCTCTTTCCGGTTAAGGAAGGAGTCGGAAAGACATCGGGCACTCCGTGGAAGTCCCGTGAGTTTGTGATAGAAACGCAAGACCAGTATCCGAAGAGGATCTGCCTGCAAGTGATGAATGACAACATGGACCGTTTTCCCATGGAGGAGGGTATGGAGGTCAGTGTCAAATTTGACATTTCCGCCCGTGAATGGGACGGCCGTTACTTCAACACGCTGACGGCATGGGACATCACCGTGCTGAATTCCCGGCCGTCCAATCAGGAAGGAGAAAACAGATGAGAAAGAAATTCTTTTTTCTGGGGATATTGTTGGGCGTCTGCCTGGCATCCCCGGCCCAGTTCTATTCCGCACGTACCAACCTGATAGGGCTGGCAACGGGCAACATCAACCTGGAGGGGTCCATGACACTGAACCGCCGATGGTCGCTTCATCTACCGGTCCAGTACAATCCTTTCGTCTTTAAGGACAACCGCCAGTTCCGCAACCTGACTGTCATGCCGGGCGTGCGCTACTGGTTCGTGGAGTCCTACTCCAATTTTTTTGTCGGGATGAACACCCTGGCAAGCGGCTATTCGATCGGCAGGATATGGAACAAGAAACGTTATGAGGGAGAAGGCTACGGCATCGGCCTCTCCATCGGCAAGGCCTACCCCCTGTCAAAAACATGGAACATAGAATGGGAACTCGGCGGCGCCGCGGTCTGGGCGAGGTACAACGAATACCGTTGCCGGGAATGCGGCGCCTTCCTGGGCAGAAAACACGGATGGTATCTGATACCTTCACGTGTGGCGTTGAACATGATATATCTTTTCTAAATGTACGGTCCTATGAAAAAAAGAAACATACCTGTAATCCTTTTACTTCCACTGCTGTCCTTATCCTGTTCCCTGTCCCACAAGATGGAAAGGAGCATCAGCAAGGTCGGTCTCTCACAGGCCGGCAAGCGGCCTGCACCGGACACGACATGCTATTCCGTTCCCGAAAAAATCACCTGGAAGGACAGTTCGGGAGTGGAACATATTGTCACCATGGCCGAACGTGACAGCGTTACGGGTGAAGAGATGACCGTGTTGCAGCTGGACGAGGTGACCATTGTCGCGCGTAACAGGAACATCCCCGAGCGTGCCGGGAAAGTGAATCTGGATTTTGTCGTGACCGTTCCGGGCAGGCTGATAGATGACAAATGGCAGGTACAGCTGACCCCTGTGGCCTACAAGCGTGGCAGACGCATAGAACTGGAGAGGATCTTCCTATCCGGCGCCGACTTCGTCAAGCGGCAGAAAAAAGGATACGCGCAGTACCAGGCCTTCATAAACAGCATCATCCCGGATTCCGCCTATCTGAAAGAGATGTTCGACATGAAAGGCTACCGCCGTGCCATGGCCGAGCTGGAGGAGGAGTTCTACCAGGCATGGAAGCATGACTATATCGCCCGCGAGGAATGGATTGACTGGACTGAGAGATGGAACCGCCGTTACCAGCACTTCAACGCGAAGATGGAACGGAACCGCATGGCCATCGCCGGCCACAACACCATCCTGTCCGTATTTCCCGCTTACTGGCTCCGCCGTGACCTGGACACCACGCTGATTCCGTCCCGCTACCGCATGTTCTCGGAAGGCACCCCTCTGAAGGTACGCAGGGTGACGCCGGAAGATTCGGCGCGTATAGCGGAGAGATACTTCGATTACAAGCGAATTGCGGAGAACGAACGCAAACGTGACGCGGTGTCACGCAAATATGAGGAGCTGGTTCGTTTCCCTTACCAGGCCGCCCGTCTGGATACGGTCATCAGGAACAGGAACAATACCTTCAGCTATTATTACCGGCAGGAGATGGATGTTACCGATAACACGAAACGTATTGATCTGACAGTAGACGGAAGGATACTTGCCGTCAATGGCAGTTCCGCCAATTTACCATCCTCGGATACCATTACCTATTATATAAGCAGTATGGTGCAGTTCCTGGACCATGCGCCCCGGTACAGGAAGGAGAAGATATACCGCAAGGCCACGGCCAATACGACCGCCTATATCAATTATCCGGCAGGCAGATACCTGTTTGACGAGGAATACGGGAACAACCGTTCCGAAATAGACAAAGTTCTGGAAGCGATCAACAAGCTGACCTATACCGGTGAGTTGGTGATGGACAGCATTGACATGACCGCCACCGCATCCCCGGAAGGCAGCGCGGCCGCGAACCGTATCCTGTCCAGACAGCGTGCCGTTGCCTTGAAGGAGTACCTGTCCGGAAGGACGGATGACAGGGCCGGTATCGACACCCTGATCCGTCCCCGGTGGATTGGCGAGGACTGGCAGCTTCTTGTCCGCAAGGTACAACAGGATACGGAAATGGATGACAGGTCAGCCGTTCTGGATATCATGTCCTCCGTCAAGGATCCGGACGCAAGGGAGGCCGGGATCCGGAAACGTTTTCCGGATGCCTACAAGCATATCAGGGAGAACTATTATCCTCTGGCACGTGCGGTGAACTTCGCATTCTACCTGCACCGCCGGGATATGATAGAGGAATTCAAATACACCACCGTCCTTGACTCGGCCTACATGCACGGTCTCGACCTGATGGAGGACAGGCAGTACAAGGACGCGCTGGTGATACTGTCGGACTATAACGACTACAACACGGCCATCTGCCTGATGTCACTGGGCTATGATGCACGGGCTGCCGGAATATTGGAATCCCTGCCGGAAAGTTCCAATGTGTGCTACCTGCTGTCCATCCTGTACAGCCGTCTGAAAGACGACGGCAAAGCCGTGTCCTCCTTCATGCGCTCACTGGAACTGGACGGTTCCAAAGCCTATCGCGGTCGTCTTGATCCAGAAATCAACCGGCTGATAACAACGTATAATTTAAACCTGTCGCAATATGAATAAAATAGTAAGAATTCTGCCCGGCATATTCCTGTCCCTGCTGTCACTTTCCTCTTGTGACGGCCTGTTCACCGAGGATTGTATCTACAAAGGATACCTGCACGCCCGTAACGGGTTCCGTCACCCTTCCGATATGGGCACACCGGAACAGGCGGAGATGAACCTGATGGTTTTTCCGCTGACCGGTAACGGCGTGGCGGAATATGACAATCTTTCCATTCCTTTTAATGGAAGCGGTGATGCGTATGGGACCTTGCATATCGGGAGTTACGAGTTTCTCGCCTGCAACAAGGATGTCAACATCCTTGAGGATGCGGGCTCCGCCGCCACCGTCCGCCTGCGTGTTCCGACGGAACAGGGAAAGATCACGGCGGAGCAGGGATATGCGTATTCCTCTTCCGTGACCGGTACGGTCATGACTGACGACACCCTGCACGTCACCTGCGAGAGCAAACTGATGGTGCAGCGGATTGTCTTCAACATCACGGTGACGAATACGGGAATCCTGGAATATACCGGAATCACCGCCGAACTTGACGGCGTGACCACAAGCCGGTATGTACGTACAAGGGAAAAGGGAAGCGGTTTCGCCACCCTGCCTTTCACCGTCTCCCCTGAAAAGGAGAATTTCTTCCGGAAGGAAGTGCTGGTGTTCGGCATCAATACCGGGGTGAGCAATATCATCCGTCTTCATCTGGACGGGGACATGCCCGTGGATGCGGATCTTGACCTGAGTGATGTGTTCAAGGACTTCACCGCTGACGGTATCAGCGTGGACATCACCGTCCGCGTATCACCGTCACTGCATACCGCCACCGCTTCCATCGAGGACTGGCAGAATGTGGAATGGGGCCAGGGAACGGTTACTTATTAAATACTGTTTTTTTATCATCAATTTATCATCAATTTAAAATTTTACAAAATGAAGAAAATGTTTTTGTTCGCAGCGTGTCTTGCCGTATTGGCATGCAGCTGTTCCGAGAATGAAGAAGGAACCGTCAAGGATGTCCGTGCCTCCTTGAAAATCAACGCCAACATCGGTGCTCCCGCTGTTTCCCGTGCGGAAAAGACCGCCTGGGAAGCCGGTGACAAGCTGGGTCTTTATGTCTGCAACGGTACTTTGGGCACTCCGTACAACCAGAATGCCGTCTATACCAACACCCCTTTCACCTATTCAGCTGCCGGATGGACTTCGGAAGAGATCCTGCTGGATGAGAACGAGGCGACGGTGTTCGCTTATTATCCGTATGATGCCACGCTGACCACCCCCTCCGCCCTTCCGGTGGACATCACCACCCAGACGGACCATCTGTACGGACAGGGCGACACCAAGGCGAGCATCCTGAACCGTAATGTGAACATCACGATGAAACATGCCCTTTCACAGGTCGTATTCCGCATGAAGAAAACGGAAGGATACAGACAGGAAGGCGTCCTTACCGGGATCATACTGAAGAATGTCGGTTCCGCCACTCCGTTGTATACCCGTGCCACTATGGATATTTCAACAGGTTCCCTGACAAAAACGACGGCAGGCAATGTGGAATTCAGCGCCGGCGCCACCCTGACAGACAAGGCCGTATCCTTTTCATCCATTGTCGTTCCGGTTGATGCGACAGCGGGCAAGGATATGCAGGCCGTGTTCACCATTGACGGAAAGCAGCTGCAATTCACCTTCCCGGCCGGAACGAAATGGGAACGCTCTTACCGTAATATCTACGACATCGTACTGGGGAATAACGGTCTGGTCATCGGCGGTGCCGATGGCAGCGGTGTGACCATCGAACCCTGGACAGACGATGTGAAAGGTGAAATCCAGCTTGTACCTGTAATCTGACTTTAAGGGGCGGGAAGCCTTTCTTCCCGCCCTGTTACAAACCATATCGGGGCTGCCAATCCCCCATAATCAGACAAAACGATGAAAATGAAGAATATTTTAAACAGCCTTTTCCCCTGGCTGGCCATGACAACCCTCCTGTCCCTGCAGGGCTGTGAGAATGAGGAAGGCACCGCAATCCACAGCCGTGATACCGTGTCCTTTGAAATTGACGCAGGGGGAGCACGGGCAACCGAGACAACGTTTGAGACCGGGGATGCCATCGGCGTCTATGCGGCAGTACGCATGTCATCAGCGCCTGCAACCTTGAAAACGTCCGGAAACTATGCGGACAACAAGCGGTTCGTCTGGAACGGCTCGCAGTTCGTGGCGGACGGGGACGCCAACGAAATAGCCGCCGGCTATGAAACGGACTATTATGCCTATTACCCCTACAGGGAAGACATGGGCAATCCGTTGGATTATGATTTCAGCATACAGGGGGACCAGCGGGAAGGCATCACGCTTTCCGACTTCATGTATGCGGCCAACAGGAGCGGAACAACCGATAAGGTCATAACGCTCGCCTTCTCCCACCGGCTGTCCCGGCTGCAGGTCACTTATACGCCGGAAGCGGGAGAGGCACTTTCCGGCGTGACCATCCAAAGGGCCAAGGCTACAGCCAATATCAACCTGGGAACCGGCACCGCCAATACCCTTGGAGCCACCTCGGATATACGGATGTATAATGACGGCGGCACATTCACTGCGGTCATTCCGGCGCAGGCCCGGGATGCCGACGGTACATTCCTTACCCTTTTATTTGCCGACGGCACAAAAAAGGACTACACCCTTACGGCAAAGAAAGAATTCCTTGCGGGGCATACTACCGTAATTCCGTTCATGGGCAAAGAGCTGCAGTATACCTTTACCGTCAGTCCGGAAACCATCGGCAGCGGCTATTCCGGCGGCATCTATAACTACGAAACGGTTTCAAACAAATATTATTCAATAAACGGGAAGCCATTGCCCGGCACTGAGAGTCCATTGGATTACACGGTTTCAACGACAGACGTCTGGATAACCCCGGACAAGGCGGGCAAAACAATAAAGGTGGCGGAAAACCTGAATACCGCTCCCCGAAACGGCAAGGTCCTGTTTACCCAGGCAGAATCCGGAAGGACTTACATCCTGCCGGTACAACAGTCCTCCGCTACCACGCGGCAGACCTTGCAAATCAGCACAACTGCGGGAAACATACCCGCTGCCGGAGGAAACAAGGCTGTCACAGCCGTTCTCAGCACTTATTATAACGACCACCGGGATCCTGATAAAAAAGAAAATGTAACGGTTTCCCTCAGTGGAACCGGGACGGGATTCAGCCTGTCCGGGAATCAGGTCCTGGCTGTCAACAATACTACGACAAATGCCAGAAGTATTACCGTAAAAGGCAGTTACAACGGCATAACATCGGATAACAGCCTGACCATAACACAGGATGCCGGTGCAAAACAATACGCATCCTGGAGCGACTGGAGTGTAACCGTATCGGCCAATCCGGAAACGGTTGCAAACACGGGAGGTACATCCGTCATCACGGCCGATGCAGCCCGTACCCGTGCGTGGACGTGGAACGGTGTCGGCGGTTCCGGCGGTACGGAAACAGACAGGGCCACACCGTCATTGTCGGCAGCCGGCAGCGGATTCAGCCTGTCCGGAACAACACTGACAGCAGGCAACAACACAACAGCGTCTGAAAGGTCCTGCACAGTCACGGCCACTTCAAACGGCAGGTCGGCCGCCTGTACGGTCAGACAGTCCGCCGGCAGTCAGACAACGGAGTACGGCAACTGGACCACGGGCTCATTGTCAGTGTCCGCCAGCCCGTCCGGTATCGGCTCATCCGGAGGCACAAGCCGCCTGAGTGCGACAGCATCACAAAGCCGTCCGAAATACACGAAGTGGAACGGCATAACAACAGGCACCACCACAGAATACCGGAGTGTGGATGTGAGCTCATCCGCCTCATGGTCAGGAAGCGCGTCGGGCTTCAGCCGGAGCGGCACGACTGTCACAGTGGCGGCCAATGGCAGCACTTCATCCCGCAATTGTACTTATACGGCAAGTTACGGAGGAAAATCAGGCCATGTGACAATCCATCAGGATGGAAAGCCCGCGGATGTAATCACCTACGGGTACATATTCACGCTCGGAGCCGTCAGCGGTGATGACGTTGTCTCCACCGGGGGAACCGTCACCTACAGTGTCACCTCACAGAAGATCACATACACCAACGGCAGCGAAACCTCCCGCAGCAATATCGGCTGGTCGGCTTCCGCCAACGTGTCCTGGATCAGTGCCGGCACAAACTCGGCAACCGTCAGTGAAAACCCGACAACTTCCGACCGTAGCGGCACGATTACGCTGACCCAGAACGAAAGCGGAAGGAAACTGTCAATCACTGTATACCAGGACAGAAAGGTATCGGTGGACATAAACTAAAAACTATAAATATGGATAAACCATTCAATCATCTCATTATTTGTCTGACGTTTGTAATGCCGGTTGCAGCCCTCAGCGGCTGCTCCGGCCCTAACGACAGTCCGGAGCAGGACGCCGTCATGTCCATCAGCTCCTGCACGGCACGTGGCGATGACGGGCAGGAAATGTCCGTCAGCGAGTTCGGCATGTTTGTAACGGATACGGCCGGAAACCTGTATCCGGACAACATCCGAGTCCTCAACCGGTCCGGGAAATGGACATTCGCGGAGATTTCCCTGTCGGACGGGGATAAAGGCATATATGCGTATTATCCTTACAGCCCGTCCTGCAGCGGCGGAAAGATGGGCCTGGACGCAAGGAGCCAGACAGACTATCTGTATTCAGAGAGGACCATGGTGTCCGGGAACGCACCCTCCGCCTCCATCACCCTGTATCATCTTCTTTCGAAGGTGACTTTCAGAATGCCCGCCGCCGTCACCGCGGTCAGAGTGGCGGATTACAGCTACTCCGCCTCGTACAGTCTTCTGACGGGCTCACTGGAGATAAAACCGGAAAAAGGCACAATATCCTCCGGAACAGGAAGCCTACTGCTCTATCCCGGTGACAGTCCGGCCATGCACGTGGCGCTGGTGGCCGGCGGACATCCATACGACTTCGTCATGCCGGCGACGGCATTCCGATCCGGAAAGGAATATGTCTACACTTTGAAAACCGCCGGAAACGGGGTGGAGATAGAGGACATCACCATCACCGGCTGGCAGCCCGGAGGCAATTATGAAGGAACAATAACTGAAAAAGAACAAGAAAGGCAATGAAAAAGAAAATTTATACTTTATCCGTCCTGCTGGCGGCGGTTCTTCCGGCAGGGGCACAATCCATCAAAAGTGACATCAACACCGTCCTGAACGACATCGCACTGCCGGTTTTCCTCGGTGTGATGGTCATGGCGCTTGCCGTAGGCATAGGAAAGAACTGGAGACTCATCAATGACGAGACCAACGAGGGCAACAAGAAACAGGGATGGATGAACGTCGCCTACATGGTCGGCTATGTCCTTATCGCGGTGACCGTCATCAGCTTCTGCGTGGGCAAGATAGCCGGTGTCAGCTTCTCAATCTGACCGCCATGGAGTACAAGGTGCGCAAAGGGATCGAGAACCCGTGCAAGATACACGGGCTGCTGGTACGCGACTTCTATCTGTTGCTCGGTTACGGCGGATTCGCCGTGGCCGTACTCCTGCTGAACGTCAAGAGCTGGCTGGAGGACGGTACGACAGGCGGTGAAATGCTTTTCATATTCGTATTGCTTGTCGGATGTGGTCTGTCGTTGGCAAGGAAGTTCTATAAGAATGCCTCAAGGAAGAAGTACAGGCCGCCGCATTGGGAGAAGACGGTTACAAACCGTGATGTGAGAAATGCTTTAATGAAAAAACAGATAGACTACAGAAAATATGAATAGACTTATAACTGACTGTCCCGAAGTGCTGTTTGCTTTTGTCTGGACATTCTTTTTTTGTGTGTCTTTTGTCTTTTATTGTATCACCAAGGAAATAAAAGATTCAAGAAATATACGTATACGTAAAAACAGCACTCCTAAAGAAATTGGAAATAAGGAAATAGGTGGTGAAAACAATGATAAAAAAGAAGATGATAAAGAGTTGCCTCCTTAAACTGTTGCTTTGTCTGTTACCGGTTTTGACATGGCGGAGTTCCCACAGGTTGATGGCTATACCCAACAATAGCATGGGCGGAAGGAGTATTATCATAACTCTCCAAAATATTATAAAGTTGGGGTCAACTCCGGAGAGAGGGCAGGCAAATACCCAGTAAATCCCTGACATACAGGAAAGGATACCAACCGGTGCATAGCAGATCCATTCTTTGGAAACCCAAAATGCGGAAAGCGGAACGAGGACTACTGAATAGGCAACCGAAATTCCTGTCACAATCAATAACTGTATCCCAAGCGGTAGTGTTCTGAAATGAACCACGGCTGTGAACAGGAGCGGATAAATGACCAGTGCGCATAGAGCAATACATAGAAAAACATTAAAATGCTTTTCTCCGATTTCCAACTTTACAGTGATTTTGTCAGTCAATGTTTTAAGGGCTGTACTGATTTCATTCATAAACTAAAAAGATATAAAGATACAATATGTTTTATTGCTGCAAAGATATAAATAACAACTGAACGGGATAACAAATAAAAAAACAAACAATAAGAAAATGGCAAACGAAGGATATTCCATACTGGATGTCATCAA
>ENA-OPWD01000597-OPWD01000597.1-human-gut-metagenome-genome-assembly--contig:-NODE-597-length-30099-cov-12.647717_pt1 | contig 30099 bp, 24 predicted proteins | sample MGYA00241502_ERZ501996 | MGnify/ENA primary metagenome ERZ501996 (study PRJEB25962, sample SAMEA2042011) | human gut metagenome | biome: human gut; feature: human-associated habitat; material: faeces... | reverse complement strand
GGCGTTGCCCCAAACCCCACAAGGGAGCTCCGCCCCTTGACCCCGCAAGGGGGATCCCCCCTTGACCCCTCCGCGCGATTGAGTTGGTCTCTTCTTCATGCTTTGCCCGCGTGTTTATCCTTTTGGGCTTCGCCTAAGAACCTTTTTTCCTTATAACAACTTTATCAACATCGTTTTTTGCTCATCCATCTCCACAACCACCAAGCCATCCTTCTCCAACTGCTTCATCACATCCGAAAACCGCTTAAACCCGATACTCCGCTCCGTAAAATCCGGATACGACGTCAATATATCCGCCTTCAAAATCGACGGATTCACGCGCTCAAATCCACCGTCCTTATACGCCTGCAGCTGCGCCGCAAACGCTTCCCGCCAGTTATCCTTCGTCAGCTGCGGCCGCCCTTCCGCCGATTCCGCGCTGTTCAGATTGACCATCATATTAAAATTGTCATTCTTCACGCGCAGTTCGCCAAACCGCTGGCTCAATTTCGTCAGCAGCTTCCCGAACGACGAGCAGCCGTAGGACTTCTCGTTGAAGTCCGGGCGCAAGCGCAAAAGAATCCCCTTCAGTTCCGATGCGTACATGCCGTCCGTATCGGCGGACTCCTCCAGAATGGAGACAATCAGCTTGTTCAGCTCAGCTTCATCAGCAGCTTCCTCGGTGGATGCGCGATGCTTCTTCGGGGCAGCGGGAGCGACAGTTCTGCCGCTCACGCCCTCCAAGAACTGGAACTCATTGCAAGCGTTGATAAATACGGTGCTGGCGGCTTCGCTTCGGCTGATACCCAGCACGAATTTGCCCATGCTCTTCAAGCGCCCAACGAGGGGGGTATAGTCGCTGTCGCCGGAGACGATGCAGAACGAGTCGATGAGCGGGTTGGTGAACGCGACTTCGAGGGCATCAACGACAAGCTGAATATCGGCGTTATTCTTCTGCGCGATGCCGTAGCGCAGGGACGGCACGACGGTGAATGTATTGCTGAGCAGCAGCTCTTTAAGGTCAGAGAAGCGGTCGGTATAGCCGTAGACCTTGCCCAGCAGAATATCGCCGCGGATTTTGACCTTTTCGAGGATGGAGTTGAGGGTCGGCACTTTCGCGCCGCAGTTTTCGAGGTCAACAAATATTGCAAATTTTGCCATGGTGATAATTCTCCTATTGCTGCATTGGGCAGCGTACTATGATGATGATTGATTTTGATTGATTTGATTCCTGCAAGATTTTTTTGCAGGCTGCAGGGGGGAAATCCCTGCGTCAGATTCGGAACGTGAACCTATCTCCACGAATCAGCTGATAGGACGTGTGGAGCGGTCTGCCATGCTGGTCGAACACAACCTCTCGCAGCAGCAGCAGTGCTTGACCTGGGTCAACTTCCAGCAAACGCGCCTGTGCGTTCGTCGCGTAGTGCAGGCTGATTTCGTGAATCCCGCGCTTGGGCGTAATGCCTCTCCCTTCCAATACTGCGTAAAGCGATTGGCTCAAATCCGCTTGCAGCAGGTCGCTGTACGCCAACGGGAAACTGTTCGTTTCCAGCATCACCGGCACGCCGTCTGCCGTCCGCACGCGCTCAATCTCCACCACGCGGTCATCCGGCAGTTCCAGTTCGCGCTGGGTTCGCTCATCCGCGTGGGACAGCTGCGCGTGAATCAGCCGCGTGCCGGGGGTAACGCCCTGCATCCGGCAGCACTCGTGGAAGCTGTTGATGTCTCGCAGGTCGCGGCATAGCTTGGGTGTGCAGACGAACGTGCCTTTGCCCTGCTGCTTGCGCAGAATTCCCTCGTCCGTCAATTCGCTGATGGCACGGCGGACGGTCACGCGGCTGACACCGTAGCGCGCGCACATCTCCTGCTCGGACGGAATCCGGCTTTCCGCCGGATACACGCCGCTGGACACATCGTCGCGAATGCGCGCCATCAGCTGGCGGTAGAGCGGTTCGGCGTTCGTAGGGATGAGCCGGTTCGTCATCAGAAATTCGCCTCCTGCGGGATTGTATACCCATTTAGTATAGCATTATTTATGCAAAAAAGCCATCCCCATTCTGGACAAAACATGTTCTATGGGGTAGAATGACAGGGAGAAATTCCATTCGGAAGGGAGCGATCAGCCATGCAGGACTTGACGCAGCGGAATCGCCTGAGCGCAACGGTCGTGCTGTACCATTCAGGCGTGGAGATGCTTTCGTGCATCCAGAGCTTTGTGGACAGCGACGTGTATCTTGACCTCTATGTGGTCAACAATTCTCCAGGAGACGCCTCGCTTTTTACCGCGCGCTGGAACTGCCCCGGCGTTCATTATTATCCCGTTCGGCACAACATCGGCTATGGGCGCGCAAACAACCTTATCTTCCCCAAGCTGAAAAGCACCTACCACGTCATCTGCAATCCAGATGTGACCTTTGCGCCGGATGTACTGCGCCGGATGATTGAGGTGATGGACGAAACGGGCGCGACCATCCTCACCCCGCGCGTATTGAATCCCGACGGCACGGAGCAGTTTCTCCCCCGCCGTGAGCCGACGATTCGCCGTTTGCTTGCCCGCCGACTGAATTTTTCCGGCGCGCGCTGGCAGCAGCTTCGCAGCGACTATACGCTGGAGGGACAGAACATCAATGAGCGCATGAACGTGGCGTTTGCGACCGGGTGCTTCATGATGGTGCGCACGCACGTTATCGCCCAGCAGCTTGGCGGCTTCGACCCGCATTATTTTCTCTATCATGAGGACAGCGACCTCTCCCGCCGCGTGCTTGCAAACGGCGGCAGCATCCTCTACACGCCCGACATCTGCGTCACCCACGCATGGAAGCGTGACAGCGCCCACACCTTCCCTGCAACCCTCCACCACCTGAAAAGCACCATCCGCTACTTCAACAAGTGGGGCTGGAAATGGTAACGCGCAAGCCGCCGCTCGTGCTGTTGACGGCGTACAACGGCGCGGCGTACCTCCCGGCGCAGCTGTCGTCCCTGTGTGCGCAGGCGGTTTCCTTCACGGCGATTCTGCGCGACGACGCTTCAGCGGATGACACGCCCGCGCTGCTTGCCGCCCAATGCCATCAGGACGCGCGTTTCCGTCTATCGCCCACCAGTGGGGTTCACCTCGGCGCGGTCGGCGGATTCTTTGCGCTGATGCGGGAAGCGGCGGATTCCGGCGCACCCGTCGCCCTCTGCGACCAAGACGACATTTGGCATCCGGACAAGCTGACGCGCCTGCACGACGCCCTGTCCGACGCGGAAGCGCGTTTCGGGGCGGACACGCCGATTCTCGTCCACAGCGACGCGCGGATTGTGGATGCAGACGGGCGACCGCTGCACAGCAGCCTATGGCGGCATCAGGGGTGGAATCCGGCGGCACAGTCCCTGCCGGAATTGCTGGTGCAGAACAACGTGACCGGTTGTCTGCTGATGATGAACGCGCCGCTATGCCGCCTGTGCGCCCAGCATCAGCCGACGGGCGACCTGCACATGCATGACTGGTTCATTGCGCTGACGGCGGCGGCTTTCGGGCGCATCATCCCGATTCCGGCGGCGCTTGCGGACTACCGCCAGCACGGCACGAACGCCATGGGTGCAAGCACATCGGGGCTTTTCCGCCGCTCCCTGACTGCACTGCGCACCCCCGACCGCATCCGCGCGCGGATTGCCCTCTCCTACCGCAACGCCGCACAATTTCAGCAAGCGTACGGCGATTTGCTGCCGGAAGATGCGCAGAAGTTGCTGGCGGACTTCGCCCGGATTCCGAAGATGCGGAAGATAGCAAGGCTGCGCGCGCTAAGGAAGGGCGGTTTTCGGATGCAGAGCAAGGCGGCACGGGCGGGGATGATGTTGTTTGGGTAATGCGCTGCTTATTCAGCGTACTTTTTACAACTTTCCCTTGCGCACACCGCGAAATAGGTGTAAAATAAGAATGTATATTTTTCTGCCGAAAGGAAGGGAACGCTATGACACGACTGGAAACGCAGGTGCTTGACCTGCTCCGGGAGGACTGCCGTCTGCCGCTGGAAAAGCTGGCGGTGATGCTGGGCGTGTCCACCGAGGAAGTCGCGGAAACAATTGACAGTCTGGAACGCCGACGCGTCATCCTGCACTACGCGCCCACCATCAACTGGGATTTGACCGACCGTGAGCGCGTGGAAGCGATGATTCAGGTCAGCGTGACGCCGCAGCGCGACATGGGCTTTGACGCTGTGGCACGCCGGATTTACCGCTTCGAGGAGGTCAAGAGCGTCTATCTGATGAGCGGCGGCTACGACCTGCTGGTGCTGGTGGAAGCCAAGAGCCTGAAGGAACTGGCGCTGTTCGTATCCAGCAAGCTGTCTACGCTGGAAATGGTCACGGGCACGCAAACGTCCTTCGTCCTCAAGCGCTACAAGGAAGAGGGCGTCATCTTCGACGGCAGCCAATCTGACAACAGGCTGGTGGTCTCGCCGTGAATTACGACCGCTATATCAACCAAGCCATCGCTGCCGTTCCGCCCAGCGGCATCCGCCGTTTCTTCGATATTGCCGCAACAATGAAGGACGCCATCTCCCTTGGCGTGGGCGAACCCGATTTCGTCACCCCCTATCACATCCGCAACGCCGCCATCAACTCCATCATCGACGGCGGCACGCAGTACACGGGCAACCGCGGTCTGCCGGAATTGTGCAGGGAAATCAGCGAGTACCTCTCCGAGCGCTTCCACACCGACTACGACCCCAAGACCGAAATCATGGTGACAGTCGGCGCGTCGGAGGCGATTGATATTGCCCTGCGCGCACTGGTTGGGCCGGGCGATGAGGTGCTTGTGCCGCAGCCGAGCTATGTTTCGTACAGCCCGTCGGTGATTTTCGCGGGCGGCACGCCAGTCGGCGTGGAGACGACGGCGGACACCGAGTTCCGCCTGACCCCCGAAGCCCTCCGCGCCGCCATCACACCGCGCACAAAGTGCCTGATTCTCCCCTACCCGAACAACCCCACCGGCGGCATCATGGAGAAAGCCGACTTGGAGAAAATCGCGCAGGTCGTCCGCGAAACGGGGATTCTGGTCATCAGCGACGAAATCTACGGCGAATTGACCTACGGCGACCGCACGCACATCTCCTTCGCGTCCCTGCCGGACATGTGGCAGTACACCATCACGCTCAACGGCTTCTCGAAGGCGTTTGCAATGACAGGCTGGCGCGTGGGCTACGCCTGCGGGCCGAAGGAAATCCTGTCGGTCATGCTGAAAATCCATCAGTATTCGATTCTCTGCGCGCCGCGCATGGGGCAGGTTGCCGCATTGGAAGCCCTGCAGGCCGGACGCGCGAACGACTATGAGGATGTGCGCCGAATGCGCGACAGCTACGACCGCCGCCGCCGTCTGATGGTGGATTCGTTCCGCAAGATGGGGTTGGACTGCTTCGAGCCGCTGGGCGCGTTCTACGTTTTCCCCAGCATCAAAAAGACAGGATTGGACAGCGAGACGTTCTGCGAGCGGCTGCTGAACGAGTACAAAATCGCGACTGTCCCCGGCACCGCGTTTGGCGAGTGCGGCGAGGGGCACATCCGCTGCTCCTACGCCACGGGCGTGGAGAAGCTGAACATTGCGCTTGAGCGCATGAGCGAGTTTGTCGACAAGTGCGGGAAGTAAGGGAAACCCAAGGGGCGTTGCCCCTTGACCCCAGCAGGGACTCTGTCCCTGCACCCTGCAAGGGAGTTCCTCCCTTGACCCTTTTTCGCGATTGAGTTGAGCGCACTTGCATACTTCTCCCGCGTGCTTATTGGGAAAACCCAGTTTTCCGCAAAAAAGGCTACTACTTTACCATGGAGGTTCCAAAATGCGCCGAATAACAGCCCTGCTGCTGATGCTCCTGCTGCTCCCCGGACTCGTTGCCGCCGAGGACGACTTCGACCTCGATGACATTCTCTCCGACGCTGACCCTGATGTGGTCAAAAACACATACAGTCAGCCGGGCAACGCAGACGACATCCTGCTCGACGAGAATAATGAGCCCGTCTCCATCTACGAGGAGGACGGCTCGATTCTCATCACGCTGACCGCAACGGGGGACTTCACCGTCGGCGGAGACAGCCGAAAATCTACCAGCATCTGGATGAATGAGCTGAAGAAGCACGATAACGACTACAACTTCGCCCTTGCGAACGTCCGCGACATTTTCCTCGCCGATGACCTCACCATCGTCAACTTCGAGGGCACGCTGACGGACAGCACCTATGTGCCGTCGGAAAAGCGCAATAACGAGTTCCTGTTCTCCGCATCGCCCGACCATGTCAGCATGCTGGTGGACAACGGCATCGAAGCGGTTGCGCTGGAGAACAACCACGTTCTTGACCACGGTCAGGCGGTCTACGAGGAAACGCAGCAGCACCTTGAAGACGCGGGCATCGTGTGGTCAAACAGCACGCACGTCGGCGTGATGGAGGTCAAGGGCATCCAAATCGCTATGCTCAGCTACCTGTGCATCGACCGCTACAACACGCTTTGGGATCAGGTGCCGAAAGACATTGCCGCCGCGAAGGAACAGTACCCGATTGTCATTGTCAGCTTCCACTGGGGCAAGGAAATGGCCTACTCGCCCACGCAGAATCAGATTAAGATGGGCCGTCTGGCGGTGGATTCCGGCGCTGACCTCGTGCTTGGGCATCACAGCCACCGCATGAACCCGATTGAGTACTACAACGGCGTGTATATCTGCTATTCGCTGGGCAATTTCTGCTTTGCGGGCAACAGCAAGCCAAGCGACATGTCCAGCTTCATGTTCCAGACGCGCTGGCGCATCCGGGACGACGAAATCACGAACGAAGGCTTCCGCATCATCCCGATTCGCATTTCCAGCCGCACTGACCGCAACGACTTCACCCCGACGGTTTTCGGCGACGGCGCGGCGCGCGACGCGGTGCTGACGACGCTGAAGAACAACGGCAAGTCGCTGGAATATGTGGTGTCGGAATATCCGCTGGAGTGGAAGGAATAAACGAGGTCGCCTGTCAGCAGCCTGCTGATGGGCGATTTTTGTGCGTGAATGGTGTACTTGACGTGTGCCGCCCGATGGCGTACAATAGTATCATACTATTTCCAAATGAGAATGCGCCAAGATGCGCCGCGAATTTTTCGTTCTGGCTAACGGGAGTGAAATGCAGCGTAGCAGTGCTACGCTAAATGGAACGACCGGACGCCAGAGCGGAAAAGGCGCAAGCAGATGGCGCAGGTGAATTTGGAAATAGTATCAACAAGGAGGGATATGCCGTGCAAGAAACGACCGCGATTCTAAGCAATGAACTGCTGGACGACCACCAATACACCGTCTTTGCGTTTGGCGGCGTAGTGCTGCGTTTCCGCGCGCCGGACTGCCTGCAAGCCTACACCGAGGTTAAGGAGTGGGACAACGGCTATCTTGTGGTGATGGCAAAGTACAGCCACAAAGAACAGCCGATTGAAGAGTACATCGACCTGCTGCCCATCTTGGAGAATCTCCGCATGGACGCGCAGGGGTTTTTAACGCCGATTAGGGAGGTTGAAATCAGCAATGAATGACATTGAAAAGCGCAAATTAGCTGATCAGGCAGACATGATTGTGAACGGTTATGCTTATACGCACACCGCGCAAGATTTTCGCGTCTGCAATCTGAATTCCGAACATTGTGCCGTGTTTTCTCCCACGTGCGAAATACTGGAAACGAATATGGATAATATTGAGCTGCATATCGCCCGCAGTTATCTGCTGAAAAATCTTGAACTGTTGGAAGGATAACCAGCCATGCCGAAATACTATGAATATAAGATTGCTGGATACTACCTTTACTTTACTTCGCACTGCACCATCGAGGCCATGCATGTCCATGCCAGCGACCGGCATTTGACTGAAAGCGGTTCTGCCAATTCTTTGTCAAAGGCAACGGTGATACCGTTGTGCAAAACAGAGGCATCCTGACTGATCGCGAAATCAGCAAAATTCAGGCGTTCATTCGCATGAATTATCAAGAAATGTACCTCGCTTGGGCAGCATACAGCGATAACAGTTTCTATCGCGGCTAATCGCCCCCGAAAAAACATCACAAATACAATCCCCTTCGGTTTTCCCGCGAAACCGTTTTTCCTGCGCGCGCACGGGCTGAAAAATGCAATCCGTGCGCGTTTTCTGCTATCAGGACGGCGGAAATGCAGTCGTTCAGCCGAAATTGTGCAGGTGTTGCGGAATCTGCTTTCTGCGCGGTCGTATTTTTGCCCAGATTGCACATTGCATTCTCGATTCGTTGGCGTATAATACTTTGCGGGTGCGGAAGAATGCACCCAAATCATTCCACCTGGACGAACAAGGAGGTTGCAGCCATGCCTGCGACGAATACCGCCACGCCGACCGAAACGAAGCAGACCGCTGAACAGATTCCCCAGCCGAAAGAACCTACGAAGGGGTTCGACCCCGACTCCATTCGCGCGTTCCTGAAGAAACTCACGCAGAAGAAGTAATCTACTCGACTACTCCGCCAGGCAGTTCTTGCTGTTTGGCTTTTTTTGATGACAGCAAAAGCCCCGAACGTGCTTCCTGATGCAGGAAGTGTCCGGGGCCTTCTTCGTGCAGCGACCGAACTCATATCCGAACCCGAAAATCCTTCTCCCAGCTTGTTTTTCAGGTCGTCGAACGTGATTGTTTCTGTTCCTTCGCGGAAATTGTAGGTCAGAACCAGTTTGTCATCATAAAGGAAAACCGCATTGACGAATGTATCAATCAACATTCGGCGGTGTGAGAGCTGCCGTACATCGAGTTTGCGGAAGCGGTCGAGGAAAAAGCGCAACTGTTCTTCGGTAATGCGGGGCTTCGCTAACTTTTCTGCGGCGATTTTGTTTTCCAGCTCGTCGCGTGTGGCTTCGAGCTGGTCAAAGCGTTCCTTGGTGGAACGATTGAGGATTCCCGCTTGAATGGCGTTGAGCAGGTTGTTGATGGCAACGTTGGTTTCTTTGAGCTGCTTTTCATACAGCGGAAGATTGACGTTCTCCGCATCCTGTAAGGTCATCAGCGCGGAAACAATCGCGTCGATGGTCGTGTCGCTCATCAGCATCTTCATGGTTGCGTTTACGACGATATCTTCAATCCAATCCTTGCGAACCGATTTTTTGTTGCAGATCGCGCGTCGTTTCTTGATGGATACGCATTTATAGTAGCGATGGACTTCGCCGCTGCGTCCCTTTCCGCTATCCCCACACATATATGCGCCGCAGCAGCCACAAAACAGTTTGGTGGTCAGCAGATAGTCTTCCTCTGCCTTATGACGGGCAGGGGATTTCTTGTTTTTGGCGAGCTTAGTCTGTACGCGGTCAAAGAGTTCTTTGGGAATGATGGCTGGGATGCCGTCAGGTACAACGATATCGCGGAAGGCATACTCACCGATGTAGCGTCGATTGTTCAACATGCGTTGAATACTGTTGTAATTGATATCTCTGCCGTTTTTGTTTTTGATGCCCTTTTCCTTGAAGAAGTCGATCAGCTCCTTCATGGTTGCCCCCTCAATATAGCGCTTGAAGGCTTCCAGAACGAAGGGAGCAGTCAGTGGGTCGATTTGGAAGTGCTGTTCTTCGTCAATCACGTAGCCGATGGGCATGGAACCGCCGTTAAATTTGCGTTTCAAAGCGTTCTCTGTCATGCCGCGCGTCACCTTCTCGGCGAGATCGGCGGAATAATACTCTGCAAAGCCCTCCAAGACGGATTCCAGCAGGATGCCGTCTGCGCCGGAAGAAATCACCTCGGTTGCGGAAACAACACGGACGTTGTTCTTCTTGAGCAGCACCTTATATCGGGCGCTGTCGTAACGGTCACGGGAAAAGCGGTCGAGTTTCCAGACGATGACCATATCAAACAGGTGCTTGTCGCTGTCCTTAATCATCTCCTGGAACGCGGGACGATGGTCTGTCCGCGCGGAATAGGCGCGGTCGATGTAGTGCTTCAAAACGGTGATGTCGTTCTTCTCCGCGAAAGCCGTACACTCGCGGATTTGTCCTTCGATGGATTCCTCGCGCTGGTTGTCGGAAGAATAGCGGGCATAGATAACGGCTTTCATTAATATCGACTCCTCATGTATGAATGATATTTCTACTATACCACATAAAAAGCGCGGAAAAAAGAAAAAACAGAAATTTATATGAAAAAACGAGATAAAACGGAAGGCTCAAGCGTCTATATCAATAGAGGGACAGAAAGAACAAGAAATAGATTCTTCTGGAGGAAAGGAGACGTTTATGAAAATACGTATGGCCGCGTTTGCCGCGTGCGCGATGCTCATCTGTTTCTGCGCTGGGGCGCGCGGAGAACCGAAGGTCACCATTCATATTACCAGAGGCTCAAGCCGGTGTACGAAGCCTACCAGCGTGCGAAGGACAAAGCTGCCTTCCGCTCTTCCCACGAAGCGGAGCTGGTGATTTTCGAGGCTGCGCGAAGCACGCTCCTTGCCATTCAAGGAGATGTAAAACTGCCCAGCCTCAAATTGCTGAAAGCCGAGCAAGAGCAGCTTACGCAGGAACAGCAACGACTCTATGAAGAACGGGCAAACCTCAAGAAACAGGCAAAACAGATCGATACTATCAGGGCAAATGTCATCAGCTACCTCAACTTGTCTCCAGAACAAGAGACACAAAAAGACAAAGACGCTCAGCGTGAATGAAAAGAACAGGGGTTTGTCGAGAATCTCTACTCGGCAAATTCCTGTTCTTTTCTTCTGGCAAAAATATTATGCGTTCGCATAAATTTTCTCGCTTTTCACAGTGAGATATGATATAATAAAATTGTACTTTTGCAACCATTGTAGTATTGAAGAAGAGGTGCAAGACATGGCAGTGTCCTATAAGAAGTTATTTAAGATTCTCATTGATCGCGATATGAAGAAAAAAGAGTTCCGAGATTATGTCGGCATTAGCTACTCAACCATGAGCAAGCTGGAAAAAGGTGAGAACACAACTGTCGAAGTGCTGGAGAAAATATGCCTCAAACTCGGATGCGGGATTGATGATATTATGGAAATTCTACCGGACAGTCCTGATAATGGGACAGGTCAAGGTGTAGAGTAATATTGGGGAGGAACAATCAGCAGGATGGAAAGAAAAGAATATAGCGCGGGCGCAGTGAAGATGTCCTTCTGGTTTATCGAGTTCCGCAAGGTTGTCCAGCTTCTTCACGACGGAAAAAGCATGGATGAGATAAAAGCACTTGCACAGAGCGAAAATATCTTTGCAGCACCAACCGTGCTGCGCTCCAATCAGATTTATAGTACAGTGGCCGGGAGAATAAGATCGCTGGATCAGAGTTTCATCCCCTTCTTCCTGTCCGGCGACCTTGCGACACAGAAACTCTATGCGTTGATTGCAGCAATGGCGTATGACACACTCTTCTTTGATTTTGTCTATGAGGTCATCCGGGAGAAGATGATCGTCGGCAGCAACGAGCTGACAGACAGTGATGTGCGCGTCTTTTTCAAAGACAAGCAGCAGCAAAACAAAAAAGTGGCCGGATGGACGGACGCAACCTTGGTTCGCTTGGGTCGTTGTTATAAAACAATGCTCTACGAAGCCGGGATCATTGATAAATCGAAAACGGTCAGAACTATATTGAAACCAATCTTCGACCCGGAGCTATCCCGTTGGTTGGAGCAAAATGACATGGCAATCTACGAGAAGGCATTGACGGGGGTGAAGTAATGGATTTAACAGCACGGCTGGACGCGATGGAGACGGCAATTAAGAAGCCTTCCTTTCGGCAGAGCAGTGGAAAAGCTAATGAGGTCAACTACTGGATTTTTGATTATCCGCCAGAGAAGGAACTGGAAGTCCGTGAGCGGATCGAATATATGAAGAACAAAAATCTGAAAGGCACCGACGAATATCAACTGGTTGTTTTCGACCTCTACGACATTATCATTGACTTTTTGGAGCGCAAGAATTTTGTAGAGAAATGCTGTGACTTCGAGAAGAAGAGGGGCTTCGGGCGAATCGTAAAGGCAGTCAGTAACTCCATGAAGGTTAGCGAAAACGACAGTCTGATCGTCCAGTATATTCAGGAGAACACACCGGAAAATGCCATCGTCTTCCTGACAGGAGTGGGCAAAAGTTATCCTCTCCTGCGCTCCCACAATGTGCTGAATAATCTTCATCAGTCCTACCTCCGCGCTCCGGTGGTTATGTTTTTCCCCGGCACATACAACGAGCAAGAATTGATTCTCTTCAACGAGATTAAGGACGATAACTATTATAGGGCCTTCCGGCTTGTGAAGTGATGGAGGTAGTGCAATGCAGATTAAAGAAATGTTTGCCAAGAAGATCGACAGAGAGATTCAAGGCGTTATCATCGTTGGACAGGGCGAGGACTCCAATGTCTCGCAGGAGCTTGAAGAATATGTTGTGACCCGAGAACTGCAAAAGCATTTTGCCGACTTCTATGCTTCCTATAAGAAGGGCATTGTGGGGACTACTCCGAAGATGGGCGTCTGGATTTCCGGTTTCTTTGGAAGCGGTAAATCTCACTTTCTGAAAATCCTCTCTTATCTTCTGGAGAACCGTCAGGTGAGCGGCAAAAAGGCGCTGGACTACTTCATCGACGATAAAAAGATTATCGACCCGATAGTGCTTGCCGACATGAAGCTGGCTGCCGAGACCCCTACCGATGTCATTCTGTTCAACATTGATTCCAAGAGCGAGTCTACGGGGAAGCAGAATAAGGATGCCATCGTCAATGTATTCCTAAAGGTCTTCAACCAGATGCAGGGCTTCTGCGGCTCTATCCCTCATGTTGCTGATCTGGAGCGCCGCCTTTCTGAGGAAGGCCGCTACGATGAGTTCAAAGCCGCTTTTGAAGAAGAATACGGCGAACCGTGGGAAACATCCCGGCAGGACTTCGACTTCATTCAGGATAGCGTTGTTGACGCACTGGTTTCGATGGATTTCATGAGCGAGGCTGCTGCGCGGAACTGGTGCGAAAAGGCCGTGGAGCCGTATACCATCAGCATTGAAGACTTCGCAAAGCGTGTCAAATCCTACATTGACAGAAAGGGAAACAACCACCATGTTGTCTTCCTCGTGGATGAGATCGGCCAGTATATCGGAGAGGATTCCAAACTCATGCTCAACCTCCAGACCGTGACCGAAGAACTGGGCAAGGAATGTGTGGGCAAGGCATGGGTCATCGTGACCAGCCAGCAGGACATTGACTCTATCACCAAGGTTAAGGGTAACGACTTCTCCAAAATTCAGGGACGCTTTGACACCCGTCTTTCCCTCTCTTCTGCCAATGTGGATGCGGTTATCAAGAAGAGAATCCTCGAAAAGACGGATGCGGCAGCACAGTCCCTCCGGCTGCTTTATGAGCAGAAGGCGACCATTATCAAGAACCTCATCGTCTTCAACGATACGGCTGAGAAAAAGCTATATGCCAGTGAAACCGACTTTGCAGAGGTCTATCCCTTTGTTCCGTATCAGTTTAACTTGCTTTCCAGCGTATTGACCTCCATCCGTACCCACGGTGCATCTGGCAAACATCTCTCCGGCGGTGAGCGTTCCATGTTGGCGCTGTTCAAGGAGTCCGCCGTCAACATCATGAACAAAGAGATGGGCGTGATCGTACCATTCCATCGCTTCTATGATGCGTTGGAAAACTTCTTGGATCACAGTCATAGCGGTGTGATTATCCGCGCCTATGACAACAGCTACATCAACCCGGAAAAGAAGGATAAGGATGTCTTTGCCATCAATGTCCTAAAAACCCTCTTCATGATCAAGTATGTGCTGGAGATTGAAGCAAACATCGAAAACATCACCAGCCTGATGATTGAGAACATAGACGATGACCGCATAGAGCTGAAAGGCCGCGTAGAGGATGCGCTGAAGGTCTTAATGCGGCAGATGCTTGTGCAGAAAAACGGCAGCATCTATGTTTTCCTGACCGATGAGGAACAGGAAGTCAACAACGAGATTGAAAAGGAGAATGTGGAGACTCCTGAGATCATCACCAAGGTTTCGGAGATGATTTTCGAGGACATTTTCCCCGGCAAGAAATACACCTACCCTGCCTTCAATGGCCGCTATGCTTTCTTCTTCAATCAGGCCGTGGATGACCGCCCTTACAAGGCAAACCAGAGCTACGATGTGGGAGTTCGTATTCTGACTCCTTGGTATGACGGCAGCACTGATGATGCCACTCTTCGTATGATGTCCGGTCAAGGCAAGGAAGTTCTGGTTGTGCTTCCCGGCGATGCGGAGTTCCTGAAAGAAATTCAGTCCTACTTGAAAATTGAAGGCTTTCTGCGCAAGAACACCTCTACCCAGCTGGCGAAGTATGAGACCATCAAGGAAGCAAAGCGCGTGGAGATGCGGGAGCGCCATGCTAATGCAAAGCTCTATCTGACTGAGGCATTGAAAGAGGCTACCATCTATGTGAACGGCGATGTTGCCCGTGTGAGCGGCAAGGAAGTCGGCACTCGTATCAATGAGGCCATTGGCCGTCTGGTACAAACGGTCTACCACAAGCTGTCGTACATCGACACCCCGATGGGTGAGGCGGAGATCCGCAAGCTGCTCCACACCAGCAATCAGCTATCCCTCGGACTGGAGGGAGGCACCGAAAGCAATGCTCACGCGCTGGACGATGTTCAAGGCTTTATTTCTCTCAATACCCGCAACCACATGAAGACCTCCATGAAGAGCGTGAAGGATCGCTTTATGAAAGCCCCCTATGGATTTGTGGAGGATGATGTGTTTTGGCTGGTTGCCCGTCTGTTTAAGCGCGGAGACCTGACCTTCACCGTCAATGGAGCAACTGTAAGTCTGAACAACAAGACCGAGGAAGAGATCATCGACTTCATCACCAAAAAGGCGTTTGTGGAGAAGCTGCTGATGGAAGAGCGTACCCGCGTCCCGGATAAGGATAAAAAGGCTGTCCGGGATGTGATGAAGGAGGTATTCCAGACCACCACTTCGGCGGAGGATGAGGACAACATCATGAAGAACTTCCAGCGGTATGCACAGAATACCATCTACGAGATGGAGCGGTTGGAGGTTTACTACAAGGAACACCGCTATCCAGGCAAGAAGGTGCTGGAAACCGGCAAGAACCTGATGCTGGCTGTTGTGCAGATTCAGTCTGCTATGGACTTCTTTACGACAATCTCCAAGAAGCGGGATGACTTCTACGACTTTGCCGAGGATTATGAACCCATCAAGGCTTTCTTCGCCGGGGAACAGCTGACCATTTTCACCCGTGCTTTGGATATGTTGGCAATCTACGATGACAGCAAGACCTACATCGTAAACGCCGAACTGGAGGACATTGTGGTGCAAATGCGCTCCATCGTTGGTCAGGAAAAGCCCTATGCCAACATTCCCAAGCTGCCGGAACTGCGGGAGAAGTTCATGTCCTGCTATGTGAAGATTTTGCAGCAGGAATCCGCCCCTGTGCTGGATTCCATCGATCAGGCAAGGTCGAGGGTGCTGGAAGTCCTATCCACCAAGGAATACAACGACCAGAAACGGAGCACCTACTTCGCACAGTTCCAAGAGATCCGGGACGGTGCGGAACATTGCAACAATGTTTCCTCTCTCCGCAGCTATGCAGACAAAGCGGATGCCCTCAAGCTCCGGCTGCTCAATGAGATGGATGCGTTGGACAACAAGCTGGCGCAGCAGCGGGCAGCGGAAGAGGCTCGCCGCAAGGCCGAGGAAGCCAAGCAAAGCGGCACTTCCACCGATGAGGTGGAGATTACCCCTGCTCCTGTGAAGATCCGCAAAACCAAGAATGTTTCCATCAAGATGATGACTGGAACTTCCTCTTGGCGTCTGGAGAGTAAGGCGGACATCGACAAATATATCGCCGTTTTGCGCGAAACGCTGGAAGCGCAACTGGATGAGGATACGATTGTGAATGTGGAGTTCTAAGGAGATCTGCTATGTTTAGAAATACGCTCAGAATGCTGGAACAGCTAAATGGGACAATGACTTATAAGATGGATGTGCTTCCTGATGAGGATGGATACTATGACAAAGAGTGTCCAAATGAAAAATGTCTGTCTAAATTCAAAGTAAATGCAGAAGACTGGAAGAACTTGTTCTCTGATGAAGCTGTTTTCTGCCCGTTTTGTGGTCATTCGGCTCCTTCCAGAAGTTGGTGGACAACAGAGCAGATTGAGCAAGCCAAAGAGCAGGCAATCAACCAAGTATCTGCAAAAATTGGCCAAGCTCTGGAAGCTGATGCCAGAGAGTTCAATCGCTCACAGCCTCGAAAGAGTTTCATCAAAATGTCTATGAAATTTTCTGGGCGTACATCTTTTATCAATCTTCCGGCCAGCGCACTTGAAGAGATGGAGCAGAAAATCCAATGCGAAAAATGTGGTGCGCGTTATGCAGTAGTTGGATCTGCATTTTATTGTCCTTGCTGTGGCCATAACTCTGCAAAATTAACATTCTTCAATACCATCGATAAAGTTAAGGCGAAAATCAATAATCTGGATGTAGTCCGAAAAGCCTTGGAAGTTGTTGGCAAAGATGAAGCAGCCCGAACCTGTACCTCGCTCGTGGAAACTTCGGTTCCAGATCTTGTTGTTGCATTTCAGCGCTTGTGTGAATGCGTTTACCCACAGATTGAAGGGGCAAAACCCTTGAAAAGAAATGTGTTTCAGCGCTTAGATGATGGAAATAAGCTTTGGCATGATCTGGTCGGCAAGGGCTACGATGATTGGATTACGGATGCGCAATATGCAAAGCTGCGGAAATGTTTTCAGCAACGGCACTTGCTGCAACACCAAGATGGCATTGTAGATCAAGACTATATTACCAAAAGTGGAGATGTTTCCTATCAGGTTGGACAACATCTGATTATTAAGGCAGAAGATATAACAGAGTATGCCGAAATTGTGGAGAATTTAGGAAAACAAGTCCTTGCTCTTCTTGAGGAGGTAAAGGCCAATGAATAAAACAGCAATTAAAAACTTTGCGATCTGGGCGCGGAATAAGCTGATTACCGATATTCAGTACCGCGCCGGATTGATGGGCATTACAGCAGAGGGCATCAAGAATGCCCTGCCTCAGTCCACCCCTAATATGGAGTTCTACGACATCGGCACTGCGGAACCGTACTCCATCACCGGCGAGGCCATCCGGCAGCGTCAAAAGCTGGAAGAAATCCTCCGCCAGAAGGAAAAGGAAAGCGATTATTCCACCGCCTACAAATACATATTGGAAGAGGTTGCCTACACGTGGTTCAACCGGCTTATCGCCATCCGCTTCATGGAGGTCAACGACTATCTACCCTCCCACATCCGCGTTCTCTCCTCGGAGAGCGGCAAGGTGGAGCCGGATCTGGTCACGACCCCCTTTGATGCCGAGCTGGACTTCACCCCGGATGAGCAAGAGACCATCCTGCGGCTGAAAACCGACAATGCGCTGGACGAGCTGTTCCGGCTGCTCTTCATCAAGCAGTGCAACGTTCTGAACGAGATCCTTCCCGCACTCTTCGAGAAGACCAGCGACTACACCGAAGTGCTGCTGAACATCTCGGTGGTGGATCAGGAAGGCGTGGTCTATCACCTCATCCACGACATCGACGAGGATGATTTCAACATCGAGCGCGGTGGTCAGGTGGAGATCATCGGCTGGCTGTACCAGTATTACAACACCGAGCCGAAGGCCGCTGCTTTTGCAAAGAACGGGAAGATCACCAAAGAGGAAATCCCTGCCGTGACCCAGCTGTTTACCCCGGACTGGATCGTCCGTTACATGGTGGAAAATAGCCTTGGCCGTCTGTGGGTGGAAGGACACCTGGATTGCGGTCTGAAAGAAAACTGGAAATACTATCTGGAAGAAGCACAGCAGGAGCCGGAGGTACAGGCAAAACTTTCGGAAATTCGTAAAGAGTACGCTGCCCTGAACCCGGAGGATATCAAGCTCATCGACCCCTGCATGGGTTCCGGTCATATTCTCGTATATGCCTTTGATGTGCTGATGCAGATTTACGAGAGTGCCGGTTACAGCCAGCGTGATGCTGCAAAGAGCATTCTGGAACACAATATTTATGGTCTGGATATTGATGACCGTGCCTATCAGCTGGCGTACTTTGCCGTGATGATGAAAGCACGGCAGTACAACCGCCGCATCCTCAACGGCGAAAACACCTGCCATGTCTATGCCATTCAGGAGAGCAATTCCATCAACCGGGCTCACCTCAAGTTTTTGGGGGCGGGCCTTTCGGACTTGGAAAAGAACACCGCCAAAATGCAGCTGGAAGGTCTGCTGGATATCCTGACCGATGCCAAGGAATACGGCTCTATCCTGAATGTGGAGAGCTATAACTGGGAATTGCTGCGCCGCTTTGTGGCAGCGGAAGATACCGCAGGGCAGATCAGCATGGACAGCGTGGGCGTGGAAGATACCGCTGAGCAGCTGAATCGGCTTATTGATATCGGCGAGACAATGGCACGGAAGTATTGGGTCACCTGCACCAATCCACCCTATGCCGGAATCAGCAACCTGAGCGCAAAAGTCAACAATTTTGTCAAGAAGTATTACCCGGACAGCAAAGCCGACCTGTTTGCCGTCTTTATTGAGCACTGCCGTACTATGACCGCCGACAATGGCTATCAGGCAATGATCACCCAGCATAGCTGGATGTTCCTTTCCAGCTTTGAAAAGCTCCGGGAAAAGATGATGCTGACCGAAACCGTCAACATGGCACATTTGGGCGCAAGAGCCTTTGAAGAAATTGGCGGCGAAGTGGTGCAGACCACCGCCTTTGTGCGCTGTGCAAACCATGTGGATGGTTATAAGGGTACCTATTGCCGCCTGATTGAGCCGACCACGCAGCAGGGCAAAGAAGATATGTTCCTTGCAAGAGAGAACCGTTTTATCGCCGCACAGGACAACTTCTCGAAAATCCCTGGAGCCCCAGTAGCGTATTGGGCTTCTGAGAAAAGTTTAATAACATATAAAAATCCCAATATGGATAGCGTTGCACAGCCAAGACACGGACTTGCAACATCGGATAATGATCGTTTTCTTAAGTTATGGCATGAAATTGATGTTTCCAAAGGAAGTTTAGCATTAAGATGTGATAAAAGTAAAAAATGGTTTCCAATGAGCAAAGGCGGAAGCTTCAGACGTTGGTACGGAAATTTGGAATGGGTCATTAACTATGAAAATGATGGCACAGAAATCAAAAATTTTGCTATCTCCATTTATAAATGTTCCTCAAGAACAATACAAAATACACAGTTCTATTTTCAAGAAGGATTGACATGGTCTGCACTGACTTCAGGTGGATTTTCAGTAAGGTGGCAAGAAAAAGGGGCGTTATTCGGATCAGGTGGGTATTGTGCTTTCGTAAACGACGATTTACGCTTTTTTATCCTTGCACTTTTGAATAGCAAAGTTACAGGAGCTTTTGTACAATTTGTTTCTCCAACACTGAATTATGAGGTTGGGCACATCAAAACAATTCCCGTTGTGATGACAGAGAAAAGAAATGTAATCTCTGATTTGGCGAGGAACAATATTTTGATTTCGCGGACAGACTGGGACGCTTTTGAAACATCTTGGGACTTTAAGAAGCACCCATTGCTCCGCAATGTTTCGACGATTTCCGAGGCCTTTATCCAGTGGCAGGCTGAATGTGATGACCGCTTTAACCAGCTGAAAGCCAACGAAGAAGAACTGAACCGCATTTTTATTGACATTTACGGCTTGCAGGACGAGCTGACACCCGAAGTCGAGGACAAGGATGTGACCGTGCGCAAGGCGGACTTGCAGCGGGATATCAAGAGCCTGCTCAGCTATGCCGTGGGCTGTATGTTTGGTCGGTACTCTACTTATAAGGATGGCTTGCTTTTTGCGGGAGAACCGTATTCCTTGCAGGCGTTTGTGGATAAGATGAACGACCGCCCCGGAACGATTTCTGCCGAAGAATTGCAGCGCGCATACCGCAATGAGGGTGTTGTGGTTGATGAAATGTTCTTCCCAGATGCCGACAATGTTATCCCTATCACCGATGAAGAATATCTGGACGATGATATTGTATCGCGCCTGTGCGACTGGCTGAAAGTGGTGTACGGCACGGATACGCTGGAAGCAAACCTCGATTACATCGCAAAAGCCCTTGGCAATAAGGGCAGCACCAGCCGGGAGGTCATTCGCAACTACTTTGTGAACGATTTCTTCAAGGATCACTGCCAGACCTATTCTGTTACCGGCTCCGGCAAGCGCCCCATCTACTGGCTGTTCGACAGCGGCAAGCAGAACGGCTTCAAGGCGCTGGTCTACCTCCACCGCTACACCCCGGACACCATCGGCAACCTCCGCGTGGACTACCTTCACAAGATGCAGCGGGTCTACGAGTCCGAGATTGGCCGTATGCAGGATATGATCGACCACAGCACGAATATCCGTGAAGTGGCCGTCTCCACCAAACGGAAGGAAAAGCTCCAGAAACAGCTCAAGGAGTGCCGCGATTACGATGAGATGATCGCCCACCTTGCCCTGAGCCGTATTGAGCTGGACTTGGACGATGGTGTGAAGGTCAACTACCGCAAGATACAGACCGCAGCGGACGGCAAGTTCTATGAGGTCCTGGCAGATTCCAAAAGCATCATGGCAAAAGAAAAATAAGCAGGTGCTCTTATTCTCTGGTGTATCTGAAAGAATCGGATGGGCCACAATAATATAAAGTGAAACTCTAACTTGGATGAAAGGGAGGAATCAACGATGGGTTTTAGGATCCAAGCGGTTGAACTGCAAAACTACGGAAATATTCCGCCATTTAAGTGCTCTGATTTTTCCAACATTAACCTTATCATTGGCGAAAATGCAACAGGCAAAACCTTTTTGCTGAAGGCGCTGTATTCTGCTGTCCGCTCTATGGAGGATTACAAGCGCGGAGACGATGTTCGCTCTATGAATGAGATTCTGGCTGAAAAGCTGCGCTGGACATTTCAGGTTGATAAGTTAGGCGATATTGTGAACCGCTCCGCAAGTGAGTCTTTGTGCTTCAAATTAAAAACGGACCATCCCCAGAACTGCCTTGAGTACCAGTTTTCCCAGAGCACTACTACAAAGGTTGTCAATGTGACTGCGCCGGAGGCTCAAAAAGAGGGAAATTCTATCTTTATCCCGGCAAAAGAAGTCCTTTCGCTTTTTTCTGTCGTTCTAAAGTCGCGGGAGGTGGATAAGTCTTTTGGGTTTGATGACACCTATTATGATCTGGTAAAAGCGCTCCGAATCGCCCCCTCCAAGGGAAAAAATTTCACCGCTTTTTCAAAAGCGCGAAAAGAACTGAGTGCTGTTATCAATGGAAAAGTGGACTATGATGACAATAGCGGCAAGTGGTACTATAAAAATGACGCCAACCAGAAGTTCTCTATTGGCGCAACATCAGAAGGCGTCAAAAAGATTTCAATTATGGACCGTTTGCTGGGCAACGGCTATGTAAACAAGGAATCCGTGCTGTTTATCGATGAATTGGAATCTGCTCTGCACCCAGATGCAATTTGCGATTTCCTCGACATGATTTCTTACATTTCTCACGAAATGGGGATTCAAGTATTTATTTCTACCCATTCGTATTTTGTGATTAAAAAGTTATATTTGATTGCATTAAAATATCCTGATGAAGTAGCTTGTATTTCTCTTGCCAAGGGTAAAGAGCCTCAAGTTTGTAATCTCAGCGATGGAATGCCGGAAAACTCTATCATTCAAGCATCGATCGACCTTTACAAGCAAGAAGTTACAGAGGTGCTGTGATGGGAGTGATTATAGAGGAATCGGGGCTTCGATTTGGCGAATATGATGAAGATCAAGTTTTCCAGATTGAAACGAGCGAACAGTATACAAAGAGTCTGCGCCAAAACGGTATAAAAACTTGTGAATTTATTCTGCGCAAGGGAAGAAAGCTTTATTTCTTTGAAGCAAAACAATCATGCCCAAGGCAGATTATGAAGGACATTTCAGATAATGAGAAAGAGGAAAAGAAAAAACGGTACGATGAGTTCATACAAGAAATTATTTTGAAAATGCGCCATTCTCTTTCTCTCTATGGGAATATTCTTCTAAAGCAATATTCACAAGATAAAGTACCTGAGAAGATGACCAATCCAGATCTGTCCAATACGCTAATCTACTTGGTATTAGTAATCAATCCTCAAGAAGGAGAATGGGAGCCGGAACCAGAGCTTCAAGATGACTTGCGGCTGCATTTGAAAGATGAAATGAAAATCTGGAAAATCCAATCACTGTTTGTAATCACCCCACAGCAAGCCAGAGAGAAACATTTTATCATCTGAGGAACATAAAATATGGCAGGATTAAGTTTAACTCAAATTATAAACAGGCTAAATGAGGAGTTCACTGGGGATACCCGTAAGCTTGTATTTTGGTACGATGACAACGGCGAGTTCATGGAGGATATGCAGGATGTGACGCTGGACAATGCCAAAGTCTACTTCTTGCAGCCGGACAACCAGTTTGCCACCAAACTCTTTCTGGAGCGGACTGACACCACAACCAATTATCTGGTCTATGCGCCCTTCCCGAAGCCCGATGTCCGAGATAATCATTTGGAAGACACCTTGTTATACTCCAAACGCTTCTTCGCAGACCGTGCTTCACTGCTTTCAGTGGACTTGGGAATTGATGAAAAGTACAAACCAGTTATCGAAAAATACATAAAGTTCTTTGCCAGCAAGGAGCGAACGCAGCGTTTCTACGATCTGGAGATCGAGAACTTCAACGAGGAAAATATCATCACTGGACTACTGTCGGCTATCTGCCGCACCCGGACTTGCTCCTTTGAGGAAGTCATCCGGGTCATGGTGACCGACAGTTCGCTGGAAGATAACAAATTTCTGATTGAGATTGAGAAGTATGGGCTTTTGAGCGACTTCTGGAAGCTGTGCGAGCAGCACTTCGGATATGCGGATGTGAAACCCACGCTGGAAAAACTGGTTGTGACCATGTTCGTTACTTATACAGCCAAGTATGTGCCATCCGAGCTTCCGAAGCCGTGGAAAGTATTTTCCTCCTACAAGGCCGGTAACATCATCGCCTTCATGGATAACCTGATGAACAACATTCTGTATCGCAACCGGTATGATGAGCTGTCTGCTCATGTCGCGGCGGGACTGAACGCACAGACGGTTTTCTCCGATTACCCGCCGGAGGATTTGGTGGGATGCGATACCTTTGCTGTCATTGACCAGATCCTCATAAAATGGCTTGTGGAGCGGCTGATGGCCGAGGACACCGGTGCAAAGTTGGACGAGTTGACCATCCCACAGCTCTGTGAGAAGAGAAGCAAGATGCACTTCGGAGAAAAGGCCGGAAGCCGGTATCAGATGCTCAGCAGCGCATACCAGATGATTCAAGCCGGAAATTATCACTGCCCGGACAGCTTCAAGGACATCCTGCGGCAATATCAGGAGACAGACTCCGGGCTTGACTACGAGTACCGCCGCTTCTACTCCTCCTATGACCAGATCGAGGACACCACGGGCTTTGAACCGCTGCGCGACCTTGTGGAGAATATCTACACCAACGAGTATCTGGAGACGCTGCTGCCCAAGTGGAATAACGCCATGCAGGAACCGGATGCCTTCACGCAGCTGCCCTTGCAGCGAGACTTCTATGCCCGGAATGTCAAAAATGTCAAGGAGCGCACCGTAGTGATCATCTCGGATGCCATGCGCTATGAAGTGGGCAAGGAACTGTTCCGCAGAATGCAGGACGATCCCAAGTGCTCGGCAAAGCTGGAGGTGCAGCTGAGTGTACTGCCCTCCTATACCCGCCTTGGTATGGCGGCACTGCTCCCACACACCGAGCTGACCATGACTGATGACTTCAAGGTGCTGGTAGACGGTCTGCCCTGCGATAACCTCTCAGAGCGGGAAGCAATCCTGCAAAAGTACAACGCAGACGCAGTTTGTGTGCAGTTTGATAGCATCAAGTCGCTGAAAGTTGCGGAGCTGCGTAGCGTCTTTACCGGTAAACAGGTGGTCTATGTCTATCATAACCAGATTGACGCACGAGGCGATAAGCCAAACACCGAGGATGAAGTCTTTGTGGCTTGCAGTGAGGCGGCCTCGGAGATTATTGACCTAATCCGGCGCATCTCCACCAGTGCCAATACATATCGCTTCATCGTCACGGCAGATCACGGCTTTATTTATAAGAGGGATAAGGTGGCCGAGAGCGACAAGATCGACGGCATCAAAAGCAAGACTGCTTTTGTCAACCGCCGCTTTGTGGTTGCATCGGAGCCGGTTTCCGGGGATGGTATTGCCAGCATAAGCATGGGAACGATCCTGCGCAGCGCAGACACCAAATGGGTGTCTTTCCCCATCAGCGACGATGTATTCAAGGTGGCCGGTGGTGGTCAGAACTATGTCCACGGCGGCTCTTCTCCACAGGAGATGTTGGTGCCGGTGCTTGACATCAAGATGGAGCGCGGCCACATGGAGACCCGGAATGCTGGTATTGCACTTGTGAGCATGGTGCGTAAGATCACCAACAAGATCACCATTCTGGACTTCATCCAATCTGAGCCGGTAAGCGATGTAGTGAAGTCCGCGACCTACCGGTTGTTCTTCCTATCCGAAGATAACGAACGTATTTCCAACGAGAATAGCTACATTGCAGATAGCCGGGATCAGGACGCACAGAAGCGCATTTTCCGCATGAAGTTCCAGTTCAAGGACAAAAAATACGACAAGGACAAGCAGTATTTCTTTGTTGTGTACGACGATGCAACAGGGCTTGAAATGTTCCGTCACCCTGTCATCATGGACTTGGCGTTTGCCGATGATTATGGGTTTTGAGAATAGAGCATGACAGGGGGCGGTATCAATGGCTGATTTTATGGAGACCGAAGATAAGCGGTCTGTAATCAAAGATAAGTTACGGCAGCAATTCGATGGAAAGATCGTCCGAAAGGACTTGACCAAGAAAATCAAAGAGGGAGCAAATGTTCCGGTCTATGTTTTGGAGTTCCTTCTGGGGCAGTATTGCAGCTCAGATGACCCAGAAGTTGTTGAGGACGGGGTGAACAATGTCAAGCGCATTCTTGCAGACAACTTTGTTCGCCCGGATGAGGCGCAGAAGATCCTCTCCATTCTCCGACAACGGGGCAGTTACACCGTAATCGACAAGATCACGGTAAACCTGAACATCAAGCGGGACTACTATGAGGCCGAGTTCTCCAATCTCGGCCTGAAAGACATTCCCATTGATGAAGAATATCCTGCCAAGTTTGACCGGCTGCTCTGCGGTGGTATCTGGTGCATCGTTCAACTGGATTATGAGTACATGGAAGAAGACCGGAACGGAACGCCGATCCGTATTCGCAAGCTCACGCCCATCCAAATGCCCCATGTAGACATTGCTGAACTAAAACAAGGGCGTAAAGCGTTTACACAGGATGAGTGGATGGATGTGCTGCTGCGCTCTATCGGCATGGAGCCGGATGCGCTTTCCTACCGCGAGAAGTGGCTACTCATCATCCGTATGCTGCCGCTTGTGGAGAACAACTTCAACCTCTGCGAACTGGGGCCGAGAAGCACCGGCAAATCCCATCTTTACAAAGAGATTTCTCCCAACAGCATTCTGGTGTCTGGCGGTCAAACCACCGTTGCCAATCTCTTTTACAATATGGGACGCAAAACCGTAGGTCTGGTCGGTCTTTGGGACTGCGTGGCCTTTGACGAGGTTGCCGGTATCAAGTTTAAGGACAAAGATGGCGTTCAGATCATGAAGGACTATATGGCTTCCGGCTCCTTTGCCCGTGGCAAGGAGGAAAAAGCGGCCAGTGCTTCGATGGTTTTTGTGGGCAACATCAATCAGAGCGTGGATGTATTGCTCAAAACATCCAGCCTGTTTGATCCCTTCCCGTCGGAGATGGGAACCGATACGGCCTTTCTTGACCGCATTCACTGTTATCTCCCCGGTTGGGAGATTCCAAAATTTCGTCCAGAGCATTTTACTGATGACTACGGCTTTATCACAGATTATCTGGCTGAGTTTATCCGCGAGCTGCGCAAGGAACAGTACGGAGATGCCCTCGACAAGTATTTTCGCTTAGGTTCCAACCTCAATCAGCGAGACACCATAGCTGTGAGACGAATGGTAGATGGACTGGTCAAGCTGGTCTATCCAGACGGCGAGTTCACAAAGGAGCAGCTGGAAGAAATCCTAAAGCTCGCGTTGGAAATGCGCCGTCGCGTCAAAGAGCAGCTGAAAAAGCTTGGCGGCATGGAGTTCTATGATGTAAACTTCTCCTACATCGACAAGGACAGCTTTGAGGAAACCTATGTGTCTGTACTGGAACAAGGCGGCGGCAAACTGATTCCAGAGGGAATGTGCAGTCCCGGTCAGGTCTATACAGTGTCTCAGGGGAAATCCGGGATGATTGGCGTGTTCCGTCTGGAATCGCAGATGCTTCCCGGCAACGGAAAGTTCGAGCGCACCGGTCTTGGCTCAGACCGGGAGGTGAAGGAAGCCACGAACACCGCTTTCAATTTCCTCAAAGCCAACGCAGGACACATCAGCGGGATGATCAGCACCACGACGAAGGATTATATCGTCAACTATCAGGATTTGCAGGGAATCGGCATGACTGCAAGGCTCGCCCTTCCCACCTTGATTGCGCTGGCCTCCATTGCACTGAATAAGCCTACCGTGAGCAGTCTGGCGGTCATGGGTGAGATCAGCATTGCGGGTACGATGATGAAAGTTGACGAGCTGGCAAATGCGCTACAAGTCTGTCTGGACAGCGGTGCAAAGAAAGTGTTGTTACCTATCACATCGGCAGCAGACCTAGGCTCTGTGCCGTCAGATCTGATTGGCTGCTTCAATTTGATTTTCTATCAGAGTGCCGAGGATGCTGTATTCAAAGCACTGGGAGTCGAATAAGCAAGGTCATGAAAGAGTGGATGACTTTGGGGTGGGACGCATACGATCAGGTACCGTCAAGTAAAGAATTCCGGGGGTTTCCAAAGGGGCCGCAGCCCCTTGGCACACTGACCTTGCTTGCAAGGTCTAGTGTGTTATACCTTTGCGAAGGGGATGGCGTTGACCGCTGCGTCCGCATCCTCTCGCCGCGTTGTTCGCCTGATCATCCATCCCCGCAGCAAAGGGATACCCGTCACTTTTTCCCCTGCGCTTTTCCGTTATCGTGAAGCGACATCATAAACGCACGTTTGTATGCCTTTCTCGTTTCCGCGCTCATCGTAATCTGTTTGGCAAGCTGAGAAATCGTCCAATCCACCGCTTTCTCCGGCGACGGCGGATTTCTAGGGAGAGACAGTTCCCGAATTGCGCCCATCAGTTTTTTCAAAAATTCCATCTGAACCGGCGGAGACGTCGGTTCTTTTTCGTCCATGTCTTTCTTGATATCCTTGAGGATAGAGAGAAAGATATTTTTAATGCGCTCGAAATCCGCTTCATGCGGCGCGAATTTCTGCGCCCTGAACAGCATCACATCTTCACGCTTGGCTTTTTCGGCTTCTTCGCTGTTCGTCGGAAATTCCATGATGGTGTCGCTTAACACGTCCAGCATCATGTTTCGGCTCTGAATCCCATATTCCAGCTCATCGGCAAAATAGATGCGAATCATCTTGGTCAGTTGCGGGAAGCGTTTGTGTTCAATCAATCGGTTCAAAACGTCTATATCCATTTCTCCGTTCACCATCCGATTGAACGCAACTTCGGAAAGCCCCGTCATCGTCACGTCAACGTTGCGCGGCTTTTGAAACGTGGACAGCCCCAGCAGATAATCCGCCGATACGTCAAATTCCGTAGCGATGGCGATCAGAATATCGCTGCTGATGGTTTTGGTTTCACCGCTTTCGATGCGGCTGAGCTGGGAAGGAGCTACGCCGATCCGTTCGGCAAAGTCCTTTTGTGTGATAAATGCGGCCTCGCGCAGATTCCTGATGCGCTGCCCCGGCGTTTCTCTTTCTGCCAATGTGAGTTCCTCCAGATTCCTGATTTGGTTTGATTATACATCACCGGAAGCTGCATTGCAAATTCACAATTTTAGAGCGGAAAACCTCCAAAATTGTAATTATGCGTGATTTTCTGACAGTCTATACGTTTTCCGTTACAATGTCGCCGTGACCTTTGAAAACTCCATGACCGTCCAATCAGCTACCTTTCCGGGGATGCAGGCCGTGAACACATTCGTGCAGCCTGCCAAGGAAGGAGAAAACGACACCGCGCCACACAAGGTCGCCTGTCCGGAACTGAGCGGAACAATCGGCAGACCGCCTTTAACCATCTTTTTATTTGTTAGGAGGAATGTCTTGAACATCTTTCAATTCGTCAAATCTCAAATTACGACCCGCCAGGCGGCTGAACATTATGGCTTGAACGTTCAGCGCAACGGCATGACGCTCTGTCCCTTTCACGACGACCATGCCCCGTCTTTGAAGGTCGATACACGATTCTACTGCTTCGGCTGTCAGGTAAAAGGAGACGTAATCGACTTTGTAAGCAAACTTTTCGGACTTTCTCTGATTCAGGCGGCGCAAAAACTCGCTGCCGATTTCGGGCTTGAACCGAACACACCGCAGTCGGCTGCGGTTGTGCCCGCTCAGCCGCCCGTGGTGCAGCAGCGCAGACTTGTGCTGGAATGTACGAAAGCTCTGACGGACTATGAACGGCTTTTGAACCACTGGAAAACCGCATATGCGCCTGCGGATATGAACGCACCGTGGGACGGACGGTTTGCGCAAGCGCTGCATGAACTGCCCGCCATCGGACATGTGCTCAACCTGCTGTATTCTGCGGATGCAAAACTCCGCGAAGATACGGCAAAAGCGCTCGTCAACACGGGTGCGCTTCAACGCATCCAAACCAACCTGGAACATGACACAGAGGAGGAACAGTTTGAACTTGAAAAAGAAGAAAACCGCCCTGCCGCCTAACGGCTGGCCTGCATGGTACGACGGGAAATCCATCAATGAAGCTCTGTTTTGTCAGCATTTTCTGAAAACACACGCCATCATCTACACGGAAAATGCCTTCTTTACGTCGGAAGGCTGTATGATGGACGACACGCCGCTCAAAGCCGATATTTACGCAATGTTGGAAGACTACGCTTCCACCAGCGTCACCAAGAAAATCAGCAACATCATCGAGCTGCTTAAAATCACGGCGCATGTGGACGAGCTTGCCCCGCAGACGGATCGGATTCACCTTGCAAACGGAACGCTCTTTCTGGATGGACGGTTTACACATGAAAAGAACGAGATTGTGAGAAGCCGTTTTCCTGTTCGGTATACCCCTGACGCCGCGCCGCCTGCCGTCTGGCTGCGTTTTCTCGACGAGTTGCTGTATGCCGAGGATATCCCCTGCTTGCAGGAGTACATCGGATACTGCCTGATTCCCAGCAACAAGGGACAGCGGATGATGCTCATCAAGGGCAGCGGCGGAGAAGGAAAAAGCCAGATTGGAACAGTGCTTTCGCATTTGTTTGGATGCAATGCGAAGAACGGGAGCGTCGGAAAGGTGTCCGAGAATCGGTTTGCCCGTGCTGACTTGGAACACATTCACCTGATGATTGACGACGATATGCGCATGGAAGCGTTGAAACAGACCAACTATGTCAAGTCCATCGTTACTGCGCAGGACAAGATGGATTTGGAAAAGAAGGGCAAACAGAGCTATCAGGGCTGGATGTATGCGCGTCTGCTGGCGTTCTCCAACGGCGATCTGCAATCCTTGTATGATCGAAGCGATGGCTTCTATCGCCGTCAGCTCATCCTGACAACGAAGGAAAAGCCCGCTGCACGCAAAGACGACCCCGACATTGCCGAAAAGATGTGCTGCGAGCTGGAAGGTATCTTCCTTTGGGCGTTTGAGGGCTTGCAGCGTCTTGTCCGCAATCAGTTTCGATTTTCGGAGAGCGAACGTGCCAAAGGCAACCGCAATGTGGTCAAGCAGGATGCAAACAACGTCATCCTCTTTATGGATTCGGATGGATATATCGAACGAAGTCCAAACAGAACCATCAGTTCTAAAGAGCTGTACAGGATTTATGCGTTCTGGTGCGAGGAAAACGCCTTCCTGTGAATGTCAACGAATATTTGAGCCAAGTGGGAACCAATATTTGAGCCACTAAT
>ENA-OPWD01000432-OPWD01000432.1-human-gut-metagenome-genome-assembly--contig:-NODE-432-length-35115-cov-4.271506_pt1 | contig 35115 bp, 26 predicted proteins | sample MGYA00241502_ERZ501996 | MGnify/ENA primary metagenome ERZ501996 (study PRJEB25962, sample SAMEA2042011) | human gut metagenome | biome: human gut; feature: human-associated habitat; material: faeces... | reverse complement strand
ACCCAGTCGCCGGAGGATGCTGCCGGACGCAGGTCGAAGAGCTTGGCGATACGGCGGGCGATCTCCCCGTCGGTCATGTCCGCGAGCTTCGGATTGCGGCTGCATACCGCACCGTGCGTATCGACGAAGACGGAGATCGGTTCGGCGATCCCGATGGCATAGCTCAACTCCACGAGAATTTCGTCCGCGATCCCGGCCGCCACCATGTTCTTGGCGATGTAGCGGGCTGCGTAAGCTGCCGAACGGTCCACCTTCGAGGAGTCCTTGCCCGAGAAGGCGCCGCCGCCGTGGGCACCGCGTCCGCCGTAGCTATCGACGATGATCTTGCGGCCCGTGAGTCCCGTATCTCCGTGCGGGCCGCCGATGACGAACTTGCCCGTGGGATTCACGTGCAGGATATAGTCGTCGCCGATCAGTCGCGCCAACTTATCCTTGGCGCGTTCCAGACGGGCCTTGACGCGTGGAATGAGGATCGTGCGCACGTCCTCGCGGATCTTCTCCTGCATGCGTTTTTCGGCCATCTTCTCGGTGACGCCCTTGCTCGTGGGGATGAAATCGTCGTGCTGGGTCGAAACCACGATGGTATGTACGCGCAGCGGACGGTGCGTCTGTTCGTCGTATTCGATCGTTACCTGCGACTTGGCGTCGGGACGCAGGTAGGTCATCACCTGCCCTTCGCGGCGGATGACGGCCAGTTCCTTGAGAATGACGTGCGAGAGGATGAGCGTCGCAGGCATGTATTCGCGCGTTTCGTTGCACGCATAGCCGAACATGATGCCCTGATCGCCCGCGCCTTGTTCTTCTTCGGCCTCGCGCACGACACCCTGGTTAATGTCCGGAGACTGTTCGTGGATCGCGGAGAGTACGCCGCAGGAATTACCGTCGAACTGATATTCGCTTTTGGTATAACCGATACGGTTGATTACGCGGCGTGTTACGTGCTGGATATCGACGTAGGCGCTCGAACGCACTTCGCCCGCGACGACAACCAGACCGGTGGTACAGAGCGTTTCGCAGGCTACTTTGGAGTTGGGGTCGTGACGAAGGAATTCGTCGAGAATGGCATCGGAAATCTGATCCGAAACTTTGTCGGGGTGTCCTTCGGACACGGACTCCGACGTAAATAAAAATCCCATTTTACATTTTTTTTGGAAGTTAAACGTATAAAATGGGGAAAAATTGGCTGCTGGAATAAAAAAGCTGTTTTAGCTATTTTTTATTGTGGTTTGCAATCAGTCAAATCTTTCCACATTCCCCGCCGATCGGCGAGGACTGCAAAGGTAAACATAAAAAACGGGGAATAAAAACTTATTCCCCATATTATCTTACGAAAAATAGGTGCCGTCTTATAGGGCCTTGGTATCTATCGGGTTACGTTCAAGGTCGGCAGATTCAGGATTTGGGCTCGGGTGAATTATTCTGTGTGCCGACGGCGGAGTTTTCGCTTCGCGACACGTCTAAAAGCAGGAAACACAATAATCGTCTTTTCTGGGCGTTCTGTAACTAAATAGAAACGCTCAAACAGAAACAGCCTATGGAATAAAATTGCCTCCGTAATAAAACCAGTTAAATTATTTCAATATTGGATTATGAAAAAGGCATTGTTATTATTAGGTATGATTGCCGCAGGCGCCGCATCCGGCGGTGTCGTCGCCTGGAGTATTTTATCGCCGGCCGAAAAGAACGGCACGCATGTTGTTACGCCGCAAAGCGGGGCAGTGTCTGACGACCCCTTTTCTCAGGCGGGAACCCATTTCACTTCGTATCAGGCCGAGCAGTATCCGGATCTTACGTATGCTGCCGAGAATGCTGTCAAGGCCGTCGTGAATATCGAGGTGGTTCAGGAGATCGAAGTTCCCGAGCGGCAGTACGATCCGTTTTTCGAATTTTTCGGTATTCCCCAGCAGGGCCGGCGCGGCCCTTCGACACAGGAGCGTCGGGGCGGAGGATCCGGCGTGATTATTTCCGCAGACGGTTACATCGTGACCAACAACCATGTGGTGGACGAGGCTACGCGCCTTCGCGTGAAGCTGAGCGACGGCCGCACGTTCGACGCCAAGGTGATCGGTACCGACCCCACGACGGATGTGGCGCTGGTGAAGATCGAGGCCGAGGACCTGCCTACGTTGCCTTTCGGCAGTTCGGATTCGCTCCGGTTGGGCGAATGGGTGCTGGCCATCGGATCGCCCTATAACCTGCAATCGACCATTACGGCCGGTATCGTGAGTGCCAAAGCGCGTCAGTTGGATGTCATTCCGAGCGAATTCCGCATCGAGTCGTTTATCCAGACGGATGCGGCCGTCAATCCCGGTAATTCGGGCGGTGCGTTGGTCAATACGCGCGGCGAACTGGTCGGTATCAATACCGTAATCAAGACGATGACGGGTAGCTATGTCGGTTATTCGTTCGCGGTCCCCGAAACGATCGTCCGCAAGGTGGTCGTGGATCTCAAGGAGTACGGCGTCGTGCAGCGGGCTCTGTTGGGTCTGGCATTCCGCCCCATAGATCAGAATTTCATCGATCAGATGGGCGAGGAAACGGGTATCGAGGAGTTGGGCGGCGTTTATGTCGCCAGTGTGTCCGAAGGGGGCGCTGCCTCGCAGGCCGGTATCCGCAAGGGAGATGTAATTCTTTCGGTCGATGGCGTGGAGTTGAACGAGGCTGCGACGCTTCAGGAGCAGATCGGCAAGCACCGTCCCAACGACAAGGTAAAATTAATGATAAAAAGGTCGGGTTCGATGAAACAAATCGAGGTGACCTTGCGTAATAAAGCAGGTAAGACGGAACTCCTCACGCGGGACGACGTCGATGTGATGGAAGTTTTGGGTGGAAAGTTCGCCACGGCCGATGAACGTCTGTGTCGCCGACTGGAGATCAGAGGCGGTGTGGAAGTGCTGGCAATCAAGGCGAACGGTATTCTGTCGAAGGCACGGGTAAGACCGGGATTCGTGATTACCCACATCAACGACAAGTCCGTGCGTTCGCTCTCCGATATGCAGCGGATGACCGATAAGGTTCGCAGCATCGACGGAGTATATCCCGACGGACGTTCGGCGAGCTATGTGCTTGTCGAATAGGGAAGCGCCAGGAAAGCCGGGTATGTTTTACCGTTTTTTATTGCCGTAGTTTAAGAATATTCTTATAAAATTAAATATGCGTCAGTTAAAAATTACGAAGTCCATCACCAACCGTGAGAGCGCGTCTTTGGACAAGTACCTGCAGGAAATCGGCAAGGAGGAGCTCATTACGGTTGAGGAGGAGGTGGAACTTGCCCAGCGAATCAAGAAGGGTGACCAGGAGGCATTGGAGAAGCTCACCAAAGCCAATCTGCGTTTCGTCGTGTCGGTGGCCAAGCAGTATCAGAATCAAGGCCTCAGTCTGCCCGACTTGATTAACGAGGGAAACCTCGGTCTTATCAAGGCTGCGGAGAAGTTCGACGAAACCCGGGGTTTCAAGTTTATTTCGTATGCCGTGTGGTGGATTCGTCAGTCGATCCTGCAAGCTCTGGCCGAGCAGTCGCGTATCGTGCGCCTGCCGCTCAATCAGGTGGGCTCGCTCAATAAGATCAACAAGGCTTTCGCCCGTTTCGAGCAGGAGCACGAGCGCACCCCTTCGCCCGAGGAGTTGGCGAATGAGTTGGAGCTTCCCAAGGAGAAGGTGACCGATACGCTGCGTGTCGCCGGCCGCCATGTTTCGGTGGATGCGCCTTTTGCCGACGGCGAGGACAACAGCCTGCTCGATGTGCTGGTGAACCCCGATTCGCCCAATGCCGACAGAGGGTTGATTAACGAGTCGCTCTCGACCGAGGTGGATCGTGCCTTGGAAACGCTGACCGAACGCGAGCGGGATATCATCAAATATTTCTTCGGCATCGGCTGTTCGGAAATGACGCTCGAAGAGATCGGCGAAAAATTCGACCTGACGCGCGAACGTGTACGCCAGATCAAGGAGAAGGCAATCCGTCGCCTGCGTCACTCCTCCCGCAGCAAGTTGCTGAAATCTTATCTGGGGTAGAGAACCCCGTTTATGATAAAGCCGGAACTTCTAAAAGTTCCGGCTTTTTTATTCCATTTCCGAACTTTGTTTTGCAATTGTCGCCGGTGACAGTCGGTGCGGGGCGATTACCTGTCGTCGGAATATTCGTCTTCGGTCATCATACGCTGGATGCGCAGGTTTTTACCCAAGACCAGGGTGATGGACAGCAACGCGAGAGCACAGACGGCGCAAAGAGCCAGCCATTCGAGCCGTCCCAATATGCCCGATAGCAGGACCCCCGCTACGGATAGTGCCAGGACCGTGTAACAGATGACGAGAGTAATCTTAAGTGGTTGCAGCATATTTTTATGGTGGCGATTATATTTTGCAATGTATCCTTATCCGACGGTCGCAGCATTGAATTCGAGGGGCGCTATTCGCGGCCTGTGCCCGCATTTGCAATGCAGCCCTTTCTAAATCCTCTTCTCGGAGAGGGCTTGGGTCGCTGTGCTTTCAGAGAGGTACTCTAACGCGTATAATCAGGTTTTAGAAGTTATTATGCTTACCACAAAATCGGTGCCTTTCCGATGCTTTGCAGATATTCGTTGGCCCGGGAAAAGTGTTTGCTGCCGAAAAATCCCCGGTAGGCCGACAGCGGGGAGGGATGGACGGCTTTGAGGATGCAGTTGCGCTGGGGATCGGCGATGGCGCCTTTGCGCTGGGCGTAACTTCCCCACAGCATGTAAACGATGCCTTGCTTGCGCTGTGCGATGGCCCGCACGACCGCATCGGTGAAAGTTTCCCAGCCGTGTCCTGCGTGGGAGGCCGCTTCGTGCGCCCGGACCGTCAGCACGGCATTGAGTAGCAGCACGCCCTGTTCGGCCCAGCGGTCGAGGTTGCCGCTCGTGGGAATCGGCGAGCCGGTGTCGTCGGCTACTTCCTGGAAGATGTTCTGCAGCGAGGGTGGGAACGGCACGCCGTCCGCCACGGAGAAACAGAGTCCGTTGGCCTGTCCTTCGCCGTGATAGGGGTCCTGTCCGATGATTACCACTTTGAGTTTGTCGAACGGGCATTTGTCGAAGGCACGAAAAATGTTGCTTCCTCTGGGGAATATCCGGCGGGAAGCGTATTCTTGCCGTACGAAGTCGGTGAGTTCTCGGAAATAGGGTTTTTCGAACTCTTCGGAAAGAATCTCTTTCCAGTCCGAAGCGATTTTAACATCCATGGCTGGTATTGAATTAGGCTGTTATATATTTCGAGTACCACGACCGTTTTTTGTTGATCTCGGCAGGCAGCCCTCGATCCTGCGGGGTGTCGTTTCGTTCTGACCTTCTTCCCGGGAAGAGTTTCGACTTTTCGTCGAAGCATGTCGGTCGGTTTCGAGCCGGAGCAGGTCGGTAATCGAGCTATATAATCAGGTTAAATTTTTGCTAAAATACAAAGAAAGTTCGAAACGGCGTGTCGGAAATGCGTAAATTTGAAAAGTGGCATCAAAAGAATATATATTATTTGTTATGAAAAAAATTGTAATTACCATGCTCGTCCTGTTGTCGGCGGCCTATGCCGTCGGGATAGGAGGCGGGGAGGTCGCCCGTAAACTGAACCTTCGACCGTCGCAAATCGTTCCCGCAGCCGACACGTTGCCGGTTCGGAACCTGATCTATCTGATCGGGGACGGTATGGGATTGAGTCACGTGTCGATGTTGATGCTCGAGGAGGGATACGGTACGACCGCTTTCGACCGGGCGCAGAACATCGCATTGATTACTACTTATTCAGCCAACAACCGGGTGACGGACTCCGCAGCGGCCGGTACGGCGCTGGCGACGGGACATAAGACCGGCAACGGTATGCTCGGTGTGCTGCCCGATTCGACGGCTGCGGAGTCGATTATGGCGGATGCGATCCGAGCCGGGATGCCGACCGGAGTCGTCGTTACCAGTACTCTGCAACACGCTACGCCCGGCGCTTTCTATGCCCATGTGCCTTATCGGCGACAGTATCAGCGAATCTCCGATCAACTGGCCGGAAGCGACTTGACGGTGGCCTTCGGCGGCGGATTGAAGTATGCCGAAACGTCGGAGCGGGAGGACGGTGTACCGGGCATCGAGCGCCTTCGGGATCGCGGTTTCCGGGTGCTGACCGATCCCTCGCAGCTCGATACCTTGAGCCGGGGACCTGTGATGGGATTCTTTGCCGACGGTCACCTGCCGAAAATGTCGGAGGGGCGGGGCGATTATCTGGAGCGGGCGATCCGCAAGGCGCTGGAGATTCTGTCGCGAGAAGCCGGCGAGCGCGACCGGGGCTTTATTCTGATGGTCGAAGGATCCCAGATTGATCTGCGGGCTCACGATAACGATGCCGAAGGCGTCCTGGCGGAGATGCGTGATTTCGACCGGGCGGTTGCCGCTGCGATGGATTTCGCCGACCGGCATCCTGGGACGCTCGTGGTCGTTACGGCCGATCACGAAACGGGCGGTCTTTCGATTCCTTCGGCCGATGTCGATTTCGAGCACGAGGAGGCCGGGATCGAGTACCGTTTCAGCACCGGCGGACATACGGCGGCGATGGTGCCCGTCTATCTGTACGGGACAGGCGCCGAACGGATTAACGGCGTACTGGACAATACGGAGCTGGCCCTTCGGCTGGCAGGGACGCTCGGTTTGAGATAAGACGATGCGGAATTTCGTGCGGACTTCGCGAAATGTTGCGAGGGAGAATGGAGTAATTTAATTTATAGCGTATTAAATATAAAAATTATAAAGATGTTACCACTAATTTTCAAATAATAGTTATCTTTGTAACATCGAGTATTCGATGACATATTTTTGATGAAAGTGTATTAGTTTCAGCCTTGGTTCGAAATCTGGTAAATGCTATTTTGTTTATTCTGCTGTATATTAATAAGATAACAATTATAACGCCTTGCAAAAGAACCAGAATAGAAACAAAATCGGTATTTTAGGAGATTCTTTGGTTTTTACTTTACACTTGATTTCATCCCTTGCACTTGGTTGCACACAAAGTGTTTCTTAAAGCTACTTTCCCCGCTACTGACCTCTCTCATCAAGAATATCGATTGGTGATCTATAGCGAATTTTGCAGTTAAAAGAGAAAATAGGCAAATGTACATTTTAAGATTATACGTTCATTGAAACTTTTTGCACTATGCAAAGGTAAGTACTTCTACCAAATCATAGGCATATGGAAAGGCAAATATGCTTACCTAAATTTAGTTTACTTTGGTTTTGCCTACATATAGGCTAATAGAGTAAACTAAACTGAATTTTCAACGATTTCTATCATCTAACTAAATACAAAATATACAGCATAAGAGGAAGCAAATCTACTATGTATTTCTCTTTTCGCTGCAATCCTATTCACACAGCAGGACTACTTCAAGGCCCACCGCAAGGCGAGTCGCGAGGAGGAGATTGCGCACCATGGCAAGCCCGTCGGTCCGTGCCGGTACGTCGCTACGGAGTCGGCCGAGTTTCCGGATTCCGGACCGACTTCAAGCCATTAACAAAAGGGGCCGTATAAACTCGTTATACAGTCCCTTTACTTATTCTGCGCGAAAAATATTCCGACGCTATGTCCCGGTTAAGACTATTCGGGTATTACTTGCCAAGCCTGCTGTCCGTTGTAGGTCGTTTCTACCGACTTGTAGCCCGGAGCGACAAACGTATCGTCCGCTTCGCCCGTGTTGTCGCCCGTTGCGGGGTTGTAGTTAATGAAGATTCCTCCGTAAATTTCAACCGTGGCACGGCCGGCTTTCCGGTCGGCATCCTGAATGTTGATGACCGGATACCAACCGTTGATGGGATTGCCCTTCGTTTCGAATACACCGCCATAAATCTTCAGGTGAGCTTTTTGAGAGGGGCGTGCCGTTGCTACCAAAATACACGAGTTGGCAATTCCGGAAGCATCCGTACCGACGGTGAAGTATCCGTCCTTGATCGTCGTAGTGCCCTCCGCAATACGGATCGCTGCATTGGTCCCTTTGCTGCCGCTGCTGCCGTCAACGGTAATGGTGCCGTCGATAACCAGATCGGGGCAACCGCTATAGATGCCTGCAACGTTTGTGGCTGTACTGTTTTTCGGTCCGACGATGAAGCCTTTTCCGCTAATAACCATCTTTTTGCACGATTTGCTCACTTGGATGCACTGTTGCAATTCGGAGCCTTCCTGCGCTGTCAATACCGCACCCTCTTTCAGAGACAAGGTGGCGGAAGCGACCGAGGAGATATAGGGAGAATCATCGATAGTCATACTGCGCGAAACGATGGCGATATCGCCGCTTTTCAAGGCTGATTCCAGATCCGCAGGCGCTGCTACCTCCGTACCCTTCACCACCGTGTAAGTTCCGTTAGGAGCCGGTTCGGCAGAGGTCTTGATCGCCGTGTAGCCCTCCGCAACGAAGTTTTTCACCGGATTTTCCGTCATCGAACTCGACGGATCGTAATTGATGAACGTACCGCCGTATACGTTGATGGCGGCACCCGAGCCGTCTTTCAGGTTCAGCACCCAATAACCGCGGTTGTTGGCGCTCTTCGACTCGAACGTACCGCCGTAGATGTTGATAACGGCCTGCTGATCCGCGTAGATAAGGTCGAGCTGTGCATTATGGTCATTATAGTCCTGATCGTTGACAAAATTACCGCCGTAGATGTTCACCTTCGCATCGCCGTAAGCATATACGGCCATGCGGTAGCCGTCTTCGTTGGGCTTGGTTCCGATAGCCTTAATGTTGCCGTCGCCTTTGATATTCAGGGTAGCGCCGCCTTTCACTTCGAATACGGTGGTGTTGCCATAGCGTGGATCTGTATCAGGAAGCGAGGTCGTGTTGATGATGTCCTTGCCGTTCAGGTCGATCTCGACTGTCTTGCCGGTTTCCACGACCAGCGGGGCTTCGACCGTCACGTCTTCCGACAGGGTGACGCTGCCGCCGTTGGCGAACGCTGCATGCAGTTCCTCCGCCGTGGTGACAACTGTGATGTCGGGTTTGTAGAAATTCGGATCGATCTCGACGGTGATATCGCCTTGCTTGGTCAGCAGATTACCCGATACCATGGTGCGGTAGTTGCGGCGGATGGGAATGCTCTTGAAATCGCTGTTGGCCGAGATCTCTTTACCTGCTGCATCGAGGAACGTCATCTTGAAGTCGGCCAGCGTAGCCTGTTCGACAGGCGCCCAGATGTAGTCCACCGTCAGCTCGCCGGTGGCGTTGAGCACGTCGGCCGTGTATTCCACGGCAGCCTCGCCGCTTTCCTCGCCCGTCAGTGCGTTGAACGTGTTCGGAAGAGACGTGAAATTCACTTTCACCTTCGCGGGTTTCAGGTCGGCCGCGTTGTCGGGAATCGCCGCGAGGTCGAGCGTCTTCACGTTCAGCTGGCCGAAGGGACGGCGGAGCGTGAACGTCTCCGAGAAGGACTCGGTAACCGTGTAGTCTTTCTTGCAGAGGAAGAAGGCGTCGAACTTGTCGTCGTTGCCGGTGTAGTCTGCATCCGATCCCAGCGTGATTGCGCTCAGGTCATCGGTCTCGTAGCCGGCCTCCGAGCAGTCGGCCCAGAATACGAAGTCATACTTCTGCTGAGCCACCAGCCGCAGGTTGAACGTTGCGGTGTTGCCCGTTACCGTTGCGGTCTGCTGCTCCCCGTAGGGCTGGCCGTTCCGGTAGATCTGGAGCAAGCAGCGGTCGATCTGCGAGCCGTCGCCGAAATCCGCCGCTGCGGCACGGGTCTGTACTCCTTGCGGAATAGAGACGGTAATCGTCTGAGAGGTCGCTCCTGCGGATGGAGAGACCTCGTCCTTCTGACATGCGGTCAGGGTCATCGCAAGGCCCGCCGCCAATAGGAATAATTTTCTCATAACTGATTGGTTTTTAGAGCCCCCCCCCGAAGAAGCCCCGAAGAAGCCCCGGAGAAGCCCCGGAGAAGTTGAAACTCAGTGGTTTGTAAAAAAATGTTATTAATAGAACTCGTTTCGTGTTCCTTTGTACCCGCAGGAGCGGTCAGGCTCCTGCGGATTGTTTATGTTTTATCGAAAGGCGTTCCGACACCTTTCGTTCGTTTTATATCTGAGATCAGCTATCGGGTGGCAGGGACAACAGCCCATTTCAAATTGTCGCCGTCTGTTATTGCTTGCCATTGATATCCGGCAGCCGGAGCATAAACGGTATTGGTTACGTGATTGTAAGCCTTGCCGCTGAATTTGCCGCCTTTGAGAATCACACTTCCGCTCGGCCGTCCGGTGTCATTGTCGCCTGATACGACCGCACTGGTACCTTCGATCTGCAATCCCGTCCTGACGTTGGGAGCGGAAAATTCTCCGCCCGTGATCGTGACTTCGGCGCTGCTGCTTACATATAGCGCGTAAAAGGCATCCTGCTGTCCAGAGGTATTGACCGTATAGAACTTGCCGCTGCGAATCTCGGCCTTGGCATTCTCTTCGATTGAAACAGCGCCCTGAATACCCTTGACCTCGCAATTCTCGATCAATACCTCGGAGCCGAACAGACGCATCGCGTATGCCCAGTGCTGTTTATTATCCAAATTCGAAGAAGTGGACTCGAAAAAGCTGTCAATCAAGGTAACAGTCGCGGTATTCGCACCGTTACGCCCCATACCGCAGAGGGTGAACTCACCTGAGATAACCCGGGCATTTCGGATAGTTACGTTCGCATCGTTCCAATAGGCGATCGCTGCAGTGTTGTAGGAACTTCCGTGCCAATGGTATTCGGGGTCGTTGATTAGTGTGACACCGTCGATCAGCAGATCGCCTCCCGTAACATGAATCAACGATTTATGTTCGTGTACATCGGAAGCAGCGGCAACTACGGCCGTAGAAGCTGCCGCACTGTTGTCGAGCGTACCTTTGCCGGTCAGCGTAAGACCCTTTTCGGCAGTCAGGAAATTCGCACTGCCAAGCTGGAGGGTCACACCTTCCTTGATGTCGATGGTCTTATGCTCTTCGAAAGTAAGTTCTTCGGAGCTCTTCGCCGCAAGGTCGATATCGGAAGCAACCTCGATATTGGCTATTTCGGGATCTGCCAAAGCTCCGATCAGTTCATCCGCATTATCCACTTTTGCATTTTTAACAACCTGGAACGTGCCGTTCGGCGCTGGGGTCTCTGCAATTTTGACTGCTTTGTAACCCTCGTCCACAAAGTTTGTACCGGCTCCTTCGGCCGCATTGTCGGCGGGATTGAAATTCTCGAAAGTACCGCCCGTCACTACGATGGATGCCTTGCCAGCCTGACGGTTGGAGTCATAACAATTGAGCAGGAAGCGGTAGGGGTCTCCCTCCGTCTCGGTCTGGACAATGCTAAACGTACCGCCTTTGATTTCGGCCTTGCCTTCGTGTACATAAACCGCCGAAATATTTCCGACGAAAGTACCGTCTTCGATGATCAGGGTTCCTCCATACTGCACGTCGCACGCGTAGCAATCGTTATCCTTGGCCTTTACCGTACCGTTCTTGATGGTAAGTGTTCCTCCGCGAACGGAGAACAGCGACCAATCGTTTCCTGCCCACACATCAGTTTCGTTCGTAATCGTATGCCCTTCAGATCGATCTCGACCGTCTTGCCGTTTTCCACAACCAGAGGCTCCTTGACCGTCATATTGTCCGACAGGGTGACGCTGCCGCCGTTGGCCAGTGCGGCACGCAGTTCGGGATAGTCGTTGATGTCGGGCTTGTAGAACTCCGGATCAATCGTCACGTTGAACGTACCCTGTTTGGTCAGCAGGTTACCGGATACGTTGGTGCGGTAGTTGCGGCGGATCGGAATATTCTTGAAGTCGCCGTTGGTCGAAATTTCAGTCGTGCCGTTGAGGAACGTCATCGAAAAATCGGCCAGCGTAGCCTCCTCGACGGGGGCCCAGATATAGTCGACCGTCAGATCGCCATCGGCGCTGAGTACGTCGGCGGTATATTCCACCGCAGCTGTCGCCGCGCCGATCTCGCCTTTTTTGGCGTTGAACGAAGTCGGAACGGCCGTGAAAGCCACTTTCACTTTCGTTGGCTTTAACGTGGGATCGGGAATCGCAGCCATGTCAAGCGTTTTGACGTTCAACTGACCGAAAGGACGACGCAAGGTAATGTTTTCCGAAAAAGCTCCCTTTACCTGGTAGTCGAGCAATGCGCCGGTAAAGGCATCGAATTCGTCATTGTTACCCGCATAGTTGCCTTTCACCGTGATATTGGTCAAATCGTCCGTATTATAATGATCTCCGGTCGAGCAGTCGGCCCAGAATACGAAGTCATAAGTCTGCTGGGCCACCAACCGTAGGTTGAATGTTGCGGTCAGTTTACCATCGGCGCCTTTCTGCACGGTGGCGGACTGTTGTTCGCCATACTTCGCCGGAGTCGTCCCCGAATGGTAGATCTGGAGCAGGCAACGGTCGATTTTCGCCCCGTTGCCGAAGTCTGCCGCCGTGGCACGGGTCTGCATCCCTTGCGGGATGGTAACGGTAATGGTCTGGGAGGTGGCTCCGTCGGAAACGAGCCCTTCATCCTTCTGACACGCGGTAAGGGTCATCGCAAGGCCCACCGCCAATAGGAATAATTTTCTCATAACTAATTGGTTTTTAAGGAATTACCCCCCCCTCGAGGAGGTCCCGAAGAAGTTGTAACTCAGCGGTTTGTAAAAAAATGTTATTAAAAGAACTTGCTTCGTCTTTGCCTTTGTACCCGCAGGAGCGGTCAGGCTCCTGCGGATTGAAAGTGTTATTGAGCCACCACCTCGTAGTTGTAGGTGATGCCGTCTACTGTCTGTACATTGTCCTTATAAACGTATCCGTCGGCTGCGGCAGTCTGGTTATCCTCGAAATAACCGCCCTGAATTGCTACCGTACCATCGGCGATATACACGTCTTTCATGCCCGGGTAACCGGAGAAATACCCGCCTGTAATCGTGGTCTTACCATTTTGATTGTAGAGTGCGTAATATTTGCAGTCGTTCAGAATCGTACCGCCGGATATCGTCACGTTGGCTCCTCCGATTGACTGGATGGCTTCGATCCGACCCCCCTTGACAGTCAGCTTGGTACCACCGCCAGCTGCCATCAGCGCATAACCCGTCGGAGAGTTCCGGTTAATGACGTTACCGTTCTCGATGGTCATATCGGCGCTGCCGGTATTCATCAGCGTAAAGCCGGGACCGTCGAACGTTCCGTTCTTGATGTTGCAGATACCTTGGTTATAAATGACGACACCGTTGGCGTCCGTAGCTTTCGTAGCGGTGAAAGTTCCTCCTTCGACAGTCAGTGTAGCTCCCTGTTCGTTCATGAAAATATAATCGCTGGCAGTCATCTTTCCAATACCTTTGACGGTAAGCTCTTTCTTGTTGACGATCTGTTGTTTGCCGACAGTCAGAGTAACAGCTCTTTTAAAGTCGATGACGGTAGGTTTCTCGATTGGAATCTCGCCACTCGTTTCCGGAATTTTCGTCAAATCATAATGATACCATACATTGACGTTACCACCGTCTTTCAAGAGGGCAACGAAGCGTTTCAATTCGGTCCAGCGATCCTTAACAACGCCATCCACGATCAATTTAGCCGTGCTTATGTATCCGGCAGTGAAATTGGAAGCCCGCCAGCCCATATATTCATCGGTGAAATAGCCGGTTGCTACTCCGTCTGCCTGTTTATCCACCTTGTTGTTGCGGAGTTCCACGGTGTACTTGTCGTAAGTGTCGGCTTTTTTCGACACATTTACCATATTGCCGATAAATGCGTGGGAGAAACTTTGCTCCATAGCATAGAACAAATCGCCGTCGCTATAGGAATCCGCATCCTGACCTTTGTAAGTATTGTTGAGAGTAATGCCGCTGACCGAGCAGCCCTCAATAAGCACGTTGCGCTCGAAAGTCTGGAAATAACCGATAAGGCCGGCAGCTTGCGAACAGTAGGTGAACGTTTCGGGATTAAATACGTCGATAGAGCAAGCGGTTACCGAGCAGTTGCGGACCGTGACATCTTTCGAGCTTGTGCTGACGAAACCGATCAGGCCGCCGATTTTCTGAACGCTCTTAATGGCCGTATTCTTCATATGGCAGTTTTCCACCGTACCGTAGTCCATGCGGCCGACCAATGTACCGCCGCGATAGCAGGTCACTTCGGCGCCGTCGATCGTGAGGTCTTTCACGTTGCCCTGAAGCACATAGAAGAAACCTCCGTAGTAAGTGCCTTTACCATTAGGTTGACCTGTGGCGTTGTCAACGTAGAGGTTCTTGATCGTATGGCCGGCGCCGTCGAATTCCACGAAGCCTTTGCCTTCCGTATCGATCGGAGTCCAAGGGTTATCGGCAGAGCCTTTAAGGTCGATATCGGCCGTCAGCACGATTCGGGCACACTTGCCTTGGGCAATCAGCTCGATCGCTTTTTTCAGCGTAGCGACATCGCCTGTAGCATAAGTCGTAACAGTACCGGCTCCTTTCCCGAATGTAATTTCCGTAACCGTACCGTAGATCTCCACATTGCCTTTCACCACGTTCAGTTTTCCTACGGTAACGCCCTCGGGGACAATCAGGGTGTTGCCGGCAGTTGTGGCTTCGACAGCGGTATAGCTCGTGCCGTTCAGCGTGACAGTCGATTCCGGAAGATTGATGATAAGTTTATTCGTAGTGGGCACTGTAATATTGACGGCCTCGGGAGCCTGGCCGTTCTGTTCGGTGGTGTAGGCGAGAGTCACCTGCTGGTCGGTCTCAGGCAGCGTAATGGAGATCTCCTTGGCAGCCTGCTCGGCAGTCAGGGTGTGCGGAATCTCGATGGTCGCCGCAGTCGTTGGAGCGGTCGTTACGGTAATATCCGTAGCGCCGTTTTCGATTGCCTGAGCTACCTCACTGACGCTTTCTACTTCCGCAATCACTTTATCAATGGGACTGTTTGCATCGAAATTCGGATCGATCGTCACGCTGATCGAGCCTTTCTTGGTCAGCAGGTTGCCCGACACATTGGTGCGGTAGTTGCGTCGGATGGGAATGTTGGTGAAAGCGTCGTTCGTGCAGATCGCCGTTCCGTTATTGAGGAACGTCATCGTGAAGTCGGAAAGCGCGGCCTCGGATTCCGTGGCCCAGAGGAAGTCCATCGAGATCGTACCGTCGGCCTTGGCCAACTCACCTGCCGTATAGGTCACGTCGGCCGATCCGCTCACTTCGCCCGTCAGGGCGTTGAACGTCGTGGGCAGTCCCTTGAAAGCGACACTGTAGCCCGTGGGCTTCAGCGCCTCGTCTTTGATTTCGTTCAGGTCGTTGGTCTTTACCACCAGCAGACCGAAAGGACGCTTCAGGGTTACCGGTTTCGTGAAAGAACCGGTAACTTTGAAACTCTCTTTGGCGAAAAACGCGTCGCGCTCGTCGCTGTTGCCCACGAACGGCCCGATTTCCGTGATCGACTTCAAATTCGCCGTATTGTAGACCTTGTCCGTAAAGTTGCCTTCGCTGCCCTCGGCGCAGTCGGCCCAGAAGACGAAGTCGTAGGTTTGCGACGATACGAGCCGCAGGTTATCGAACGTAACCGTCTTGCCGCTCACGCCCTTTTCGATGCGATCGTACAACTTGTCGCCGTGGTAGATTTCCAGAATACAGCGGTTGACCGAGGTGCCGGTGCCGAAAGCATCGGTCACGGCACGGGTTTGTACTCCGCTCTGCGGAATCGTTACCGTAAACGAGGATGTCGTTGCTACGTCGGAAACGAGCCCTTCATCCTTCTGACACGCGGTAAGGGTCATCGCAAGGCCCACCGCCAATAGGAATAATTTCTTCATAATATGTTGAATTTTATGGGTTTTCTTGTCTGTGGTAATTTATCATTCGTTATCTGTTATTCGAATGTGGCCGTTACGTGGGTCGTGTAGTTCTGCTGCAGTTGCAGCATGTCGAGTCCTTTGGTCACATTGCCCACCGTGATCGACAGGCCGATGGATTGCCCCGCATACGGCACGAAGAGGAAATCTTCGCCGACCGAGTTTGACCCGGCAGTCGTTGCCGGGAACGCGAGTGTCAGAGTTTGCGGAGCGGATGTCGTTTCTGTCAATACGTCGTATTGTGTCGGTACGTTCGTGTATGTAACCGACACCTCTTGCCCGCCCGTGCCGAATGCGGCCGTGTTCTGCATCGCCAACTTTGCCAGCGGGCGTTTCAACGTGGCCGATACGCCGTTGCCGCCGTTCCACTGTACACCGGGTAGGGCGAAAGCGAAAGCGTCGCGCCCACTGCCGGGCGTATAGGGCGTCCGGGTAAGCGACACTTGCCGCAGGTTGTCGGTCGTATAGGTTCCCTTGCCGTAATCGGCCCAGAAGAGGAAGTCGTACGTGCCGGGCACCAGTGCGATCTCAATGGCTGCTTCGTCAAGCGTTCCGTTTGCTATCTTATGTAGTACGCATCGGGGCTTGGTGTCATTTGTCCAGGCCTCGAAGGTATAGGTCAATGTTTGTTCTGCAGCCGTCGCGCCGCGCGTCGCCGCCTTGGCTGCAGGCTCGTTCTTCAGCACGCTTTCCGAGTGCAGGTAGATCACACCGTTCACGGGCATAGTCGGGGCGGGCGTGGGTTTCTCGTCCTTGCTGCAACCGGCAAAGACGGTCAGTGCGAATAATAATATGGTAACTATCTTTTTCATCCGGATGTCAGTTTAGTCAGGGATCGTAATATTGATGTCGCCGTCGAAACCGGGGTCTATGCCGATGCCGGGGGCGTAGTCGCGCGTGAGGAACTCGTCGCGTATAGTCGTCAGTTTGCCCCGCACGATGGGCACGTCGATGCCCTCGATGCGGTTCAGCAGGTTGCCTTCGCTGTCGCGGATCGTAAGATCGACCTTCACGGCCGACTCCGAACCATTGACGAAGATGTAATCGCTGGCCAAGTGGGCCTCCTTGTTCGTCAGAGGCGTCATGTTACACTCGAACCACATCCCCGTGCGGGCGTCGTTGGGCTTGTTCGTGTAGGCGTTGAAACCCGATGGGAAGTACCCGGCGTAGTCCACCTGTACCCGTATCGTCGAAAGGTCTGGCGTTTGGGACAGCAGATCGTCGGCCACGGATCCGGTTATCTCCGAGTGTCGTGCGGCCAACTCATCAAGAAACTTGTCGATGTCGGTAGCGATGAACTCGATCTTGGCCATCGGGCGCTGGAGCGTTACAGTCACATCTACAGTTTCGTTCCAGCGGTCGCGATGGGCCTTGAGGTCGATCTCCTGCCGGGCAACGTAGGTATCCTTATGGTCCTCGTCACCGATGTAGTTTCCGGCAGCGGGCACGCTGATTGACGAGAGCGAAGGAATCGTATAGTATTTGTCGTCCACGGAACCGTTATCCACGTAGTCCATCCACGCTACGACGTGGTAGCGGGCAGCGTGTAGCGCCAGCGAGGTGTGGATCGTGTGGTGTCCGTCCGCCGCCGGCTCGCAGCCGAGCACACGCCGTTCCGCGAGTTCGCCGCCGATCTCGTCGCGGAATACCTCGACGATCCAGCGAACGTCATACGCGTCAATAACCTCCCCTTCGGAGCGTCCTGTCTGCTCGTAAGGTTCTATTTTCGGGTCTATCGCAAGAGACAGATTCGCATTGACCAGCGTGGGATCGACGCCTTCGTTTTCCGGAAATTCCAGTACGGTCTTGTCACAGCCCGTCAATACGAGAACGAGTAAATGGGCAATATATATTGTTATTCTTTTCATCTTCCGCTCCTCCCTTATTTTCCGAACCGATACAACAGATTGATGCCCACCTTCGTCAGGCCCCAGTAGTTGTAAGCCCGTCCCTTTTCGAAGCGGGCGCCGTTTGGTATATTATAATAAGTATCGTATTTCGTATGGACGTATCCCGCGCCGACGGTGAACTCCGCTGCCCAATGGCGGGCGAAGGGCAGCACGTAACCGTAGCTCAACCCCACGCCGTAGAAGCCGTCGGGCGACTGGTAGCGATTTTTGTTGTCCACAGCGATATTGAAAGCGCCGATGTTGAGATGCACTCCGAAGAAATGACCCTTCATCGGGGCTTTCAGCCAGTAGCGGAATTCGGGCTGAACAGCCAGAAAACGCAGGCGGTAGTCGCGTGCCACGGTGTAGGGGCTGTAGATGATCGGCAGATCGATCGAGTAGTGGTCGCCGAAACTGTACTCCACGCCGAGGTTGGCGACCGTAGCGGCCAAATATGCCACATTGGTTTTAATGGCCCAGCGATAAAGAGGACGTACGGGGTCGAACATCATTCCCTCCAATGCCTCAACGACCGACTGTGTCGATTCTGATTCCGGCTCTGCGGATATTTCCGCAGGTATTTCGGAGACAGGGTTACATGCAGACTCAATAACTGGCTTTTCCGATGTCGGTTCGGCTTCGCTCCCGGATAATGAATCAACCGGCATAACATCGCTCTCCGGTTCAGGCATCTGATTACTTCCCGCACTACGGAACACATAGGCCACGGCTATCACATCCGTCATTCCTCGCCACCGTTGCGTAGAATTCGTCGTCCGAAAATGCTCCTCTTTCAATCCCTCATGAACGATAAAATAAGACTTGACCTGATTGCTTCGATTTTTCGCAGCTGCAAGGTTTGTCTTGAAAGAATCGTAAGAGGAGCAAAAACCCAGCATACGCACTTTCATATCTCCTGATTCGATTGAAAGCTTGTGTTGTCGGATAGATTGAGTCAGTGAGTTGATAGCGGCTGCATTTCCTTTATAATCCGCCCAAAACATCCGTCGTTTCGGGGCAAATCGGAAGACAACCGTATCCTGCTTCTCCGATGCGAGCACACTCGTCTTCTGCCGAGTACTCTTGCTGGCTTTGGCGGATAGAACACTGTCTGGCTCTTGAGCCGCAGCATTCAGCCCGTACAGCAGGAAGCCGAGTAAAAAAAGCCTCGGGAACAATCTCGAACGACCTTTTCGATCTGAAATACTTTTGTCAAAACAAATCATACTAAACAATTAAATAGACAAAGATTTTATTCCTCATCTGCTTATAAAGATACAGAAAATTTCTGGAATAGCGGCATGAAAGGCATGAAAATGCGCTGAATGGCTTAGTATAAAAGCGTTTATGAAGCCAACCGGTGCCAAAGGAAAAAATGAGGTAACGCAAAGGAAAGCGGAATATTGAAGAAGAACGGTTGCCAAATCATTACCTGTTAAAAAAAAAGCATATTCTTATAAACTGCTTATTTTCAGCGTGTAGGATAAATGATGATGCCTGGCGCAATGGTAGGAGATTTGCTTCTCTATTCCGCATTCCGCCATTACCTTTTTCAGTTGTTTGCACATCGTCCAATAGTTGATTTTCCCGAAAACCAGCCTGTCTTCCGACAGATACTTGTACCGTTCGATTATCTGCAAGGGAATATCCAGCAGCTTCACTTGGAACGGGACATTTGTCTTGTGCCGTTTCGACAATATCCATTTCTCACCGTTCACCTCCACTATTTCGTCCGTTGTGAGTTCTTTCATATCCACGAAAGACAAGGCGGTGAAGCAGGCGAAAATGAACAGATCCCGCACCAATGCGAGGGTGGGGTTGTCAAACTCGTGCGCCATGATTCTTTTGATTTCGTCCTCTGTCAGATATTCCCGTTCCTTAACATTCGGGCTGATATGGAACTGCGCAAACGGATTTCTCGGTATCAGTCCGTTATAGTGCGCACGCATGACCACGCCTTTCAGCCACATGCAGTTCAGCCAGATGGTGGCGTTTTTCAGTCCCCGTTCAGCCGTAAGATAAGCCGCAAACTCCCTGATGAAGTCGGGCGTAAGTTCCAGCATGGACATGTCCGTCCGTCTGTAGAATGACTTGATAAAGGCTGCGACATAGTTCCTTGCCCTTACCATGACCTTATACGTGCCGATGCTGCGGTCTTTGCCGACACGTTTCAGGAAGTTGGCGCAATCCTTGTCAAAAGCCTTTATCAGTGTCTCATACTCGCTTCCTACCCCTTGGTAGGCATTGCGCACCATTTCAGCCGTTACGTATGCCTCTCGGTCGGATATGCGCTGATAGTGCTTGATGATTTGCGCCTTGATGTTGTCCAATGCCAGATTGACGTTCCGTGCTTCGGCACTCTTGCCTTTGGCTCGGTTGCCTTTCGCATCCCAAAGGGTTTTCGGGATGGTCTGCTTGCAACTGAACTGCGCCACAGTACCGTTGATTGTCACTCGTCCCATGATGGGGACAATACCGTCTTTCTCCTTGCTGCCGTTCACGTAGAACAGCACTTTGAATGTACTTCTTGCCATACTCGTTTTTTTTGTTTGCAAAGTTAAATATCAACGAGTTAGACCTTGATACGCAAATCGGTGACAAACGGTGCAATAGCATCTCTCATATATGTTAAATATTACTCTTTCACGGGTAATGATTTAGTAACGAAACAACGTCCATTATCCGCATTTTTTGTGCTGAAACTAACTGATTATAGATTTTGACAAACAAACAAAATACTGATAATCACGTAAATTCAACACTCTTTTTCCCTCCTTAAAAATGGATGCAACCAATGACATCACCGTCTTTTTTTACGACAATATAACCTCCATTGGCATTGAAACAACCATCCCACGGAGAAGACACTGTCATGCCGAGAGCGAAAGCTAAAAGGAACTGCTTGATTTTGTACGCATACATTGGCTGTCCTTCCGGACTATTGATGTGTAAGGGATCATCTTGCGCAACTTTCTGGGTTGCGACTGAAACTTCACTTCCTTGACCTGAATAATATTTATCCATACATTCAGCGATGATACGAGCCATGCCCAAATCAAGCATAGTAAGATTATTTCTGAGAGTTTCGCCCGAAATTTTTGAAACAATTTTATTTTTCGATAATCAGGCGTCCCTGATAGCTTACATCGAAAGCGCCGGCGCAGGTGAAGGTAACCGTCAGCTCGGTCCTTGCGGCCTCGCCCGTGAGGTTGGTGATTACGTATTTGGCGAAGGGCGTGCCCTTGATTTCCGGTGTGACCGAGGCGGCGCTCAAGTCGATGGTTTTTTCCTCGCCTGAGTAGGAGATGCCCGGTATCTCCATTTCGAGGGCGGGCATTTCGGCGGCGAAGCGGGTTTCGTGCATCAGGATTCGCACCTTGCCTTCGCCGTCGGCAACCAGTTCGAAGAGAGCTTTCCCGTCGGTGAACGTGGCGCCCGAGGCGACCGTCGTGACGGTCGAGGTGCCGAAGAAAAGCATGTTGGCCGTGACGGTTCCGTCGTTGATCGAGGTGTTTTCCGTGGCATACGTATACCCGTCGGGGAGTTCCGGGGTAGGATCGGGATCGCCGGTGCAGCCATCCGAGCAACTGCTCAAAGCAGCCGAGGCGAGCAGGGAGAAGGGGAGGAGAAACGTGAAGAATTTTTTCATAGTATGGAATTTTATAGGGTGATGCTCAATGAAACGCCGAAAGTGCGTGGCCGGCCCCGCTGCAGGAACGAGTTGCCGATCGACATGAAATAGAATGTATCGTAGCGGGTGTCGGTCAGGTTGCGTCCCCAGACATCGACGGCCCAGTGGCGGTGTTCGAAGCGAATCGAGGCTTCCAGCAGGGCGTAGAAGGGTTGCGAGAAGGTGTTCGCTTCGTTCCAGTAGATTCGGCCCGCACCGTTGGCAGCCACTCGGAAGATGACGTATTCGAGCCAGTTCCAGCCCGTGCGGAGCGTATAGGACGCTCCGGCGTAGAGCGTGTGCTGCGGGGCGTAGGGGATGAAGTTGCCAGCGTAGTCGGCTTTGCCCGTATCGAATTTGACGAACGTGGCGCGGGTGTAGCCGTAGGCGACTTGCAGGTCGAGGTTTCGCCAGAGGGTAGCCAGCAGCGACGCTTCGCCGCCGAAGCTGCGCGTGCGGCCGGCGTTAGTCATCAGACGGCCCGTGACCTGTCCTTCGGGGAAGACCGTGAGCTGCTGGTCGCGGCAGTCGATGTAGAAGAGCGCCAGATCGGCCTGCACCTTGTGCGAAGGGGTCGAGAGGTGGGCACCCACCTCGTAGTTCCAGCTTTTCTCGGGTTTGTAGGTCACCACGTCGGCCACGTCGTAGAGCGAGCCGAATCCCATCTGTTTCATCACTTGCTGCTGCAGGACATCCGAGAACATCTGGGTATTGAATCCGCCGGCCTTGTAGCCTTTGCTGACGGTGGCGTAGAGCGTGTTACGCCGTGAGCTGCCCATCCGGTAGAGCACCGATATTTTGGGAAGTATCTCCGTGAAGGATTGTTTGAGCGTACCCGGCTGATCGACCAGAATAGCATGGGGATAGCTCGTGCCGTCGGGTGTTTGGGTCGTGTAGGTGGCTTCGGCATAGCTTCGGTAGTGGAGCTTCGAAGCCTCGAAATCAACGCGCAGGCCTGCCGTGAAGCGCCATCGGCCGGCGTCGTAGGTGGATTCGTGGTAGAGGGCCGCTCCGTAGTCGGGCGTGCGGAAGCGGCTGTCGAGCAGGAACGTATCTTCGCCCCATTCGGCGTGAATCCCCTGCGGCTCGAAACGATCGAGGATCAGGTTGCGGATGCCGTCCTCCTTGAAGAGCACCGGTGCGTGCATGCTGGTATGGCGGTAGAAGCCGAAAGCACCGAGGAGCCAGCGGTAGGCTTTGTCGTCGGGGGAGCGGAACACGAGGTCTTCGGTCACGGCGTGCTCCCGGCGGGCCTGTGTCAGTGTAAAATAGGAGAGCGGCAGGAAATCCTGGTCGAGGTTCATCCGGTCGTCGAGGTACTGATAGCTGGTGATGCTCGCTACGGAGAATTTCTCTCCTTCGTAGCGGATCGTCAGTCCGTCGTTGAAGTTCGTGCGGCGGTAATCGCTCGGGTCGTTGTAAGCGATCTGGCCGGTTTCGACATAGGCGTAAGGGTAGCCGCCCTGTTCCAGCTTGACGAACGAGAAGGTGTTGTCGATACGAAGTCCGTGCAGGTTGCGGTACTGTACCTTGAACCGGCCGCCGCCGCTTCTCTCCCAGTCGCATTTTTCACCGGTATAGAGGTTCTTGAAGAAGCCGTCGGTCTTGGAATAGTAGGCTCCGACCGAGAAGCCGACCCGTTCGCTTGTTTTGTAGTAGGTCGAAATCCGGTATTTCTGCGTGTTGCCGCTGCCGTATTCCATGCCCAGCCGCACTCCTTCGAAGGTGAAGGGCGACAGGGTATAGACGTTTATTACGCCGCCCATCGTGTTGCGTCCGAACAGCGTGCTCTGGGGGCCGCGCAGCACTTCGATCCGCTCGATGTCCGTCAAATCGAAGTCGTAGGCGTCCTTGTTCAGGTAGGGGATGTTGTCGATGTTGAGTCCCATCACCGGTTGGTCGATGCGGGCGCCCAGTCCCCGGATGTAGATCGAAGAGGTCATGCGCGAGCCGTAGTCCGGGATGTGGAAGTTGGGAACCACCTGCGAAACCTCTTTCAGGGCTGCGACGTGCCGCCGTTCCAGGTCCGTGCGTCCGATTACGGAAGCCGTTACGGGTTGGTTGCGCAGGTTGAGGCCCTGTTTGATGGCCGTGACCTGGATGTCCTCCACCTGGATAACGGAGTCCGCCAGTGCCGGAGTGGAGTCTTCCGGCAGCGCGGGGGCGGCACATACGCTCATGGCGTGCAGGAGTATGCACGCCGACAGAAAGATGATATGGATCGCCTGGCGGATCATCGGATCGTTTCGAACGGCAAAAACGGCGCAGACCGTAGAGTCCGTCGGTTTTCTCCGATTTCGCCGGAGCGCCGCGTTCGCTTTTACCGCGATTGTTCGGGGACAAAGGAACGATATTCCGATCGTTTTTGCAACCCTCATTTATGAGGAGTGCGGATGTCGCTTTCGTCCACGTAGCCCATGCTGACGGCGCAGATGACGAGTGCGGCGACGGACTGTACGCCGAGCTTCTGCATGATGTTGCGGCGGTGGGAGATGACGGTCGTGAGCCCGATTTGCAGCCGGTCGGCGATCTGTTTGTTCAGCAAACCCTGAGCGATGAGCGTCAGCACTTCCGTTTCGCGTACGGAGAGCAGGTTGGCGGCCGGAGCGCCGTTCTGTCGGGGAAGGGCATGGTCGGGTCGGGGCGCTTCGCTGCGCAGGCACAGCAGATCGTGTACCAGTCGTTCTTCGCCGCCGAAGATATCGATCTGGCGCATTCGGGCGAACTGGGCCGAATACCCTTTGCCCAGCAGGATCGTCTTGTGACTGTTTTCCAGGAAGAAGGTGCGGTGGCGCATGAAAACCTGCATGGCGGCGAAATAGTGGAAATAGCGTTCCGGTCCGGAAGCGATGAATTCGGTGAAGCTGTCGAACACGGCGATCTCTCCCGGAGGACCTACCTTTTCGAGAATCGTCCGCAGGCCCAACCCGATCAGGATGTTGGGCGTAATGACGGCGATGGCCGGTTTTGTCGGGGGACAGCTCATTCGTGGTGGTAGGGTTCGTTGTTCAGGATGGTGAAAGCCCGATATATCTGTTCGGCGAAGATGGCTCGCACGATCTGGTGCGAGAAGGTCATCTTCGAGAGCGACAGTTTGGTATCGGCCCGTGCATATACCTCGTCGGAGAATCCGTAGGGGCCGCCGATGACCATGACCAGCCGCCGGATGCCGCTCGCCATGCGTTTTTGCAGCCAGTAGGCGAAGTCGATCGAACGGTATTCGTCGCCCCGTTCGTCGAGCAGCACCACGTAATCCCCGTCGCCGAACTGACGCAGGAGGCTGGCGCCCTCGGTCGTGCGCTGCTGTTTGGCCGAGAGGTTCTTGGTGTTTTTTACGTCGGGCAGGACTGTGACGGCGAAACGGCAATAGAAATTGATTCGCCGGGCATACATGGCCAGCAGCGATTCGATCTCCTTGGAGTCCGTTTTTCCGATTACGATCAGTTCGATGTTCACGTTGGTTGGTTTATGGTCGTCCTGCCGGCGGCTTTTGGCGGCGGAACGGCGAGAGGTTGTTTCTGCGTCCGGCGATTCGCCAACAGGCATGACGGTTTCCGGCCGAATGTGCGGCCGGGGTACGTTACGGTTTTCAGGGGACTATTTCCAGGTCCGTATTCCACTCTCCGTCGGCATCGATGCAGATTACGGGACGCGAAGGTTCCACGGACTTGAGCCACTGATAGGCTTTGTACATATTATATCCGTTGCCCGACTCTCCGCCCAGAGCGAATCCGATGATGCAGGTGTGGTTGCGGGAGCGGTAGTACATGTTCCGCACGCGTTCGAGGTATTCGTCCGCAAGACGCGGATCGTTGCTCGGTGTGCCGCCTGTGGTGCGGTCGTCGCGCTTTTCCGGAGCGTTGATATTGGCCTGATCGATCACGAAGAGGCCCAGTTCGTCGCACAGATTGTAGAACCAGTAGGGTTGAGGCGCATTGGGCCAGATGGTATTGATCCCTTTTTTCTTGAGCGCCAGCAGTTCTTTGCGCGTGGCAGCCAGTTCCGCTCTTCCGATCTTATCTTTCGGAAACGATAGTGACAGGTTTGTCGAAACGGGTAATCTTCCCGTCTTTCATCTCCGTCTTTCCGAATCCTACTTTGAGGGGGATGTACTCCTTGAAGACTCCCTTGCGTTTGGTGTAGAGCATGACCCGGTATAGCGGGGCGGCGCCTTTGGCTCCCCAGCTATTTTCGTAGGTGTGATAAATGTAGGGCGAGAAGCGTACCGTGTCGAGCGAGCGTCCGGGAACGGTTATGTCGTTTACGCTGAAATCGAGCAGCTTGCCGTTGGGGGCGTAAATGTCGAACCCGACGGTGATCGGTTCCTCGTAGTTGTAGCCGTTCTGCACGATCACCTCCAGGTCGAGCACGCCGAATTTGCGGGTCGAATCGGGGATCAGCGCTACGTTGAAATCGCGTATGCTGCGTTTCTCCTGGGCGAAAAGATAACTGTTGGTAAACGGTTTTACCGGGGTCGGAGTGAAACCTTTTTGCAATTCGGGCGTATTACTTTCGTGCAGTTCCAGTAAAATGAGGTTATCGCCCTGTTTGACGTAGGGGGTAAGGTCGAAGTCGGCCGGAGCGAAAGGGTCTTCGACCACGGCTACGGTGCGGTCATTGACGCGGAGCGTGTAGGCCGTGCCCGTGTTTTCGAGATGGAGGTAGATGAACGAGTCGAACCAACCGTTCGGAAGATTGACCACATTCCCGATTCCGAGCACCTCTTCCCCGTCGTTCAGAAGTTCGGGGGCGAAAACCAGGTATTTGTCGGTGTTTTTCCGGTTGAGCGCATCGGCGTCTTCGCGGGTGTCGAACGGGACGAATTCGGAACGGTGGATGCGTCCCCCGTCTTGTCCGTAAACGGCCCCGGTGTAACACAGGACGGCGATTGCGAGGAAAATTCGTTTCATGGCGGAATTGTACTATAATGCGATTGACAAAGGTACTTTTTTTTTGACAAATCACAAATATATCCTATCTTTGTCTATCTTTAAGAATGAGTAAAAACAAGAAGAAATTACCGAACGTATGAAAAGCTTGAGAATCGCAGAATTGCTGCAGTCGCCGGCGACGGACGCCGAGGTCGTTGTGAAAGGTTGGGTCAGAACCAAACGTGGAAATAAGAACGTGGCTTTCATCGCCCTGAACGACGGATCGTGTGTGGCGAATATGCAGGTTGTGGTCGATCTGGCGAAATTCGACGAGGAGCTGCTCCGTAAGGTGACTACCGGAGCCTGTCTGCGTGTGGACGGACGCCTGGTCGCTTCGTGCGGTGCGGGACAGGGCGTCGAGGTGCAGGCCGAGAAGATCGAGATATACGGTACGGCGGATCCCGAAACCTATCCTTTGCAGAAGAAGGGACATTCGCTCGAATTCCTGCGCGACATCGCTTATCTGCGTCCCCGTACCAACACGTTCGGTGCGATTTTTCGCATCCGTCACGCGATGGCCTATGCGATACATAAATATTTTAACGACAAAGGTTTCTATTACCTGCATACGCCGCTGATCACCGCTTCGGACTGCGAAGGCGCCGGGGCGATGTTCCAGGTGACGACGCTCGATCTGAACAACCTGCCCAAAACCGAAGAGGGGGCCGTGGACTATTCGCAGGACTTTTTCGGCCGTCCGTGCAGCCTGACCGTGTCCGGCCAGCTCGAAGGCGAGTTGGGAGCTTTGTCGCTGGGGCAGATCTATACTTTCGGCCCGACGTTCCGTGCCGAAAACTCCAATACGCCGCGCCACCTCTCCGAGTTCTGGATGATCGAGCCGGAAATGGCCTTTTACGAGCTGGAGGACAACATGGAGCTGGCCGAGGATTTCCTGAAATACCTGATCCGCTACGCGTTGGAGAACTGCCGCGAGGATCTGGAGTTCATGAACAAGATGTGGGACAACGGTTTGATCGAGCGGCTCAACTTCGTGTTGAACCACGAATTCAAGCGGCTGGATTATACCGAGGGCGTGGAGATTCTCAAGGCTTCGGGCCGCAAGTTCGAATTCCCCTGCGACTGGGGGTGCGACTTGCAGTCGGAACACGAACGCTATCTGGTCGAGGAGCACTTCAAGCGTCCGGTGATCCTTATCAACTATCCGAAGCAGATCAAGGCTTTCTACATGAAGCAGAACGAGGATGGAAAGACCGTCCGTGCGATGGACGTGCTGTTCCCGAAGATCGGCGAGATTATCGGCGGTTCGGAGCGCGAGGCCGACTACGAAAAACTTTCGGCCCGTGTACACGAACTGGGTATGAACGAGAAAGAACTCTGGTGGTATCTCGACACCCGTCGTTGGGGATCGGCTCCTCATTCCGGTTTCGGACTCGGGTTCGAGCGCCTGCTGCTCTTCGTGACGGGTATGGGTAACATCCGCGATGTGATTCCCTTCCCCCGTACGCCCAAGAATGCGGAATTTTAATTAAATCCGGACCATTTATCTATTAACCCGTTTTCAGCCGTTCCTGATAATACTTTTATCACGAACTGCAATATTTTATTTTGCCAAAAGAAGAAGCCGATTACTAATTTCGAAGTTAATAATTGGGAGGAGACAAGTATGAGCATGATCAATCAAAAGCAGGTATTGTCCCTGCAACAGAAATTATCACCCCAGCAGATTCAGATGATCAAATTGTTGGAGTTGCCGACCATGCAGCTCGAGCAGCGGATCAAGCAGGAGATCGAGGAGAACATCGTGTTGGAGGAAGACGATCATACTCCGGAGGACGAGCAGCCGCAGCAGATTTCGGTGGAGGAATACCTCCGGGAAGACGAAACTCCTTCCTATAAGAGCCGTATCAACAACTATTCGAAAGACGATAAACCGCGCCAGGCCCCCCTTGCGGGCGGACGTTCGTTGCAGGAGTACCTGGTCGAACAGTTGGGATACCGCAATCTCTCGGAGCAGGATATGCGTCTGGCCGTTTATCTGGTCGGCAGTATCGAGGAGGACGGCTATCTGCGCCGGAGTTTGGAGGCTATCGCCGACGACATCGCCTTCACGCAGGGCGTAGATGTTTCGGTCGAGCACTTGGAACGATTGCTGTCGATTATCCACGAACTCGAACCGACCGGTGTAGGTGCCCGTAACCTGCAGGAGTGTTTGTTGTTGCAATTGGATCAGGAGAATCTTAATACCCGCTCCCGCCGGCTGGCCCGCAAGATCGTGGAGTGCTATTTCGACGAGTTTGTCAAAAAGCATTACGAAAAACTGATGGCCCGGCTTCAGGTTTCCGAGGACGAATTCCGCGAGGCGATCGAAGAGATTACCCGCCTTTCGCCCAAACCGGGCAACCTTTACTCCGAAGGCGGGGCCGATACGACGCCTTACGTGACGCCGGATTTCATCCTCGATTACCACGAAGGGCATTTCGACCTGACGCTCAATTCGGGTAATCTTCCCGAAGCGAGAATCAATCATCGTTATATCGAAATGATGCGGGGCATGGTGGATTCCGACGGTCGGGTCAAGGAGAAGGACCGCGAGGCGATTCAGTTCGTCAAGAGCAAGATCGATTCGGCCAAGTGGTTCATTTCGGCGATCAAGCAGCGGCACGATACGCTGATGCGGACGATGCAGGAGATTCTCGATTACCAGCAGGAATATTTCAAGGACGGTAACAAAAGTAAGTTGCGGCCGATGATCCTCAAGGATATCGCCGATCGCACGGGGTTGGACGTATCGACCATTTCGCGCGTGGTGAACAGCAAATATGTACAGACCCAGTTCGGCATCATTTTGCTCAAGTCGCTCTTCTCGGAGGCGATGCAGACCGACAGCGGCGAGGAAGTGTCGAGCTATGAAATCAAGAATATCCTCCAGCAGTGCATCGACGAGGAGGATAAACGCAAGCCTCTGACCGATGAAACATTGATGGATATCCTCAATTCGAAGGGGTACCGCATCGCACGTCGTACGGTGGCCAAGTATCGGGAGATGTTGAGTATTCCGGTGGCACGGCTCCGTAAACAGATTTAATCGCGTAGAAGATGTATTTGCGTTTGTCGAAGGCTGTTTCCGTTGTGCTGCATCCGTTCCTGGTGCCGCTCTATATGGTGTCGCTGCTATTGCTGGCCGGTACGGTCTATTCGCTTTATCCGCTCAAGGTCAAGATATACCTTATTTGGGTGACGCTGCTTTTTACGACGATCATTCCGGTTTTGGTGATCGCACTGCTCAAGTCGTATCGTAAGATCGGCGATGCGGATTTGAGCGACCGCAAGGAACGCTTCATCCCGCTGCTCGCTATGATCGCCTGCTATACGTTGTGCGCCGTCGCCATTGCGAGGATTCCTTCGGCGCAGATGTTGAGCCGTTTTATGTTTGCGGGAGCCTGTTGTGTCGCCGTGTGTCTTTTTGTCAGCTTTTATTGGAAGATCAGCCTGCATATGACGGCGTTGGGTGCTGCCGTGGCTTTTATCGTTCTGATCAATATCGCCAGCGGCGGGGGACTCTTCGCTGCGTTTATCGCAGCCCTGCTCGCTGCCGGTGCGCTCGGCTCCGCCCGGCTGAAACTGGGGTATCATACGCTGTCGCAAGTGGCGGTGGGATTCGCAACTGGTTTTATCGTCGCCGCAGGCGTCGGTTTGTTCAACTGGTAATATCTATGAAAAATAAGGCAGTGTGTCTTTATGACACACTGCTGTTTTATTATCGGGATGCGGCAAAGTCATTTACGATAGTAAATTCCTGTCGCTCTTACCCGCAAATGCCTTGTCTTGCATCCATTCTGACATTCCTTATTCAGGGGTTGTGCCTGAAATTTTCATTTCGACACAGCCCCGTTTTAATATTACGGGTTGCTATTTTTTCAACTGTCCGCCCAGCATGATGCCGGGATAATTTTGCATGACGGAGGCGATTTGCTGCATTTTCTCGTTCGCAGCGTATTCCGGAGAGGAGTGCCGCACGGCTTCGAGCGCATCGCCTGCATCGAACTGGAGCGTCAGCACCTCGCCGCGCAGGGAGAGATAGCCTTGAAAGGTGGCTTGTTTCCCGTCTTGGATCAGCGTGATGGCGGCTGTTCCGGTGGCGGGATCGTAGCTATACGTCCCGTCGATCTCATGTCCGCCCATAGAGGCGTGGAGCCGGTTGCGTTTTTTGAAGGAAACGGTCCCCTGTCCCGGCACGAGGCCTGCCTTGACGTAATGGGTCGCCAACTGGTCTTGCAATCCGGCTACGGCGATCGAGGCGAACATATCGTCGCCCTTGTATTCGATGCTGGGAGCCTGGTAGGTCCAGACTCCGAGGAGCGCTTCTTCCGACGGATAGGTCGGCGGTGTGGCCTCTTCCTGTTTCGCGGAGTGACTACCTCCTAAAAGTTGCTGGAGTTTTTCATTCATCGATTGTCCCGAAACAGCGATTGTCGCGCATACGACGAACAGGGCGGACAGACATAATGTACGTTTCATATCCGAATGGTTTTTATTTTTCCTGAATCAGAAGATCGATTTCCCGCAACCACAGGGTTGCCGTAGCGTCCGAAGGCATGCGCCAGTCGCCGCGCGGCGAGAGGGAGATGATGCCAACTTTCGGACCGTCGGGCATGGCCGAGCGTTTGAACTGCTGCGAGAAGAATCGCTGGAAGAATACCCGCATCCAGCGCAGGATCGTCGCCCGGTCGTAGCGTCCGTCGAACGCTGTTTCCGCAGCGAAGAGGATTTTTGCCGGGGAGTAACCGTTCTGGATGAAGTGGTAGAGGAAAAAGTCGTGCAACTCGTAAGGCCCTACCAACTTCTCGGTGTGCTGGGCGATTCCTCCCTCTTCGCCGGACGGCAGCAGCTCGGGGCTGATCGGCGTGGCGACCACGTCGAGCAGGATCTCGCGGATCGCATCGTCCTGACATACCTGGGCCATCCATCGTAGAAGCACCTGGATCAGGGTTTTGGGCAGCGAGGCGTTCAGACCGTACATCGACATCTGGTCACCATTGTAGGTCGCCCAGCCCAGTGCCAGTTCGCTCAGGTCGCCCGTGCCGAGGACCATGCCGTGCTCCATGTTGGCGATGTCCATCAGGATTTGTGTCCGCTCCCGGGCCTGGGCGTTTTCGTAGGCGGAAGATTGTTCTTCGGGGTTGAGTCCGATATCGGCGAAGTGTTGTTCGCAGGCTTTGCGGATGGAAATTTCGCGGGAAGTGATGCCCAGGCAGCGCATCAGGGCGATCGAGTTGCGGTAGGTGCGGTTGCTGGTGCCGAATCCGGGCATTGTGACGCCGATGATGCCTTTGCGGTCGAGCCCGAGGCGATCGAAAGTCCGCACGGCGATCAGTAGGGCCAGTGTGGAGTCCAAGCCGCCGGAAACCCCGATGACGACCTTTTTGCAATCGGTATGCTGCAGGCGCTGGGCCAGCCCCATCGTCTGAATGTTGATGATTTCACGACCCGATTCGTCCATCTCTTCGGGCGTTTGCGGCACGAAAGGATGGGAATTGAACTCCCGGTCGAGGGTGACGTTCGCGGGGTTTTCCGGCAGGGGAATTTCGACGATGATGCGCTCGGCGGGACGGTGCGGCGCGAAAGTCGTGGTACGGCGGCGCGAGTTGAGGAGCTTTTCGGTGTCTATGTCCGCGACGATCAACTGTTCCTCGGTCGAAAACCGTTCGGTGCGCCGCAGCATCCGGCCGCTCTCGACGATCAGGCCGTTGCCGCCGAATACCAGGTCGGTCGAAGATTCTCCGTAGCCGGCTGAACAGTAGATGTAGGCCGACTGGGTCCGGGCCGATTGCGATTTGACCAGCGTGAGCAGGTAGTTGTGCTTGCCCAGCACTTCGGGCGATGCCGAGAGGTTGAAAAGTATCTGGGCGCCGTCCACTGCCTGATGCAGCGACGGGGCGGCCGGAACCCACATATCCTCGCAGATTTCCACGCCGAACTTCACGCCTCCGATGTTGAAAAGCATGTTGCGGCCGAAGTCGGTATCCTGGCCGCACATCCGGATCGTGGCCAGGCCGATCTCTTCGCCCGACATGAAGCAGCGGGCCTCGTAAAATTCCGAGTAATTGGGAATATATGTCTTGGGGACCACGCCGTGAATACGTCCCTGAGCGAAAACTACCGCGCAGTTGTAGAGGGCATTGCCGTAAGTGACGGGCATACCGACGATGGCGACGATGGGCAGTTCGCGGGTCTGGGCGAGGATATAGCCCAAGGCCTGTTCCGCCGCATGGAGCAAGGCGGGTTGCTGGATCAGATCGCCGCAGGTATAGGAGGTGATGCAGAGTTCCGGGAAGAGGATGATGCTCGCTCCCCGGTCGGCGCCCTTGCGGATCAATTCGGTGATATGTTGGGCGTTATAGTCGCAATCGGCGATCCGTACATGGGGAACTGCCGCCGCTACTTTCAGAAAACCAAATCTGTTCATACGATTTTTGCCGGTTTATTTTTTTCGTTTTCTGTCCCGAAGCGTATCGAACATCTTCGTACGGTCCGGGTATCGGAAAAACTCTCGGTTTGTTTTTTTGCGTTTTTTTCGCTCGGCATGGTCCGAACGGATTCGGCTTCGTGTCCGCCTGTCGAAAACGCTTGTTGTGCAATATTTTTATTTTGTCCAGAGCTGGGCCAGGTTCAGGATTACCTGCATGGCTTTGTGCATGGTCGTCAGCGAGCAATATTCGTAACGGCCGTGGAAATTCATGCCGCCGGTGAAGATGTTGGGGCAGGGGAGTCCCATGAAGGAGAGCCGTGCGCCGTCCGTGCCGCCTCGGATGGGCTTCACGAGCGGTTCGACCCCCGCCATTTTCATCGCCTCGATCGCCTTGTCGATCACCTGCGGGTGCGGTTCGACCATCTTGCGCATGTTGTAGTACGAATCCTTGAGCGTGAGGGTCAGCACCCCTTCGCCGTATTTGCGGACGAGCAGATCGACGCACTCCTGCATGTAGTTCTTGCGGGCTTCGAAACGGGCGCTGTCGTGGTCGCGGACGATGTAGCTGATCTGCGCCTGATCGACCGTACCGTTGAGGGCGATACAGTGGTAGAAGCCGTCGTAGCCTTCGGTGTGTTCGGGTCGCTCCCAGGCCGGCAGTAGGGCGTTCAGCTCGCATGCTACCTGAATGGCGTTGATCATCTTGTCTTTGGCGTAGCCCGGGTGGACGTTGCGGCCCTGGATCTCGATCTTGGCGCTCGCGGCGTTGAAGTTCTCGTATTCGAGTTCCCCCTCGAAGCCGCCGTCCATCGTGTAGGCGAAGTCGGCGCCGAAGGCCTTGACGTCGAAGAAGTCCACGCCCCGGCCGATCTCTTCGTCGGGGGTGAAGCCGATGCGGATCTTACCGTGCCGGAGCTCCGGATGTGCGAGCAGATATTCCGCAGCGGTCATGATCTCCGCCACGCCCGCCTTGTCGTCGGCGCCCAGCAGCGTCGTGCCGTCCGTGTGGATCAGCGTATGTCCCTTGAAGAAGCTCAGCTCCGGAAAGTCCGCGACTTTCATCGTCACGCCGGCGTTCAGCCGGATGTCCTTGCCGTCGTAATTCTCTATGACGTGCGGTTTCACGTCGGCGCCGCTCATATCGGGTGCGGTGTCCACGTGGGCGATGAATCCGATGACGGGGGCTTTTTCGCAGCCGGGCGTCGCGGGGATCGTACCCATGGCGTAGCCGTACTTGTCCACCGTGACCTCGGTGAGGCCCAGGGCCTTCATCTCTTCGGCCAGATAATCGAGCAGCACCCGCTGTTTCGCGGTCGAGGGGAAAGTTTCGCTCGACTCGTCGCTCTGGGTGTCGAACGAAACGTATTTCAGAAATCTGTCTTTGAGTTCCATAGTATATATCGTTGATTTTTTATTCTTCCTTTTTAGCGCGGAGCGAATGTACGGCGAAATAGATGATAAGCGCCAGATACATGCCCAGACCTACCCACGAGGCTGCGTTCGAACTGTTCCACTGCGTGAGTTTCCAGTCCACGTCGGCGAATTTCAGGATCGCTCCCACTACGCCCATCAGGGCGCCGCCTGCGATGAAGCCCGACGCGATGAGCGTACCCTGGCTCATACGTGCCTTGTTGAGCGCCTGATCTTTCGATCGGGTCGATACGAACCAGGCGATCAGACCGCCGATCAGCAGCGGAAGATTGAGCTGCAGGGGCAGGAACATGCCCAGTGCGAATGGAAGGGCCGGAATACCGATGCCGGTGAGTACCAGCGCGAGGACTGCGCCGCAGAAATAGAGTACCCAGGGAGCCGTTCCGCCCTGCATCAGGGGTTGGATCACGGCGGCCATGGCATTGGCCTGCGGAGCTTCCAGCGGGCTGCCGGGGCCGAAGCCGTAGGTTTTGTTCAGAATAATCATCACGCCTGCGACGGTAGCGGCCGAAACGAAGACGCCGAGGAATTTCCAGCTCTCCTGTTTTTTCGGCGTGGTGCCGATCCAGTAGCCGATCTTCAGGTCGGTGATGAAGCCGCCGGCCATCGACAGGGCCGTGCAGACCACGCCGCCGATCACCAGCGCGGCGGTCATGCCCGTCGTGCCGCTCAGCCCCACGCTCACCAGCACCAGCGACGAGAGGATCAGCGTCATCAGCGTCATGCCCGAGACGGGGTTCGTTCCCACGATGGCGATGGCGTTGGCCGCGACGGTCGTGAAGAGGAACGCGATGATGAAGACGATCAGAATGGCCGTGACGGACTGCACCCAGCCGTCGAGCAGCCCGAAGTGGAAGAAGACGAAGACCGAAATGAGCGTGGCGATCAGGATCGTGAGGATGCGCTTTATCGAGATGTCGCGTTGCGTGCGCTCGGGGGTTTCCATAACAAGCGGAATTATCATGCGTCGCATTTGCT
>ENA-OPWD01000402-OPWD01000402.1-human-gut-metagenome-genome-assembly--contig:-NODE-402-length-36725-cov-17.370139_pt1 | contig 36725 bp, 36 predicted proteins | sample MGYA00241502_ERZ501996 | MGnify/ENA primary metagenome ERZ501996 (study PRJEB25962, sample SAMEA2042011) | human gut metagenome | biome: human gut; feature: human-associated habitat; material: faeces... | reverse complement strand
TTGCGGCAGTAACGGTGGCGGCGGTCATTATTGCTATGCTGACCGCTTGCGGAAACAAACAGCCTACTGCAACGGCTGATGAAGTAATCGGTACATCTGTTCAGTCAGTTCCACATCGGGGAGCATATAATCTCCAACTTGACGATACTCAACACCCTGCTGTTCAAATATTGTTTTCATAGAAAAATCCTCCTGTAATTTGATTGTACTATCATTTTACAGAAGGATTTCTATTTTTACCAATGTGCCGATTTCAAATAAAAGCCAACTAATTCAAATGTTCCTTGTACCAGCTAATTACAGCTTCTCTATCAGACTCGAAGAACTGCGTAGAAATGTAAATATCCATATCATTAAAGTGCAATTCTTTAGCTCTGTATCTTTTGTGAGATGAATTACCCATATTATCTGTCACATTGTCCGCAAATGCAGGATAATTTGTTGCTTTAAACAATGACTTGGTATACTCTTTTGTCTTCAGGTTTTCAACTTCGGTTACAGTAATCTTTGACTTGTTAATAAGGTCTTCAACTAAGTTGTAGAACAATTTTGCAACCGGAAGCATTCCCTCTGACCAAGTATTTTCGTCATCAATATCAAATGGTGCTTTTGAAAGTGAAAAGCTGAAATCATCTATATCCAAATTCATATTTGACAATAAATCTTTAATAAATGAGATGATATTATTTGATGATAAGTTTGTTTCAAAGAAGATACCACTGTTATCAACTTGTTTGGCTTTACGAAGTTTTCTTTCGTCGTTGCTTATATATGTTCTATCTGCATTTGGAATGGAGTAATCACTTTTGGCTAGTTCGTTTAACATTTCAGTATCTAAATCATATACAAGGCTGATGAATTTTGTCAATAAGTCCGCCCAACTCGCTACCTTTGTATATTCGCCAACAAACGAAAATCCTTCCGGTTTCGTATTAGAAAAGTCTATACCGCTATTAACGCCAAAACTCAATTCATTCGTTTCGCTAATATCTGAATGCATTTCAACATAATTAAACTTATCAATCAAGATATTAGAAAGTACTTTTGCTCTGTTTAGAATAGAAGACTCATCCCATCTTTCCGCCGATAAAACTTCTTTGTTTAGTACATTTGCCTTCGAATTTTCACAAATAATGTTTTTCTTATCAGTAAATGATTTTGTTCCTAATTCACTATTATGTCCTGTGATAGTCAAATTTCCAAGCGTATGTAAGTATATCTCATAAACTCTGTTATAATCATCACCAACTTCTTTTTTCCATACAATAGCGTTTTCTTTCTGTGGTAAAATGTGCTCTATCGTAAGATTAGTAATATCAATATGCTCCTTGGTAGAATTCTCAATAACAGAAAGCACAAACTTACAAATAGGCTTTTTATATAGAGGTTTATGGATAAGTGCTTCTTCAAATTCACTGTCTGTTGGCATACGATTGTTTGCCCTTAAATCGTTAAGGAATATTACGAATTTTTCGTAATAATTATCGTAACTTCCATCAAAAAATCTGTCATACATCGACTTCATAAACTTTGACAAGTTTTTGTTAATTTCACAAGCCGTAATTCTAACAAGATATGTCAGCAAATAATCTAATACTTTGCAAAGAGTTGCTTCATCGATATTACCGTCTTCATAATCGTTAAATACTCTAAAAAGAAACGGAAGTACAGTTGTTTGTTTAATGGTATAAAACGCTCTCAGATAATCCGAGATTTCTTTGCTATAGAACTGTGTTTCGCCAATAAAAGCACCGTAGTATTTTGATGTTCGTTTCAAATTCTTCAGTACATCCTCGTGACTCAAGTTGTTTTCTTCGCAATGTTCTTTAAATAAACGATATGCATTTTTGTCGTTAACGGACTTGCTAATTTGCGAGTTTAAAAAATTGATAACGAAATCTCCTAAGTTGCGGTAGCCTACGTTCTTTTCGATTACAGACCAATAATTCTCGTAAAGTTCATCTTGGTTTAAATCATCCATAAGCAGATAATTTCTAATTAAATCTGCTAAACTTAACTCCAATCCGGTTGAATTGATTGACTCAAAAATTTTCTGTGGCTCATCACCTTGAGATTTATCAAGAACGATTTCTACCATCTCAAGCTTTTTGATACCGTTAAGTATATCATTCAATTCTAAACCTGATGTTACGGTTTCTTCAATCAAATTTTTGAAGGTAATATAGTTCTTATAGATATTTGAGTTCCTGTCCATCTCGTCAGTTTTATCTTTGATTAAAAGCAGCAACTGTTCATTATCAGATTTCACTGGTTTTAATTTTAGTTTATATTTTTCATCGCAATTTCTATTGAACATTACTTCTTCTATTTCAGCTTCTATTCTAACTGATACGCCTTTTGCCGCATCATAAAGGGCTTTTAGAAGAATATACATTGTAGTAAGACGCTGTTGCCCGTCTATAATCAAAACTTCATTTAATGTACTGCCATCAAGACCGACTATATACACAATAGTTCCCGTAAAATGTTTATGGTCTCGTTTGTTCGCATTCATAATATCCTGATAGAGTTTTTCACATTGTATATTATTCCAATCATAATTACGCTGATAAACAGGCACTTTAAATACTCTTTTGTTTTTTTCAATTATGTCTGAAAACAACCATGCTTTATAAGGTTGCATAATTTAATCTCCTTTATCTTTATCGGCATTATATTTTTAAACCTAACTACTCCTACTATAATCTGTTAAATCATCTTAAAATGTTTAAATGCTTCTTCAATCATTACTGCTTTTTCCGCCGGACACTGTGATTGTTTTGTATTTGCCGATTTTGGTTTATTGTAATTTTCTCTTTCTATGATGCCGCATTTCTCTTTTACCTGAGCGATATAGAGATTGGACACCTTTGTATCGTATTTATCTAAGATGTACTGTTTGATTTCTTCGTAAGTTGCTTTCGCCTCCGAAGCAGTTAAATCCAGTTCATCCATATCAACGGTAATGTCGATATATGTGTCCGGAGTTTTTTTAACCAACTTAACAACCGTCTCCACATGCGCTGTTCTTGGGAACATATCGCAAGGTGTTACTTCTTTGGTTTTATAGCCGTTTGACTCGAAAATTTCTAAATCTCTTGCAAGGGTTGCGGGATCACAAGACACATACACAACTCGTTTCGGTGACATTTGTGCTACGGTCAAAATTACATCTTCACCGCAGCCTTTTCTTGGCGGGTCAAGCACTACGACATCAGGTTGAAGTCCCTCTGCTTTAAGTTGAGCTGCTGCCTTTGATGCGTCGGCACAAATAAATCTTGCGTTCTCTATGCCGTTTGCTTTTGCGTTTTCGTTTGCATTCTTTATAGCATCCTCGACAATTTCCGCACCGACAAGTGTTTTGCAGTTTTCAGCCATTGTAAGTCCTATTGTACCTGTTCCGCAGTATAAATCAAGCAGAATTTCGTCGTTTTGCAGGTTTGCGTATTCTTTTGCTTTACCGTACAGTTTTTCTGCTTGGGCACGGTTTATCTGCCAGAATGAAAACGGTGATATTTTAAATTTAAGTCCGCATAAAACATCGGTAATGTGGTCACTGCCGTATGCAACACGATTTTTCTTGCCTAAAACCACATTTGTTTTTTCTCTGTTAGAATTAATAATTACGCTTTTTAGGTTAGGCAAGCCGTCTTTTAACATTCTGACAAGTTCGTCTTCCTGTTTTAAGCCGTTGCCGTTGACAACATAACAAACCATAAGTTCGTCAGTAATTTCACCAAGACGCATATATAAATGTCTTAATCTGCCTTTGCCTGTTGTTTCGTCATAAATATCAGCATTTGTTTTATCTATAAATCTTTTTGTAATTTCTATTACAGAATTAAAAACTTCAGGCTGCAATAAACAGTCATCACACGGAATAATTCTGTGCGTATGAAATGAATAAAATCCGAACATCGCACTTCCGTCTTTTGCCCTACCTATAGGAAATTGCGCCTTATTTCTGTATCTGTCAGGTCTTTCGCAGCTGATAATATCTTTAAATTCAAAGTCTTTAATTCCGCCTATTCGTGTTACCGCATCGTAAACACGCATTGATTTTATTTTTAATTCTTCTTCATAAGAAATATGCCGCCAAGTACAGCCTCCGCATTTTGAGAACTGCGGGCAGTCCGCCTCGATTCTTGCGGAAGACGGAGTAATTATATTTTCAATTTTACCGAAAGCATACGTTTTCTTTGTTTTTAATATTCTTACTTCAAGTTCATCGCCTACTGCGGAAAGCGGAACAAATACGGCGATACCGTCCTCTGTTTTTCCTACGCCGCTGCCCTCTGCGGTAGCCGAAGTTATGTTTAATTTTATAATATCATTCTTAACTAAATTCACTGATTATCACCGATTATATTGTAACATTTTTAATATAAATTGGCAATATAAAAACTAAAATACGAAAAAAATATTACAAATTGAAAAAAGGTATTTATTTTTTTTGACTATAGCTTTATAATATAAGATAGAATTTTTGTGAATGGAGAATGAGTGTTTTGAATTACGACATTTTACTTGATAATATAAAAAGGATACATTTTATCGGCATCGGCGGTAGCGGTATGTGTCCGCTTGCAGAGATTTTAAACAGCGAGGGTTATCAGCTTTCGGGCTCGGATATGAATGAGGGCGAGACACTCGACAGAATCAAAGGCTACGGCATTCCCGTATATATGGGACATCGTGCAGAGAACATTGACGGTGCAGAGCTTGTTGTTTATTCTGCCGCTATCAAAGAAGATAACCCTGAAAGAAAAGCAGCTGTTGAGCAGGGTATTCCTTGCATTGAAAGAAGCGTTATGCTCGGCGTCGTAACAAGAAGATACAAGAGAAGTATTGCGGTTTCCGGTACTCACGGCAAGACCACAACCACAGCCATGCTTTCACAGGTACTTATCGGCAGCGGTTTTGACCCATCGGCAATTATCGGCGGCAAACTTCCGTTTATCGGCGGCAACAGTTATGTAGGTCAGAGCGACATTATCGTTTGCGAGGCTTGCGAGTATGTTGATACATTCTTACAGCTTAATCCGTTTATTTCTATTATACTTAACATTGATGCCGACCACCTCGACTACTTTAAAAATCTTGACAACATTAAAAAGTCATTTAATAAATTTGCAAAACAGACTACAGGTTTGCTTGTAATCAACGGTGACGACCAAAACACACTTGATGCAGTAAACGATGTTGACATTGAAAAAATCACCTACGGCTTTGGCGAAAACTGCGACTACAGAGCAGAAAATATTTCTGCAGACAAGGGCGTTCACGAGCAATTTGACATCTATTACAAGGGCGAACTCCTTACAAATATTAAGTTGATTGTTCCTGGCAAGCATAACATTTATAATGCACTTGCCGCAGCGGCTACCGCACATTACCTTGGTGCAACACCTAAGGAAATCGCCGAAAATCTCCACAAATTCGGAGGTGTTCACCGCCGTTTTGAAATTCTCGGTACACCCGAGGGAATTACAGTAGCAGACGATTTTGCTCACCACCCGACAGAGCTTACCGCAACACTCAATGCCGCAATGAATATGGGCTTTAAAAAAGTATGGGCGATTTTCCAGCCGCATACTTTCTCAAGAACAGCACTTCTTCTTGATGATTTTGCAGAGGCTCTTAAGATTCCGGATGTTGCGATTATTTCTGAAATTCTCCCTGTAAGAGAAACAAACACATATAATATTTACTCAACCGACCTCGGTGCAAAAGTACCGAACTCGGTTTGCCTTGACACTTTTGAAGAAATTACAGACTATGTATGCAAAAACGCAAAAGAGGGCGACCTCATTCTCACAATGGGCGGCGGCAATGTTTATATGTGTGCCAATATGATTTACAATCAGCTTAAATATAATGAGGAGAATAAGTAATTTCATATTTCATTTATAGGAATTAAAATTTAACAAATATAAAATCAGCCTGACTTCATACGAAATCAGGCTGATTTTTTGCTTGAATAATTATTTATTTCTAATATCGTCAATTATCATTTGTATATGAGCAATCTGCTCTTGAGATAACCCCGAAACATCAACGGTTTCCCTATCGTTAATACCAAGCAAATAATCGGCACTTACTGAATAGGTATTTACTATTTTAATAAGCATTTCCACAGACGGCTGAATATTGTCGTTTTCCCAATTACTGATAGTCTGCTTTGTTACATTAAGAGCCTGTCCGAATTGCACCTGATTCAGTCCGAGCGAAAACCTTAATTCACGAATTCTTTTGCTTAACATACCAACACCTCAAATATAAGTATTACAATACTATTGTATAAATTATACTTGACATTTTTAAAATACTTTGGTATATTAATATTGGACTTTTAATTTATACCATGGCAAATATATCATTAGGCTGAATTTCAAATACCTTGCAAAAAGCTACTATTTCTATATCGGTTATAAATCTTTTTCCGCATTCTATTCTTTGGATTGCATTTTTGTCTAAATCCAATCCAAAAAGCTGCAATTTTTCAGCAAGCTGTCTTTGACTGCATTTAGGATTTAATGCAAGTCTTAATTCCGCAATCCTCTTTCCGCATACATTATTCATATTTTCATTTTTATTTTTAAACATTTTTTATACTCCTTTGACATTTAGTGCTTGTCAATAAGAATATTTTATGCTATAATACACCTGTAATTGACATTCAGTGAGTGTCAATTGCGAATAATAAATTAAATAACACAAGGAGCGATAAAAAATGAAAAAAGTTAAAAGATTAACAGCCGTAATACTGTCTGCACTTATGATAACAAGTGCATTTTCCGCATTGCCTGTAAGTGCGGCTACAATCGAAAGTGATACTTCGGCTGTGTCTTCAGATGAAAATTTTATAAGCGGTGACTATGAGTATACATTACTTGATGACGGTACAATTGAGATATCCAAGTATGTTGGTAATGATAGTGATGTAACTATTCCTGATGAAATTGACGGAAAAAAGGTTACGAGTATAGGCAAAGGTGCATTTGAAAACAATATAAGTATTAAAAATATTGAAATGTCAAACAATATATTATCAATATATGACGGTGCATATTATAATTGTCAATCATTAGAAACCATTAAACTATCTAACTCATTGACAAGAATTTGGGTAGGAGCATTTGGAAATTGTTTATCATTAAAAAGAATAGATCTTCCGGATAGTTTATCATATGTTGATGATTTCGCCTTTGGTAATTGTGAGAGTTTAGAAACAGTAAATTTTCCGGATAAACTTTCAGATAATGGCTTTTCAAAAGGTTTAGCAAAGTCTGTATTTGAAAATTGTATTAATTTAACATATGTTAAACTACCTGATAACTTACAATATATTAGTTATGGAGTTTTTTCAGGCTGTAATAAATTACAAAAAATCACTATACCGCAAGATGTAACTTCTATAGGTAATAAAGTTTTTTATAATTGCACTAATTTAAAAAGCATTATTATTCCTAAAGATGTTAGTTTTATAGCCCGTGATTCATTTGAAAATTGTAATATACTAACTATAAACGGCTACATTGGAACATATGCAGAAACTTATGCAAAAGAAAATGATTTTGAATTTATTTCAATAGATGAAAAAATTCTCACAGGCGACGCTAACCAAGACGGTATTATAGATGTAAATGATGTTACATACTTGCAAATGCACATTGCAGGCAACAAAAACACCGACGGTTCTGCGCTTATTGACGAAACTAACAAGCAACTGTTTGACTGCGTTGATATGAACAAAGACGGTAAACTTTCTGTTTCCGATGTAACCGAATTGCAGATTTATATTTCAAACAACAACTAAAAATCAAATGATACAAGAAAGGCTATCGCAAGGTTAAAATGCGATAGCCTTGTTTTATTTATAAGGAGTTATCCAAATATTTGTTGTAATATTTAATTATGATTCAGCAAATTGCTTGATAATGCAATTTGCTAAACCATAATTTACCCCCAACTATTGAAAAATAATCAAAAAACAAAACAAGCGACCGAACACTTAAAATGCTCGGTCGCTTTTGTCAGCAATAATTATTTATGGTTGTTAGAGTGGCATTTACCTGCCATTGCACAGGATGCACATCCGCAGCCACAGCTGCCACAAGAAGATTTGCCCTTTTTCTTTGCTCTGAAATGGCTGATAATAATTGCAGCAACTACAGCAACAACTATAAGCAAAACAACTATTGTACCAATATTATCAAGTAAAAAAGTAAGCATATACATCCTCCTCTATCAAAATCTAAATTATTTTACCTTTACAGAAGTTTTTAATGTATTAGCCTCTTTGTATGGTCTTACGAGCATATAAATCATAAATGCAAGTACCAATACAGCGAAAATAAGACCGATAACATTTACATTACCTGTAAAGAGTCCGCCAAACTGATTAATCATAAGAGCGATTGCATAAGCAAATACACACTGGTAAGCTACTGCAAAACAGGTCCACTTAGCATTATTCATTTCTCTCTTCATAGCACCGATAGCTGCGAAGCAAGGAGCACAAAGGAGGTTGAATACGAGGAATGAGAAACCGCTGATTGCTGTGAAAGCACCGCCGATTTCTGACCATCCGCCCGGATAAAGAATACCCATTGTACCAACGATATTCTCTTTAGCAACAAGACCTGTAACCGATGCAACGGCTGCCTGCCAATTGCCCCAACCAAGCGGAGTAAAGATCCAAGCAATGCAGTTACCGATAGCGGCAAGAATTGAATTGCTGATCTGATCCTCTGAAAGCATCTGGAACTGACCGTCAACAAATCCGAAGTATGTTGTAAACCAAACAATGATTGTTGAAAGAAGAATGATTGTACCGGCCTTTTTGATAAATGACCAGCCACGCTCCCACATTGAACGGAGAAGGTTGCTTACTGTCGGGAGATGGTAAGCGGGAAGTTCCATAACGAACGGAGCAGGATCGCCTGAGAAGATCTTTGTCTTCTTAAGCATAATACCCGAAACTACGATTGCAGCCATACCGATGAAGTAAGCTGATGTAGCAATCCACGGTGAACCACCGAAAATAGCACCTGCGATCATAGCGATAAACGGCATCTTAGCACCGCAAGGAATAAATGTTGTTGTCATAATTGTCATACGACGGTCACGCTCGTTTTCAATTGTACGAGAAGCCATGATACCCGGAACGCCGCAGCCTGTACCGACAAGCATTGGAATAAATGATTTACCTGAAAGGCCGAACTTACGGAATACACGGTCAAGTACGAATGCGATACGAGCCATATAACCGCAGCTTTCAAGGAAAGCAAGGAGTAAGAAAAGTACAAGCATCTGTGGAACGAAGCCAAGAACCGCACCAACACCGGCTACGATACCGTCAAGAATAAGTCCGTTAAGCCAATCTGCACAGTTGATAGCGTCAAGACCGTCACCGATAAGAACAGGAATACCCGGAACCCATACACCGTATGTGCTTGCATCAGGAGCGCCATAGCCTTCCTTATAATTTGTATCAAGATAATTATCAACAGCTTCCTGTAACTGAGCCTTAGTTGTATCAGGAGTTTCTGTTACTTCAAGTGTTTCTTCGTCTTCTACAGAATAAGTAACGCTTGCGTCTGCAGGAGTTAAAGTAACGAGCTGTGAAAGAGCAGCTTTAGCAGCATCTTCAGAATAATTTTCATCTTCAAGATCAATTGCAGCTGCAATATCGTCATTACCGTATTCTTCATTGAAAGCTTCAATGATTGCATCTGAATCGCCGTAAGTTTCTTCTGCCTCTTCTGCCTGTGAAGTACCTATACCGAACAAATGCCAACCGTCACCGAACAATCCGTCATTTGCCCAGTCTGTTGCCATTGAACCTACAGTCTGCATTGAAATGAAGTAAACAAGGAACATAATTACGGCAAAAATCGGAAGGCCAAGCCAACGGTTTGTAACAACCTTATCAATCTTATCTGATGTTGAAAGGTTGCCCTTGCTCTTCTTTTTATAACAAGTCTTAATAATAGTAGCTATGTAAATATATCTTTCGTTTGTAATAATGCTTTCGCTGTCATCGTCAAGCTCTTTTTCGGCATTTTCAATGTCAGTTTCAACATGCTTTTTAATTTCATCGCTAAGGTTAAGCTTTTCCATAACCTTATCATCACGCTCAAATACCTTGATAGCGTACCATCTCTGCTGTTCTTCGGGCATTTCGTGAACTACTGCCTCTTCAATATGAGCAATAGCGTGCTCAACAACACCGTTGAATGTGTGCATTGGAACAGTTTTTGTGTTCTCGGCAGCATCAATTGCAGCCTCTGCCGCTTCCATAATACCTGTGCCCTTCAAAGCAGAAATTTCAACAACCTTACAGCCAAGCTCTTTAGCAAGTGCCGAAGTGTCAATCTTATCTCCGCTCTTCTTTACAACATCCATCATATTAATGGCAACAACAACCGGGATACCGAGCTCTGTAAGCTGTGTTGTAAGGTAAAGGTTACGCTCAAGGTTAGTACCGTCAACAATGTTAAGGATTGCGTCAGGTCTTTGCTCGATAAGGTAGTTACGAGCAACTACTTCTTCAAGTGTGTAAGGAGAAAGTGAGTAAATACCCGGCAAGTCCATAATTACAACATCATTGTGCTTTTTGAGCTTACCCTCTTTCTTCTCAACGGTAACGCCCGGCCAGTTACCAACAAACTGGTTTGAACCTGTAAGAGCGTTAAAAAGGGTTGTTTTACCGCAGTTAGGATTACCTGCAAGTGCAATTTTAATACCCATTAGTGTCTTCCTCTCATAAATTTAGTTATTTTAGACTAACTTAGTTATTTTAGACTAACTTAAAATTTAAAAATATCGGGGATAAACCCCGTATTTAACTTAAACAAGTTCAATCATTTCAGCATCGGCTTTGCGCAAAGAAAGCTCATAACCTCTTACTGTAACTTCAATAGGATCACCGAGCGGCGCAACTTTACGGATATAAATTTCAACGCCCTTTGTAATACCCATATCCATAATTCTGCGCTTAATAGCGCCCGCACCGTTAAGTTTTGCAACTTTTACGGTTTCTCCGATTTTTGCTTCTCTCAGAGTTCTCATATTGTACCTCCATTAAATCATAATTTTGCTTGCCATTTCACGGCTGATTGCAACTCGTGCTCCTTTTACATTAACAATAAGGTTACCCGCCATTGAAGAAACAACTGTAACTGTGCCGCCAACAACAAAACCCAAGTTTTCAAGATGTGCACGAACCTCAGAGTTACCTCCGATTTTTTTAATAATGTTTTCAACGCCCGGATCGGCAAATGTTAAAGGCATAAGCTCACCATCCTCGCTATACAACATTAGTGCTAACTAACTTTGACAGTACAAAAAAGTTAGCGCTCGCTAACTGATTATTAGTTTACTACTTTTATATTAAAAAGTCAATAAGTTTAATAAATTTAAAATAATTCAACACTAATTTCGTTAAATTGACAAATTTTATATTACTTAATTCGGTAAATTGATATATTCTTTTTAATACTTTTTCGCATCTGTTTACCGCAAATCTTTTGCATATCAATATTATGCAATTTCAAAGCAAAATATGAATTATTTTTATATAAACAATAAACAAGCGGTGGTTTTTTGCCACCGCTTGCTAAGGTTTTTATTTTTTAAAATTTGTCTTATACGAAATTTTATGTTACAATTTTAGAATATTCATAATAATGTAACTTTCAAATTTTGCATACAATAAAATTAATTTAAAGCTAAAAGGCGGTGAAGTAATGCACAAAAAGATTAAAATTTCAATTTTGGTTATGCTCTTAATTTTGCTTTGTACTCTTTTTAACGGTTGTATGAACCATATAAAGACCATTTCAGTCAATAACGAGGATTACTTTAATGCATTAAAATGCGATAATGATGAATATAATTTAGTTATATCCGAAAGTTCGGTAGTAGATAATCTCAATAACGGTTATGCTGCTCAAGCTGATGAACTGCTTGCAAAAAGCCTTATGGATAGTGGCGGGCATTATTATTGGTATCCACATTATATCACAACGATAGTAATAGCAGTTGACACAGGCAAAGTAAAAGAAAACATAAACAGCTTTAATTCTCTTGCAGGTGTTGAAGAAAAAATCTATATAGATTCAGATTATTATAATTACATTACCGCATCAATCGGCTATTCGCTTAAAAAAGAAAATTACCGTCTTGACGATGCCATTAATTACCTGAAAGAAATGGCAGACTCAGCAACAGCAATACTGAACTTCCAATATGGATCTGCACCGATACACAGGCTGTTAAACTAAAACGAGGTAACAAAAATATAGACATTATTATTCCAAATGATGGTACGCTTTCTTTTGTGCAAGGAATAATTTCACCATACCCACTATGTTTTGAAAACAATCTCTGCAATAATATAAATCAAAATGACTTGCGAACATATAACAACGCATCTCTCCTGTATCCTACCCAAGAAAAATATTCTAACGCTGTTATTTATACCGATTACCGGCACTTTAACGAGCAATCAACAAATGTTATTAAAAAGATGAGGAGAACAGTTTTTGAGCAACGCAGATATTCAACAGCAGACGGACAAGAGCATATTTTGTCAGCAGTATTTTTCATTACATTAACAGTGCTGTGGATAGCTGTGCTTGGCTTGAGAGTAATTAACAAAAGGGTTAAATTATCTTTTATTATTATCGGTTCAATGCTTATTCTATGGCTTACAGCGAGGTGCATTAAGTGGCAAATTAATTCTCCGATGATTGAAAGACAGCTTTGGTACAGCTACTATCTTTTTCAATTCGGTATAGCAACAGGTCTGTTATATTTAACAAGCGTAACAGACAAACCAAGCAGCAACAAAATCATACCGCTGCGGATTCTGCCTTTTATAGTGGTTGAACTATTTCTGCTATGTCTGATATACACAAATGACTACCATCAGCTTGCTTTTTCGTTTTATAACGGAATTGAAAACGGTTCCTCTGAATACACCTACGGCATTGTATATTATTTATCTATGCTGTGCATTGGATTACAAACTTTCATTGTATTGTTGTGGCTTATAGTACGCAGTATAAAAAGTCCGAATAAGCTAAATATTTTTTACCCTGTTACTTTTTTTCTTTTGATTTTTTTATATACTGTTGCCTATGTAATGCGTCTGCCGTTTGCCTTTGAGGGTGATATGACGGTAGTTATCACATTTATTATCCTCGCATTTATGGAAGTATGCTTGCGTAGCAGTCTTATTCCCACCAACACAAAATACAAAAATCTTTTTAAAAATTCACCACTTAAAATGGAAATTCTCAACAATTATTTTGAAAAAGAAATTACCGCAAATTTCGACTACTGCCTTACCGATAAACAAAAAGGCAGCATTATTAACGGTAAAAATCCAATAAAACTTGATGAGAACACACTGCTTTTCAGCAAGAAAATTTCCGGCGGATATGTTGTTTGGCAGGACGATATTTCTCAGCTGAACAAAATGTATTCAAATACTAAAACTACTGTAGAAAAGCTAAGGGCAACCAATGCCTTAATCAGAAAAGAAGAAAAAGCAAGGCGAAAATACTTACAAAACGAGGAAAAAATTGACATCTGCAACAGTCTTGAAAGTGAAATTTCCGATAAACTCAAGTTGCTTTCCCGTTTACCTGAAAAGATGAAAAATCAAAACAATAATTCCCTGCTTACTGTCAAAGCCGCATTACTTTTGTGCTACATAAAACGCAGGTGTAATATGTTTTTTATTGCTCTTGAGGAAAAATATTTTTCCTCTGATGAACTAAGTATGTATATAGACGAACTCGGAAGCTTTGCAGAATATTCCAAAGTAAAGCTGCTCTGCACCAATAACGGCAATAAAAAGCTTGACATTGAACACGCAAATCTTATGTATGAGTTTATGTACAACATTCTTGACGAAGCAACACAAACAAAATGCGAATACATATTTGCTCGCACAGAAATATCCGATAAGGAAATTTCTATAAAGGTGATTAGCTCAACGAAAATCAACAGTAATATTTTTGACAAAAAATTTATGATTTCACTTGAAAAATCGGGTGGTAAAATCATCGAGCAAAATGATGACGATAACCTTGGCATTTGGCTCTTGCTTAAGGGTGGTGAAAAGCAATGAATTACATTTATTTTTATCCTGAATTTGAGCGAGTTTTAGTTTGTATCTTGATAATTGCAGGCATTTGTATGCAATGCTTTGCATTTATATACAAATTTAACAGTGGAGCAAAAGGTTTTAAATATGTTTGCGAACTATCATTTGAATTTTCCGTAATACTGCTGCAATTTATTTATGGTTATATATATTCCTGCATTTATTACCAAACTAATATATCAATTTATTATCCCGAACAATATTTAGCTGTTGGGTACATAGCATCCATTTTGTTTTTAATTATGCTTATTGCAACTGCTGTTTATTTAAAGCAAGCACACATAACATTATCAATATGCTTTGCTCTGCCATTGCTGCCATTTGCAAATCATCTTGCAAACGGTACATTTACAGTTGTTCTTTTTACTGCACTGATAATGTTTATTATAAGAAGTGTACATTTAATATTAAAAGCAAGTAAATTAAAACGAAACACTATAACTCCGCTTTCTGTAAAGGAATCAATAGACGCACTCAATACAGGAATTTTATTTTGCAGAAATGACGGGCAGATTCTGCTTGCAAATCATTGCATAAGTAATTTGATGACGGAGATTTTTAATAAAGAATTTACAAGCGGAATAAAGTTTATAAACGAAATCCGTAATATTTCCAACACACAAAATCAGCAAACAGTTTGCAAAGTTAAAAATTCTTATTATATGATTAAGCAAACCGAAATGTATATAAAGAAAAAACCATACTTTCTGATTACCTCCACAAATGTTACAGAACAGATGAATGCAATGCAGGAGCTATTGAGCCTGAAAGCAAGACTTGTTCAAAAAGGTAATGAACTGAATTTTCAGCTAAATAATCTTGAAACCTCATGCAAAGAGGGTGCTCTGTTACAGATACGCACAAGAGTACACGATTTACTGGGACAAAAGCTTTCTGTACTTTTGCGAAAATTACAGAATAAAGATGATAATATAGACGCTGACGCTATTGAAAAATTCTGTAACAGTATAATGAAAGATATATTATCGGATGAAAAAAATGCATCTGATAAAAGTCTGATTCTCCTGCAAGAAGTAATGTCATCAATAGGTGTTGAGCTTGCAATAATCGGAGAAATGCCGTATGATAATGATATAGCCGCACTTTTTGTAGAAACAATACGAGAATGCAGTACAAATGCGGTCAGACATTCACTTGCAACAAAAGTGCGTGCAGAAATCAAGAGCAAGGATGGTATTAATTCTCTTAAAATCACAGATAACGGAACAAATACCTGTACTACAATCCAACTTGGCACAGGACTTTCCGGACTTAAAAATAAAGCAGAAATGCTCGGTGGAACCCTCAGTGTTACACCATATCCGCATTTCGCAGTTGAGTTAACCGTAAAGGAGGGTGAAAACTATGATTAAAGTATTGATTGTTGACGACCACACTTCTGTCAGAGAAGCTTTTAAAGCAATGTTTGAGAAAAAAGATGATTTTTGCGTTGTTGGCGAAAGTGCAAATGCGAACGATTGTGTGCTTTTATGTGAAAGGCTAAGTCCCGATATTGTACTGTTAGATGTATGCACAGAGGGCTACTCCTCCGGACTTGTTGCTACAGAAAATATCAAACAGAATTTTAAAGATATTAAGGTAGTGGTTATGAGCGGCTTTGATGAAATATCTTATTCTCCTCGTGCTAAAGAGGCAGGTGCAGACGCATTTGTATATAAAAGCAAAAGTATGACATTTTTTATTGATACAATACGAAAAGTGCTCAATGGAGAAAAATATTTTCCTGAACCCAAAACAATTCCTTTGCCAAAGGGTGAAACTCCTTTTACTGAAAGAGAAATGCAAATTCTCAGATTAATTTGCAAGCATAAATCAAGAGGAGAGATTGCCTCGGAGCTTTATATCTCGGAAAACACAGTAAAATATCACATTGGTAATCTGCTTTCAAAAACCGGATGCTCAAGTGTTGCTCAGCTTGCAATTATTATGATTTCAAGCGGTTACATCAACCCTCTATATTAAAATATAACAAAATATAACTTTGCCACCTTTTATTTACAGTAATTTTGCCAAAACTACCCAAATGGGTAGGGCAAAATATTATAAGTTACTGTACAATATAATTGTATCAAGGATATATCTCCTGTACAAATATATTGAAAAGGTGGTTTTTTTAATGAAAGGAAAAGGATTACTTAAAGTCGTTGGTATTTTAATGATTATCGGCGGTGCAATTTCTATTATCATGAGCATTATTGCCATTGCAAGTGTAGGTACTTTAACTTACTTCACAGACGGCGACCTTTCCTCTGTTCAACTTAATCCGACAATAATTTATACTTCATGTGTTGTTATGATTCTGGGTTCGGTTGCTGAGCTTATTGCAGGTATCATTGGTGTAAAAAATTGTACAAAGCCCGAAAAAGCAACCTCGTGCTTAGTGTTCGGTATTATTGTTGCAATATTTAATTTACTCGGCATTATTATTGGTGCGGTTGGCGGTAGTGGCTTTAATTTCGTGTCACTCGTAATAGGCCTTGTATTACCTGTACTCTTTATTGTTGGTGCGGTAATGAATAAGAAGTCTAACTGATAGAAAATTACAAGGCAGATGTGTTTTTACTCATCTGCCTTTATTTGTTTTATAGAATATTATTATTTTGAAAATGAAAAAATCGGTTGTGATTTTATTGTGTATACTCAATATATTTTTATTTAACAGTTGCAAAGATAAAAACAAATCAACTTTTTCACCTCAGCTTGAATATATAAGCATAAGTTGTAACCATTCAAACTATAATTATTGTTATAGCTTTACAGCATACACAAAAGACAGTAAGGCTTACTTTTCAGCAGATTGTACCATTGAGAATTTTGAATTAAGCGGTAAGCATATAGAATTTGAAAATAAAAAAATAGCTTATAATGAGTTTTTAAAAATTCAAAATTTCGCAAAAAAAAATAATCTTTATAATTTATATAGCAATCATAAAAATATACCATACGATGCTTGCGACATAACTACATACTCAATCACGACAAAGTGGGAAAATCAGCAAGAACTTACAGTATCGGATTATAGCTTTGATACTGATATTCAAAACTATTTATATTTATTAGCAAAAAAATATTGCAATTCAAAATAAAGGAGGAAAAAATATGAAAGCAAAACTCTCAAAAAAGCTGCTCAGCATTGGGCTTTCGGTACTTATGGCTGTTTCTGTATTGCCATTGTCGCTTATATCAACAAATGCAGTAACCTGTAACATAAAAATCAGCAATATTACCTACCCACGACCTGACGCAAAACCTGATCATAATATTAAATACAGCGGTAATTTAAAGTACGAATTACTTGGTACAGTTTGGAGTTCAGACAACGACAGTATTAGTGCTTCAATTGAACCAAAAGAATTTGAAAATTTCTATAAAACTCTTTTCGGTTCAATGAGTGATCAACTGAGTGAAGAAATGAATGACCTTCCAAAGTTTGTTGATACAGAAAGTTATTATTTTTATTCTATGTTTGTTGTAAGAAATCAAACAATACCATATGGAATGCAAGCAGATGTTGAATTTTATGATACAGATAACAATTTGCTTGAAGGATCGGAAGAAAGAATGTTTATGCCTGTATCCACATTGAAAAGTCAGCTTCCGGATGATACTTATATTGATCCCAATTATCTTTCCGATAACGATACTGTTTTATTATGTGCGACAAAAAGAATTATTTGTTCTCCTAAAGACCATATCCACACAAGCGGAGCAAAGGCATATGACATTTTTGAGCATTATGAGTTATGCAAAACCTGCGGTAAAAAAATGCTTGATACGGTTTATACTCATAGCGAATCATCTTATAAAGGAAGAGAGCATTGGTATGTTGACAAGCAGCCTACCAATACAACAGATGGCAGATGGTATAAAAAATGCGGCGGCTGCAATTATGAATTTGATTCACTTACAATTCCAAAAAGAAGCAATCAGAATATTGTTAAAAGCTATGACGAGCTTAAAGCCGCACTTGCAAAAGGCGGAAAGCAATGGATTACTATAAATTTTTCCAATAGTTACAATGGCTATGAAGTTATAGAAGACTCAAAACGAAATAATGAGTTATGCTTAGATGATCCAAAAGCTGAAATTACTATTAATATGAATAACTTTAAAATTTCAAGGGAAACCCTTTATGATGATTGTCTTTTTAACATTAAACGTGGTAGTCTTAGAATACTTCAGTTTGATACTTCAAGTTTAAACGATAACAACACTACATTCAGTTTTTTCTCAGGAAACAATAACAGATGTATATTTAATGTTGCAAAGGGTGCAAGCCTAAGATTGAGCAATATAAAGGGTGTAGCAAGAAGCACAGAGTTTTACTATGATTTTCCTTGCGTTATTTCAAAAGGAAATCTGCAAATAGACGGTGGCATATATACAACATATACCGAAAAACCGGCTATAAACATTACGGGAGGCAATGTCACCATTAACGGCGGTGAATTTGAAGCAACATCAAAAGGCCCTGTAATCGGTACTTTAGTTAAAAACGCTTACGAGAATGACTATAAAAATATAACTATTAATAACGGTCATTTTGGCGGACTGTATAATGCGATTGTATTTGATGAATATACAACCGCTACAATTAACCAAGGTAACTTTGAATATGATGACTATTATGAACGTAAACAGGCATTTGGCGTTGTAGCAAACGGCGGTAAACTCACAATCAACGGCGGAAACTACTATGCTACAAAAGCTGCTGTTGAAGCAACAAATATGGAATCATTTAACATTAACGGCGGGTATTTCAAACTATTTGATGAAAATAATTATAATTTTGAAGGTGCTGTGTGCATAAAAACAACATCAGATTCTGATTATCTCCCCGTTATCTCAGGTGGCACATATGTAGGCTCTTACGGAATTACTTTCTTGAAAAAGCCCAAAATAACTGACCAATGGTTAGCAAGAAGGGTTGATTTTTCAAATGTAATATCTTCAAAGTGCAAAGTATATGATGACGAAAAAAAAGTTGACATAAATATTGTATCAAACTCATTAGGTAAAAAATATCTTCAAATAATAGCTCCAAATCCGGTTATTACAACTCAGCCCACAGACGGGTATTCTCCAAACCTTGGTGACGCTGTTACCTTTGATATTAATGCAACAAATGCAGACACATATAAATGGCATATTATTGATGAAAATGGCAAAGAAATTGACTGGCTCTATATATTAACCAACGGATACGGTGAGCTTTCCACATCATTCGGAGGCAAAAAATTATTTATTACCAATGTCAGCGACTGGCTTAACGGCAAACAGATATACTGCGATGCTATAAGTGGCAATAATACCGTACATTCAAATATAGTAAATATCAAAATCGACAAAAAGCTCAAATATATGAACGATATTTACTTTGACAATTTTGATGATATGTGTAATAACAAAACAATCGGTGATTACAAAAAGCCTAAAACCTCCGAAAATGCACTATACACGATTGGCGAAGTAGAGTGGGCAAAGTACGGAAAGCGTCTTGATGACAGCTACAAAATTTCTATAGGCGAAAAACTGAGTCTTGCACTTGAGATTATTCCAAAAAGCGGTTATGAACTGAACAACAACATTTACGGAAGAGTAAATGGCATAGACAGCGTAGGCACATTAAAAAGAGCAAACGGAAAAAGGTATATGATATTTGACATCAATGTTAGCGTGCCGGACAAATACAAAACCCAGAACATTGAGGTTAATATCAAAGCTCCAACAGTTGGTGCTGCACCTGCCAAAACGGCAAGTTGCGTTGCCGGCAATGTAAATATCAACAAAATTGAATGGTCACCGACTGACAGTAAATTTATAAGCAATAAATCCTATACAGTAAAAATTGAGGTTACTCCTATTTATGGGTGGGGCGATATTGAAACAGTTACGGCAAAGGTAAACGGCAATAATGCTAAATTCATAAAAGAAGGCGGCGGAAAAAATAAGAAATATTATATTAGCTATACATTTGATAAAACAAGCGATGTTCTCCTTGGTGACATTGACGGTAACGGAACGCTTTCTATTCTTGATGTTACATTAGGTCAAAGACACCTTACCGGTGATGTGGTACTTTCAGAAACTCAGAAACAAGCGGCGGATATAAATTGCGACGGTCAGATTAATGTAAACGATATGACTCAAATTCAGATTGCAATTTCAAGTGGTGTTGGATTATAAATACAAGAAAGCAAATCGAAATCTATCACAATAATGATTACGAATATGAACAGATTTCAAATCTCACCAGCCTATAGCAAATACAAAGAAAAAATATTAATTCGAGTATTTAGTTGAAGGCTGTCGCAAAATCGGTGAATTCAAAACTTCCAATGCAAAGCTGTTTCTCATCAAATTACAGGAAGAAGCTCGAGTACAATAAAAACAGCACTCACATTGTGGTGACCCCCAAAAGTTAGACTTGAAAGCGTAGTGGCTTTTAGCTGCTACGCTTTTGTTATGCAACTAAGGCATTAATCCTGTACTCAACCGGACTTAACCAGCCGAGTTTCTGTTTGATTCTCTTGTTGTTGTAGTAATCAATGTATTTGATAATTGCTTGTTTAAGCTCTTCATAGCTGTAATAAACTTTTCCATAATATATTTCTTGCTTTAATATTCCAAAGAAATTTTCCATAACAGAGTTATCGTGACAATTTCCTTTTCTTGACATACAAAGATAGCTACTATTCTAACATTGCTAAATTATCAAATATTGGAACGAACATACTTTTCCAATATGATGCTCCCGACGGTTTTAGATATGTAGTATTTCATTTTTGGAATGCTATTTCTTATAATGTTAGAATTTGTAAATCTCCTAAAGATAGCCTTGATATAAGAAATATTAGCTTTATAAAAACTTACCATTATGATATTGATGGAAACAAATCAGAGGCAGGATTTTTTTGTAAAGTAAATTGTACTGATATATTTGATAGTACAAGTGCTAAAAAAGTTAATGCAATAATATGGAAACAATTTCTTCAATTTCAGATACATCCTTTTGACGCTTCAGTACAAGCTTCGGTTCAAAGCTTGAAACTCTGTCACGAGGAACTTTAATTTCAACCTCTCCTGCACTTGTCCTGACTTTCTTATTGGTGTAGCCGTTACGACGGTTATCGGTTGATTTTACACCGTGATCGTTGCTCTCATAGCCTAAGTGATTGTTCATTTCGCCTTGCAGCATTGCCTCAAACATCGGTCCGAAAATGTCTTTCAAGGCGTCCTGCATATCTGCAACGCTTTTCGGATGATACTGTTCTATGATCTGCTTTGCGAGGTTCTCACCCGGTGTGCTTTGCTTTTTCTTTGCCATTTCGTTCATTCCTTTTCTGTCCTTTCTTCCATTGTAGCACACTTTCCCGCAAATGCAAAAAGTGTGCAAGCTATTTTTCTAACTTACACACTTTATTTTACAAGCTCGTCTATGATTCAAGAGGGCAGCTTGTTTTTTGACTTTCTGTTGTAAATCATAAGCAGTATGATTGCAGCACCAAAGGAAATCAGCTCTGTGACCGGGAAGGAAAATATACCGCTAATTTTTCCTTGTTTTAGTTAATATTTTAACCATTTCTCAAACTAAATGCTACCTTTTGCTACTGTTGCATTTACTTTGAGAATTTACCGATTTAGAAGATGCAACTTATTTTTCAAGGAAGGATGATGACCTATGGGAATTTTAAAGGATTATTTAGGACAAGGAGATGCACCTACAAACAGAACGGCAGGCAGTGCTATACAGATGACAACAGTTTACTTAAAGCTTTCCAAATCGCACTTAGTACTGCAATAAAAATAATAGCAAAGATTATAACATGCCATATCAGCAAAGAGAATGAATTTGAGTAGAGATTAATCAAAAAAGTATCCCCTGTTAAGGCAAGATTGTTTGCCATATTTGAATTTTCAATAATGGTGTTCAAATAATATGACACATCAAATATATTGTCATACGGTATGTACTTCGATATTATAAAAATACTAAAATCCGATAGAAAAAATATTATCAGTAATACGACAGGTATACCAAATGCCGTGATAGCCAGCAATACATATTTTATCGGTATTGATTTAAGCGAATTTAAAATATAATTCTCACTCAGATTTTCTTTTATATCTTTGATAAGTTTTTTGCAGATTCTGTACCATAGCCTTAGAGCTAAAAAACACAGCGCAATGAAGAGTATCAGAAATATAATGTGTTCAAAGTTTTTGATTACCTTTGCTTTTTCGGAAAAATTCGTCGGGTGGTACTGAGTCAAATTCATCTGCTCAATCAGTGGCGCTGAAAAAGATTTGTTGTCATAAGCAATGATATTAACTTCGCAGTTTTTGTATTCTTTGTAGCCGGAATAAGGGACATAAACTCTCTGCTTTCCGTCGCTTGATAGGCTGTTTATTATGTTTTCATCTTCATTTATGATACCGCAAATTGTGTAAACTTCATCATTTAGCGTTATTGTTTTTCCTACTGCATTAGTATTAAAAAACAGTTTAAGAGCAAGACTGCTTTCAATGACAGCAACCTTGTCTTTATTCTCCATATTCTCTTTTGTAAAACCTTTTCCGATTAGTTTATGATTATAAATCTCAAAGTAACTCTCATTGGTAAGAACCGGTAAAACCGTTTCCGCTTTAACACTTGTTTCTTCAAGCTCTGCACAAAAACTTACTCCATCAAAAGAAATTCGCTCTGACAGTTTTTCAATATCTGCAATAGTAAGCGGTAAAGCGTCTGATTTCAGATTATAATTCATCTGCGTTATAGAGGGCAGCTGACGCAACGCATTGCCGCTGACATAAAAGCAAAGGCAAAAAACACAAATGGTAAGTACTGTAACTAAAACAGCAGAAAAAATTCTCTTCTTTTTCATCCGCTATTCCTCCTCAGCAATATGCACCCTGTCACCATTTGCAATGTTCTTTGAAGTCGAGTACACAACCTCCATACCGCTGTACATACTGTCAGAAGTTACCTCGTAATAAAGGTCGTCGCTGTTTTTGATGTCTACGGTAACTTCGCTGACAGTGGTTTTGTTATTTTCATCAGTTTTTGCAACAAATACCGTCCCTGTGTTCCCCGTTGCATCAACAGCAGAAAGCGGTAGTAAATATCTGTCATCAACACTCTGCTCTCCGTCAATAGTACCATATGTTACCTCTGTAACCTTTACCTGCGGCAAAAGTATGTTGTCAATAGTGGTTGAGAAGTATGTAAGAAGAGCAAGCGCAATTAGAAATGCAATACCAAATCGTAATGCGTATTTTTTCAGCTTATCTTTTTTCATTTGGCACTCTCCTAACTTTTATCAACTTGAATAAACGGCGAATCTATATCCCTTTGCCCATAAAGATAAATAAGCAAAGGAATTATCATAAACATAACTCCGCAGGCAAAGACAATTCCGTAATCAGAGTTGCTTATATCAGATAAACCTATTGAAAGCGGATACATAGCCTCATCATCAAAGTAGATAAGCGGCTGTTCAACGACATTCCAGTTGTCAATAAAGCACAGTAAAGTAAGGGTTATAAGTCCACCCTTTATCTGGGGGAGAATAATATTTGTAAATATCTTAAAATATGACGCACCGTCAATTCTTGCTGCTTCGATAGATGATTCGGGAATATACTTTATGCTCTGTCTTAATAGACAAATTCCGAATGCAGAAAATGTACCGGGCAGTATTATTGCAAGAAAGTTATTAAGAAGTTCAAGATTGTCAAGAACAATATAATTCGGTACAAGTGTTACTTGCAAAGGTAAAATTAACAGAACAATATAAACAAAAAACAGCTTATCTCTGAAAGGAAATTTCAGCTTTGCAAAAGCAAATGCCGCAAGTGCAGATACTATAACTTGAGCTATTACTGTTGGAAATGTTATAATTACCGAGTTCCAGAATTTAAGAAGATATTCAGGGCGTCTGAAAAACACCTGATAATACTGTTCAAGTGAGAACATCTCAGGAATGAGGTTAATCTCCTTATATGCTCCGTTAGTAAAATCCAGCATTGAAGCGACCTGCGAATTTGACATAAACGAGCAGGCAATCATATATACAACAGGGAAAAGAAAAATCGCTGTAATTAAAATAAGAAAAATATACTTAATAATTTTTATCGTTCTTTTCACTTTACTGCCCCCTATTCTGCAAAGCTGTGCTTTCGTTCGAAAATGAAGAAAGCAAGCAGTACAATTATCATAAACGCAGATAAAATTATTGATGCTGACGAAAGTCTGGGATAATTCAGATTGTAGTAATTATTATTGATAAAGTTTTGCAGAAAATAGACATTTGAATTCGGATAATCACCAAACAATGCAAAGACCTCACGGAAGATTTTGAAAGAATAAATCAATTCCATAAGGAAAACAAAAAATGTTGTCGGTGTAATCATCGGTATAGTAATTCTTGTAACTATTTGAAATGAACTTGCACCATCAAGCCTTGCACTTTCATAGAGCGACTGCGGAACATTTGCAAGTCCTGCCGTAAACAAAATCACACAAAATCCGCAGTATTTCCAAATGTAAATAAAAATTATCATCACCATTGAAAATTCGGAATTAAAAAATTCAATAGTATTAAAACCGAAAAAATTAAGTATTCCGTTAATTGCTCCGTAATCATCAAAAACCACCTGCCACACGCAGATAAGCGAAGCTACAGGCACTACAACAGGGATAAGCAAGGCACTTCTGAAAAACGATGATATTTTCTTAAAAGAATTAAGAAACAGTGCAATTAAAAACGAAATCACCATTAAAAGCGGTATTGCAACAACAGTAAATATTGATGTGTTTTTTAAAGCAAGCAAAAAGGTATTATTTTGAAAAAGGTGTATGTAATTTTCTATTCCTACAAAAGTGCCTCCAACGTATAGGCTTTTTATAAAACAAATTATGTACGGCACAACGTAAAAAACTGCTATCCCTAAAAATGATGGCAATATAAACAGATATGCCGCTATATGCTCTTTTTGTTTCCTTGTTAATTTAGATTTTCTCATAATTCATTCCTACTCAGTCAAATAAATTTCCGTAGCAGCCGAAAGTTGACGAATAAACTTTTCCTTTGAAATATCCCCGTTTAAATATTTATCAACTATATCACTGATTACCGAAGAATTAAAATAAGTATCCGATAAATAATTAAACCCATATAAATTACATTTTGTTATGTTGTTTATAATATATTTATAATCTCTTATCGCCGCACTTTGAGCAGTTTCAACAATAGCTTTTTCTTTATCACTAACAATTAAATCTCCAAAATCTATTGCTTCATCTATTGAATCAATGCATTTTTCCATAGCATCGCTGTTTACAGGCAAATACATATATTCTTCACTCATATTTTTTTGCACATCACAGGACAAACAGTACTTAATGAAAGGCAGTAATTTTTCTTTATTTTTACAATTATCATTAACGGCAATACCAACATCTATAGAGGCAGAAATTGAATCATCATCCATATTGTAATTATTTACAAACACAGGAGTTGATCCTAAATATTTTAAACACGAATATGTCTTTACTATAATACTAAAAGCAGGCATTTCCTTATATAAAATAGAAGCACCATTATTTATATTTTCATATAAAAAATAATAAACATTTTCGTCGGTAGTGTCATTCTTAATCAAGCTATAGATAGAATCCAAATCTTCCGAAAACTTATCGCTGTTAAATTCTGTATTTCCGCTGTTAAAATCTATATATTGATCTAAAAACGAATAAAAAAAGGCAATATTATCATCGGCACTTCCAAAAAGAGAATATTCTTTTTTATTTTTTGAAAGTTTCTCAGATAATGCTTTAAAAGAAAATTCAGATGATGTTAAATTGTACTTATTAAGTGTTTCCTCTGTAGTTATAAAAACATCAGGTGAATAGAACAAAGGTATAAAATATCTTTTACCGTCAATCACTCCTGCATCCATAATTTTTGAATTGCAGTTATCTATTCCTATATCATAACTAAATTCACTTATAAGCTCGTTTACATCTGCAATAGTTTTGCTATCTGTTAATTTCTCAAATGGAAGCTTTTGACTCAGAGAAAAAATATCAGGTCCCTCACCTGCCATAATTTCTGTTGACATTTTTAATTTCATTTCTTCCTGAGATTCAAATTCCACGATTTCAATTTGATAGGACTCATCGTAATGCTTTGTACAATATTTATTGTACCTTTCAATAATATCGCAAATATCATCCTCATAGTATGCACAATATGTAAGCTTTGAGGAATTGCTTGAAGCTGTGCTTTCACCACATCCGCTGAAAGCAAACACAGTAATAATAAATTGTAATGTTAAAATTATCGCAATTTTATTTTTCATAATGATTCACCTTGTGATTATATATATCTTAACATAATTCTAAATTATTAATCTGTAGTTTATCTGAATTTTTATTATTTAAATCAACAATAACACTCTACTTGTTAATTCATACGGATAAGTAGCGAAATCAATATGCACTGAGTTAAATTCACTTCATTAATAATTGAAAGTAACATATAAACCATTTGCAGGGTCGGAAACTACTACAGTATCACCCTTAACTTTAGTTATAACCACATAATGCAATAAGGAATTGTCAATTACTACATGAGCAATAGCAGGTATAGGTGATTTAGAGGTTAATGATTCCTTATCAGCTTCATTCTGTTAAATAAATTTCCGTTGCCGCCGAGAGCTGACGAATAAACTTTTCCTTTGAAATATCCCCGTTTAAGTAATCGTTCACAATATCTCCGATAACCGAGGAGTTGTAATAAGTATTTTCAAATTCCAGATAATCATATAAAGTACAACTGCTTATACTGTTAATCATATCTAAATATTCATTAAAAAACTTAGTTTTTATTTCATCTGAATATTCTTCCTCAGATTTCTCATACTCTCCATCATCATTAATATCATATACACGTTTTGACGTATAGTCAATTACATATTCAAAAGCAGCTTTATTTACAGGTAGTGCCCTTACCACTATTGATGGTGATGAGCTGCTTTCACTCCATAATTTTTGAATATCATAACTTAAAACATATTGAATAAAAGCCAATGCTTTTTCTTTGTTATTTGAATTATTATTCAATGCAATACCACATTGAACAAATGCTGATACTGCATTCGCCTTTTTATTGTAGTTTGGAATAATAACCGGCGTGCTGTTATTATTATAAATATAAAAATAAGAATTTAGCGTACTCATCATAGAACCGTCGAAAGATAATTGTGAAGTACGAAACAAATAATTACCTATTATATCCCATGTAGTTCCTTCTTTTCTTGAATTATCATTCCTAATCATTTTTCCAATATAATCTAAGCTCTCGGTAAATTCATCGCTTGAAAATTCTGTAGTTTTATTATAAAAATCCACATATTCATTAACATAGGAAAGGAAGAACTTATATGTTTCATCTTTATTTCCAAAAAGCGCATAACTATGGTCTTTGTCAGATAACCGTATCTCTAACTCTTTAAATGAAAAGTTAGTATTTTCCAGATTATATTTATCTAATATTTCCTGAGTTGTTATAAGTATATTGGGGCAATAAGCTATAGGTATAATATATCGCTTTCCATTGTAAATTCCGCAATCCATTATTGTTGAATTATAGTCATCAAAATCTATATCGGATTTGTATAATTCCGCAAGCTCATCTATATCCGCAAATGAACCGTTATCAATCAGCTTTTCAAAAGGTAATTTTTGATTCAATGAAATTATGTCGGGTCCTTTCCCCGCCATTATCTCCGTTGATATTTTTGTAAGCATAGTATCTTCCGAATCAAATTCCACGATTTCAATTTGATAGGACTCATCGTAATGCTTTGTACAATATTTATTGTACCTTTCAATAATATCGCAAATATCATCCTCATAGTATGCACAATATGTAAGCTTTGAGGAATTGCTTGAAGCTGTGCTTTCACCACATCCGCTGAAAGCAAACACAGTAATAATAAATTGTAATGTTAAAATTATCGCAATTTTATTTTTCATAATGATTCACCTTGTGATTATATATGTCTTAACATAATTCTAAATTATTAATCTGTAGTTTATCTGAATTTTTATTAATTCAGGTAGATTGGAGGACTTCTGTTTTTAAAAAACATAACTGCCCTTTTCTGCTTTTAACGCAAAAGAGGCAAAAAAATAATGCCGACAGGCAATAGCGTTAAAAGCTATTACTTGTCGGCATTTTAATATTTTTTTACGAACAAATGTCCTTAATAATATTACCGTCCTTTATTTCTATAATATGGTGGCATTGATTGGCTATTTCTAAATTGTGTGTTACTATAACTATTGTAATTCCATTACTGTTTAATTCAAAGAGCATTTTAATTATTTCATCCGATGTTTTACTATCTAAAGAACCCGTAGGTTCATCGGCAAATATGTATTCTGGGTTTGTAACCAAAGCACGCGATATAGCTACCCTCTGTTTTTGACCACCGGAAAGCTGTGATACTTTTTTAGCTTTCAGGGACGCAATTCCTGTTTTCTTTAAAGCTCTCATTACTGAACCTTTTTTATCCTTTATTTTCTTATTAAAATATAAGGGTGTCATTACATTTTCAAAAACAGTAAAATCATCAATCAATGCAAAATCCTGCAATACTATTCCAATCTTAGAACTTCTAAGCTTTGATTTTTTACTTTCGCTAAGTTTATTGATATCAATATTATCAAGATAATATTCTCCGTCAAAATTATCAATGCATGACATAATATGTAATAATGTGGATTTACCCGCACCGCTTTCTCCTATAATTGCAACCGTTTCTCTATCGTCAATTTTTAGGTTTATGTTGTTTAACGCATGAACCATATTTTTTTTCCCTTTTAAATATATCTTGTTCAAATTTTTAATTTCAATCATAGTTGCCTCCGATTATCTTTTATATTTAAAAACTTCTATAGGTGGGTTTTTCTTTAATATTCTATAAGGAATTAACGATAATGATAACAGTATCATAATTATAGCTATTATAGCAATATAATTAAGCCAACACATACTTTTTTGCATAACAAAAATAAATATTACAAAGAATACAACCAATGTCAGAACAATATAGATAACAGTATATAATAAACTTATCAAAAAACATTTTTTGGTTGAAGCACCGCATAGATATAAAATGGAATAAAAATAAAGATTCTTATAAGTAGAAATAGCAATGCAACCTATCATTCCAAACAACGAAACTAAAGATAAAGTTAAAAGAATCGGACCTAATGCTCTAACTCTTGCATAAGCATCTTCTTTTCCGTTTTCTAACACATCAAAAAAAGTTCTGACATAATAATAATTACTAAACAGTTTATAAGCTTCATTTAAATCGTTTGAATTTTTTAAAACTATAGCTTCAGTCATTCCGGTACTAATAATTTCTTTTGGCAAATAATTATATAATGTCAATAACGGAATTTCAAATGATTCATCTGCTTTGCCTAACATATCTTTTGTATTCAATTCTGTACCGCCATTATTAAAAGTACAGTAGTAAGAAGTTTTTAATATACCAACAATCTTTCCCGTAAAACCATTTTCTGAATCAATATCAATTATGTCACCAATATTAAAATGTTTATTTAAGGAATAAGGTATTACTACAGGAATGTTTTTTAAATCATCTGTACACTCGTTTAGCCATGTTCCCTCTGATAATTCGGGAGTATAATCATTTACAAATTCATCGCTATATCCATAAAGGGTATATTCTCCTAAGTAAGCTACACCACCCAATTCACAATAATCTATTGAATTTTCAGGTAATTTATTTAATAATCTTTCCGGAACAGAATTACCGCCATTATCAACTATTATTCCGTTTATATTTGAAAGTCCACTGCTAATGTACTCATCAACTGTAACAAAGTAACTATTTGCAGTAACTAAAATATCGCTTAATAATAAAGTGGAAGCAACTAATTGTATTATTATAATTATGCTCATTAATATATTCTTACAGAAAAGATGGTATGAAAATTTAATTAACTTCATTATTTTGTCACCCCAATCTTTTTTCGGAAATAGATATATTTTTTACATATTTTGAAATTACAGGAGCACTAGTAATAATAATAACTATAAAGTACACTATAATCATACTAATGTAATCATATATTCCTAAGCTGTATGTAAAATCCTCATATTGTACATATTCAATTATGCTTGGCAAGACACATCTTGAAAAAATACATCCACATACAAATGATATTAAAGCAATAATGAAAATTACATTAGCTAAGAGAAAAATGCAAGTTGTTTTTGTCGCACCGTTCAATCTATAAATATAAATAATTTTGTTATTCTTTTCTAATATATATAAATAGACAAATGCTACATTTATCATTGATAACAAAAATATTCCTATATATATAATAGTAGTAGAATCATTCCATAAGCTGTCAATATTTTTTATTCTTTCCGGATAGATTATTTCTGCATTTTCAAAGCATTCCGTCAATTGAGAAATAATTTTATTATTTTCATCGTCATCAGGATATTTATCTAAAACAATTGATACAGATTCATTATTATGCTTCACATCATTTATAGATGATATAGGCAATATATTATAACCGCCAACTGAATATGTACCAATTACAGTATATTTATCATTACATATTGATATTTTATCCTCTTCTATCACACCTTCATCACCTGATATTATTACATGTTTGTTTGTCACAAATTCGTCTTGGTTGAAATATCTACCATGCTTAATGTGATTGGGATAGTAAAGATAGTCAAACATTATTCTTGTATCATCAATATTAGCTTTTATGGAGACTGCATTTAATTCTAAATCACACTTATTATTAAAATGCTCTATCTCTTTTAGCATCATATTATCATCGATGAATGCACCATTAAACGATACAGTATAGGTCTTAGAATTATCATATTTTTTATTTGCATTTGTATAGCTTGCAAAATACGAAAACACAAAAAGAGATGCAAATATAGATATTATCTGTATTAAGCAAAGAAATCCAACCAATAACTTATTATTTTTTAAAAAATGCCAAAAGATTTTAATTGATAAATTTAACATTAGCTTTATCCTCAAAAGGGTGCCCTTATAGTATAAGGACACCCTCAACTTGAATATCTACTTATGATTGAGTTCCCACAACATTGTATATTAATGTATTTCTGTTATTGCTCAACGTGAAAATGTGTTTAGTGCTACCAACAGTAGTACCGTAGCCTGCCTCTTTGTTTACATAATTTGAAGAAGAACCGCTTGCGGCCAAGTCACCGTTTGTTTTATAAATATAAACTTTGACATTTGTTGATTTTAAACCGCTACTGCTATTAATTTTGGAATAAGCGGTATCAGAATATGTAGGGAAAGTACTGCCTTTCCAATGTTGTGCGGTGACTGTTGCACTACCTCCACCAGAAACCGAAAGCGATTTTGTATGCTTTTTCTCAGTTTGATCGGTCTTACTGAGTACGTACGAACCCGAACTGGTTGTGGTTGCAGCTGATGCACTAAAACAACCTAACATTATCGTTGAAACCATTAAGATACAAAATCCTAATAAGAACATTTTCTTTTTCATTGTAAAACCTCTTTCTTTTTAATATATTTATAATTTTTCGCAAATTATTAAAACATCGGAAACTCCTCATTCCTGAGAATACAATAAATAATTTCTTTTGTATTTATGTTCTTCATTTATATTTGTTGAGTTTGTCTACAGTAACCTGAAATCATAAATGCTTAGTTTAATCCTAGTTTAATTTGTAATTTGGACTTTTCTCATTAATAACACCAAGGTGCTCATTATAACTCCGCATATCAAAGAGTACCCTATGTTTCTGAGTTCTGTTAAAACACAAAATAATGATATGATAAATATACAGACTGAAATTAAAACAGCTAATGTTTTGTACCACTTTTTCTCGTAACTATTCAATGGATTGTTTTCTGTGTCAAGAGGGGACATTAATATTATCAACACCACACAAAGCAATTCAAATATTATGAGTAAATAAGTAAATATATTACCAACACTATTTGCATATTTAATTAAGCACAACATTATTATGCTTGAAATAACAGAAAACGCATAACACCTGACCGGCGTTTTAGCGTGATAGCCGCCTGCAAACTTACGGATAGCTATAAAAGAAAAATAGAAAACTAAACTTTCAATAAATAAATTGAAACATAAACCTATTATCATAACAGTTGCAATATGTATTAATGATGATAAAATAATATTAACAGCATATTCGTAAAGTTCTTTATCTTCGTTTTTTATAAGGTCGTTTGATACAAAAAACTCTATGAGTTTCGAACTAAACTTTTCCATTACTTTATCTTTTTAAATGCATCAAGTTTTGTTGGAGCCTTAGGCTGATACATTACAAAGCAAGTGGACGTATTAGCATTTATTGAAAGTGCTAATGTAAAACAAGCAATAATTGCAGGTGAAATTTTGCAGATAATGGTTTTAATTGTCTTCATAGTATTATTTCCTCCTTTTGTTGGAATTTTAACACATATTAAAAATAAAAACATAATTTTTGCAAAAATGATATCAATTTCATTCAAAGTGATGTATTTTTCTAATTATTTCGTCAAAAATAAAAAATTTATACCTAAAACAATGACATTTTTTGCAATATATGTTATAATTATGTCATAATTCACGGGAGGTTTTCCTTTTGAAAGTATTGATTTGTGACGACGACAAATATATTGCCGATGAAATACAAAGCAAGCTGACTGAATTTACGGATAAGCATAAAATATATTTTGATATTGATGTGTTTTACAACGGCGTCGCTCCTATGAAAAGCGATGCCAGTTATGATATGGCGTTTATCGACATTGAAATGCCGCAGGTAAACGGGCTTACTTTGGCGGCTCATTTAAAAGCTTTTAATCCCAATATAATTATTTTCATAATTACTTCCCACGAGTCTTATCTTGACGACGCAATGGATTTGGATGTGTTTCGCTATCTGTCAAAGCCTATTGACAATGACCGTTTTTTCAGAGCATTAAATACGGCTATTAACTATTATCATTCCAATACTCAAATAATAACTCTTGAATACTATGACGAGTATTATTCTGTTTTCACAAGCGATATAGTATATATAACTATTGAAGAAAGAAAGGCTGTTATTATAACACGGCAGAAGAAGTATTATACAAATAAAAAATTAAGTTATTGGAAAGAAAAACTAAAGGATTACGATTATTTTGCACAACCGCATTACAGCTATCTTGTTAATCTGAGGTATGTCTCGGATTTTAATAAGACTCAGCTTAATATTAAAGTAGATTTAAAAACTGAAACTCTACCTATATCTCAAAGGAACTATTCAAACTTTAAAAAGGCATATTTTGCATACATAGGGGTATAAAAATGGTATATACAATTTGCTATGCACTTATTTTTCTTGCAGAAATTCTGATATCACTATTTTATTTTGAAAACAAATTTGAAAGAAAATCAAGCAAAAAATTTTTGCTATTTTCAGTTGTTATTGTGTATGTATTATTGTATTTATCTCGATTATTGAATTTAACATTGGTTAATTTAATTGCATTTTTTGCGTGTAACTTCTTTTTACTTTATTTTTGTTATTTCATAAGTGTTAAATCCTGTATTTTCCACTGTAGCATATTACTTATATTTATGGCAATCACAGAAAGTATTGTTATGTTTGTTTCAACAGTATTATTCGGTACGGATTTATTCACTTGCCTGGATAATTCTCTAAGTCTCATTATTCAATCGACTATCAGTAAACTGTTATATTTTTTGATAATTTACTTTGTATCAAAATTCTCAATAAAAGAACATAAATCAGAAAGTTATTCTCTTTCTATACCTCTTTTGGTTTTACCTGCCTCAAGCATTCTGCTACTGTATGCAGTATCATATGCACTACACAATTTTGATTTAGAACAAAAATACATGTATTTATTAATAATAAGTATAGTGCTATTACTTTTCTCAAATATAGCGGTTTTTTGGGTATATGAATTTACTTTGAAAACTCAAAGACACAATATGGAATTGGAATATGAAAGGCAAAATGAAAAATCTACGGCTGAGTATTATGATTTACTCAATGAGCAGAATGAAAACTCAAGAATTGTTATGCACGACATAAAACGGCATTTAAATGCCATTAAGAGCATTGCCAAAGACAAGTCTGTTACAGAGTACATAGACGATTTTATTGAAGACTTCAGCATAAATAAATCTGTTGATTACTGCAACAATCCTATGGTCAATTCAATCGTTAACAGGTACAAATCCTTCTGTGACAAGTTCGGAGTGAAGATGAATATTGACATTAGAAGTGCTGATTTTGGCTTTATGAGTGAACCCGACATAACTGCTCTGCTTGACAATCTGCTTGAAAACGCAGTTGAAGCGGCACAAAATACAGAGAACGGATTTATAGATTTTTCGGCTTTCGTCCGCAAAAATAAATATCTGTCAATGCAGCTTACAAACTCGGTCAAGAATATTGTAGCCGTCAAGAACAACCGCATAGCATCATCAAAAAAATCTGACGCAATACATGGAACGGGACTGAAAAGCATTAAAAGAGTAGTTAAAAAATATGACGGTGAAATAAATATGAAATTCAATGAGGATGATATGACCTTCACCTCAAACATTGTGTTTGAAATTCGGAGATAACGCAGTAATCGAATCATATAATTCCTTGACTAATGAAATGCATTATATAATGAGAAATTCCAATACCTAATAATACTGATATCAACAAGATGAGATCTAATTGATGGAATTAAGAATCGGAAAGAAATTGCAAATATAAAAGTTTTGCAGTTGGATTTATTGTTATTATTTTTGCCTATTAAACATTTTATATAGCAAGCTACTTTTACCCCCATGTTCACGGTATCTCTGCTTGGTTTCGATTAGTCCAACTTTTTTTAAATCTTTAATAGCTCTTCTTACTGTGGCAGGCGACAGCTTTATGTCGCCTGCTATTTTGTTTACTGAGGGCCAGCATTCGCCGTTTTTGTTCGCTCGGTCGCAGAGATATATGTACACTACCACTGCTCTGTGCGGCAAATTTGCTTTGTATATGTCTGTCAGCTTATTCGTAATTTTCCTCCTGTGTAGGTCGTTTCAATTTTATCGTTGTATTTTTAGGCTTGCTCTGTAATGTATCATTTTTCAGCATTACATTTTTGCCGTCCTCGTTTTCTCTGCTTGTCGGTTGTGGATAATATGTGCCGATAATGCTATCAATCAATTCCTGACGGCTTGCATAGCAAACCTTGCGGTTGCTGTTTTCGGCAATTTCGTATGGCTTTTCAAATTTTATGCCCCAGTCAAAGAACAGTTTCAGCTTGACTTTCATCGGATAAAATCCTGTTTTCATCACTACAAACGTTCCTTTTGGAAGTGACTTCAATTCATCGGGAGTCATCAAAGGTCTTTCTATCATCTGCAAGGATTGCGACGGATCATTTTTGCTTCTGCTTACAGAGCCTGACATCACAGTTCTTGAACCGAGTGCTTTTGATAGCATCTCTGCACTTGTGCTGTTCGGAGCAAAGCCTCCGAAGATGGTCAGCTGTGTGTTATCTATGATAACATCAGCACCCTCTTTGCCGTAATTCTTCTCCAACTGTGCAAAGGATTGAATGATTGGTACTATCTGCAACCGTCTTGAACGAGAGGCTGAAAACATCATTTCTGCTGAATCAATCTTTGGCAAAGGCGATAATTATCGCCACCTTTTCCCCCGCCTCACACCGAACATGAGCGATTTCCACTCATCCGGCGTTCCATCGGTGTATACAAATTCAATAATCATATTTTCTTTAAAACAACAAAATCCTTGTGTTTAGATAGGGTTAAATTTAAGCGTTTTCTCAGCCTGTTCAGTTTATCCTTCTGTCTGCTGTTCAATGAAAATTTCTGTAAATAATAGCTTATAGTTTCTGCATGGACAGCATGTAATAAAATATGGACATCTTGTTTTATCAGTACAAGGTTTGAATATTTGTCGTCTCCGCTGTCTGCTCTTCGAGTTTTGTGATGATAATGTATATCGCCAATTACAAGAGGTTGCCCTGTAATAGCACATTTACCTTGCTGGGCACAATATAACGCTAATCTATTATCGTTATACTCAATGCTTTTGCCCTGCACAGGGTTTTCCATAAGGTAGTGCAGGATATTTACATTCACTTTTTCAAGCGACTTATGAACAGCCGCTCGCCCTTCCGGTGCGTAGATACACCTATTCCTCGCTCTGTGCTTTGGCGACTTTGTTTGCACATACGCAATCGGAAGCACAAACAATCCTCGAATATATCTTAACTGACTGCTTTGTCCATATGAGCTTGTAAAATAAAGTGTGTAAGTTAAAAAATAGCTTGCACACTTTTTGCATTTGTGCGGTATTTGCCGTTCCGCTGATTTTTGACGACATAAAAATTGCCACAC
>ENA-OPWD01000387-OPWD01000387.1-human-gut-metagenome-genome-assembly--contig:-NODE-387-length-37266-cov-4.404370_pt1 | contig 37266 bp, 24 predicted proteins | sample MGYA00241502_ERZ501996 | MGnify/ENA primary metagenome ERZ501996 (study PRJEB25962, sample SAMEA2042011) | human gut metagenome | biome: human gut; feature: human-associated habitat; material: faeces... | reverse complement strand
AGGAAGTTTTTCGCAATTTTGCGAGCATAGTGTAAATAAAAAAGTAATGTTTGAGCTATCAGGTAAGTTTTACTTTCACTAATTATGGCAAGTCTCACAGCAAAAATATGGGACTAAAAAAACAAAGGAGAGAAGAGATGAAACAAGTGGGAAAGAAAATGCTTGCATTTTTATTGGCAATAACAATGATTGCCGGTATGACACTTAATGATGTCACAATTGCAAGAGCAGAAGAAAAAGCACCATGCATTACATTAAGCGATGGTGTAAAGGAAGAAGTGAATGAGACAACTTATATCTATAATGGATATAAGCCATATTTAGGGGACAAATTCACTGACAGCGAAAAACATGGAATGCTTTATTATGTAAGCAGAAGTGTTTACGATGAAGAAAGTGAAACATGGTCAGAACCTTCAAAATATGAAGAAATCACTATCGGATTCGCAAGTAGTCTTCCGGAATATGCAGTTACAGAAAGCACTCCGGGAAAATATAAGTATAGTTGGAAAGCTTATTGTAAAACAACAGGATTACTTTCAGAGGCAACTTATACAGTTAATTTAACAGTACAGGATCCGGAAGAAACAACATATGATATGACATTTTATGTTGGAAGAGACAATGCAGGAGCAAATAAGAATCCTGAAATTAAATTATACAAAACATTAGGACAGAATGATGAAACAGGTTACGATGAATTTGATGAATCAGATGAAATTGAACTTGAAGGAGGAAATATTGATTCAAGTGGACAGTATAGAGTATATACAGCTTCATTAAATGGTGGAACATATTCATACAGAGCATTTGGATATGATGAAAGTACACAAGAGTATACAAATCCATTAGGCGGTATGTGCGTTAACGTTCCAATGTCATCTAATGTAACTCAGTCAGGATATGATTCAAAATCAGTATATATCAGATGTACAAATGTAAGTTCAAGAACAAAGTATGACGGAAATAATTATTTAACAGCGGACCAGTATACTACAGAAGTTGTTTGCCCTTATTATAGTTGTACAGCTACACCTGGTACACCATATGTAAATGCAGGCATTACATACTATCCATATATGCTTGTAGCTCAGGGAAATGCATGCCTTTACAATTATTTTGCATATCCAAATAAAGACATAGCAGAAGAATATGATCTTACTTATGGATATGGAATTAACGGTACAGTACAAAAAGGTTATTCAACATTTTCATGGTCACCTTCAGTTGTTTCAAGAATTACATCAGCTATTACAGTACCTGATGAAGCGAAAGCACAGGTATATTTCCAGATGAACAACTTTAGGGATAAAGAAATTGAAAGTTATAAGCAAAAAACTAATTCAGATGGAACAGTAACATGGTATTTCTATGTTCCAAAGTCAAATGGAAATTATTCATATCGTGTATCTAAAGATGGATATGTAACTAAGGCAGGATATATGAGCCTTGGAAGCGAACAATCAGCAACATTTTCAGTTGATTTGGATAGAAAAGATGTTACAAGTCATGATTTCAGTGGCTTAGACAGCAGAGTATTAACAAGAGATGAAGCAAACTTAATTATGAATGTAAGTGATAAGAATGTTAAGAACATTGACGTTGATGAAACATTTAGACTCAGAGCTTACAGAGTATGGGAAATTATTAATAGTGATGCAGGAAATATAATGATTGAACCTGATTTTAATTATGAAATTTTATCAGGTGCAGATAATATTGATATAGAAGAAGTAGAAGATAATAGAACTAACGGAAAAGGAAACTGGTTAGATATTAAAGGTGTTAAAGCAGGAACAGCCGTAATTGCAGTTACCTATAATGCTATAGATGTTGATGGTACATCAAGCGGAGGATTTTACCCTGCAATATCTCCAAAGAGAACAGGTATAGCAATAATCCATGTCGGAAATGAAAAATCAGACATTTCTGATATAGGAGTAAAAAATGTAAATGGAAAAGACTGGTGCTGGAATTATGACACATTCTTCTTTAATGGAAAAGAAGGAAGTATGAACATTGCACCATATGCTTCAAGTGGAATTGATAAAGTTGAAGTTATTCCGGTAAAAACAACAGATGACTTACATAGTAGCTTTGAAGACGGAACAATAGTTGAAGCAAATGAAAATGGAACATATGATGTAAACCTTAAAGAAGGAAACAACATTATAAAAGTTACATCAAAGAATGGTTCTGTAGGATATCAGGTTGTAAGAGCTGCTAAAGTTCAGATGAATTATGAAAACATGTCAAATCCTGGAGAAAAAATTATGCCGGGAGATAAGGTTAAAATAATATTTGACGGGCTTTACAGATCGATTCCAAAGGTTTCAGGTATTTTCAATCCGGTAGTATTACAGATAGTAGGAAATACACCGGATGGTACTAAGTTAACAGGTCAGATTTCACAGTATCAGGTTGCTGATAGTGGTTCATTAGAAGTTACAATACCTTCTGATTTAACATTTGAAGATGGACAGGAACAGACAGATTATACAATTTCAAACGGATACATTAACTTACAGTCAATGTACAGCTATGCAGATGCATGGAAGTATATGTATACATTAACAGATGCAGGTGTTGGAACATGCTTTAACGCAGTAATTGTTACAGGACAGCATTCAACAATTTCAGATTTCTCTATTCCTGTAAATAGAAAGGTAACTTATGGAGTTAATGTTAATGTAACAGATGAACAGGGAAATGAAATTAAAGACTATGACTTATCTGTAGTAAATAAAAATACAAACGAGACAGTTGAAGATTTCAGTGCACTTGGATATGCAAGATACAGCTATAGTGTTAAGGCAAATGGATATGTAGCAAAATATGGAACATTTACTTTAGGTTCAAAGACAGAGGTAACTGACGGGAAAACAACAATAACTATTGTGTTAAAGAAAGCTGATGAAAATGCATGGGATGGAAAAACATTCACAGAACCACAGATGGATGAAGAAGGTACATATTTAATTGGAACAGGTTCAGAACTTGCATGGTTTGCTAATGAAGTAAATTCATCAACAGCAAAGACAACATCATCATTAAATGCAAAATTAACAAAGGATATTGATCTTGCCGGATACAATTTCCCACAGATTAGTTATTATACTTCAAGTTCTGCATATGTATATTACGGTGGAACATTTGATGGTGATAATCATAAGATATACAACTTAAGAATTGATAAAACAGCAATTAATGCATCAACAGTTTATGGTGGATTATTTGCATATACAAATGGTGCAAAATTAAAAAATCTTACAGTAGAAGGTGATGTTGCAATTACAGCTCTATCTACAATGAGTGTAATAAACGCAAATACAGGTGGTATTGTAGGATATGCTTCAAATACAGAAATTAATAATGTAACAGCAGATGTAAATGTTGAAATTAAAGACTACGTAAAAGGAAACTGGAGTTACATTGGTGGTATTTGTGGATATACAAAAGGAACAGTAATTAAAAACTCAAAGAACAAAGGAACTATTTCAGGAAACAGATACACAGGTGGTATTGTAGGTAATACAAATGGCACAGTTGAAAATTGTGTAAATGAAGGAAATGTTATTTCAACAGCAGGTTATGCAGGTGGAATCGCAAGTGAAATTACAACAAGTGCAGTTGTTAAAAATTGTATCAATACAGCAAATATTGAAAGCAAAACAGGTTTAATGATTGGTGGAATTGTTGGTTATGCAAATGGTTCTGTAGATTCATCAGTAAATAACTGTATCTCTCTTGGAACAGTTTCAAGTGCTGCAACAGGTGATACATTAGGCTCAATAATTGGTTCAATAACAAGAGGAAAAGTAACAAACTGTTACGGTGTTTCAAAAGATAAAGTTGTATGCGGTAAAGTAAATGCTACATATGCAACAGTAACAGATAGCTATGCATCAGATGATTGCAATGAAGTACTTTACAAATATGCAACAGGAAAAGAGTTAAATGATTGTAGCGAAGATGCTAAAAATGAAATTGTAGAAATTACTTCTAAGTATGCACAGTTACTTATGGATAACAGTAAGACTACAGAAGAAAAAATAAATGCAATTTCAGATATTTCTAATGAAAACTTTGATAAGTGCATATTAGAAAATGAAAATGTAAATGTTACGGTAAATGCTCAGGCTAATAACAAATTTATCGTAGCTTCAAAGACAGTAGAAGTTAATGGATATTTAGCTGAAAGATATGGCTATACAGATGCAGTAAAAGATGGAGTATCAGCTCTCGATGTTCTCGTTGCAGCACATGAATATGTATACGGAGATAAATTCACAACTTCAACAGCAAAAGATTACATTGATTTTAGTACAAGCCAGTATGGTACATTTGTTTCAAAGACATTTGGAAAAGATGCTTCAACATTTATGTATTCAATTAATGGAAAATATCCACATAATGATGAATTAGTAAATGGATATTACACAGGATATACAGTAGACCAGGCTAAAACAGCAGACAATGATGTAGTTGATTTCTATTTCCTTCAGGATGCAGGATATTCAGATGATTTATCAACAATTAAGCTTGATACAGACAGCACAACAACAGATAAAACATTTAATGTATCAGTAAGTGGATATAATTATGCATGGTATGGTGCATGTGAACAGTCAGTTATTGAGGCAAATACACATGCTGTTAAAGGTGCAAAGATTGGAATTGTTGATGTTAAAACAGGTGAAATTACACCAATCGATGGAGCAGTTACTGACGAAAATGGTAATGCAACAGTAAACATTGATAAGGCAGGAAAATATATTGTTACAGCATATGTTGATGATAAAGACAACACTCCAATATTAATGCAGCAGGCAACAATAAATGTAGAGTGGGCAAAACCATTAGAAGTAAAAGGTGTTGCAATTGCTAAAAAGAATAAAAATGAAGTGTCAGTTATGTGGAGACAGAGCTTAGAACAGATAAGATTAGGCCAGATTTACAATGTATATGTTGATGGAGAGTTATACAACAAATATCCGGCAGCAACAACTTTGACATATACATTTGATAAAGCAGGAAAACATACGATTAAGATTACTTCAGAACTTAATGGATTTGAAACAGAAGGTTACACAGTTGAAGTTGAAATTGAAGAAGAAACAACAGAGGAATCTACTGTAGAAACAACAACAGAGGTTGTGGAAAGTACAACAGACGAGACAACAACAAAAAAAGTTATGGAAAGTACAACTGCTAAAGACATAACAAATGTTTCTACTACAGCAAGTCAGACAACAGAAACTGTAACTACAACAACAAATGCTACAACAAAAGCAGTTAAGACTGTAAAAATTAAAAAGGCAGTAAAGAAAAAATCAGCTAAGAAAGTAGCAATTAAGTTAAGAAAAGTTAAGAAAGCAAAAGGCTATGAAGTTTTAGTTGCTAGAAATAACAAATTTGCCGGAAAAAAAGTTATTAAGATAACTTCTAAGAAAGTTAATGTAGTTGTAAGAAAGCTTAAACCAAATAAAACTTACTATGTTAAAGTAAGAGCATATGAAGTTATTAATGGTAAAAAAGTATATGGCAACTGGAGCAAAATAAAGAAGATAAAAAACAAAAAATAAAACAAGTTATAAAATAAAGAAATAAAAAAATAAAATCGTTTTATATTTTTGACCCTGTAATCATAAAATGATATAATAAAAATATTAATTAGTTCGGATTAAAATTTAATATAAAGGGGATGATTTTATGATTCTAACATTTCTTGGAGCAGACCATGAGGTTACAGGAAGTTGCCACTATTTACAGGTTGGAGATAAAAAAGCTATTGTAGATTGTGGTATGGAACAGGGAAAGGATATTTATGTAAATCAGGAGTTGCCGGTGGCAGCAGGAGATATAGATTACATATTTTTAACTCATGCCCACATTGACCATTCAGGATTAATTCCGCTTATGGTAAAGAGAGGCTTTAAGGGACAGGTATTTGCAACGAAAGCAACTTGCGAATTATGTAACATAATGCTTCGTGATAGTGCACATATCCAGGAATTTGAAGCTGAATGGAAAAGCAGAAAGGCAAAGAGAGCCGGTAAGGAAGAATATGAACCAATCTATACGATGGCAGATGCAGTAGCTGCCTGTGAATTAATGGTTCCGGTAAACTATGATGAAACTGTGAGTGTATGTGATGAATTCCAGATTAAGTTTGTAGATGCAGGACATTTGCTTGGTTCATCAAGCATCGAGGTAAAAGTTACTGAAGGTGATGTGTCTAAGACGATAATTTTCTCAGGAGATATTGGTAATATTAATAAACCAATAATTAAAGATCCTAAGACAATGGATGGAGCTGACTATGTCTTAATAGAATCTACATATGGTGACAGATTCCATGAAGAAAGACCTGATTATGTAAAAGCTCTGGCGAGAATATTAAACGAAACATTTGCAAAAGGTGGAAATGTAGTTATCCCGTCATTTGCCGTAGGCAGAACTCAGGAAATGCTATATTTCCTCCGTATTATTAAAAGAGATAATATGGTTAAGAACTATCCTAATTTTGAAGTGTATGTAGATAGTCCGCTTGCCATAGAGGCAACAAATGTATTTAATAATAACGTAATTGATTGCTTTGATGAAGAAACAATGGAATTAATTAACATGGGAGTTAACCCGTTGAAGTTCGATGGATTAAAGGTTTCAGTTACAAGTAATGAATCTGTTGCTATTAACCAGAATAATATGCCAAAAGTTATATTGTCTGCATCAGGTATGTGTGAAGCCGGAAGAATACGACACCACTTGAAGCATAATCTGTGGAGAGAGAACTCTACAATATTATTTGTAGGTTATCAGGCAGTCGGTACGTTAGGAAGAGCAATACTTGAAGGAGCAACAACAGTAAAACTTTTTGGTGAAGAAATAGCTGTTAAGGCAAGAATAGAATCCTTAAAAGGTATAAGCGGTCATGGAGATCAGAAAGAGTTAGTAAAATGGCTCGAAGCTATGAAGAAAAGACCACAGAAAGTCTTTGTAGTTCATGGTGAAGATGAGGTATGTGATATTTTTGCAAAACTTTTAAGAGATGAACATGGATATGATGCATATGCTCCTTACAGTGGAACACAGTTTGACCTGGCAACAGGTGAATTAATAAAAGAAGGAGTTCCAATCAGAATACAAAGCAACTCTTCAAAACAGAGAAAACCATCTACTGTATACGAAAGATTACTTGCTGCAGGGCAGAGACTTCTTGCAGTTATTAAACGTAATGAAGGCGGTGCAAATAAAGACCTTGCAAAATTTGCCGACCAGGTACAGGCACTTTGTGATAAATGGGATAGATAAAATTTTATTATTAAGTTAAAAGCTATTAATTAAAAAAGCTACCACTTTACAAATTACGTAAAGTGGTAGCCTTTTTTTGTAAAACATCCCAATTTGGTATTTTTACATGATTAGAAAAACATTGTTTTTCTAAAAGTGGCTTTTTGATTTTAACATTACAAATTAATTATAGTCGAAAAAAGTCGATAATTATTTTATTTGAAAATAGTACGCTATTTTTAAACTAAACTGCATTTTTTCTTCACATCATCACTATAATAAGTGTTTTTGACAAGTTTATCATAGTAGAGGTAAAGCTTTTGTACTCCTCTTTCGAGAAAGAAATAATGTCTTATGTAAAATAAAAGAAGAATGTATATTGCAAGCAAAAATACAAACACACATATACTTTGGAGAACATAATTTGCCAAAGTTGTAAAAATTGCAATAATTGCAAATGTAACTGTTACGATTAAATGAATAAGTCTTTCATTTTGGAAAAACTGAATCTGTTTCATAAAATCGTTAAAAACTGCTTCACGTTCATTGTCTGACAATTCTTTTGATGTGACCATTTCCATATGGTCCAAAAATTCCTGTAATCGTTCTCTCATATAAACCTCCCAACTTTGATGTTTATTTATATGTATATTTTACACCTAAACAAACATAAATAAAGTCTAAAATTAAATTGATTTTCTTTATTTTCATAATGAATCTACAATTTACTGAAACAATCCGTAAGAATTAAAGTTGTGGTTTTTTGACTCTGCTATCAAATAATATTTATGACAAATGTAATAGATTGATTAATCCGTAAATTATTGCTGATTTGTATTTATTTGTTCCAAATAACAAAAAATAAAAACAAATCTGACAAAAAGAGAAAAGTAATAACAAGTACGTTCATTCAAAAAAGAGATTATATTTGCTATCATTATTTTAACTAAGAAAATAGGCAGGGAGAGGATTATGAGATACGGACATTTTGATAATGAAAAAAGAGAGTATGTAATAGACAGAGTGGATCTTCCTACATCATGGACGAATTATTTAGGTGTGAAAGATACATGTGTGGTAGTTAATCATACGGCAGGTGGTTATATGTTTTATAAAACACCTGAGTATCATAGAGTAACAAGGTTTAGAGGCAATTCAGTGCCAATGGACAGACCGGGACATTATGTGTATGTAAGAGACAATGATAATGGTGATTACTTTAGCATTTCATGGCAGCCGGTAGGAAAGCCACTTGATAAAGCTAAGTATAAGTGCAGACATGGATTATCATATTCTGTTTATGAATGCGAATATGATAAATTAAAAGCAAGTCAGAAACTTTGCGTTCCAATAGAAGATGATGTTGAACTTTGGGATGTAGTTATTGAAAATACAGACAATAAACCTAGGAACTTAAGTATTTTTTCTTATTGCGAATTTTCCTTCCATCATATTATGATAGATAATCAGAATTTTCAGATGAGTTTGTATTGTGCGGGTTCCTCATATAAGGATGGAATTATATTGTATGACTTATTCTATGAAGAATTTGGTTATCAGTATTTTACTTCAAATTTTTCTCCAGATGGCTTCGATTGCCTCAGAGACAAGTTCCTGGGTTTATATCATACGGAAGATAATCCACAGGCAGTAATAAATGGACAATGTACAGGTTCATTTGAAAAAGGAAATAATCACTGCGGTTCTTTACAGAAAAATATTGTAATACAACCGGGCGAAAAAGTCAGACTTATCTTTATGTTAGGTGAAGGCGATGACACAGAAGGCAGAAGAATAAGAGAAAAGTATAGCGATTTTACAAATGTGGACAAAGCATACAAAGATTTGGAAAAGTATTGGGATGATAAAATTAATAAATTAACAATAGAAACTCCAAGTGAAGCAATGAACACAATGATTAATATATGGAATTTATATCAGTCAGAAGTTAATGTAATGTTTTCAAGATTTGCATCTTTCATCGAAGTAGGTGGAAGAACGGGATTAGGATATAGAGATACGGCGCAGGATTCAATGACTATACCGCATTCTAATCCGGAAAAGTGTAAACAGAGAATAGTACAGCTTCTTAATGGATTAGTTTCAAAAGGATATGGATTACATTTATTCCAACCGGAATGGTTTGAAAAGAAAAAGGATGATAAGAAACCTTTTAAATCACCTACAGTAATTCCGGGAATTAATAAGTCAGATATAATACATGGTATTGAAGATGCATGCTCAGATGATGCTTTATGGCTTATACCATCTATTGTGGAATATATAAAAGAAACAGGAGAAATCGAATTTGCTGATCAGATTGTTCCATATGCAGATAAGGGAGAAGGTACTGTATATGAACATATGATGAGAATATTAGATTTTTCAGCAAAAGAAGTAGGAGCAACAGGAATTTGCTTAGGACTTAGGGCAGATTGGAATGACTGCTTAAATCTTGGCGGAGGAGAAAGTGCTTTAGTATCATTTTTACATTATTGGGCAATAAACAATTTTATAGAATTAGCACAGTATCTTGGAAGAGATGATGATGTTAAGAAATATAAGGAAATGGCCATGCATGTAAAAGATGTATGTAATAATGAATTGTGGGATAAAGATTGGTTTATAAGAGGAATAACCAAAAACGGAAAGAAAATTGGAACAAGTACAGATAAAGAAGGTAAAGTTCATTTAGAGTCAAATGCCTGGGCAGTATTGTCGGGGGCGGCATCGGAAGAAAAAGGCATTAAGGCTATGGACAGTGTAAAAGAATATTTGGCAACACCATATGGAATAATGTTAAATGCTCCATCGTATACAGTTCCTGATGATGATATAGGATTTATCACAAGAGTATATCCGGGTGTCAAGGAAAATGGTGCGATATTCTCACATCCAAACCCATGGGCATGGGCAGCAGAATGTGTACTTGGAAGAGGCAACAGGGCAATGGAATATTATAATTCATTATGTCCATACAATCAGAATGACATGATTGAAATCAGAGAAGCAGAACCATATTCTTATTGCCAGTTTATCATGGGAAAAGACCATACTGCATACGGAAGAGCAAGACATCCGTTTATGACAGGAAGTGGAGGATGGTCATATTTCTCAGCAACAAGATATATGCTTGGAATCAGACCTGATTTTGATAAATTAAATATTGATCCATGCATTCCAAATGAATGGGATAAATTTAAAGTTCACCGTGTATGGAGAGGCGCGGAGTACGATATAAATGTAGTTAACCCTAATAAGGTTAATAAAGGAGTTAAAGAAATAAAATTAAATGGGGAAATAGTAGATTTTATTCCGGTTATGGAAAAAGGAAGCCATAATCTGGTTGAAATCACCATGGGGTAGCATAAGGTATAATGAGGAGGCTTACATGATTAAATTTGGAACAGGCGGCTGGAGAGCAGTCATAGGAGATGAATTTACTAAGAAAAACATTCAATTATTAGCTCAGGCTATGTGCAACAAAATGAAAGCAGAAGGCAAGACTGATAAAGGAATGATAATTGGTTATGACAAGAGATTTTTGTCAAAAGAAGCTATGAGATGGATGGGACAGGTATTTGCAGCACAGGAAATTACAACATTGCTCGTTAACAAATCAGCGCCTACTCCTCTTATTATGTTCTATGTAGAAAAACATGAAATGCCATATGGAATGATGGTAACAGCAAGCCATAATCCGGCTATTTACAATGGTGTAAAAGTATTTACTTATGGTGGCAGAGATGCTGATGAAAATCAGACAAAAGAAATAGAAGACTACGCTTCAAAAATAGATGTGGATTCTATAGAAGAAATGGATTATGATGAGGCAGTAAGCAAAGAGTTGATTAAAGAAATTTATCCTTTAAATGAATACTTAGATAATATAATTAATGCTGTAGATATGCAGAAAATCAGAAATGCAGGTCTTAGAGTTGCTTTAGACCCGATGTATGGAGTTTCTGAAATACCTTTAAAAACATTACTGCTTACGGCAAGATGTGATGTAGAAACAATACATGACAGACATGATACCTTATTTGGTGGAAAACTTCCATCACCAAGTGCATCAACTCTTAGAGGTCTTATGACAAGAGTAATTGATTATGGATTTGACATAGGAATTGCTACAGATGGAGATGCGGACAGAATTGGAGTTATTGATGATACAGGAAGATTTCTTCATCCAAATGACATTCTTGTGTTATTATATTATTATCTTGTAAAATATAAAGGATGGCATGGTGCAGTAGTTAGAAACGTAGCTACAACACATATGCTTGATAAGGTAGCAAATAAGTTTGGGGAAACTTGTTACGAAGTTCCGGTAGGTTTTAAGTATATATCAGCAAAAATGACTGAAGAAAATGCAGTTATTGGCGGGGAATCTTCCGGAGGACTTACAGTACGTGGACATATTAATGGTAAAGATGGTATTTACGCAGCAATGTTACTTATAGAAATGATAGCAGTTACAGGAAGAAAGTTATCTGAAATATATAAAGACATTGAAGCTGAATGCGGAGCTATTTATATGGAAGAGCGTGACTACAAATTTACAAAAGAAAAGAAAGAAGAAATTCACAAAATATTAATGGAAGATAAACAGATTCCGGAATTACCATATAAGATTCAGCATGTTTCGTATATGGATGGAAGCAAAGTTTATTTTGAAAACGGAGGATGGGTAATTGGCAGATTCTCAGGAACAGAACCGTTGATTCGTATTTTCTGTGAAATGCCAACAAAAGAACAGGCTATTGAAGTTTGTGAAATATATGAGAAATTCTTAGGATTAAAGTAGTAATTTTGGAGTAACATAAGTTTAATAAGTCATTTACATAATAATTATTTATATAATATTAGTAACAGAATAATAAATAAGTTTCCCGACAGAAATAATAGTAAAAGTTGAAGGGAGACTAATAATGAAAAAGAACAACAGATATAATGCACTAAATAAAGAAAGGAAAAAGGCAAATCTGACCTTTGGGATGATTCGACTGCTGGTAATATGCCTTGTAGTACCGTTTGGAGCATTGTCGGTTGTTCTTTTTTTCTCGTCAGCTTCAAAAACTTCTAATCAGGTAAGAAATACAGTAGTTACATCTATGGAAAATGCTGCAGAAAACTGCAACAGTAATATAGAAAAAGTAATACAGGAATCAAAGCAGGCTTCATATGACAATGTCATAAGAACAAGTTATTTACAATTCCTAAAAGATAAAAATGAAGCGGTAATGTACAGAGAAATATCTAGTTATCTTAGTGAAAAGTACAAATATAATTCAATGATTTCAAGCACAATTGTTGTATTTAAAGAAAAAACAACAATGGAATATTATACGTATAGCAATGTTGCGGGAGCGACTTATGCAAGTATTTCAGATTTTAAAAATAATGCTATGACACAGATAAAGTCAGTAGCTCAAAGAATGGGAACTAATACTAAATTTATAGAGATAGGAGAACATCTGTATTTAGTTAGAAATCTGGTTACAAGTGATTACAATCCTTATGCAATTATTGTTATGGAAATAAATAAATCAAATATGTTTAAAAGCATGGATAATGTAGTGTGGAGAGAAAATGGGGCTATATTTCTAGATGGAGATATGGTATGTGAACCTGATTATGAAAATGATATAAATAATGAAAAATTCAAAATTTATGCTGATAATAATAAAAGAAATTATGGAGAAGTTACAGAAACAGAAAGCAATTATGATAGTAACAATTATACTGTAAATCTGTACACAAAATGCAATAATCAGCAGTTTACATATATTGTTAAATTAAATCGAATGGAAGTACTTAATGAATCGTTTACGTATGTATATATATATGTATTAATCATTTTGATTACAATTTTATTGGCAGCGTTAACATTTTATTATTTTTACAGAAATATCAATAAACCAATTTCAGATTTGATGGAAATGTCTGAAAAGATTGAAGAAGGAGAATATGGAATAACTTTACCTGCATTTGAAGGAAATAAAGAATTTGGAAAACTAATAGATACATTTAACCATATGTCATTAGGACTTGAAGAATCTTTTAATCGAATATATGCAGAAGAAGTAGCATTAAGAGATGCAAATATGCAAGCGTTGCAGTCACAGATTAATCCACATTTTCTAAATAATACATTGGAGATTATTAACTGGAAGGCCAGAATGAGTGGAAATCATGATGTAAGTGGAATGATTGAATCTCTTGGAGTAATGATGGAAGCGACAATGAATAGAAAAAAAGAAAAATTCATCACTATTGAAGAGGAACTTAAGTACGTAGATGCTTATTTGTATATCATTCATCAGAGATTTGGAAGCCGATTCCATTTTGATAAAGATGTGGATGAAAATTTACTTAATTTAAAGATTCCAAGACTTATAGTACAGCCAATTGTAGAAAATGCTGTAGAGCATGGAGGAGATAAAGAGGGGAATATTATAGGAAGCCTGAAAATATATGCAGATTACAATAACTTGTATATAGTTGTTCATAATAATGGAAATATGACTGAGGCTGATAAAGCAAAGATAGAAATATTACTGTCGGATCAGAAACTGGAAGAGAATGTACATAATATCGGAATTAGAAATGTAAACATGAGACTTAAGCTTTTATATGGTGAAAACAGTGGCTTATCTATAGAAAACATTGATGACAATCTTACTGAAAGTAAACTGAAAATAGATAGGTTTAAAATGGAAAATTGACAAAAATAGCAAAATTTTTAAATTGAAAACAAGAAAATACAATTTTTTGCAAAAAGATTAAATATTTTATACAAAAATGAACAACTATATTCAACAAATAAACAAGCAAAATCATTAACTTTTTTGTGCAATTCGAATAGAATAATACATGTAATAAATAATAGATACGGAAAAAACTTATAACCAAATAAAAAAAGCATATGGTTATAAGGAAAAAAGAAAAGGTATCAGTGAATGGATTGGAGGAGTTATATGAGAAAACCATTAGCACTTATGCTCGCAGGACTTATGGCAGTATCCATGGTTGGATGCGGAAGCAATGGAGATGCCGCAAGCAGCAGCGACAACAAAGACAAAGCAGATTCAGGAAAGGTAACATTAAAGGTTACAACAACATATGCAGGTGAAGACACAAATGCAGGAAATTATAAAGATGCCTGTGCTGCATGGACTAAAGAAACAGGAAACAAGATTGAAGATAGTTCAGCAACATCTGATGAAACATTTAAATCAAGAGTTATTACAGACTTTGAAACAGGTTCAGAACCGGATGTATTATTCTTCTTCAACGGAGTTGATTCAAACCAGTTCGTTGAACAGGGTAAGGTAGTTTCAATTGATGAAATCAGACAGGAATATCCTGATTATGCATCAAATATGAAAGATGACATGCTTGGAGCATCACCTGTAGATGGAAAGAATTATTCAGTACCGGTTAATGGATACTGGGAAGGATTATTTGTAAACAAGGATGTACTTAAAGAAGCAGGAGTTGAAGCTCCAACAGCAGATACAACTTGGGATGAATTTATGACAATGTGTGAAACAATAAAGAAAGCAGGTTACACACCAATAGCAGCTTCATTACAGGAAATTCCACATTATTGGTTTGAATACACAATTTTCAACTTCCAGGATGTAGCTACACATAATACATTACCTAAATCAGCAGATGATGAATATGGTAAAGCTTGGGTAAATGGTATCAATGATATCAAAGACCTTTATGAAAAAGGATATTTCCCAGACAATACATTAACAGCATCAGATAGTGAAACATTTGAGTTATTTACATCTGATAAAGCAGCTTTCTTAATTGATGGTTCATGGAAAGTTGGTGGTATTGAAGAAGCAGTAGATGATATTGATAACTACACAGTTACATACGTTCCTGGAAAAGGAAATCGTAAGTCAACAGATCTTATCGGTGGTCTTTCAAGTGGTTACTATATTACAAAGAAATGCTGGGATGATCCTGAAAAACGTGCAGCAGCTGTAGATTTCATTGAATACATGACAAGTGATGAAATGGTATCAAAATTTGCAGGAAGCTCAGCAACAGCATTAAAGAATGGTGCAACAGTTGACGCTGATTCAATGTCAAGTCTTGCAAATGCAGGTGTAGAATTATGTGCAGGAGCAACTGGAATTTCTCCAGCTGTACAGGATAGTTTATCAACAGCAGCAAAAGATCCTATTTTTGCAGGTATGGCAGATATTGTTCAGGGTAACACAAAAGTTGCAGCAGCTGTAGATGAAGCATTAACAATTAATTCTGGTGAATAAATTATTAAAATAATCAAGTAGAAATTAGAGCCGGAAGGAACAAAAACCTTCCGGCTTTAAAAAAATAAGGAGATATAATATGGGTGCAAAAATATACCAAAACAAAAAATATATTGCATTTTTCTTAATACCGGCATTTGTTTTTATGTTGATATTTCTTTACTACCCATTCATACAAAACATAATTAACAGTTTTCAACATATAAAGTATATGGGGACGGCAGCTGACAAATGGAATGCTCCGTTTTACAAAAATTATCTTGAAATTTTCAAGGATCCGAAAATGTTAATAGCCTTGAAAAATACAGGAATTATGATTATAGCAACAATTGTTGGAGAAGTAGGACTGGCTATTGTTCTTTCATTGTTAGTAAGCAATATAAAGAAAGGTGCAGGATTTTTCAGAGTAGTATATTTTTTCCCAATTGTTATTTCAGCAACAGCCCTTGGCTTATTGTTTAACTTAGTTTTCCTTTATGATAAAGGAATGATAAATCAGCTTCTACAGCTTATTGGTGTTTTGGATGCAGGTAAAAATGAATTGATTGACTGGAAGGCAACACATCCGATGTTTACAATGCTTGTTCCGGTTATATGGCAATATGTTGGATTTTATTTCATAATTTTACTTACGGGATTAAGCGGAATACCGGAAGATTTATATGAAGCAGCAGAAATTGATGGAGCTTCAAAGCTTCAGCAGGTTAGATATGTAACGCTTCCATTATTAAGAAATAGTATTTGTACATGCGTAGTATTAGCAGTAACAGGAGCTTTAAAAGTATTCGATTTACCATGGACAATGTTTGTAAATGGTATGTCAAATACATGGTTAACAGGAACATACATGTACTCAAAAGTATATGTAGATGTTGACTACAGTTCGGCAATAGCAGTTGTTATTGTAATAATAGGTGTAGTATTGTCAGTTGTAGTAAATCAAATATTTAAGACAAATGACGATTATGATGTATAGAAGGGAGAAAAGACATGAAGAAGAAAAATTTTAAAATATCTTTGGTATTTGTATATACAATTCTTATTGTTTGGGCTCTTACGACAATTTTCCCTCTGCTATGGTCCATCATGAATTCGTTTAAAAATAAAAAGGCAATATACAATAATTCATTTGCATTGCCTGTTGGTAAACTGTTCTCATTAGATAATTATAAAGCAGTATTTGCCAACTATGACATTTTGAATGCATACAGGAACAGTTTTATTATATCTGGTACTGTTGCAGTAGTTGTTATTCTATTCTCCGGAATGGCAGCTTATATATTAACGAGGTATAAGTTCCCGGGCAAGGGAATTTTGGATGCCTTACTTTATGCAGGAATGATGTTCCCTATCTACTCCACCATCATTCCTGTATTAAGAATGATGACAGGTTGGGGAATTGTAAACACACCACATGTTTCATTAAATTTGTTATCAGTTATACTTCCGCAGATTGCAGGAAATATGTCATTTGCTATAATAGTACTCAGAAGTTACATGAGAGGGCTTCCGGTGGAACTGGAAGAGGCAGCGTATATGGAAGGCTGTAATATATTCCAGATTTATTTTAGAATAATCATGCCGCTATCAAAGCCATCATTTGTAACAGTTGGAATTTTTAGTTTCCTTTGGAGCTACAATGATTTGTTTACTCAGATGTTCTTCCTTAGAACAAAAGATAACTGGGCAATTACAATTCTTCTTAATAATATTGCTTCAAAAGAAGGTGTAAATTATGGTATGCTGTTCACATCAGTAACTTTGATTGTAATACCTATTTTAGTAGTATATATGGCATTACAGAAATACATTATTAAAGGTATGACAGTAGGTGCTGTTAAGGGATAATAAGGAGAGAGTTTTATGTATAAAGTAATTATCGTGGATGACGAGCCGATTATAGTAGAGGGGCTTAAATTAGGAATTGAATGGGCAAATTGGAATTGTGAAATTGCCGGTACAGCCAGCAATGGATTAGCAGGTTTAGAACTTATGAGAAAAATAAAACCTGACATTTTAATTTCAGATATATCAATGAATAATATGGACGGACTTGCAATGGTTGCAGCAATTAAGTCTGAGTATCCCGATATTGAAGTGTGTTTATTGACAGGATTTAGAAATTTTGAATATGCACAGCAGGCTATAAAGCTTGGAGTGACAAGATTTTTATTAAAACCGTCAAAGATAGATGAGTTAGAAGAAGCAATAAGTGCAATGACTAACAATCTTAAGCAGAAGGGAAATGATAGCAGCAATGCAGAAATTGATTCTATATGGAGCCGTTCAGATGAAGAAGAGAATTATATATATGAAACATTTATAAAAAATCATCCTGAATGTGATACTCCTGAAAAGGATAGATTAAAATGTACTGATGCTAACAATTTTATACTTAAAAACGCATTGAAATTTATATATGAACATTACAAATTGAAATTAAGTCTTTTAGATGTGGCTGAACAATGTTTTATAAGTAGCTGGCATTTAAGTAAGTTACTTAATCAGTACACAGGAAGAGGATTTTTTGAAATAGTTAACACAATAAGAATAGATAAGGCGAAAGATTTGTTAGAGAATAAAAATTATAAGATTCAGGATGTATCTGAACGCGTAGGTTTTCAGGATGTAACACACTTTTGCCGTATATTCAAAAGTTATGTAGGAAAATCTCCATCGGATTACAGAAATTATGGAGGGAAAGGAAAATAAATGCGTGTTATAGAAACACAGGATTATTATCATATGAGCAGAACTGCAGCAAATATTATTTCAGCTCAGATAATAATTAAGCCAAATAGTGTCATTGGGTTGGCAACGGGTTCTACACCAATAGGAACTTACGAACAGTTGATTCGCTGGTACGAGAAAGGTGATTTAGACTTTTCTAATGTTACTACAATTAATTTAGATGAATATAAAGGAATTGCTCCTGATAATGAACAGAGTTATAGATATTTTATGAACAAGCATTTGTTTGATCGTATCAATATTGATAAAAAGAATACATATGTGCCTGATGGTTTGGAAATGGATTCTGATAAAGCATGCTCAGATTATAATAGAATAATAAGAGAATCAGGAGGGGTTGATTTACAACTTTTAGGTCTTGGAAATAATGGACATATCGGATTTAACGAACCAGGTGAAGCATTTGAAAAAGAAACTCATTGCGTTAAATTGACAGAAAGTACTGTTAAGGCAAATTCAAGATTCTTTGATACTATCGATGAAGTACCTAAGGAAGCTTATACAATGGGAATTAAAGCCATAATGCAGGCTAAAAAGATTGTTGTTGTAGTAAGTGGTGAAGGTAAGGCAGAGATAGCTAAAAAAGCCTTCTTTGGACCGGTAACTCCAAAAGTACCGGCATCAGTATTACAGTTACATAACGATGTAACAGTAATTATGTGTAAATAAGTAGAATACTAAAACAAGTAAAAGCAATTACTAAAATAACTTTATTTAAACTTTCGGTTAAATTTCGTATTTTGGTAATTGCTTTGTGTTAATAAAGGATTAATTTTATAGAAAAGCAAAAGTGAGGGTTTTATGGAAATTATAAAGAATGGTAAGGTTTTTACAAAGAATTTTACATTTGAAAAGGCAGATATAATATTAGATAAAGGTGAAATTAAGGATATTATATATTTTGGAAATAATGGTGACAGTACAAATAATTCAAGTGATATTAGTGGTAGTACAGATGCAAATAACAATAAATCAGATAATAATTACACTAGAATTATCGATGCTAATGGCTTAATGGTAATTCCGGGGCTTGTAGACATCCATTTTCACGGATGTGTTGGCAGTGATTTTTGTGATGCAACACTTGAAGCTGTAGAAAAAATGGCAGAATATGAAAAAGAGCATGGAATAGCTGCCATTTGTCCGGCAACAATGACATTGCCAAAACAACGTCTTATGGAAATTTGCAGAAATGCAAAAGAATATAAGGATATTCAAATGAATACTAAGTCTTTGGAAAAAAATAATGAACAGGTAAATACTTCAGAAAAATTAAAGGCAAAGCTCGTAGGGATAAATCTTGAAGGCCCATTTATATCTCCGGACAGGGTAGGAGCTCAGAATCCTGAATATGTTCAGAAACCGGACGCAGAGATGTTACAAGAACTTATTGACGAATCAGGTAATATGGTAAAGCTTGTAACAATAGCACCTGAAAGAGAAGGCGCTATAGAGTGTATTTCAAAATTACACGATAAAGTCAGATTCTCAGTAGGACATACAATGGCAAATTATGATGAAGCAACATTGGCATATGAAAGCGGAGCAAAACATGCAACACATTTATATAATGCAATGACAGGATTAAATCATAGAAATCCGGGCGTTGTAGGTGCAGCAAGGGATGCCAAAAATGTTACAGCAGAATTGATTTGCGATGGAGTACATATTCATCCTTCAGTTGTAAGAGCAACATTTTCAATGTTTGGAAGCGACAGAGTAATACTTATAAGTGATAGCATGAGAGCTTGTGGAATGCCTGATGGTGAATCAGAGTTAGGTGGCCAGGTTGTTATAAAGAAAGGAAATGAGGCAAGACTTGTTACAGGAGAATTGGCAGGAAGCGTAACAAATGTTTACGACTGTATGGTTAAGGCCATAGAATTTGGAATCCCTATAGCAGATGCGATTAAAACAGCAACTTATAATCCGGCAAAGGCAATAGGAATTCTTGATGAATTTGGAACTATAGAAATAGGCAAAAAACCGGGATTTGTATTGGTTAATGAAGACTTTTCAATAAATCAGGTTTTATAATAAGTATAATAAGAACTCTTCACAAACTGTATGTACCTTCTTTGCCGGACAAAAATGTCCGGAATTCTAGGTACATATCAGTTGAACAAGTTAACACAAGTCTGAAAAATTATTGATTTCATGATATAAGCGCGAAATAGGAAGACCTACTACGTTGTTGTAATCACCATTTATTTTCTCAATATGAATTGCAAAAGGTCCCTGAATTCCATATGCTCCGGCTTTATCAAAAGAATCTTTTGTATTAATATAACTGTTTATTTCATCGTCAGTCATAGGGCATACATGTACATCTGTTTTTTCATAAAAAGATTTAACTTTCGGAGATGAATTTCCGGATGTGTAATGAAGTAAGGTTACGCCTGTATAAACCTGATGCGTTTTATTCTGTAATTTCTTTAACATACGAAATGCATCATCATAATCAGATGGTTTTCCCATGATTTCATCATCGCAAAAGACGACAGTATCAGCTCCAATAATTAAAGTGTCGTTCTCCAATAAAGAAAGGGAATTTGCAACGCCAAAAGCTTTGACAGATGAAAGTTCCATGGAAACGTCAAAAGGAGCAGTTTTAGTTGTGATTTCAGGAGTGTCAGAAGTAACAATTTTAAAGTCATACCCTGCCTGCTTCATTAGTTCCATACGTCTTGGCGATTTAGATGCCAAAATAATATCTGTATTTGTAATATTCATATCAATTAATTCTCCTAAATATTTAAATTCATAATAGAGTATACAACAAAATAGTGTAAATAAATATAGTTATATGTTAACATCATAGTGTAATCAAAACTTACAAAAATGTTAATAAAATTTAATTATGGAGAGAAACATATGAATAAGTTTAAGGGATATCTTATTTGCACGGATTGCGATGGAACATTGACAGACAATGAAGGAAAAGTATCAGATGCAAATGCAGAGGCTATTAAATATTTTGAAAAAGAGGGTGGATTATTTACATTAGCTACAGGCAGATTTCCTCATTTCGCAAATAATTTTAAAGATAAATTTAAGGTTAATGCACCAATAGTATCCTTAAATGGTGCGGTACTCTATGATATTAACGCAGAGAAAATGTTAAATTCATGGAAAATGGAGAAAGAGCGTTTTGCTAAAGTTTTAAGATATGTAAATGAAGAATGGCCACAAATATGGGAAATATGGACAAGTGGAAACATATATGAAAGTGTAGGTTATAAGCCGGCAGAACATAAGTATGATGAAAATAGTTTGGAAGAATATATAACAAAGCTTCCGGATTATTTATATAAAAATCTGTTTATTCAACCTGCTGATGTAACAAAAAAATTGCAGGAGCAGTTAAAAATAAGATTTGGGGATAAATTCAGATTTGATTTAAGCTGGCCCGAAGGAATAGAAATGCAGTCGATAGACAGTGGAAAAGGAATTGCAATAAAATATTTGAAAGAACATTTAGGAAAAGAAAATGGAAATACTATTCATACTACAATCGGAATTGGAGATAATGAAAATGATATAAATATGATTGAATGTTCTGATATTGGATATGCAGTAGGTAATGCAGTAAAAGAATTGAAAGAAAAGGCTGACAGAATTACAGTTGCAAACACTGAGGATGCTATAGCAAAGATAATTTCACAACTTTAAATAACATTAAAATTTTTATTGAAAAAAGTATGTGTATTCGTTATTATGGACTATGGATATGTAAATTATATGTAAAAATCAAGGAAAAAATAAGAAAAAATGAAGTAAAATATCTATTTTCCATAGGAAACAAAATGGATAAAGTTCATTATATATAAGTGTTTCCGACGATTAGCCACCGACCAAAGGGAGGGGGCAATACATAGTGTGCAAGGAGAAAGTAATTATGGACTATGTACTTTTAGTATTAGAGTTACTTGGTGGCGTAGGACTGTTTTTGTATGGAATGAGTCTTATGGGTTCATCTCTTGAAAAGTTAGCAGGTGGAAGTCTTGAAAAGATTTTGGAAAAGCTGACAACAGGAAAGAGCAAAAGAACAGGACAGCTTAAAGGTTGGGGCCTTGGAACAGGGGTAACTGCCATTATTCAGAGCTCAGCGGCAACTACACTTATGCTTATCGGATTTGTAAATGCCGGAATTATGAAATTAGGACAGGCTATTCCGGTAGTATTTGGTGCCAATGTTGGTAGTACAGCGACAGCTATTATTTTAAGTTTAGGAGATGTTGGTGATAATCTTTTAATTTTAAAATTAGTTAAGCCTAAATATTTAGCATGCGTGTTATTGGTTGTAGGTGCTTTTATTATTCTTTTCTCTAAGAAAAAGAAATTAAAAGATACAGCGGGAATTTTAGTTGGTCTTGGCATACTTTTTACAGGTATGACAACAATGGAATCTGTGTTTAGCAGTAATGCACAGATTACAGCAGCTATTGAGCATATGTTTGGAACAATAAGTAATCCATTACTTGCATTTTTAATAGGTATGGTACTTACGGCAATTATTCAGAGCTCATCTGCTTCAGTAGGTATTTTACAGGCACTTTCCGCTACAGGAGTAGTAACATATGGAACTGCAATTCCTATTATTATCGGTCAGAACATTGGTAAATGTGTTGCTATTATTTTAGGTGGAATCGGTGCAAATAAAAAAGCAAAAAGAGTTTCTCTTAGCTATTTATTGTTTAATATTATAGGTGCATTTTCATTTATGGTTATATTCTGTGTATGTAAAGAAGCATTTGGTTTAGCAATATTTGGAGAAACTGTAAACAGAAGTAAGATTGCTATTATCCATGTAGGATTTAACCTTGTTACAAGTTTAGTTTTACTTCCATTTGCAGATAAAGTAGGTGATTTGACAGGAAAGATTGTTGGAAATGAAGAAGAGTCTCTTATGGATAAGGAACTTGGAACACTTGATCCAATGTTATTAAAAACACCTACAGTAGCTTTAAAGCAGAGTAAAGAAGTTATGTGGGCAATGACGGATGCAATATCAAATAACTATAAGATTGCATGCGAGCTCATTAAACATTTTGATATTAAGTTATTAGATGAAGCAAGAAAAAATGAAGACTTTATTGATAAATGTGAAAGCGTTTTAAGTTCATACATTTTAAAGATAGATGCAAAACAGCTTCCTGGAGATGGAAAAAGAGTCGTATCTGAATTATTAAATTCAGTTGGAGATTTGGAAAGAATAGGTGATCACTGTATAAATATTTCATTCCTTATGGAAGAAATGAATGAAAGAAAAGCTCATTTTTCTGATAAGGGGTTAAAAGAAGTTGAGGTCTTAGTAGATGCAATAGAATCTATTATTAATACAACATTCCAGGCATTTAAAGAAGATGATGAAATATCAGTTATCAGAGTAGAGCCAATGGTTAAGATAATTTCAAGATTAAAAAATATGATAAAAGACAATCATATTTCAAGATTGGAAAACGGACAATGTAGCATAGAAGCAGGTATTACTTTATTAGATTTACTTACTAATTTTGAGAGAATTGCCAGCCACTGTGAAAATATAGCTTTGCATATTACTAAGAGAGTAAATAAAGAATTGCATTTAGATGATATGCATGGACATATGATGGACAAACATAGTGAGGAATATAAGGGACTTTACTTATATTACAAGTCTCAGTATGTAGATAAAATTGAAAATGAATAATAATATTGACATATGGTATGGATGATGTTTAAATTAAACTATCTGTACTAAGGGGTGGTATTTATGTCAAAGAAAAAAAGTATAATTATAGTAGGAATTGTGGCAGTTATTTTAGCAGTAGTTTTGATTGTTGTGTTACATCCTTCAGGCACCGGAAAAGATGCTGAGAATAAGATGGAAGTGACAACAATTAATTATCAGACAGATGAGGCAGATGACAACAATTCAATGGATAACGAATCAGCTGAAGGCGAAACGAATTATTGGGATTCAGTAGACATGATAGAAGATGGCAATGCAGCTGATAACGAAGGTAATAACGAAAATACAGCAGATGAACAGGTAAGTGGCGACTCAGAAGAATATCCGGGACAGGATGATGGATGGTCACCAATTGTACCGGCTGATGATGTAAATTAAATTATTTTAGTTAATTGTGGGGATATACGGGGTGAAAGATTTAGCTTATTTAGAATTTTATAAAATTAATTATAAAAAGCATTTGGATTTCATGTGTAATAAACCACACGAAAGTCTGAATGCTTTTTGTTTGTAGAAAGTATGGAGAAGAAGACGCAAATAGTGTGTCTACAATAGAAAAAGCAGAGGCAGAGGTGGATTCTGTAGAACTAAGATATAAGGAATGTGATATGAAAACGGGAAATATTACGGACTGGAAAATAAATTATGATTTGAAGGAAAATTAATTAGGCCTCAGTGTATTTAAGAAAATTATATATATGGTTTTATAAGTGAATTTTCTGATACCAACAGAGAAGATGATGAAGAACTGATTGCGATAAAAAGATAAAAAAGATGAACACAAATAAGTTACGTTTAGTGATAACGAATTTGTGTTCATTTTTTATGTTTATCAAAAATTTTTCATATATTACTTAGAAGTATCTTCTATAAGTCTTGTGATAATATCATGGACTGTGTTGTATACAAATACAGCCATTTCTTCAGGTGGTGTAATGCAATCAGAAAAAATCCATGTTTTAAGCATTCCAATACAACCGCTTCTTAAAAACGAATAAACATATTCAGGGGCGATTGATTTGTTAAAACAATATATAAGATTAATCTGTTTTCTTACCTTACTTTCGATTACGTCTTCCATACGTTGTATAAAAAATGCATCGCCGTGATATCCCATTAAAGCTTTTAATGAATCTCTGTTTGCTTCAAAAACAGAAATCAGGTCAGTTACAAAACTGTAACTTTGAGCTCTCGATAATGAAGGATAGGAATCAAGTACCTTCTGAATCTGGGAAATAATGTCGTTTTCCATTTCTTGTAATAGGTCAAATATATCCGTATAATGCAGATAAAAAGTTGAACGGTTTATATTTGCAAGAACAACAAGATTTTTAATTGTAATATCATTAATATTCTGTTTTATCATCATTTGCGCAAGCGTTTTCTTCAAAGCTTCCCTTGTGCGCTGACTACGTTTATCTATTTTAATATTCATGCATAATATTAGTCATTACATATGGTATAATGGCCTTTCCTTTACTTGAAGTTATTTACAAAAATATTATAATAGAGGATAAGAAAAAAGACAACATGATGTCTATAAAAATAAGAAATATTTAAGAGGTCAAAAATGAAAAATAAAACAGTTGTAGTAGGGTTATCAGGGGGAGTTGACTCATCGGTTACGGCATATTTATTAAAGGAACAGGGTTACAATGTAATTGGCGTTACAATGCAGGTGTGGCAGAAAGATATTCCTGAAAGTGGAGAAACAGGAATAGCAGAGGTGGAAGACGCAAGGAAAGTGGCGGCGTATTTGGGTATTCCTCATTATGTGCTTAATTTTAATGAAGAATTTCATAAAAATGTTATAGAATATTTTGTTAAAACTTATAATGACGGAAAGACACCTAATCCTTGTGTGGTATGCAACAGATATGTAAAATGGCAGGCTTTAAGGGAAAAGGCAGGAAATTTAGGAGCGGATTATATTGCAACAGGTCATTATGCAAAGATAGAAAAATTAGAAAATGGAAGGTACGCAATTAAAAATTCAAAAACGGCAAAAAAAGACCAGACATATGCATTACATTTACTGACTCAGGAACAGTTAGAACATACAATTATGCCTCTTGGCATCTATGAAAAAGATGAAGTGCGAAAGATTGCTGAAAGAGTAGGAATTCCTGTTGCACATAAAAAAGATAGTCAGGATATGTGCTTTATTCCCGATGGAAAATATGCAAATTTTATATACAAAGAAACAGGAAAAAGGGCAATACCGGGAGATATTGTGACAATGGATGGAGAAGTTGTTGGAAAACATAAAGGAATTATTTTTTATACAGTCGGACAGCGAAAAGGTTTGAAATTGCAAAATAAAAATATGTATGTTTGTGAAATCAATGCCAATAAGAATCAGATTGTGGTATGCGACAATGAATCCCTGTTTAAAAAGATAGTAGTTGCGCACAATGTTAATATGATGGCAAAGGAAAGTATTAGTGGAAAACAAAGAGCATTTGCGAAAATAAGATATAACCATGAAGGGGCAGACTGTACTGTGTGGATGGAAGATGAAAAATTGTATTGTGAATTTGACAAACCTCAAAGAGCAGTGACCCCGGGACAATCTTTAGTTGTATATCAGGATGGATATGTGCTTTGCGGAGGAGAAATTATTTCAGAATAAAATATGTTGGAATCAAAAGCACCAACTTTGATGTTTACGGATTGTTCCGTGCTACGCATTCCAATAATCCTACCAAATATTCATAATAAGTAGACAGTAATTATGCAATATCTACTCATTGATACAAATTTGCGTATTTTTTTACAAAATATTTAAAAATAATGTTGACGGATTTTAAACATATGCGTATAATTGTAAGTTGAATAACCAACACTTAATGTGGATAGGTCTATCTCGACGAAGAGAGTTTTTATATATTTATGAGTTCATGATTAGTCGGAGTTATTCAAATTCAAAGAAAGGGATTGCTGTAGTGAAGAAGAAAGACTTTACAGAAAAACTGACAGAATTAGTAGAACTTGGCAAGAAGAATGGTGGAGTGGTTACAACTGCTGATGTTGATAACATGTTTCAGGGGATGCCACTTACAGGCGAACGTAAAGATGCTATTGCCGAGTATATAATTGAAAATGGATTGACAATTAAAACAGGTGATTCAGACGGAAAGTCAGAAACAAAGAAATTAACAAAGAAGACAAGTGTGAAAACTGATGTGGAAGCGGTAGATGATACTGATAATGAAGAGGTGGATAATGCAGAAGAAACTGCATCTGATGCAGAACCAACAGAAGCAGATTTGACACTTGCAGCAGAAGGCCCTATTGATTTAGAACCTACAGATGACGATTTTGAAGATGAAGAAGAAATTGTTGAATTAGATAATGTTGGTTTACTTGAAGGTGTCGGAACAGAAGACCCTGTTAGAATGTACTTAAAAGAAATAGGTACAGTTCCATTGTTAACTGCAGAAGAAGAACTTGAACTTGCCAAACGTAAATCAGAAGGCGATCCTGTTGCTAAAGACAAATTAATAGAAGCTAATTTACGTCTTGTTGTTAGTATTGCTAAGAGATACACAGGAAGAGGTATGAGTTTCCTTGATTTAGTACAGGAGGGCAATTTAGGACTCATAAAAGGTGTTGAAAAATTTGATTACGAAAAAGGATATAAGCTGAGTACATATGCTACATGGTGGATTAGACAGTCTGTAACAAGAGCACTTGCAGACCACGCAAGAACAATCCGTGTACCTGTTCATATGGTTGAGACAATTAACAGAATGTCAAAGATGCAGCGTAAATTAACTTTAGAGTTAGGTTACGAGCCATCAACTCAGGAATTAGCCAATGCATTAGATATAACAGAAGAAAAAGTTTTAGAGATAATGCAGATAGCAAGAGAGCCTGCATCATTAGAAACACCTATCGGTGAAGAAGATGATTCTAACTTAGGAGATTTTGTTGCAGACAACAATACAGTTACTCCGGAAGCTAACATTGAATCAGTTATGCTTAGAGAACACATTGATGTATTACTTGAAGATTTGAAAGAACGTGAAAAGGAAGTTATTATCTTAAGATTTGGCTTAAGAGACGGACATCCAAGAACTCTTGAAGAAGTTGGAAAGGAATTCAATGTTACAAGAGAGCGTATCAGACAGATTGAAGCTAAGGCATTAAGAAAGTTAAGAAATCCTGTTAGAAGTAAGAAGATTAAGGATTTCCTTAATAGTTAATAAATAAAAATTCTTCCGTGCATAAAGAAAAGCATTTTTGCATGGAAGAATTTTTTTATAAAAGGCTTTCTAAAGTAAACCAAATGGTTAAATTAGTTAAGACAAACTAAGTTAAGGCACATACTTAAAATAGAGAAAGTAAAAAAAATAAAAAAATATGTATTTTTTACTTAATTTTACTTGATTTTGTCATAAAAATAGTTTATAAAATTAAGTAAATAAAAAAGTAAGCATAAAGGTACAAAGGCGTACTTCAGTGTTGCTATGCAACTGAGGCAGTCCTTTGTACCTTTTTTATATTCTAACTATCAGGAGGGATACGATGAATCAAAACGAATTATTTGAGAAAGCAAAAAAAGATGGCTTATACGATGAAAGATTTGAACATGATAACTGCGGTATTGGTGCAGTTGTAAACATTAAAGGTATCAAATCTCATGAAACAGTAGAAAATGCTTTAAAGATAGTAGAAAATCTTGAGCATAGAGCAGGTAAGGACGCAGAAGGAAAAACTGGTGACGGAGTTGGTATTTTGTTACAGATTTCACATAAGTTCTTTAAGAAAGCTACAAAGAATTTAGGATTTGACATTGGAAATGAAAGAGAATACGGAGTTGGAATGTTCTTTATGTCTCAGGACGAACTTGTCCGTAAGCGTGAAATGAAAATGCTTGAAATAATAGTTGAGAAAGAAGGACTTGAATTCTTAGGATGGAGAGAAGTACCAACACATCCTGAAATTTTAGGAACTAAGGCAGTTGAATGCATGCCATACATTATGCAGTGCTTCATAAAGAAACCTGAAGATGTAGAAAAAGGATTACCTTTTGATAGAAAATTATACATTGTAAGAAGAGTATTTTCACACAGCAGTGTTGGAACATATACAGTTTCAATGTCAAGTAGAACAATAGTATACAAAGGTATGTTCTTAGTTGGAGAACTTAGAATGTTTTTTGATGATTTACAGAGTAAAGATTTTGAATCAGCTATAGCAATGGTTCATTCAAGATTCTCAACTAACACAAATCCAAGTTGGAAGAGAGCTCATCCAAATAGATTTATTGTTCATAATGGAGAAATAAATACAATTCGTGGAAATGCAGATAACATGCTTGCAAGAGAAGAATCAATGGATAGTGAATATATGAAAAATTCTATTCAGAAAGTTATGCCTGTAGTAGATACAAATGGTTCTGACTCAGCAATGCTTGATAATACATTAGAATTCTTAGTAATGAATGGAGTAGATTTGCCTCTTGCAGTAATGATGTGTATTCCTGAACCATGGGAAAATAACAACACAATTTCACAGAGCAAAAAAGACTTCTATCAGTATTATGCAACAATGATGGAACCATGGGATGGACCGGCATCTATCCTTTTCTCAGATGGAGATTACATGGGAGCAATCCTTGATAGAAACGGACTAAGACCATCAAGATATTATATTACAGATGATGACCAGTTGATTCTTTCATCAGAAGTAGGTGTTCTTGAAATTGACCCTGCAAAAATAGTAGTAAAAGATAGACTTCGTCCGGGACGTATGCTTCTTGTAGATACTGTAAATGGAAAATTAATTGATGATGATGAATTAAAAGAAGAATATGCAACAAGAAAACCATATGGTGAATGGTTAAATAACAATCTTGTATATTTGAAAGATATAAAGATTCCAAATAAAAAAGTTGAATCATATTCAAAGGAAGAAAGACAGAGATTACAGAAAAACTTTGGATACACTTATGAAGATTTAAAGAAGATAATTCCAATGGCAAATAACGGAGCAGAAGGAATTAGTGCAATGGGTAAAGATACACCAATAGCAGTACTTAGTGAAGCAAAGAATCCATTATACAATTACTTTAAGCAGTTATTTGCTCAGGTAACAAATCCACCTATTGATGCAATCAGAGAAGAAATAGTTACATCAACTTCTGTTTATATAGGTAAAGACGGAAATATCTTAGAAGAAAAACCTGAAAACTGTAAGGTATTAAAAATTCATAATCCAATTCTTACAAGTACAGATTTACTTAAGATTGAAAATATGAATGTAGATGGATTTAAGGCTGCAAAGGTTCCAATCGTATATTACAAAGGAATTGCATTAGAGAAAGCTATTGAACAGGTATTCGTAGATGTAGATAAAGCGCATAAGGATGGAGCAAATATCATAATACTTTCAGACAGAGGTGTAGATGAATATCATGTACAGATACCGGCACTTTTAGCTGTATCAGCAGTACATCAGCATCTTGTAAAAACAAAGAAAAGAACAACACTTTCACTTATTCTTGAAAGTGGTGAACCAAGAGATGTACATCATTTTGCAACATTACTTGGTTATGGTGCAAGTGCAATCAATCCTTATTTGGCACATGATACAATCAAACAGATGGTTGATGAAAATATGATTGATAAAGACCCATACGCAGCAATTGATGATTATAACGATGCGATACTTCATGGAATAGTTAAAATAGCATCTAAGATGGGTATTTCAACAATTCAGTCATATCAGGGATCACAGATTTTTGAAGCAATCGGAATTAGTAGTGAAGTAATTGATAAATATTTTACAGGAACTGTAAGCAGAGTAGAAGGTATCACAATGCGTGATATTGAAGAAAATGTTGAAGAACTTCATTCAAAAGCATTTGATCCATTAGGACTTGATGTCGACCTTACTCTTGAAAGTTCAGGCTCTCATAAATTAAGAAGTGGAAAAGAAGAGCATAAATATAATCCACAGACAATTCATACTCTTCAAATGGCAACATGGACAGGAAACTATGATTTATTTAAAAAGTATACGCATATGATTGACGAGGAAATGAGTCCGGTACATTTAAGAGGATTAATTGACTTTAAATATCCTGAAAATGGTGGAATCCCAATTGATGAAGTAGAAAGTGTTGATTCAATTGTAAAGAGATTTAAGACAGGAGCAATGTCATATGGTTCAATTTCTCAGGAAGCACATGAAACAATGGCAATTGCAATGAATATGATTGGCGGAAAATCAAATTCAGGTGAAGGTGGAGAAGCTCCTGAACGTTTAGTTGTTGGAAAAGACGGACTTAACAAATGTTCAAAGATTAAGCAGGTTGCTTCAGGACGTTTTGGTGTTACATCAAGATATCTTGTAAGTGCAGAAGAAATTCAGATTAAAATGGCACAGGGTGCTAAACCTGGTGAAGGTGGACACTTGCCTGGAAAGAAAGTTTATCCTTGGATTGCAAAAACAAGATATTCAACACCGGGTGTAAGCTTAATTTCACCACCACCTCATCATGATATTTATTCAATTGAGGATTTGGCACAGTTGATTTATGATTTGAAAAATGCAAACAGAGATTCAAGAATTTCAGTTAAATTAGTTTCAGAAGCAGGTGTTGGTACTGTAGCAGCAGGTGTTGCAAAAGCAGGAGCGCAGGTAATTCTTATTTCAGGATTTGATGGTGGTACAGGTGCAGCTCCGGGAAATTCAATTTACAATGCAGGTCTTCCTTGGGAACTTGGATTAGCAGAAGCACATCAGACATTGATTGCAAATGGTCTAAGAAATAAAGTTATTGTTGAAACAGATGGTAAGTTAATGAGCGGACGTGATGTAGCAATTGCTGCAATGCTTGGTGCAGAAGAATACGGATTTGCGACAGCTCCATTAGTAACAATGGGATGCGTAATGATGAGAGTATGTAACCTTGATACATGTCCTGTTGGTGTGGCAACACAGAATCCTGAACTTAGAAAGAGATTCAAAGGAAAACCTGAATATGTTGTTAACTTTATGAAATTTATAGCTCAGGAACTGCGAGAATACATGGCAAAACTTGGTGTTAGAACAGTAGATGAATTAGTTGGCAGAGCTGATTTGTTAAAGGTAAAAGAAAATGTTACTGCAGGTCATGCACCTGAAGTAAATCTTGATAAGATAATCAATGCTGATTTTGCAAATGAAAGAGTTCAGTACAACAAGAAGAATGTATACGACTTTAAGTTAGAGCAGACAAAAGATGTAACTGTATTATTGAAAAAATTAGGTAAGGCTTTAGATGCTAAAAAGGCAGCAAGTGTTGAAGTTGATGTAAATAACTTAGACAGATCATTTGGTACAATATTTGGCTCAGAAATTACAAAGAAATATAACGATACATTAGATGACGATATGTATGTTGTAAAATGTAACGGTGCCGGCGGACAGAGCTTTGGTGCATTTATTCCTAAGGGATTAACTATAGAACTTACAGGTGATAGCAATGATTATCTTGGTAAAGGTTTATCAGGTGGAAAGATTGTTGTTAAACCACCTAAGGAATCTAAGTTTAAACAGGATGAAAATATCATTATCGGTAATGTTGCTTTATATGGTGCTACAAGTGGAAGTGCATATATAAACGGTGTAGCAGGAGAACGTTTCTGTGTAAGAAATTCAGGTGCTACAGCAGTTGTAGAAGGTGTTGGAGAACACGGATGTGAATACATGACAGGCGGACGTGTAGTAATTATCGGTAAAGTAGGTAAGAACTTCGCAGCAGGTATGAGCGGCGGTGTTGCTTATGTACTTGATGAAAACAACGATTTATATATGAAAACAAATAAAGAGTTAGTATCTACAGAAGAGTTGTCAAATAAATATGATGTTCAGGAATTAAAGAAAACGCTTGAAGAACATGTTAAATATACAAACTCAGTACGAGGAAAAGAAATACTTGAAAACTTTGAAGAATATCTTCCAAAATTCAAGAAAATCATTCCTTACGATTATAAGAAGATATTAAATGCCATTGCAAAAATGGAAGAAAAAGGATTAAATCCGGAACAGGCACAAATCGAAGCATTTTATGCGGCAACAAGATAGGACAAGCAATAAATAATTACTACGCCGGCAGGACGTTTACGTACTGCCGAAGGAAGTAATTATTTATTATTTGCGTAGCAAAGCGAGTGAGATGAAGCAGCGGAGGCTGCGGAATCGAACTGCATGTATGGAAGAAATTTAAATGAAGAGGAGAAAGAAAAATGGGAAAACCAACAGGATTTTTAGAATATGAGCGTGAAGATGCACCGGCTTATTCACCAAAAGAAAGAATAAAAAACTTTAATGAATTTCACGAACCATTATCATTTGAAAAACAAAGATGCCAGGCTGCAAGATGTATGGATTGCGGAGTTCCATTTTGTCAGTCAGGTAAAATGTTAGCAGGCATGGCATCAGGTTGTCCTCTTAATAACCTTATACCTGAGTGGAATGACCTTTTATATCATGGAAATATGGAACAGGCTTATAATCGTTTACACAAGACAAACAATTTCCCTGAATTTACATCAAGAGTATGTCCTGCTTTATGTGAAAAGGCATGTACATGTGGATTGAATGGAAATCCGGTTTCATGTAGAGCAAATGAAAATACAATTATTGAAAATGCATATGCTAAGGGATTTGCGGCAGCAAAAGCTCCATCAATGAGAACAGGAAAAAAGGTTGCGATTATCGGTTCAGGCCCTTCGGGACTTGCAGCAGCCGACCAGCTTAATAAACGTGGACATAATGTTACAGTATTTGAACGTGCAGACAGAGTTGGTGGATTGCTTATGTACGGAATTCCAAATATGAAACTTGAAAAGCATATTATTGATAGAAAAATCAATATTATGAAAGAAGAAGGCGTTGAATTTGTAACAGGTAAAGATATTGGAAAAGATATAAAGGCAGATAAGATATTAAAAGAATATGACAGGGTAATTCTTGCATGCGGAGCTACAAATCCAAGAGATATTAAGGCTACAGGAAGAGATGCAAATGGAATTTATTTCGCAGTAGATTTCTTAAAATCAACAACAAAGAGTTTACTTGATAACGGACTTAAAGAAGGAACCTTTATTTCTGCAAAGGGTAAAGATGTAATTGTCATCGGTGGCGGCGATACAGGAAATGACTGTGTAGGAACATGTATCCGTCACGGAGCAAAAAGCGTATTACAGTTAGAAATGATGCCAAAAGCACCTGATGAAAGAGCAGCAAATAACCCATGGCCTGAATGGCCAAAAGTCTGCAAGACAGATTATGGTCAGGAAGAAGCAATTGCTGTATTTGGACATGACCCAAGAGTTTACCAGACAACAGTCAAAGAATTTAAGAAAGACAAAAATGGAAATCTTGAAAAAGTTGTTTTAGTTAAATTAGAGTCAAAGAAAGATGAAAAGACGGGAAGATTTAACATGGTGGAAATACCGGGAAGTGAGTACGAAGTAAAGGCTCAACTCGTATTAATAGCAGCAGGATTCCTTGGTAGTCAGGATTATGTAACAAAGGCATTCGGCGTTGCTGTAAATGAAAGAACAAATGTCAAGACAGCACCTGAAAGTTATCAGACAAATGTAGACAAAGTATTCACAGCAGGAGATATGCATAGAGGTCAGTCATTAGTTGTATGGGCAATTCATGAAGGCCGTGAAGCAGCAAAGGCTGTTGATAAAAGTCTTATGGGATATACGAATTTATAAAAAACAAAAGCGGCTTTTTAGTCGCTTTTGTTTTTTTTAGGGTGTCGCAGGAGGTAGAAAATTTCATATTTTTATGATATAATAACGCTATATTATTGGAATATTTGAGAAAAGGAGATGCAACATGGGATTTCCAGAAGAAATTAAAAGAATCAGACAACGATGTTTTCTGACACAGCAAGATTTTGCCAAAGAAGTACAGGTGGCATTTTCTACTGTGAATAGATGGGAAGGTGGTAAAGCGAAGCCTAACCTTAACGCAATGAAAAATATAAAAGAATTCTGCCTTAAGAATGATGTTGATTATGCAGGCGTTGAAGAGGCATGGCTCGATTTTAAAGTGGAGGGAAAAAGATAATGGCTACCGATAATAAGAAGGAACAGGAACGTGATGAACTTCACAGAGCTATATGGGCAATCGCAGATGAACTGCGTGGTGCTGTAGATGGTTGGGACTTTAAGAACTATGTACTTGGCACTATGTTCTACAGATACATTTCTGAAAATATTACTAACTACATCAACGAAGGTGAAATTGAAGCAGGTAATACTGATTTTGATTTCGCACAGATGTCTGATGATGATGCAGAGGAAGCAAGAGAAGGTCTTGTTCAGGAAAAAGGATTTTTTATTCTCCCTTCTGAACTTTTTTGTAATGTAAAAGCAAAGGCTAAGGATGATGAAAATCTTAACGAAACACTTGAAACAGTGTTCCGTCATATTGAAGAGTCTGCAAAAGGTAGTGAATCGGAATCTGATTTCGCAGGTCTTTTTGATGACTTTGATGTCAATAGTAACAAACTTGGTTCAACAGTTGCGAAGAGAAACGAAAAGCTTTGTAAACTTCTTGATGGTGTAGCTGATATGAATCTTGGTGATGTTAAGAATCACGATATTGATGCATTCGGTGATGCCTATGAATACCTTATGACTATGTACGCATCCAATGCAGGTAAATCCGGTGGTGAGTTCTTCACTCCTGCTGATGTATCAGAACTTCTTACAAGACTTGGTACAGTTGGCAAGACTGAAATCAACAAAGTTTATGACCCAGCTTGTGGCTCTGGTTCGCTACTTCTAAAAGCTGAAAAGGTGCTTGGCAGAGATAAGGTACGAAATGGTTTCTACGGACAGGAAATCAATATCACAACCTACAACCTTTGCCGTATTAATATGTTCTTACACGATATCGGTTTTGATAAATTCGATATTGCTTGTGAAGATACACTTATAGCACCTGCACATTGGGATGATGAACCATTTGAACTTATCGTTTCAAATCCGCCATACTCAATCAAGTGGGCTGGTAATGATAATCCATTACTTATAAATGATCCTCGTTTTGCACCTGCAGGAGTTCTTGCACCAAAGAGCAAAGCTGACCTTGCATTTATTATGCATAGTCTTTCTTGGCTTGCATCGAACGGAACTGCTGCAATCGTATGCTTCCCTGGTATTATGTATCGTGGTGGTGCTGAAAAGAAAATAAGAAAGTATCTTGTTGATAACAACTTTATTGATTGTGTTATTCAGTTACCTTCTAACCTTTTCTTTGGAACATCTATAGCAACTTGTATTATGGTTCTTAAGAAGAACAAAGCAGACAACAGAACTCTGTTTATCGATGCAACAAACGAGTGCATCAAGGTAACAAACAACAATAAGCTTACTGCTGACAATATGGATAAGATTGTGAACTGCTTTGCAAATCGCAGTGAAATCGAACATTTCTCACACCTTGCAACATATGATGAAATCAAAGAAAATGACTATAACCTTTCTGTCAGCACCTATGTGGAAGCCGAGGACACCAGAGAGAAAATCGACATTGTAAAGCTCAACGCAGAGATTGAAGAAATCGTTGCCCGTGAACAGGTTCTCCGTGATGAGATTGCGAAGATTATCGCAGAAATCGAGGTGTAACGTATGAGCAGATTAGAAGAAATGATTCAGGAGTTTTGTCCTGAAGGTGTTGTGTATAAAACCACTAAAGATATTAAAATTGATAGTTTTTGGCTTATGCCAGCAACTCCATCATATATTGATTCCGGCGTACCGTATATCACATCAAAGAATATAAGAAATGGCTGTATCGATTTTAATGACGTGAAATATATATCAGAAGAGGATTATAAAACTATTTCATCCAACAGGAGTATTCAAACAAATGATTTGCTTATTACAATGATTGGAACTATTGGCGAAGCAGCTTTTGTAGAAGATTTTACAGAATTCTATGGACAGAATATGTATCTTCTTCGATTGAATGAGCAAGTGATGAATCGCAAGTTTTATTATTATTACTTTACTTCACCTAGTGTAAAAAACTCGCTAGTTTCAAAAAAGAATGCTTCTAGCCAAGGCTATATTAAAGCAGGAAGTATTGAATCTCTAAAAATTCCCGTACCTCCTCTTGAGGTACAACGTGAAATAGTCCATATTTTGGACTCTTTCACGTTACTTACAGCCG